>Ga0065711_1006447_pt1 | contig 18852 bp, 9 predicted proteins | sample Hoacrofraction12_FD_59098 | JGI IMG/M metagenome (GOLD analysis project Ga0065711, IMG submission 59098) | Hoatzin crop microbial communities from Cojedes, Venezuela - Epithelial fraction 12 v2 (version 2) | ecosystem: Host-associated > Birds > Digestive system > Esophagus > Crop | place... | reverse complement strand
CACGCTCCCTTCTCCTCATCTCACTTTGTTTCTCCATCTCCTCCTTCTCCTTCTCCTTCTCCTTCTCCTTCTCCTTCTCCTTCTCCTTCTTTTCTGCCCTTTCCCTCTCCCTCTCCCTCTCTGCCTCTGTCTTCTGTCCCTCTCCCTTTTTTCTCCCTCCTCTTCTCCTTTCTATTTACCTTTACCTTCACAGACAAGCAGATTTTGGAAAGGCAAGATCACATAAAAAAAAAGAGTAGGAATTTATCATATAGAAATCATTTTTTGCACTTTAATTAAACTTCTACTTTTTCAGTGTATATACATTTGTAATGACCCCTCAAATTAAAGAATCTCAGGGAAAAAACCTCTTTTAACATTAAGGGACAAAAACAATCATGAAGCAGGAACTATGTTCAAGAGTCATATTTGACATTCAGAAGTCACTAAATCCACCTGGATTTACTATGCCTCTGAACAAATTTTTTTTACATGAAAACCATAGCGCCTTGATGACACTTCAATGTAACTCACATCAAATAATACTGATGCTTATACTGTTTGACTAGAAATCACGAGTCTGTCATCTTGAGACCAGCTGGATTCTTTATAAATCTGCTGACGAAGATTTTTGGGCATACATTTAAAGCAAATAATTATGAACTGTATCTGCTACTTGACTTTAAAATGCGTAAACCACACAGGAAGATAGTTAGGCCACTTACTTGCAATTTATTGTCCTATGTTTTCATGAAAAGACCCTTCCATACTGAACTAACAGCAACAACAAAACTTAAAAGTGCTTTGTTACCTGTCAGCAAGTGTGCACTAATGGAGACAGATGCTGTTCTGACCTCTACTTCTTAGGATCTGAGAGCTGGTTTAGATACCATCTACCACCCTTTAGGGATGTCACCTGAGAGTGACATTACTGATGCATGCTGATGGCCAATAGTTGCCATTTATGCAATACTTACGGTTCAGCAAATGGAGGCAGAACTGGAATGAAAAAAGCATTCTCCTGCTACACCTGCTGCAGAAAACTCGGCTTGTAACCTGACTGGATTTATAAAGTAAAAAGTTCCTAAAATATTTCTCATGTGAGAAGAATATTTAATTCAAGTTTCAAAGACATGAATCTCTGTTTCATTTATCACCATGGTGATAAATTAAAGTACTATGGACTCACGACTATCATCTAGAGACTTTTAAGAATTTCCTTTCACTCCTCTTATAAATAACTTACTCAAAGTACCGACCTTTTCCCTTATCTTCAGTGCTCTATCTTGCAGCATGGATATCTATTTTTTTTACTGTTTCCTCTTTACTACTCTAAATAATTGGACATTTCTTAAACACTGTCCCTGCAGCACTCAGGACTGCTCGGGATCTTAAACATTACAATTTAACTGTAATGTTAACACTTTTAAACTTCTTCCCAGTATTACACTTGTTAATTTAACAGTCTCCTCCCGTCCTACAAAAAGGGAAACTGAGAAACTGTCAGTCTTAAATAGATAATAGACTTAATGTCAGGTCTGTTAGAGTGCAGCCTTTTGGGAAAAGCCAGTCTTAGCCTATTTTTCCCTGACTACCTGTAAATTTTGTTCCAGTAGAGGCTACTCATGATCTTCAGATGCCATCATAACACTGAAATGAGAAGAAATCAAGAGAGAGAGAAAATTTTTCTCTCTTGTATTGTATAAATAAATAATAGGATGCAGTTTTTGGTCCGAAAACCTTAGAAATCTATAGAATGAAAATAGTAAACAAAATTATTAATACTCCACCTTAGCAAAGGTAAATTGAGACTGAAAAATTTAAATAATTTTGTAAAGGTTATGTACCAATTTGTTCCTTAGTTACTTGCTTACGATGAAACGTCCCTATACATTTTCCACAGATAATTATTCACATTCCTACAATAAAAATGTGATCAAAGCAATAAGAATAAAATTAGGTGTTTTAATAAGTATATGCCTGTAGATCTAATTCAATATATGTAGTAAAAAAGATCAAATTAAGCAATGAAGTGTGCTTATCATAATCTGAATATAGTATAGGTGACAGAACTGGATACATTTTAATTACAACATAATGTGTTATGCCTAAAAGCATAGAATCACAGAATCACAGAATGTTTGGGGTTGGAAGGGACCTCTGTGGTCATCTAGTCCAACCCCCTGTTGTATTGAAAATACATGGCTTTAATACTATGCTTGTTTATATTTTCAAAAATCAGTGTAATTAAAAAGCTAATGATGTGAGAGACCACAATAAGATAGCTATGTGCAATTCCACTGTTCTTCCCGCATTCAGCTGCTCAAACAGGACAAAATGATCCTATACAAAGTACAAAATGGAACTGAAACATGGGAAAAATGAGAGGGAAACAAAACTGAAAGGTTGTCTACATCTATATTTCCCAACCTCCTCAGTCACCTCTCACATGATTACCTTACTTGCCATTGAATTGGTCAGCTGCCTTCCATTAGTAAATGCTATTGAAGAGAATTTCAATAATGCCCAAAATTCCTTTTCAAAAGCAGGATGTGCAAACATCAGAAGAAGCTGTGCCTTAGCTTCTGAAGCACAAACAGAAAGGCTGATGCTGTCAGTGAAAAATGTACATTTTCTACTAGTGGAGAATGTATGAGTGCTCATTGCAGAGAGAACAGAGAGATTCCACAACACACATGTAAAATCAAAGCATTACTGCTTCCTTTCAGGTTGTTCACCGCTTTAGGACTACCGTGTGGCTGGCCTCAAAGGCTCAAAAGTTGTATCAAATCTGACTCTGAGACTGTTTGCCTCCCCTACAACAAACCAGTATCACATAACAGAGAAGTGGGCCTTTAAATCTCTGGTGGATGCAACTAGAGAATGGAAAGAAACAGGATGGTTTTCTTTTTGCTTAGTTTCATTGCCATAAGCACACAATACAGTCTTATAACTGTAGACACCTGCAGGCATTCTAAAGATGCCCCTACTTCAAACAAAAAATACTGTTCAGAATGGCCAATAACGCTGTGAATTTTATGGGGATAGAAAATTATTTGTTTTGCCTTGCTTTCAGCATTTTTTATTTAATGAAAAACATTTCTTGGCTCATGTGGTTCTAAATTTAGCTTCAGCTAGCCAGAACAGGGAGTTGTGTATGGCCAGATCACAGAATCACAGAATCACAGAATGTTAGGGGTTGGAAGGGATCTCTGGGGATCATGTAGTCCAACCCCCCTACCGAAGCAGGGTCACCTAGAGCAGGTTGCACAGGATCTTGTCCAGGCTGGTCTTGAATATATCCAGATCTTCAGCTACAGCAAAGCACTTTCAGACTGAAATGCAGAGAAAACCCAGAGCTCTGATCCCTCTGTTCCACTGCAGACCTTCCAGCATCTGCCTGTTACAACACATGGCTTGCAGCACCCTCACTTTCGCTGGCTGTGCTGCTGAATGAAAGTTGTAGAGGGTGCTTCTGCTGAATTCAGTCACATCAGTCTACGTTGCTCTTGGATTGTGAGGCCCTCCAGGGAGCTCATCGACCTAGAAAGAGACTTAGTCTGGAAAGACCATGTAGTGTTAGAAACGGAATAGTCAAGCCAAGACTCTTGGCTTTCAACAGTCGTTCAGGATGTAAGCAAGTTCAGTAGCATTTTTATAAGCTCTCTCTTTGACTCATGTTCTTAAACTTTGCCTTTATTACACTTTAGGTAATTACATGACATTTGTTATATGGACCCTAACTGTATATTAAACATTTACTAAGACTGACAACTGTTTACATAGGAAACATCCAGAGATTGAAAAGGAATTGGGAAGAAGGAAAACTGTTACCACAACCAGACAGATAAAGTTATTTTTAAAAAAGGCAATACTTTATAAAAATGCAAGAAGTCTGACAGCTCCCTGGATATTTCTTGTTTGCAGGAGTGGATTAAATGTTATATTAAAGGAAAAGATTACATGCACCAATAAAAGTGTTTCCCTATGGATCTCATTGTATCACTTCTAATGGTACTTCTCTTTGGAGTATGCTTTATGTATTTCTCTTTTTAATTCCTGTTTTAAAATTGAAAGACTAGCAGTAGCAAGCATTAGTTTTTCTGTTTTTTCTAGTCTTTAAAAAAAAAAAAGAAAGCAAATTAAAAGGAGGAAGTTTTATCTCTCCAGTCACTGTTGGTGGTTTAACACACACAGCATTTTCACTGCTTCAGTTTAACAGTGTAACATGTAACACATTTGCTGATTAACGTAAAACCCAACTATTTTGCAGTTCAATCTCATATGTGTATAAGAATCTGAATTACCACTCATGCTAGCCCATCTGTTTCCCTGCTTGCTGCTGGCTTCTCCAAAGGGACAGAAAACAGCAATTTAGTTGCTTCTTTAATAACACCTGTGTTTTTGCTGAGAACAAATCTGCTCGGTCCCTGAAAAAGCCATACCAGCTTTTGGGTCCTTGCTCTTAGAAGATCACTTAATGCTGACAAAGATGGAAGGTTACTACAGCTGGAAACTCTTGATAAATTTATTAAAGGAAAAGACAAGGCTGCCTGTGATAATACAAGCTTCCATTTATCACCCTGCCAATATCATCCTGTTCTGGCTTAAGTTTTTCTCCATCATCCAAGGTGGGATTTTTGGTGTTTGTTTTTTTTTTCCCCTGATTTCTGAATCAATTGATTGTCTCAAGGGAATTAGTAAAAAATTACTGCCATGAGCTCCACATTCCAGATATTTGGACAGCATGTCAAGTTTTACACTGAGGGAAATACAGTGCCCTGAGGGTACTCATTAAAGTAATTATTTTTAAAACTCATTTGACATTTTTCAGTAGTAGAATTTGGAGCTCCAAATTCTCAAAAGCCAGCCATTTTTTTCATTTCCTCATAATAAACAAAGCATATTTTCTTCATCAGATCAACAGCCCTGAAAGGAGAAAAAAAACTTCCATAAATTATAAGGAGCCTCAGGCAAAAAAGAAATGTGGATATTTATTCTAATGTTAGAATTACATTTTGGTATCTCCATCAAACAAAAGATTATTTCTGACAATCTAGATTACTGGTGCACAGATAAATCACAAAACAGGATCAAAATATTAACTTCACAATTAATTTCTTGTTACTGATCACAAAACTATTGTTACTAATTGGAGCCTTCCAAATCATACAGTAAACCAATCTTCATCAGGTAATTTCATTTGTGCAGCTGTGAAGAACATCAAAGAGTCTTACAGGAAACATTATGTCTGGGAGCTGTAGGTTGGGGACCACTAATCTGAAGATATGTAAATAAGGTAGTGTTTTTACATTTACCTTTACGATCCTCTCTTCCTCTTTTTCACCTTCCCTTTAACGCTTCCTTCCTCTACCTCCCCTTTTCAAGTTTTCTATTTTCCATGCATGAAATATAGTTTCTGTAGAGATAAAAGTGCATGACATGATATCCAGGTGGTAGAATGTCTAAATATTGTGATAATGTGAGTGGAATTCAAAGGGCAGTAACACAGTGCTTTCTAAGTAGAGGCAATTGCCTTATTCAATACTAGTCCACCAACACTGACACAGGCGCTAGAGAAGCTACCTATACTTCAAAGAACAGAGTCATATTTCAGACTTCTATCCTGAACCTCAAGTGGTTTGTAAAGTTAACTGCCAAAAAAAAAAGTAAGATTTTTTTTTTGTTGCTAGGTAATGAAATCAATACTTTCCTGAAAGGGGGAAATTATCAGATTCCATAAAAGGAATTGCTCCAAAGAGAGTGAATATGTCTTAAGCTGAAACCGATGTATAGCGTAGAAAGACCTCATATTTTTTTTACTCTCCCTGCCAACAGATGAAGATCACCTACGTTAGGCTTGAAAAATGTGTCACTTACTTTTGATATGAGAAAGTACAAAGACCTCTTGACTCGGCAGTGAACAGAGCTACTCTTGAAAATGTTTCATCTTTTCTGCTGGAGGTTTCAAAGGGTACTTCTGATAAAAAATTCTTTTATGTCTCCTGTAAAGATTGTCTTATACTTGGCTTAGTCTTTCCTCTGGTCAGTAGGACTGTGAAGTGTAGGAGTATCTACTCCAGAGTTTTCACTGTGGTGGCAGCATTCAGGAGACTGAGAGACCATTACAACGGTTACTGCACTCTTAACCAATGAACAGCTAACAGCTGGGCATCTGAAGCTTAGTCCAAGTAAATCCACAATATAATTGGTAGGGTAGATGATTAAAAACATAAGGCAAGGTGAAGATTTCTCTGGGAGAGTGTGGTTGTCAGTTTTTTTACAGTCAAGCAGTGAAATTTCCAGGCACTTCAGCATCAATATCACAGTTATATCCTCATTGTGGAAACAAGATGTGCAAGAAGGCATTTCTCTTTTTCTTCTTATTTTGTTTTCTGTGTGATAACATCCTGTCATCTGAATATCATAACTCCTATTTAAAGAGACAATAATCTCACTGGTTTACTGTGTTTACAGTTTTGAGACTATCTTACTGCAGGGCACCCTAAACGTAGTTACACCTCAGGCCAGCTTAGAAACCAAAGCTAATATCAAAATCTGTGGCTTCTTTATTGAATTGATTTCTCAGTAGGAACACGTAACATGATAATTTTGTGCTTTGCAGTAGTTGCCTTCAGATCTCTGGGTGGATTTTAAAGGTTTGACATTGACCTATAAAGACCAAAATAGTTTGGTTTCTGCATATTTGATAAACTGCTTCTCTTCTATGGTAAAGCAGTAGACATAAAAAAACACTGCAGTAAAATGTCCTCTGTCTACCAGGGTAAACAATATTTCCAGGTCAGTGGGCCACCTTCAATGTGGTCTCCATCATCAATGCAGAAGAGAGAGAAGGGAATGAGGATGGAGAAAGAAAGACAAAGGAAGGGTGTTTTGAGGCTGTAATAGCTTGATTCGTGTTGCGCTTTGGGGCTTTGTGAAATGCAAAGTTTCACCTTGATAAGCTGAGGAGGACTGCAGCTTTCCACTTCTTACACAAGTGCTTTACATCAGGAAAAAATATGTTCATTACAACATTGTTGGGACTGTTCAGAGCTGACCATGTACACTATGAATCCTCTGAGCACATGTGAAGGATTGGAGTGGTCTATACACGACATCTCAGAGGAGCATATATGATTAGTGAAACTATGGAATTCTCACTTCTGAGTATCTCCAGGATCAGAATGTTGAACCGCTGTGTTAGTTTTGGCAGAAATATTTTGATTCATGCAGCCTGGTAAAATTTAGTGCCACTATGGGTTGTTTGTTAAGGATTTAACTACTATTTTGGATCTCTCTGCACTGGGTTCAAAAAAAGAACCCACAGGAAGAGTAAGTCATCTCAATATACTGTAGACTCCTATGAGCTGGTCAGCTGAAACATCTGATAGACTCTAGTGCACATACTGACTCCATTTCCATCGAGAATGGTGACAGCTCAAACACTCCTTATGCATGGAGATAGCAAAATGCAAGTGTTTTCTCCTCAAGCTTATTCCATTCCTCCTCAGTGAACATGGAAGAAGCCTCCAGAATGTAGAAGCACGCTTCATCACAGAGGAAAAAACCTCTGTGTGGAAAGTCTCAAATTTCTCATCTCCAAGTATTCTAATTAAACCAGAAGACAAGATGCCACACATTTATTTTTTAAATCCTATAAAGCTATTTTCTTCCAATGATCTTGTATAAACAATAATTAATTTTTTATTTTTTAGTGACACACAACAATCCTGGGGTCTGAAATCAGCTGACTTCATAAACAATTTGCTTTAACTCCGGTTTCCAAGCTGCAGATCTACTACTGGCATGCACTGTTGGCATCTCCATCCATACCTGCTTATTGAAAGGACCACTGCATAAATTTGGTCTCTAGATTTCAAATTATTAATGGCCCTTTTAATTCATAGTAGTTAGTAAAGAAATGTACATATATGGTAAATGTTCTGGTATTGATGAATTTTCCTCTCTTGGCTACAAGAATTGGGAACTGCTAAATAACTAAACTAAGTTTGTAAGTTTGGCCAAATAAGACTACATATTCTTCCCAGATTCCATCTGTGATTTCATCCAGTTTCTCTCCTAATTGTGAACATAGGGTATCATTAAAGTATTTGATTTTCCCTTCTGAATTTAATTTTTCCTTCTGTTTTGTTCTGGTTATCATTAGAAAGGGTCCTGCAGTGCCTTTAAATTTCTACTAGGCTAAATGATGCAATGTTACGGAGACACCCAGAAGAAGTTCACATAGTCTGCATTAACTGGGGAACCTGACGATTTTCACTGAAGTTTTCAGGAACAGTCACTGGAAATACAGCAGCTTCAGAGGTCAGGTAGGTTCTCTCAGTCTGTGCTACTGAGGCAACCCTCTCACACCTTGTACATCCATTAGAAAACACAGAGAAATCCTGTGGCCGGACCCACTAGTCAGTAACAAATCATGTCCTCCCTCACGGGCCAGTGCAGGATCCACTACATCCATGTCATTCTTTACACAAGCTTGTCTCATCTTTCTGAAAGGTCTCCAGGCTTCCGAGAGGAGCTGTTCCAGAGTTCTGCTACTCTTTAACATTAGGAAGCTTTTATAGTGTTTGTCTGCTTTGTTGGACTCCAAATTTGTGATGAATAAACCAAAACAATAAACTGAATGCAATTTATGCTCCTTGTATATGATATGTTAAGGAGATGCCTACTCTAAGCTGTTCTATATTGTAAAGTAGCTATTTTGGGGTAGTTGTCAAACTGTAAGGCACTGTTTTATTTCACAAAGCCACATTCACCTCCAATTTTACAGACCTCATGGAATGCTTAATTGCTTCTCATGGCCAAATACCTCCAGAAAAGGACTGGTGAGGAGATACTATGGTCTAAGATTGTTTGGTTCTTCTCTCCTGCTTCGTTATCTTTTTTCATTGCTTCAGTTGGAAATGAGCACAAAATTTATCTTCTCATCTGTCATGGTTTAGCCCCAACTGGCAACAAATAACCACGTGGCTGCTGGCCCCTCCCTCCGCTGGGGTGGGGAGGAGAATGGGAAGGTGTCCTGCGTAAAACCCTGTGTAAAATCCTGGGTCGGGATAAAGGCAGTTTAACAGAACATCAGGATAAAGGCAGTTTAACAGAACATCAAAGGAAGCAAATAGTAACAACAATAAAACTGATAAGAAGAATACCCAAAACAAGCAAATACACAGAGCAACTCTCTCTCACCGCCTGATGCCCAGCGCACTCCTCAGCCATGATTCACCTCCCCCTGGCCAACTCCCTCACTCAGAACCGAGCATGAAGTCACACAGCATGAATTACCTCCTTTATCTGGCCAGTTTGTGTCAGCTGGCCCAGCTGTGTCCCCTCCTGGCTTCTTGTGAAAATTAACCCTATCCCAGACCAACCCAGGACATCATCTCTTGGTGATACCATTATACATTTTCAAAACAGTTTGTGTATTTGTTTTTCATTTAGACATCGCTGAACTATGCCACTCATCCAGGCTGCAACCACAGAACAGTGAGGCAGTCATTTAGTTATACTCTTAACTCTCATCAGTCACTTAAGTCTTAGCATAGTGGAAAATAATTCTGTTAAGGGAGGAGCTACAGCCTATTCATTAAATCCACCCGTCTTTTTTTTCCAGTCCTGTAAAAGGGCAATAATCAGCTGGAATCAAGGTATTTATAATAGATATTGTCATTGTTATAGTCCTATATCTTATTCTTATTTCAACAGAAAATTAAAATATAGTCTTCAAGTAATCCGACTCAAGTTTCTAAATTCCCAGAAATTATAGTTGAAGCTACATTTGTCTAGTTGAAGATGTCCCTGCTCACTGTAGGGGGGTTGGGCTAGATGACCTCCAAAGGTCGCTTCCAACCCAAAGCATTCTATGATTCAGGTGATGAGAAACAACACAGGACTGGCAGAAAATCTAAACATGATTGTACTTATATGTTGTTATATCTTTAATATTTTCATAGAGCTGGTTCTTATTTTCATCACCATGAGATGGTCCTGAAATCTACACCTCAGTGCCCTAATCCTTAGGTATCTTAAAGTTATGCACTTCTTTCTAAGAGTGAGAAGATCTTTGTCCAGTTCTTAACTTGTCTTATGTTTCATACCTTAAAATTCTTCTCTGTAAGCCATTTAATGCATAGGAAGAATATAAAGTATTTAAAGATTAATATCTCTCCAGTGCTAGAGAGTAAAGCCACTTTTTATGCAATGGCATTTTAATAGTTCCTGTTCTATGCCATAAAAGAGCTTTTTAGATTTCGTCTTACTTAAACTGTTCATTATTTCAGATTTTTCATCATGTTTTCTTGGTCACAAGTTTCACTTGCATAGCTAAGTACAAAAGTAATCTGATTTCTCTTCATGAAAGCGCTTATGCCACATGCACATCACTCCTGTGGGACAGTTTCTTCTCAAACATGTTTAATGAATAGCAAAAGAAGTAAGCACGTGCTTATCGTTAAGTATGAATATAAATCTTTTGGTTAGCTGACTCAAAGCTCTGGCAGGATTTCAGCTCATTAGCAATTTTCCCTAGTTTTTTAGAAAGATAATTTATAGTTTTTGCCTTGTATAACATTAACGCATAAACTTCAAGGCAATTAAAACAGCAATTTTGAATGGCTTAGTTAGTTACAATTGTAGGGAAGCCCTTCTGCTTGCTGAATACTCAGTCAATAAACCAATGCCTATTTACAGCCTGAAATTCTACTTAGTAGTATAGTTCAGCACTATTGCAATCACATATTATTAAAACCAGGTTAAACTAGCTGAGCTAAATTCATTGGATCAAGATACTGAGATAAACACTGAGTTAGACTATAGAATAACTCTATTGCTACCTGATTATTTAAATTAATTTTCAGGGAAAAAAAAAAAGAAAAACAAAACACCCTGTTTGTTCTGATACTGAATTGCTGCTTAAATGCACGTGTGAATCCCAGACCAGCTGCATTAAATTACTTCTGCTTGTCTTTGATCAGTTTTCTCTGAATCAGTTATTTCTTATACAAGTCAGTATCTTAAACAGCTCTTATCACTGTTGTTCAAACTGCAGGTAAAAATAGAGTCTTATCTGAGGAGCTACTATCTAGAAACAGGAAATTTGAAGAGTTTTGCACTTTTTCTGTTTCTCTCTTCAACCTGATTAGTATCAGATGTAATCAATAAGAATCATGCCAATTAGATATTCTTATATTCAGCTGTTGGTAAAAATAATTAAATATATCTGTTTATGTGCTGATAACAAAACATGGTAACACTTTTTTTTCTTCTTCTTCCTGTGAGGTACTTTTGAATTAATGTGAATTAAGAGAATGGAATTCTTTAAGATGTAAGTGCAAATAATTAAAATTATTATAGTATACAATCTGTGATTTAAGATCAGTTTAACAAACATCTCTAGAAGTTATTGCTGAGGAAAAGTCATTAAACAGCATCTACCAGAAAGTTGGAGGGTTTGGTTCTAGCCCTTATGCTACTTAAGTAACATGCAATATGCCTGTACCCCTTCAGAAAGCAGTGACTCTGAAAAGATACATAACATTTCAAACGGAGAATCAGCTGACAGTCACCTCCCAGTAGGACTCTGTGAAGGAATATCCTTGGATCTGTGAACAAGACAGAGGAGCAGAAAAGTATGAATTTGATTTTAACCCTGAATAAAGCAGTTGTAAGGAGTCCAGCTTTAAAGCATACCACTCACTAGAAACAGAATCAGATATCTTATTCCAGGATGGAAATGCCTTAGGGCAGGAGATCTGCATGCATTTTGTTTGTTTGTTTGTTTGTTTTTTAACAAGGGGTATCAGGAGACTATTCTCTATAATGTATAAGTATCATCTTTAGTACCGCCTTCTTTCTTTTTTTTTTTTTTTGTTTAAAGGGCTCTAGAACAGGTATCAAAGCTGTTTCAGTGATGAGAAGCTGAAGACAGAGATCAGAATACAAATACAGATACAGTCTTTCCCAGTGATTAGTCATTGCAGCAGCTAACCATTCAGCTAGTAGACTCTGTCTCTCAAAGCCTTCAGATCAAAACCGCGTATGTCTATGGAAGTCATCTCTTAGTCAGTCCCAGATATTCAAATCTATAGGCGGTGTAGCTGGATGACAAGAAGGCCCAGAGGTAACTTTGTTGAATGAAATTTAATAGTCTATAGAAGGGGCTACAAGGATGTTTGCTAACGTAATGGGCTCCTGTAAATTCAGAAGGTATGGGGTTTTTTGCCATGTTATAGTTTTTGGCAGCTAATCTTCATGTATCTTGGACTGCAGGATGATATTTAGACATTCAGTATCATTTCAGCAAAGAGAAATAATATTTCTTCTGAACCATTCCTGTGGTATATTCGATTTGTCTAATTGGACCAATGCTACATAAAGCAAAGTCATCTTCATCCATGTAGCGTTTAAGGTGCAAACAGGTCTTTGAGCAAAAGCATCAGAGTTGGGTGTCTATTGAAAACTTTGCTGTGCTACCTCATAACCACTGCTCCCAGTCTTGGGGGTTGTTAGTTCTGAGTTTTTTTTCAGATGGGCAGCTTTGAGTAAATTTGCCATATGAAACTGATCCTCCTACTAGTCATTTAGAGAAGATACTCATAATTGAAAAAAAGTCCCAGTGGAGTTCAGTTTGAAACTATAACATTAGAAGCTAAAATCATGCAATGTTCAGGATGTGTGATGGTAGAAAGGGAAATAGTTATAGTGAATGAAACCACAGGAACCTCCCCCTAAAAGCAAGGTTAAAAACATGTTTTTAGGAAGGTTTTAATCTACTTTTCAACTACTTGCTGAAAGCTGTGGTATCACTAGTCTCGGCTGAGGTTTTAAAACCTCTGCATTAGCAATCCCAAGAAAACGATGCGGCTTGGTACATTAATTATGCTATCTTGCGTTGTTCATTTTACAGGTAAGGGGCAGTGTGTGTGTTTGTTGTTTGTTTTTTTTATTTTATTTTATTTTACCCAGAATTCTCCAAACCCTAACTGACCAAAGAAGGCAGTGCTAATTTTTAATCAACAATGGATGAGATAGGATGAGAGGCAATGGCCTCAAGTTGCTTCAGGGGAGGTTTAGATGAGATATTAGGAAAAATTTCTTTACTGAAAGAGTGGTCAGGCATTGGAACAGGCTGCCCAGGGAGGTGGTTGAGTCACCATCCCTGGAGGTGTTCAAGAAACATGTAGATGTGGCACTTCAGGGTATGGTTTAGTAGGAATGGTGTTGTTGGGTGGATGGGTGGACTTGATGATCTTAGACGTCTTTTCCAACCTATGATTTTATGATTCTATAAAAGTGAAAGTTGCTTAGTTTTACTTTGTAAAGTCTTCAAGCTGCTGTTTTGTGGAGGAAAGCAACAATGAGAAAAAGGTATAAAAGTACTTAAAAGGGTAGATAGATAGAAATTGAAATTACACCTGACTGACACAAACTTCAAATTACATCTCACTGAAAAAGGAGAAGAATATGGGTTCATTTTTGCATGTTAGGAATCTATACCGATATTTTTGTATATGTCAACTGGACAACATATTAAGTTTATTTCAGCATTTTTATAAAACTGGGTCTTGGACTGCTTTCAAAAGTGTATGTATTCACTTACACCAGTGAACTTAAAAGAAAAAAACACAAAAGTTATTTGAGACTAATTTTCTTTTAATTGTATAGCCTGATTAAAAATTAGTACATCATATTCATAGCAGTATTTCACTACTCACAGAAAACCAGTCTCACTTCAGTCAATGAAGGAGAGGTAAGCTAACTTTGTGCAGAGAAACAGATGGCTTGTATCTGAAATATCTTTTGCTTTTTAAAGACATTTATTTTTCAGCCAAATGAAAGGTGTGTCCCAGAAACTCTTCTGGATTATTTCAATTTTAAAAAGTGTTTCACACTAGCTTTCAGGAATCTCTTTCATGTACAGCCCAGTCAGTTCTAACATACATTTCTTAGTATATATGTGCAAATAACAAAAAGTCTAAAAAGAATGACCACATAAAAATAGGAGAAACCAACTGTTTTATAACATCTGATTGATGTGTTCTTATCTTTTTAAAAGCAAGTTTTGTCTGCTTTTAGTAACAACTTTCCAATTTTTTTATACTCCGTATAACAATTCAGATGTAAAACTCAAAAGATGAACTCTGTTTCATCTGAAAGCAGTTCCATAAATACAAGAACATTTGTGATGGAAATCCAGTTTTATGTTGGCAGGTGGAAAAGAAAATATTCATTTTATAGAATTTTTAATGTCTTTATCTGAACTCATTACGCTATGTGAGAAATAGGTGTTTTTGTAGTTAAAAAAAACCCAAACATTTTATCTGCTTAAATCTTTGTTGTGGGATGAAATTAATCTTGCCTTTAAGTTAGTATTTTTGTTTATTGGTGACATCGGCAGAGTATGGTTAAGTGTAGGCATTTAAATGTGGATATTTTAAGTGTAAATAACTGAGTTTAAACTAGAGTAATCTCACATTATTTATTAGTTAAAAGTTCAACACTCAAATTCAGATAAAATTCCGTCATGTAAGGTGCTAAGAAGAGTGAGATGTGACCCGAAAGGTGTGTCAGGTAGGGAATCCTGTTATTCAAAAGAAATTGCAAGAGTTCGTCACCACACTGCCTGGAAAAGCCCCTTCAAACTATTTGCCAGTTGAGGATTGCCTAAGCAAAGTGCACTTCAGTCACCTCCTGGATTTGGCTCATGCCATCATGCCCAGGGTGACGGAGGAAATGCAAACATTGCAGCCTGCCAGCTTTTAGACTGGCTAGCGATTGCCTCTGGAAGAGGGAATGTCTAAATGCACTATCAGTTTAGCCTTCTGGATCCTTTGCAATCGATACAAGATTTAATATTAGATCCGTTTCTTGAGGTATATTATGTTGTCCACAGCACTTTTTTTGCCTTTTTTTTTTTCTTTTAGCTGCTCAAAGCACAGTAATAGGTTTACCTCAGGCATGCTCCCAGTTGTCTTGCTCATTGTTGCCTGTACATGTGCAAGACTTTTCTCTCAAAATATCCATCATCTACATATTCACCATCCTTCTGCATTAACTGTATACAGTTAGTTTATGTGCACATAGTATCCATACAAAGCGTTACTTGAAAAAACAAAAAAATACCTAAAGATTGTAGGATGTGATGTCAGAAACCTTCAAAGCTAAAAAATTTTGCAAACTGAAGATTGTTTTGAGATTGCATAGAAAATATTCCAAGCAGTGAGTCTGAGTAAACTTGAGTAATCCTTGTGTTTAATTTAATAAAAGCACAGAATTTCTTTTACCCCAAAATATTCATTACTGTTGTCTTTATTTTTTATATTTTGCTCTGTTTAGCTGTAATTGTGTTTTCAGTCCTTGTTTTCCAGTATTCCTGCCCATAACAGAAGGTGCGCAAATATCTGAATAACGATGTGTTGAAACAATAGGATAAAATTAACAGAGCATTAACATTACTTTTAATGAATGTAATGACAGTCTTTAGTTGACTTTGATTTCATCCCATTTTAATACAATCCTGGCTTTCTTTTTGAGATATTGACCTCTAGAACAATTCTAACTGCCATTTTCCCCCAAGATCTCTTTCAAATTCACTGCATGGAAATATATTTTTCATGTCTTTTCATTAGTTGAATAATGATGTAACTATCTTATACTGTAAATTATATATCTGCTATTGGCAATATGTATTTCCTGGTAAAACTCTTTCATTAAAAATACTATATGGACATATACAGCAATGTGAAAAGTGCATTTCAGTTTTGCATATTAATCAGAACTAAGGTATTTTTGGAGCTTTCTCAGTAAATTGTTGCCAAAATGAATTTTAGTGCCATCTTCCACTTTCATACAAACTTTAATACACCCAAGTCATTATTAATTGCATAAGTAATGTATCTGACAAACTTTTATAAAATAAAACTTGAGCTAGAAATAATTGTATACACAGGAAATACAGTATTTAGATTATGTGCAGACACTTGCAGAACAGCATTATAAGTTTGTAAAAATAAGTGTATATTTTCTAGAACTTCTTGCAAGTTGAAAATATTATCTGAAATTTCCCAGAGCGAATCTTTGTCATGCAGGCATCCCAAAAGTTTAAGAGTAATAGGAACTGTGTGCAAATTTAATCTAGTCGTCTGCTCTGTTTGCAGCTCCTACTTTGTCACCTCCTGGGCTTGAAGTTCGTATACCATACGTGTGGTTTATTTGATACGTGATCTTTAGGCAAAGTTACTGACCGTCTAACTCTGTTTTGAACGCTGAGTGCAGCCATGGTTTCTCAGAAGGCAGTAGCAAAACTGTTGTTTGCCTCACTCGAGTGCAACTTTCGCTCTGTGTGCTTACAGCTGCGGATTGCTGTATGCCCAGCTATCAGCTACACCCATGTATTCACGGCCAAGAGAACCCTTCCTAAGAGAGAAGAACCCTTGCTACCCCTGTTTACTTGAATGTCCTTTATTTACACCTTACAGCCAGCAGTGGGCCAGAGCTTTCAGTCGTGCAGTACCCTGAAGACACCAGTGTGCTCCTTAACTCCACGGTGTGGATGCTGTGTGTGTTTGAGTACCCCAGCGAGGAGAACGAGGAGCCGGTCGTTTACTGGAGGAAAGGCCCCGACTGCCGCAACCAGCAGAGCCTCCAGTCGAGCCCGGCCGCAGGCAGGCCTCAGGTACACATCATAAAGAACACCCTCAGGGGATTCTCCATCTTAAAACTGAGCAACGTTGACCAGAACGCCAGTAACTCCTATTTCTGCGATGTGACGCTAACGCAGAAAATCCAGGGCAAACGTGGAAACGGCACCAAGCTGACCGTGCATGGTAAGGAGCGTTTGGGACTAACACAACCAGACTTGATGTGTGCAAGGTGAATTAAATTTTCCTTCAGCCTTATTGCCTTCTCACCCAACGCTCACCCCTGATGGAAGAAGGGAGGGAAAAAGCAGTCTATAGTCTATAGAATACAGGAGGGAAAGCATGCCTTTTGTTTGAACTATTTATACAGCTGGACAGACAGACTTCTTGGGGACAGAGATTTTCTCTGGATCTAAACTGGTTCACTGTGCAGTAGAACTTTGATTGTATATTTTATATATTCTAAATATTGTATACATTTTTATATACAGCTTTAAATTTTACATATATACACTAAAAATACTTTTTCTTAATATTCTCCACAAACATTTGCTGCATCCTTATATCAAAACAAACAAACAAACAAAAAAGCCCCAAATCCCCAACCATCTTTCATTATATTTTTATAATTTTCTTCACTCTTTATAAGCCAATGGTCTCTTTTGAAATATGTAGTTTGTTGCTTTACTGAAAAACGAACAGTAAATTCACACAGCAGCGTGAGGGGTTTTAAAAAGTGTGTACATGAAAGTAGGCATATGTGGGTGTGAAAATTCTTTCTGTTTGATTGTAACATCATTTTCAACACCTTATAACTCTGCCCTCAAATTATGAATCCAATTTCTGTAATCCTGCTGGGGATGTGACCTCAGTGACCGATATACACTATTTCAGATGAGTCGAGATTTCTCCATGAGGACTTCCCAGACAAATCTGACTAGCAAATGATAAATGCCGCAAAGCATGTCTCTAATTCTAGCTTTCACATTATGTTTAACAAATGTACAATGTAATTCTTCTGAGTCCCTAAAAAACCACAGCGGCCATTGAAATTCTTTTGACCATCGCACCATAAACATATGATTGGTTTGATTGAGTTTAAAAAAAAAAAAGGAAGAAAAAGTTGTCTGAGAGTTAGTAAGATAACTGTCATTTAGATTGGTTTTTTTATTATTATCTAAGTGTGTGCTACATAACAAAAATGTTTTTGGATATGCCACTTTTAGTAAACTGAGAATTTCGTTTACCATGCGTTTCATCAGTAGCTTATAACAGGTTCAAAAATCTCATGTCTGAAGTGCAAAGAAGGTAGCAGTTCTCTCATGAGAAGCTTAACATTTTAGCCTGAAAAAACAATGAAAAAAATGTGACAAACTGTGCTGCCTCATCAATCCTTGCTAATCCTTCAAATGAAATCTTACCAGAAAAGCAATTTATTTTGTTTTTCTAATACTTAATTTTCTTTCTCTTTGTTTCAGATTTCAAATGCAAAGACTGTATAAGACCAGATAAGACCTGGTGGGGTTGGTTGCTTCTTGCTGGATACACCATCTTTGTCACCACTGTTCTCATAAGTTTTGGTGTAAGTAATAACTTCAGAAATAAATGCTACAAATCTAAAGATGGGTGGCATCTACTGACAGAAAGTAATTATAAGCAGATTAGCCTGAATATGTACCTGTGGCAAACTAAAAAGTCACTCTGTTTTCTGGTAACTAAAGCATTAGAGGTATAAACCCCTGTCTGTGAACGTTTTCAGGGCACAGCCATGAAAATAAAGGAATCTGTGACATACAGAGAAACTATATCTGTATTTTTCTGAGCTTACTGACAACTGGGAAGCTGTTTTCTGTATTGCTGGCTGATCTTGTTACTTTCACCTGGAAAGGAAAGACAATGAGGAAAAAATGGCCTAAATGATTGGCAGTTTGAAACACATCTTGCTCTCTTCGTGCTTCTGGGATCCAGCTCCTAATTTCATGAGCTCCTCTGGACACACATCAATGTCTGCTCGTCTTTTGTCTTACTCACGTTCTGGCCAACCAACCAGCCATGCCACGATTTTATGACCACTCTTACCGACCATTTGATACAGGCTGCTGCCTGACATTTACCTGGCCAGCAGTGCAGCACCCTGGCAACTTGAAAAATTGAATATATTTTAGAAGAAAAGGAAAAATTTTTTTTTTTTTTTTTTTTTTTTTTTTTTTTAAAA
>Ga0065711_1038360_pt1 | contig 18853 bp, 11 predicted proteins | sample Hoacrofraction12_FD_59098 | JGI IMG/M metagenome (GOLD analysis project Ga0065711, IMG submission 59098) | Hoatzin crop microbial communities from Cojedes, Venezuela - Epithelial fraction 12 v2 (version 2) | ecosystem: Host-associated > Birds > Digestive system > Esophagus > Crop | place... | reverse complement strand
TTACAATGAGGGTGGTGAAACACTGGAACGGGTTGCCCAGAGAGGTAGTGGAGGCCCCATCCCTGGAAACATTCAAGGCCAGGTTGGACAGGGCTCTGAGCAACCTGATCTAGTTAGTGGTGTCCCTGCTGGCTGCGGGGGGGTTGGACTAGATGACCTCTAGGGATCCCTTCCAACCCAAAACTTTCTGTGATTCTGTGAATACCAGGCAGGATGGTTGTTTCTTTACAAGTGAGTCCTTGGAGAATGAAAAGACCTTTTATTCATTAAAAGAAAACATAACAGTAATGCTTTATCACAACCCAAACTTGGGGTCTATGCATTTTAAAGTGTGGGAGGTCATTAAAAATATGACAATGGATAATAAAACATCATTACTGGTCCTTACCATTTACATTTAGTTTTTTGCTTCTCTAGGTATATACAAATTTAGCTATGAACTTGCCTATAAAGTCCTACTTACGTGCCTATTACTGTAAGAAAATGGAACATCCCGCACCCCCCAAAAAACCCCCACAAACCCCAAAACACCCCTAGTGGGGTGGACTGGATTGCATTAGATTAGATTTGATTAGATGGGATGTGATCTTGGTACAGATCTGTGTCTTTAGTCTGTATCTGACTGGTGTCTTCTTCAATCTGGTGATAAACCCATTTCATCCAGTCTACCTGTACTTAGAGTTTAACACAATATATTGCCTGTCATCTAGGTTTTATTAGAATCCCTTAATGTTTGAAATACTGTTAGCATCTAATTGTTTTAGTGTTTCAGTCATATGACTCTCTGGATACTAAGGGATTGGAAGCACAATGGTCTGCGAAATGCTGTGCTGAAATCCAGAATAATTTCTGTGGTCAGTTCAAAGAGCATAGTCCGTTTTTGCCTTCTCTCCACTAAAAGCCAAGCCTGCACTGTTGTTTGATTGGCTTTTTCCTCTACTATCAGCAGTTTTAGCAAGTTATAATCCCTTATGAATTCAATGTAAGAAAACTCCTGTATCTGTTTAGCATGTGCTTGAGAGCTGAATGATGACACCTCCTTGATTTTTTTTTTCCTTCACCTTATTGGTATTAGCAAGTATATTAATCTGCTTTCTCGTGTTCTTGTTTTTTAAATTTTTTTTCCTTTACAACCTGACTTGTGATACCTTCTAAGCTCATAGACTGAAGTCATGCTTGTCTTATGCATTCAGAGGTCTCAGAAATATGCTCTAACCTCTGCTACCCTTCCAATTTTCATGTCTAAAAGTATGACTTGTCGCTCTGGAAGTCTTTCAGAAAGGAACAAGTTTGTGCTTAAACAGGTAAAATGTATTTGAACTTCTTCACGTGAAACAGCATTTTTGTATTAGTATCTTTAAAGCAGCATTTCTTACGAGTATATTGGAAATGAAACAGAAACATCTTGCTGGAAAAGTTTTGCATATTGTTAGAACAGGAAAGTAGATACTGTAGAAACCTATAAAGTAATTGTAGGGGGGTGAAAGCATAAGGCTTCAAGAAAATCTCAAGCATTTTGAAACATACCTTTCATTTCTCTCATTTCACCCTGTGCTTTCTGCATTTAGATCATTTTCCCCGTATCCAGTTTTAATGGAAGCAAAACAAATCCCAATTCCTGTGTAAATATCTCAGTGTCATCTGTCTCTGCTGTAACCATCAGGCAAGAGAAAGCCCTTGGCACATGTTGAATTCCATTGACTTGAGTGCAGACTTCATGTATGGGCTGATCTGCACAGGTAAATTATAATTGTTGGTATTTGTAAATACCTTTGTAGGAAATACCATCAACACCTTGATTTTTATGCTTATTTTTGTGTGCCTGAATGGTTTTGACTTGTATGTCCCAAAATTGTGCATATCACAGAGGACTGACTGGTGGCCAGCCACTGAGATGTTGTAAAGAGAAGTTGCTGCCTTCAGGGCCTTGGACAGAGTGTGTTTAGAATAACTTAATGCTTTCTAAAACTATATAAGGAAGCAGTATATAATCCAAAACAGATAAAATACATATTAATGATCATAAGATGTTAAACAGTTACAAATAACTGAAAATAATTATGTTGTAAACCACAGTGGAATTATACCCAAGACTTTCAGGACACAAGAAGCTGTGAAGCCTGGGTGGCAAAAAAGAAGCCTTTAATGTGAATTGTATAATATTTGACTAATGATCTTATTTTGTCTTAGAAAGAAACTGGTTAGTGGCTTTAAATAATTTACTGTATTTGCTTAATGTAATTTTATGTAAGCAGCAAAGAGTCATGCCAGAAGTGGTAGCAGCAAAGCGTAACGATTCTTTGAAGTGCCAGTGATTAGATGTTATGAGGATTGGAAGAATAAAAGGCCAATTTTTTTTCCTCTCTCTGTTTTTTCTTGGAAGCTCAAAACATTTCAGCAGGAAGCAATTCCTTAGTGATATCTAGGTAATTTCCAACTCTTGTTTGCTTGTGCACTGGGCAAAATCCCTACCTTAGTCATTCAGCTGGAATTGCTGAGTAATGTTATAGCCACAAAATAAGCAGGCTCTGGCTCTGGCCAAGCAGTCATCATATCTTTAGCAGCCTGGGAATGACATTCCTATCATATGAAGCATGAAGGAACCTGTCTGGTGAAGTTATAGCACCTACAGGAGGAAGATGAAGTCCTTGCTAGGTGCTATGGCCATTATTCTGTGTTGCCTCGAAGAGGTTCGCTGCTCTTCTGTGAATACGCACTTTGGAATGGGGGAGCTTCTCTGTTTTTTATAGGAGAACATTGCACAAGACTTCTTGTTTGCTGTACTTGACAAAGCATGCTTTCAGTGCTCAGCTGGCAAGAGCAAGAACACCCCTTTGTAGCTTTCGTCCTTCCACTCCACAACAGACTGTGATGCAGAGAAATACATAGTCTGAATGTCAGTGTGAAGTCAGGATGAAAAACAAGAAATGTGAGCTCTACCTTATGTTGTCCTCTGGGCCCTCCACTTTATCTAGGATGTTGCATTAACTTTCTTATTTTGTAGAAACACAAAACTTAAAAACCTCACGCTGTCTTAACAGTTCAAGTTGTCAATGCCTGTTTGTGTTGCTGTAGTGATAAATCAGTCAGTTGCTCTCGAAGGTGCCCAGGTGCTAAAACAATTTGAACATTTTGAAGGTGTAGCCTGTTTGCATGGTCCTAATTTTAGTCCTTCCTATCTGAATTCAAATATAAATAAATCAGCTGCCGGGACAGAGCAATGACATGAGGAATCCTCCCTTCCATTTGAAGTTCTTACAAGGGAACATGGGAAAGGAGACATGGCTCAGGGACCTGAATGTTACGCTTGGAAACAACTTAGCTTCAGCTTCTCTGGCCAGACTATCAGCTGAGAGCTCACACTACAAGGAGCAGTATGGAAATGAAGTTTCTCAGGCACGTGTCTCTGGGCAGACAACGTTCTGCTGCTGTGTGCTGTTCATATGTGAACACAGAAAACCATTCATGTGCTACTAGTGCTTGAAAAAAAATACAGTGAAATTCAGGTGCATAATTTTTAATTTATGGGATTTAAAGTTAAGCGGGTGCTTATGTACTTCAAACGATTGGTATCTTTGGATGTGACTGCCCTGCAGTTCAGAATCGCGATGGCAACATGTAGCCCTCTGAGCTGGCAATTTAAAGTTGGTTTGTGCATTTGTCCTTCAGCTGCTGTCACGTCTCTGATCTTGATTTTTTTTTTTGAAAGATACTATTTGCTGTTAAATTATTTTTAGAGCTACAGATCTTGTTATGTCATGAAGCAGACACAGTAATTTGCCAACTGTTTTCCATGTCAGAAATATTTTTCTGAGCTTTAGTGGAGATTTCCAGATGAAGATCCTAGTTAAATGAGAGGACAAGAGGTGATGGTTTGAAACTAGAGGAAGGTAGATTCAGACTGGGTGTAAGGAAGACATTTTTTTACAATGAGAGTGGTGGAACACTGGCACAGGTTGCCCCGAGAGGTGGTAGATCCCCATCCCTGGAAACATTCAAGGTCGGTTTGGACTGGCTTCTGAGCAACCTGATCTGGTGGTAGGTGTCCCTGCTTACTGCAGGGGAGTTAAACTAGATGACCTCTAAAGGTCCTTTCCAACCCAAACTATTCTGTGATTCTAAATGCTACAGCTCCTTTGGCAGTTCTTCAGGCTTTTAAGAATCAAGTTGCATTTTTCTTCTGGTAAATGCGTGAATGGGCCTGCGTAGTGAGTCTTTCAATATTCTCTCTGTGCCAAAGCTGTTTAACTTGTACCTTGCAACGGTACTTACCTGAGCAAGACTCTTATGAAGGAGTTCAACTTTGAATACATGAGAAGGCTCCTTGGAGTCACAGTGACTAGCTGGGTGCTTACTGTTGGGAAACAAGGTGGTAAGTGGGAGAATTAAAGCTTTAATGCCGTTGTGTACTGCGCCGTTTAGTACAGATACTCAGTTTGACATCTAGGAAGGTTTTGGTGCATATATATCCTATATTTGCTAGCTGCAGTAAGTATATTCCATAATTTATGACCTTTTTTTGTCTTTGAGATCTTCAAGTTGTAAAAATATAATTGTTACATCTGAAGACACTGGTAATCCTTTTTGACTCTTGCAGCCTTGCTTAATTCCTTTCAAAAGGACCTGAAACCCAGCTGGTTTTGTATTACTCTTCACTTCAGCTACAGATTTTCTTTTCCTTTTTCTCTCTCTCCCTCTAATTTTTTTTTTTTTTTTGCTTTTTGATCAATCTCAGGGAATACATTTTTTTCCTCAGGGTGAAAATGTTGTTGTTTTACCTCTGTCATTTTTGGTGCTTCTTAGTGGCAACATGAAGTGTCATCTCTAATGCAGCCAGGTTGTCAGGCAGTGGTACCCCACTGCAAGATTTGTGTCTGCTTTGACAGTCCATTCAATAAGGCGTGTTTCGGTAATGTGAAAAATGAATGCTTTTCAGACTTGTTTGAACAACCTGATAAAAGATGATTGAACTGTTTCAGTTTCTGGGGTAACTGGGACGACGCACTGTGAAAGCACATGTCACTCTTTGGGTAATAATGGAGAGTATAGGGATGCCCAGTGTTGCTCTGGATTGACATTGGCTTGAAAGCTGTGGTTCCAGCTCAGCTGGACAACAAAACACACGTCATCTGACTTACAGTATACTTTCTGCCGTTAAATTTTAGTGATAGGTAAGAGGTAGAGGAGGTGAAATTTATATCCATTTCTTTAAAACAGGTGCTTTAAAATTGAGTAAATATAAGCAATATACTTATTCTGTCAGTGGTCAAACGCACTGCTAAAATCGCTTCCCGGACTAGTGGGAATCAAATGTGTTTCCATAAGGGCCAAATACGTTCCCAGAACTGCTCGACACACATGGGAGCTGGGGGTCCTCCTCGGGGAACCAGCCAGCCTTGTCTCCTGAGGGCTCAGGCCAGGGCGGCGGGGGGTGCACACCTGGGTCCGGGTCCCACCTGTGCCCTCCACGGGCGGCTTCCTCCTCTGCGCTGCACCCCGTCCCCTGCCCAGCACCCCCGGGGAGTACGGGCAGGCCACCCTCCTCCCTGCTGCACAGGCTCCGCACAGCAAACTGCAGCCCCACTGCTTTATGGCCCCTTCCTGGTGGTGTACGGCTCATTCTCTGTGTAGGTTTAAGGATGGCTAAAGCACCGTAATGTGTCTCACACAACAGATGCAGGTATTGCTGGTGAGGAGCATAACGTACATGTCGTGTGACAGGCCACCTGCAAGGCTGGAAATAGCAGTAGAGGTGTTTGGGAAGATAATTTCCAAGGTACAGTGGGATGTTTGATTTACTTTAGACCTTAGTGAATAGGTGGGTTTTGCATGTTAGATGTGCCTGTACTTAACTAAGACATATATAGGTCTTCTGAAGAAACATGGGATGAACTGAATATATCTTAGTAATAAATGCCAATTTCCTTCGATAAAGTTGTGCTTAATGAAACAAAGGTTGTTTTATTTTTGAAAAAGCAAACATTTCTTTGAAAAATATTTTCTGCTTGATTTTTGAATCTTTAATCTTTGTACTGGCAAGCAGAACGTACTAAAAATATGTAACTCTGGCTAGCACTATGCAAAGAATTAATAAATACCCAAGACATAATCAGGGTAACAAAAAACAAATGAACTCTTTGTTCAAAATGCACTGCTAAACTGTTACATTTGATTAAAAAATTATTTTGATTGTTCTGATTCCCCGTCCCTCTGCAATAAAACAGAAAAACTAAACCATAGCCCATGGCCATAACAATTCTATGGTCTCCTTGTACATCCTGTATTGCTTTTTGCACGTAATGGGAAAATGAGTTATTTTGCTGTACTCATGTCTTCTCTGAAATGGGAAACAGTTCAGAAAATAGGAAAAATATAGTATTTACACTTCCTTTATTGTCTGCTATTTCCTAACCTTAACTAGCTGAAACTCCTACCTGACATTGCCTCTTGTCTGGGCTGCTCAATTTGGTAACCTCTTTCTGCTTGCTTTGAGCAAAAACAAAACAACAAACCAGACTCTGATGTTTCTGGTTTTTTCTTTGTGCCTGGCATGAGAATGATTTTTTACAAGAAAATTATAAAATAATTAAATAACTGTTGTGCAAAGGAAATATAATTGCACTGCAAAGCGAATATGGAAGAAACTTTGTGTCTGGTTATAGAATGGACACATCACTAATTCTCATGTTCCTTCTCAGTCACAGCAACTGGCAATTCGTAGGAAAGATTGACAGGAAAACAGTTACAGAAGTATTTTAAATATCTTAGTTGTTTGCAACCCAAGGATTTAGAAGTTCTGTACAACTTAATTTGGTCTTTAGTTGTAAATGTTGAAAAAGCTGGGTTTTGAGAGCCACTAACTAATTGTAATTACAGCACTTAATATTTTCAGTATTTCGTAGCTGAAGTCCTGTCTTTTCCTGTGTGGGGGTGAATAATGGAGACAGAGGAATGATCGCAATTGTCCTATGGAGGGGTGGTGTTACATAGATTTTGTCTATACCTGTGCCAAGAAAGCTTCGATCCTTTGCACATATAGTCGTTGTTTGGAAAGCTTCCTCTTTCCTCTGAGAAGAGACTTGGTTTCTAATGGACAATTGACCAAAAGTGTTCAAATCATTGCCCTTAATCTATTACTGATGTGACTGAACTTAACGGCGTTTTGTGAAAGACATAGATACAAAAGATGTAAGCAGGGTGCTTAATGAGGTCACACTGAATCAAAGCATGGAGGATCAAGAACACTATGGCATTCCCAAGTTGACACAATTGCTGTATTTCAGAATAAGACTAGTGCATTGTATCATTGGGTAGCTAATATTTATCAATACAAGAAAATTCATGAAATGAAAATGTGTAGGGATAATAATAGTACAGCTTTGCTGAAAAGTGATGTGTCTTGCTCCAAATGGTGAAAATGCATATAGAACTTTTGGAGTCAAAGTGGTTATTGTAATTTACACTGGCAGAGGATATGAACAAAGCTGAAAAAGCATTGGACTGTACAAACTAAGGACATTGCAATTATAGTCATCTGGAATAAGAATTTCCCTGCGTCAGTAGCAAGCAGTGGACAACATAACTGCATCAATGACTACAATTTCTTAGCTAGACCTGAAGTCATTATCAGGAAAACATTGTCACCAAATTAGTTAGATTTAGAAAACAGCTCTCGTTTAGCCTGAAGCAAGAATAAAAGATCACTTTGTTTCATTCACATCCCTAAACTTATATACCTTTATGATACCATAGTGTCATTCTGGTATTGGGCATCACTCTAATAAGAATGTCCTTCAGAGTAAGATTGTCCGTTTATGTATCAGACTTGAGACAATGTTTTTATTCCTAAATGAAATTTAAATGAAACGTTTGTGTAAGTTTAAAAAATTAAAACATGCGCGTTCCCATGAATTGTTCTTTTATTTGTTCTCTGTGAATCATCATGTTCTTCACTGGACACTTCTTCAATAGTGGGAGCTTTAGTCATCTGATTTCCTTGTCCTTCATGTCCAGAAATTTCCACAAAAAAAATACATCAAGATAAGTAATTTTCCAATATTTAATTAGAGATCTTATTTGAAAAGATGCCAGTTGTCACCCAGGTAGATGTATAAAGGCAGGTAAATATGATGCAATTGGTGCGAGAGTGGAAATTTTGTCCTGTGTGTACTGTAGTGTCTGGATGTTTCTGCTCTATACGCATCACTGAGAAGTATGAGTCAGACCACCAATAACCAATATCAACTGAATCCCAGAGTGGCAGCCTACCACTCAGTAACGAAGAACTCTTCTAAGCTAATGACCTTGAGTAATCATTGCAATCTATTCTTTGCATATACATTGTAATTAGAGCAATGAACCATAAGACACGGGTATGACTAGATAGGATGTTTGTTTGAATTTGAAGTTTGTGCTGAGACTTTTATTGTGTGGTGAAACGGGAATGATTACATATATATCAAGACTCCTTAACCTCTGGAGCAAGTCTAAAAGGAGATGTAGTTGAAATAAATAAGATCTTACCTGATTCCTTGAAAAGGGTAGTTACTGAAGGCAATGCAGGCAGAGATGGTTGAGAGGTTCTTGGAAGCTGAGCCACTGGAACAGGCTTAGGCAATTGAACGTCAATTACTTTGCGTGGAGATCCACATCTGAAGAGTTGCTATTCGAAATTGTAGCATTAGTCACTTACAGTGTTCGTTATTCTAGTAAAATTATAATGTTTTCTATTATCCTACGTGGCAACTGCCTAAGCCCAATAGAGCACAACCATCATCTGCTGAGATGAGTGTACGAAGCCACTCAGACATAATGTCTTTCTGAGCCAGGGTTATAGCTGGGCAAGTGGAAAATGACTCACTCTTTTATTTGGGATTTAAAAAATAAAAAATTTCCCCATGGAAAACAGGCTTCATGTTCATCCAGTCTAAATTCATGTCCAACACAGACACTCAGAACAAGCACCGTTACTCGCTCAGCTTCGTGTACTAAAGGAGATCTTAAGTTTTTATTTAGCAGGTACTTATTCAAGGGAATGAAAGAACTTGTTTTCGGGGCAGTGTGATGAAACCTTGAAACAAACACTGTGGTCTTACTGTCTGGTCTTTTTCTTCATTTCAGAAAAGACATTTTTATGATAGTCTAGGCGTAAAATTAGTTCATATGTACTTAAATTCGTATTTCAGTAATCAATTCTGGTAGCATACTGCAGCAGTTGGGAGGGCAATGTTAAATCCCATGGTTAACCTTGATGCCCGGTTTTGTCTAATAAGAATTTACAGTCACTGTGAGACTTCACCAAAGGAATGTGCTTTTAAAGTATAGAACTGAGAGCTTTGGGAGAAAGCCCATTTAATTCAAATGGGGAGAAAGAGAAATGCCAGCTGTGCCCATTTATTCCTTTTTCTTGTACTCTAGTATGTCTGAAATACTGAAAGGATACAGAAGTTATATTGCTGTAAAATTGGGGCAAAAATATTTGTTAAACTTGACTTCTTTGACTCGAGCTTACACAAAATTAAGTGGAAGTGCTTAGTCTTAGGTAACCACTCCAGAAACCGAATTACACTTTCTGGTATGGAAAAGCTTTGGCTGTTGCTAAACAGTAATTAAAGTTCTGTTTGAGCCTCAGCCAGTGATTGTATTTTATCATCTCACGAGGAAATTAAGACAGGTTTGGGTCCATACTTTTGTGCAGCAGAAACATCAGTTTGAGATAGAGTTCTCTAAATGCTAAAGAGGTGGGGGGTGGTGGTGGCAGGGGAGAAGGGACTAGGGGATAATTTGTTTTCTAATTTAGAAGTCTGTGGTGTTTGTATTAAAGTACAACTCCAGTTCTTACAAATTAGATTTCAAAGCATAATTGCAGCTCAAATATAAAAATTAATCAGCTATGTTATTACTTGTGAACAATTAGAGCATCATAAAATGGAAAACAAATATGAAGGAAATGTGCTTGTACATGTAATGTTAGGATTGTGAAGTACTTGATTTGGTTAGACAAATGCATTGTAGATTAAAACTAGAAAAAACAGATCAAGTAGATTGCAGAGATGTGTTTGTTTCACTTTCATAATAATTTAATAATATCTCTGAAGCACAACAAAGAACAGCATTTCTTGGTAATTTCTTACTGCCACTGGAAGGTGGGGGACAGCAGGGATACCAGGAAAAACTGGGTGGGTTTGCATTTATGATTGCATGGTGTAGCTATTGGACTATGCTGTGCTTTTTTGTAGCTCATTGTACGCTTCCAGTGAAAACATTGCCAGGTATGCTTTTGAATCTGATCAGTGAAAAATAATAGTGTTGTGATTGTGCTGTTATTGGTTTTAATGAGGGGTTTTCTAAACCATATATTTTGCAGAACATTCCAAAAAGAATCATCCAATACAGTGGCTGTATTAGAGTTAACTTTCTTAGAAAACATACTACTCTCAGTCAAGTTATCGTGACTTCAGTAGGAATACCGCTGGAGCAAACTAAGTTCAAGCAGCATACTGCTTAAAAATATAGAAAGTGCTCCATGGTGCTTCAAGTTGAGATATTACCTGCATCTGAGAGGGAATGAATTATGTGAAAAAATATACATACCTGCATGCTATGTTTTGCATAACATCAGTGGGATTTCACTTTTTATTTTGCAAAACTAAATGTGGAGAGATGCTCCAGAAGTAGGCATAATCTAAATATTAGTATTTCTAAGAGCAAGATTTGCTCTGTTTTGCAGAGTAGGAAAGAGATATAGGAGAAAGGGCAGAAATAATTTTAAGAATAATCTCCTTACCCACACCTCCAGCTCCAGTTTGTTTTGTTCTTATTTATTTCTTCCTGGAGGTAACAAAGATATAGAGGCAATATCCGTCTTGCCCTTGTATGTACATTTTCAATGTACTTATGAATAGCGCTGGCAGCAGGGATTTCAGTAACCAATTAGAATCTATGCTTGCATTGAGCATTAGATATGTTGTGGTTGACTTGCATGGATTTACTGATAGTGCGGATGGAAGGCTGTAGCTAAAAAGGTGAAGTGATAGTATTGCTCTTTCTTTTTCTCCTCTTCCCTCTCCCAGCTTTTTCCAGTCAATCCAGTGGTTGTGTCGGCCACCATAGGGGAGACATAAGACACCTACAGCATAAAAAAAATGCAAGCTGGGAAATGGAGATGTAGAAAGCAGAGGAGATAAAAGTGAAAGGACACATGCAGCATTGGTGCAGTTGGATTGAGACATAAATTTGCAGTTATATTGCAATAGCATTAAGTTGTAAAGACAAAATATTCTACCAAGCAACAGTGAATTTAAAATAGCTGAACTCTGAAAAAGTTATCTGTACAGTTACGAAGCGACTACAAATAAAAGTTCTTCCTCCTGTGCTTCATGAGCAGTGTTAAGCTTTGTTATACTAAGGACATTGACTGGCCAAGCTGCTTTGTATCAATAATAGCCACAGTAGCCACCATATAAAAAGTTCACTGATTGTGAGGGAAGAATTTTTTTTGTTTTTCTTTTCCTGTGCTATATCTGTAGGTATTTCCTGTGATTCCTGCATCAGGTTGATCTACTAGGTCTTTGTGGATATGGTAGGATTTTACTCCAATTGCTTTGATTACAAATTGTTTTCCTTTTGGTATTTTAAGCCTCTCATTATCATTAAACAATGTAGTAGTATGTACCTTTTGTTGCACATGAAAAATATTTGCTTCTGCTACATTGATTAAATAAGTAACAGCACGTATTGCAAATATATCCACGTATCAATATGCCAGATTTAGAGCTTCCATCACAGCAGCCCACAACATCAGGTTGTGTACAGCTTTAATAAATGTCTCCAAGTAAAGAAGCAGGGAAAGAAAAAGAGGCCAGTGCTTGCATCATAACTGTGAGGTGGCTTTTTCAGAAGCGTGTACATATGCATCGAAGTATGATATGGGGTACAACCTCAGCACTCTCCCTTTCTTGCTGTAAGATCAGCTGTTTTATGTGTTCAGCGAATCCCCCAGATCCCAGGAGGATTCCTGGGATGAGCAAGACTGGTAGGAGGAGGGAAACAAGGGTAAGAAATTATTGGGAGTGAGCTATTGGGAAAAATCTAGGGAAGCACAGGCAGGGGGAAAAGGGGTAGCGTTGAGGTAAACTTTCCCATGATTTAATCAGTCATGCTTGTTAACCTATACTATTGGTAAATCTATCTATCTATCTGTCTGTTTGTTTATATAGATAGTCCATAGGGTGTTCACCCCAAAGTATGGTAATGTTCATCTAACTGTTGTACTGACCTACTCCTCCACCCCCCACCCTTTATTCAAACATTTTAATATTGATTTTTCAGAAGTATTCCAGTATTCCTATTATCTTTTTATTGTCTCCTTTTGTATAATATACATTTTTATATACAATTTTAGTATGTGTGCAGGTTACTGCTTTGAAAGATACTGAGTTGGAAAGGGCTCATCTTTCTTCACAGCAGTAGGTGCAGAGGTGATGGAGACCTCAAATCAGAGCCACAAAACAACTGTAATAAACATTATGAGAACCAAGAATGAGAAGCATTATTTTATTTTAAAATACACTTCTTGTAGTTTTGATAGCATCAATCTCAATGTCTCATGCACACAGTTTAAAGGCAGAACAGGAAAAATAGAAGTTGTTTTTGGCAGATGAACTAAGAGGTAAGGTGTTGCAGAGTTACTTTGTCCTGAAATATCCCCTTATAATGAGACTGTGTTTAGAGCCTTATTTTTATAATTCTATTTTAATCTTAATCTGGTGTTGTAATCTTATTAGTCTATTCCTTATCTGGACCTGAATAAATAGAAGTGACTGATAGTTTTGACTGGAAAAATTTAAGTGTTCGAGATAAACATTTTCAGAGATACGGTCTAGATAAACATTACTATATTGGTTATTTATTGTCAGTTCTGACAAGGTGTGTTACAATGCTTTAAACATGCCATGTACCTCCGTAGGTAAACAAAAACCTTGTCTGCTTGTCCAAGGAACAGTGCACTCTATTTGGGATAACTAATGGAGGAGCTGGAAAATAATGGTGAGAAAGCCGAAGTATTCAGAAGTAGGATTACCATATTACTTTCTAAATCCTGTGCTGGCATTGTGGGAGCAAATATGCATAAAAATAACATACAAAATATATTTTACTTTAATAGCAGATGGACTTGAAATGAAGTAATGCAAGTAGGATTTGTAATAATAAATACTATTTGTAATTGTTTTCAAGTTCTCTACTTTTCAACTGTGCTGCAGTTTAAAATTATACACTGCTGTTAAAATTCAGAGAAAAAATACAGTGCTGATACGAACCAGGTTATTTTATTTAAGAAAGCTGAAGTAGGCAAATTATCATTCTTCACTTATTCTCCCAGGGATGTCTTCTGCTTTTTAAAGATGTCACCTAAAACCAGGAATATATTTAGGGAACTTGGAATTCAGTCCAAGTAAGTTACAGGAATGAATCATGAAGCTGAGCCGTAGTTCACAAAGGAGTCATATCCCCATTCAGGTAGGGAATTTTGATATGAGCTCTAGGAAGGCTTGTTTACCCTCATATTTAAAGTTGAAATGACTAAAATTCATATGCTCAAAATAATATTTAATGCTTCCAGCTGTATGCCGTCTACATGCTTATTCCTGAATTAAATTTTTTAATGTGATGCTACATAATAAGATACACCAAATGCTTTAAATTCCGAATTATTGAAAGTGAACTTGATGTTAGAATGAATACCTGACAGGCTTCAGGGAATTCATAATTTAGATGGCAACAGAACGTGCTGACTCCGGCTACAAGAATAGATTATACTTGAAAAGGCAACAATTAAATGCATATAATAGAATGGGTTTTGTTACTATGGGAACAGTTAAAGAAAGGTTTTTCAGCATTGCAAACCACTGTGTGTATACAAGAGAAATTACGTTCTTCTGAGTCAAAAAAGCTATGAAAGCTTCCCAAGGAAAAGGCTAAATAATATGAAATGTTTGAAGGAAAAGCTTTTAAATATCTCTCTACAATATGTTGGTGTCTTTGTGTTCCGTCTCCCGGCTTTCCCCCTGTTTTTCTGCCATTAATTTGTGGAGTTAGAGACTTCGGGTTGTGTAGCAAAAAGCACTTTGCAAAGAGGATTAGTGAATGAAAGAGCAATCAGAATGAGTTATTTTATTTGTGGGGCCATTTACAAGAGATCTAATCCAATCTCATAAATCGTACTTAGATCAGGGCATCTGTACTACAGGTTCACAATTTCTTTGGCATACCTTTCTTTTTATTCTCTTAACCTGGAAATAATGAATGCACAAACTAGAGGAGGAAGAAGTAGGGAAAATTATCAGTTCTGTATTTCTTTAGAGCTGAAGTGCTTTCAGATAGGATTGCACAGTCACATTATGCATGTTATACTTAATAATATTGCTAACCCAGGTGTTAGCCTTATTATTTTTACTATTTTTTGGCTCAACATTATCATCTGTACCTCAAATTTTTATGTTTGTTAAAAGAAAGAATGTCAGATGGGGGAGTACTTATAGCATCAAGTTTGCATTAGAAGAAATATTAAATAAAAGCATTTAAAGCATCTTTCATACTTGATCTAAATCAGAGTTTTTGTATATCTACTAAGGAAGCTTTAAAAGCTTAAACATCAGGAACGCTCAGTCCTGTACTGAAGCTGGCACAATCTGCAAGAGTTGGGACCATGTGAAATTTGGTCCCTTGGTGTAAAGGAAACTGTGACTGAAGCCAATTGGCACATTTACTTTCATGATATGACAAGGAATTTTGAAAGGAGAAGGTTCTTTTATTTCTTTTGAAAGAAAGAAGTTGTGTGGAAAATGTATTATCAACTATTATTTAAATATGTATTAAACAATACTGTGTTATTTTTGTATATCTTTTATAAACTCAAGGTATGGGAATGTGTTGACATTGAACTAAAATCCAGCAGTTACATAAACTCTGCTAAATATGTCATCTAATTTTCTGTGCTTACTTGTAAAGTGAGAGTGCCTACCTTTTGACGCGAAGTACCATACAGCTTGTTTATTTTTAGTACTAAAGTAAGAGTACTGTATGTTGAGAAACACATGTTTAGGGGCACTAAGGATATCTACTTAGAAGTCTCAACTCTCTTGTTTTGGGTGTAGTATTTATTGTGAGATTGATATGCAGCATTTTTCACAGCTGCATATGAGAAAAAGGGAAGACTTTGTATTGTTGTGTAAAGTGCTTCTGTATTGTTATTGAGACTCCTGGGACTAACTGACATATGTGTGTGCAGTCACAACTGAGGGGAAAGTCTCTAGATTTAGACTCGTTTTTGCTTGTTTGGGACCTTGACTGTGGCTGTGTGTGCAGTTCCTGTTCTCTTACAAGTCACCTTTCAAAAGTGAGGAAGTGTTTTGTATCTTGTAGCCACAGTGTGATAAACTGAAATTTTCTGGATTCTGCATTCCAGGGAAAGAAGACACATCTCTTTACAATTGTTTTTGACTTTCAACCACATTTATTTGTTTAGATCATTTAACAGCCTTAAATCTCTGAATCTGACTCCAAATTGCTGTCAAGAATGAATGAGTAGAAGACTCCTAGGATGAGATAATGCTGGTTGAGCTCAGTGGCCTTCTCAAATTCCTAAATGTTCATTGACCTTGACATGCTCCTCCATGAAGAAAGGGGATTTGGGGGCTGTGAAGCTAGTACATTGCGTTACAGATAATTTTGTGCAGATCTCAGTTAGCAGTCCTCTGTGACATTTCCACCGAGCACCACTGCAGAGGCTGTATGCTCCAAACGTATAGCTGCCACGATTGTTGTGTGCTGCTTCATTACCATCCTGAGCCTGTTCAAAGCCATGTTGAAAAGCTGATGAAATTGCCTTTAATGGGAATTGAGACAAATCTGTTGTGCTGCCTGCAGATAAATTGCTAACAGAACTGAAACGAGTTTAGGGCCCAGCGTTATCTGTGTGAGGTCCTACCTTGTTTGAGCCCAGTTTCCCATCATCTAGCCAGGTAGTATCACTGGTAGCTGGGGAACAGAGCAGCGAGCGCGGCGCTGCTCAGCCCGCCTGTGCCACAGCCTGTAAGCGGCTGGGAGGAGAGGGCAGCTTTTCCTGAGGTGCTTCCTCTGGCAGAAGAACACCTTCTCTGGCACTGAGGGAAAGCAAGGGCTGGGCTTTTTTTCGATTGTTGACAGCTGCTTCAAAGAAGACCTCAGAAAGTGTCAAAAAAAGTAGTAAAAGACAGACAAGAAGTCTAGCTTTAGACAAGAAAAGATGAGTACATTTTTATAGCTTGCTTTCCTCTCCTGGGTTGGAGCATGCTAACTCAAGCTTAGCTATTGCTGAGGCTTCATAAATGGGGTGACAGATACTCCAGTGATTTTTGGGCAGTCAGTATTTCATAAAATGATTAGTTTATTTTTGATGAAGTAAAAGGGGCCTTGCATCCATTATTCTTATAGGTGGCATTGGCCTGGTTACTCATTTACCTGTTTTCTTAAATGACCTGTGCAAAGGACGTAAAAGGCAAAACAGATCTTTGAGAAAGCTTATTTTTGTGCACTGTTTTTGCTAACACTGACTGTGGAGGAAGCATACTTCTATATAAAGTCTGGTAGAGTCATTCTTATGGGATCAGCTAATTAATTTGGGTTTTTTTAATCTTGACTTGAAAACAGGTACCTATGATTTGTGTACATGTACTTGTCTGGTAGTGAGAGTTACTTTTCTGTGCTGCAGTTTGCTTAAAGTTAGCCTGAATTGGGTGAAGGAAGCAATTTTCCTGAATTTTGAACTAATTTTCCTTAGACACTGAACACTTTCTAAAATATTTTCCAAATGTATCCCCTTATTATATACAATGAAATAAAATCATTAGTAAATAGTCAAAACTAACAGCAGAGATTAAATATTAGTTTACTTAGCCATATATAGTACTTCCTGGTGATCAGCTTCAAACCAGTAGCTATTGGAGGCAGGCGAAATTTCAAATCTATTAGGAAAGAAGTATAAGCACTGTATCTGGAGGGGTGTATAATTGTCCATACATGAAGTTCATGAGGGTCAATTTTGTTGCTTACATTTTCTTTACACCAGGATAAAAACAGAATAATGTTACAGGCATAGGGATCTTGTGATAACGCAGAAGAAGATTAATCTACTCGTTTGCTGCGTTTTCACTGGGGAGAATGGGGAGAAATACTTCACATGAAATGGGATGCCTGTGCCAACCGCATTGGATTCCCATGTACCTTGCCAATAGATCAGGCTGTCCAGGGCAGTTCCACTGCTTATCCTCAGAGGTGTCTTATCTCATAATAGTGATGCTGCAATGATATTTCTTTAAGAATTAATATATGCAACTATGCCTGTAGGTGTCAGCGATTCAATACAATACCATGACAAGACATCTAAAATAGATGCTGAGCAACTTTCCTTGAACCCTTGAAACAAAAGTTATTTTAGTATTTTCTTGTTCACTTGTTAGTTTTACTGAAAAACTGACTGTTTTAGCTTGAATGGAATGCTACCTAACTTGATTGGAGTATGTCTGCATATTGCTGTTGCCGTAAGTAAATCGTTACATACTGCCAACTAGCCACATGGAAATGACAGTAGATTAATTATTTTTATTTTTTTTTGGTTGATACAGTTGATTAGTGTTTGAAATGCTTTTATCAAGTATGATGTAGATTGTTTTCTTTTGTGTTGTAGCCCTCTTTCTTTAGATCCTTCATCGATGTTGGAGGCAAAGAACTTGATGTTTTATATCTGTTATACTGATTAATGTATCATGTAATATTTCTTCATTGTTGACAGTGAATGGAAGAACAGATGCTAATCTTTGTTCAGTCATCACGTTTTTGTTACAAGAGGGGTTAGCTGTAGACCATTCTGATAGAGCTACTACATTTTGTGAGGAATCTAACCTTGAATCGGTACTTGCTTACGTTAGGACATTCTTTTCTAAGAGGCATATGTATTTTGTGGTCAGGACTGCTGCTGAAAACAAGCACTTCAGCCCTGTCTATCCTATGAATGCTGCTGAGCAGAAAGCAGGTTTCCTGTCTTGCTGTCTACTCTTCAGATTTCTTGGGGTTATGAATCCCATTGTATATTGATGACACAGGGATAAACTTGTTCATTCAAGCACACCTATGAAAAATTCATGTCTGTTCTAAAGATCTGTCGCCTTGGATGCATACTGGTGTCTGCGTGAGCACATCACATCACATATTGGTCAAAGGCTGTATTTTTTTTTAGATATAGTTCGCAAAGGCTTTATCCATCTGCCAAAGCAAAAACAAAGAAAAACCTTGGCTCAGTCAAAATTTGTAGGGAAACTTTGATTGAAGATCGTGTCTATCCTGAGATTGCTGCTTCCTCCAGACAGTGATGAACTAAGGTAGTTAAAAGTAGTAACTTTAAACCATGAGTCATATAGCTAGATATGTGGCAAAAAAACTTGTGGCAGCTGTTATACTGTCTTCAAAAGACTAATTATAGTCTCCTTTCCCCTTTCTTACATTAATACAAATACAGTGGTGAAGCAGTTCAACAGCTAAGAGTCCCTTTGTATACATGAATTTCCTGACATTAGAAAGTCTGTTTTTAGTGATAAAATGCCAGGTACTGTATTATGCTGAGTGGCTTTGCCCAGTAATTTGTACTGCACAAGAGTAGTGCTGCTGCTCTGACTTCCAAAAACTAGTAGAGAACGTGCATCCTTATACATATAAAATGGGGGCCTTTAGCATGTATAAATAGTACCTTTTGAAATCAGGTAGCCATTGACATTTGACTCCCATCTTGGAATTTTTTTTTTTTTTTTTTTTTTTTTTT
>Ga0065711_1038349_pt1 | contig 18853 bp, 27 predicted proteins | sample Hoacrofraction12_FD_59098 | JGI IMG/M metagenome (GOLD analysis project Ga0065711, IMG submission 59098) | Hoatzin crop microbial communities from Cojedes, Venezuela - Epithelial fraction 12 v2 (version 2) | ecosystem: Host-associated > Birds > Digestive system > Esophagus > Crop | place... | reverse complement strand
GGGGGGGGGGGCTGAGCTGAAAATCAGGGCTCACTGCCCTCTGCCAAGAATTACCTTCATGCTGTGCCGCTTCTATCGATGACAAATTTGGAACAGGCGGCACAAAGTCAGCAGTAAAAAGGAGCTGGGCAGAAAGGAGAGCAGCAGAGCCCGGGGTGAGTTCGCGCTCCTGGGCTTCTTTCTTCCCTATTTTCTCCTCCTCCCCTTGGCACAGGGCGCTATTATTCTCCCATCTTTCCCCAGACCCTCGCCTCCATCCCCAGTGATCACTGTGGCAACCCGCAAACAAAGACAACTTCAGGGACTGCTGGCTCTGTCCCGGGACATGGGGCCAAGCTGTAGAGAGAACCTGCAAGAGGGAGAGAAAAGAAGAAAGACGGGCTTAGTGAAAACATGCCATCTGGAAAGAGACAAATTGAGATGTTCAAAGGAAGATGGCAGGGAGAAAGAAAGGATGAGAACCGGGCTGCTTCAGGCAATTGTTGGGATCAAAGCCTTTGGGGAGAAGGAAAGAGGCATTGCCTGCCCTGCCTCTGCTTGAGATGCAAATCTGGGGTCTTTAGAAATGCACAGAAAAAAGCCTCCTTGAGGACGTATGTCTCTCGGAGGGCTGGGGGACAGCAGGGAGGGATGCTGCATGGGGTGGAGGACAGCCTGGTGGCCTCCCCAGACATGCTGGAGCAGTCTGAGGAGGGGATGCTCGCGCAGCAGGAGCAACCTGGCAGAGCAGAGCTGCTTCCCTCATCCACCTGCTCCCTTCCGCCTGAGCCCTCTTCCCCACTTTAGGGACAGTGGCGAGGCACAGGTCTCTGGAGGGGCTGCCCCGTGATGATGCTTCCCATCACCCTGGCTCCTGAGAGCTGAGTGGCGACTCAGGTGGTGGCCTGAGGATCACGACCCCGTTGGCCTAGGGTCAGACCTTCCATTGAGTCCCTTCCCGGTGGGGCCAGTGGTGGGGTTGGTGCTGAGCCTTCTCTTCCCCACATCACCCAGGTTTTCAGGGCCACAGCTGTTCTGGTTGACTCTCCTTGGCCATGGCCCCTGCCCTCTCTCCGTGGTGACCACCATCACCTCACCTGCATTTCTCACAGCGATCCCCCTCTGCATCCCAGAGGAGAGTCCCAGGCTCCCTCCACCACCCCTCTGCTGATTCATCCTGCAGGACACCATCACCATTAGCACAGGAGTGACACAGTCTGCTTGATGGGCTCAAAGACACTTGGTTTTTCTTCTCAGCTGATGTGGTGTCAGTGTTCGTGCTGGGACTTGAGCTGCCAGGGGGGCAACTGGACTCTCTGGACCCCCATCCGCAGCAGCAGCCCACTTCCTGGCTCAGGAGCTTTGTGGAGAGTGCTGGGAGGTGGAGTACCCACCACCTCTGCCAGGCTGGCTCTTGTTGCTGTCCCCTACACCTTGTTCCCCCTTCCCTTGCGGTGGGACAGGACCGAACGTGCTTCAGTTCCCTCGGTGCTCAACCCTCTGTTCTTCCTCCACAGACTGTGACTCCTACTGCAAGCCAGCCAAGGGCAACTACAAGATTAACATGAAGAAGTACTGCAAGAAAGACTATGGTAAGGACCTCCTCCCTCCCTGAGCCCCACTGCGCTTTGCTGCAGAGGCAGCCAAGGGCTGACCACAGGCTGGCTGTGGGTGGGAGAGATACAGACGTCCCAGGGGATGGGAAGCACTCGGCAAGCCGAGGGGTCCCAAAATCATCCCTCCCACAGGTATGATGAGGCAGATAGGGCTGCTGGGGACAAGCAGTTCCCATCGCTAAAGCTTCCTTTGGGGAGCAGGGCAAGCATCCCCCATCACTGTGCCTCCCCGTCTTTTCCCTCAGTGGTCCAAGTGAACATCCTGGAAATGGAGACAGTGGCCAGTTGGGCCAAGTTCACCATCAACATCCTCTCTGTCTACAAGTGCCGCGACGAGCGGGTCAAGCGCGGCGACAACTTCTTGTGGATCCACCTGAAAGACCTGTCCTGCAAGTGCCCCAAGATCCAGATCAGCAAGAAGTACTTGGTCATGGGGATCAGCGAAAACTCCACCGACCGGCCAGGACTGATGGCCGACAAGAACAGCCTGGTCATCCAGTGGCGGGACGCCTGGACACGCCGCCTTCGGAAACTGCAGCGGCGGGAGAAGAAGGGAAAGTGTGTGAAGCCCTAAGCGGTTTCTATCCATCCCGTCCCATCCCATGCTCAGCCCCAGCCCGGCTGTGTGCTGCCAGGCTGCGCCCAGAGACTCTGTACATATATATAGTGTGAACGGACTCTTCTGTCTATAGTGTATATTTTGGCAATGATTTCCTTTTGTGTGTGCGTGCGCACGCGTGGGTGTGCGTGTGGGTCTTTTTAAGTGTGTATTAAAAATAACACAGTAATGACAAACCTTTAATGAGGAGCAAAGCAGAGCGAGATCCTGTGTGTGACTGTCACCTGAAGGAGCTTGAAGGGGGCTGGTGTCCTGCTCCAGGTATGCTGTTTTTAGTGCTCATTTTCTAGACTTTTCCCTTTAACAAAATCTTCTGCCTGGTGTTGACATCTGAGTTGACAGCTCTCCTTTCTCCAGTGTCTAGGGCTTGCCTCTTCCTCGCCCTCTGAAAATGTGGTGCTGTCAGACCTCCCTCTGCCCTGCTCCTTGCCCAGTAGGAACAGGAGGTCAGAGTCTTCTGTCCTTCATCCCGATGTGTATACGGGCAGGCTGAGTGGAAACCATCCAATGCTGCAGAGGGACCAGCCCCATGAGCTCCACCAGGAAGAGCAAATGAACTTTTGCAAGACCTGATTCTCTGGTGACCTCGGGTTTACATGGACCAGCGCTGCCGCCTGGGTCAGGACTCATGCAATGCTGCAGTGCCATGGGGAGGAGTAAGGCCCTGGCAGTGGGTTGGTGGCCGTTACCTGGCAGAGCTCTGTCCACCAGGGAGGAACGGACAGATTTCACAACCCCCTGGCCATTACCTATCTTGCTGCAAAGCCCAGGTGACCCAGCGGCAAAGACCTGGAGACCCCATTTTCCCCTCCCATGCCCACCAAGGCTATAGCCTACCCTGCTAGCAGGACCTGGGCTGGAGTGGACAGGCTGACCAGAGCCGTCATGTATCATTGTCCATCCACCTAGGTCTATGTCCCTATATTCTCAGTTAGTACCAACTGCCATAATTCCACCTGTGTCTGTTGAGCTGACACCAAGTGACCATCTGCCTTGGTGTACATCCTTCAGAGCTGGCCTGACTGTGCGCTCTCCTGGAAAGTATTGCTGTGGCCAAGGTTGTCTGAGGAGATGCACAAGGTAGAGGTGGCAGGAAGAGAGAAGAGCTTTCATTGACCCACCTCTAGTCTTTTATTTCTTCTTCACTGTGTATTAGTCTCCAGCTCAAACAGCCATCAGTATCTTCCCATGTTGAGGTTGTAGCAGTCTTGGCATAATAAATATGAGTAGAAATAATAGGTGATCTGACAATAGATATTCCTTTCCCTACAAACTTTCCCTTGCTTACTGAATGGCTCAGAGAGGTATTGTAGCCTACACCGCAGTCTTCCAGTGCTTTAGGATGATGCTTTGTCCTTTTGAGCCCATGGCACCTTGCATGGACTCCCCAACCTGTGGGTAGTCTGGTGCTTCTGGGCTCCAGCATCCCAGGGTCGTTCTGGAGCCTGCGGCTGAAGGGACTGGTGGAGCACTGTCAGGGTTCAGGACAGGGGATTTTTGAGGAGTGAGGACATAGGCACTGCGAGGTACCTGTGCGGACATGTGCAGGTGCCCTAGTTGGGGAGCTTGGTGCATTGGTGAAGCTGCTGGAAAAGCTAGAAGTGGCTTTTCAGAGATGCAGGGGGCCTGCAGTGCATTCTTTTAGGTCCCATGGATGCTGGGGTGCCTACACAGAGCACGGGCAGAGCTGGGGGGGAAGTCAGAAGCTGAGGGGGAAAGTCTATGTGGAACTGCTTGGGCTTGGATGAGTTGTCCTGTGCTACACTCCTGACATAGACCCACTACTTCCCTCCTCCAGCTGAGCTGAGGGGACTCTCCCATCCCTGGTTCCTCTTGTTCTGGTTGTCATAGGTTATCTGCCTCTGCCATGAGGTGGCCCTTGAAGTATACGGGCCATCCAGCCCTCCTCTTGCTTCCATGTCTGCTTGCACCCAGGAGCCCAGGAAGCAGAGCTGCTGCCCTTGCTCTGGGCTCACTCTGACCTCATGCACCCGACAGTGGTGGAACTCATGCAAGAGTCAGTGGTGGAACACCCTTCGGTTGTGAACAGCCAGCGCTCCCATCGGGGTCATCCCCATGGCCCCAGGGGTTGTTTGGCATCACCCCATGGTGAGCGGGGACTTGCTGGCCCCTCTTCTTAGCAGCCAGAGCCCACAAAAGACCAGGGTGGCACCACTGCTCCTGGGGCACAGATACTCATTAGGGCAGGGCTACAGAAGGCACATGCTTTTCTCCAAGCAAGTACATTCTTCAGGAGAGGCGTGATGTGTCTGTGCTCCCCAAAAAGCACTCTGTACAGCCTGCTAGGGCAGGAGGCTCCGGGGTTGCCTTTGGCATCTGATTTCTTCTTCCTTGAAGCAGAGCACCTAAAACTCTTTGAGGACTTTGGTGATGGTGGTTGAATTTCTCAATTTCTCCTCCCAGCCGGCTCTCCCCTCTTATTTCAGCTCTGCCAGCCGGGACTACTGAGGAGGGATGGTTCGCAGCTGGTGTCCCAGTGCACATGGGTGCCCTGCTAGGGCAGATCAGAGGCACTGGGGCAGGACAACCACATACCCCATGGGCTGCTGCTGAGGAGAGGAGCTCTCCCCCTTTAGCTGGCAGAAGGATTGGAGCAGGCCACTCTTCACCTTCACTGAGGCTGCTGCCTAGAAGACATTTTCCTGACTTTCCCTGCTTGTGTCGCCCTGAAGTCCAATGCAAGAATTAATCTTTCTTCTCCCTCTCTCTCTGCCTGGCACAGCCAGCTGGAAACCCCTGCAGGTGGGTTTGGCTGTTCCTGGGACACCGGGGCTGGATGCCCCCGGACCTGGTGCCGGGGTGCCAAGCGTGGTGGTGGAGGCACCGTGGGGTTGCATGGAGATGCTCCTTGTCCCTCTTTGCATCTCAGGGCAGGGCTTGGCACAGACACTACCACAGGCACAGCATGGGGGGTAGCTGCAAAACTAGGGGTTGCTGTGCCATCCCCACGGGGATGCTGCTGACTTGGCTCTTCTGCTCTTCTGGCTGTTCCCTTCCACGACCCGCTTGCTGAGTGAGCAGCTCGCTAGGGAAAAGAGGCCCTTTGCAGGGAGGGCTGGTGGCATCGCATCCAGCCTGTGTGCAAGCTTTGCACGGACCCTGCACGGTGCAGCCTCACACCGCTGTACCTTCCTCTGTCCACATTTAACTGTAACTGAGTACCAAATGCAGCTGGAGGCATCCCCGGGTGCCGGGGGGACAACCCCCGGCTGGGGAACCCAGCCTACCAAGCTGTGCCCAATGCCTGCTGCAGCGGGTTTTTGGGGAGAAGCAATGCTGCACAGGGGATTTAGACACAGGGCTGCTCCCAGATGTGTATTTAAATGCCCACACAGGTCCACATGCCTTTTTACCTTCTTTTTCTCTTTCCTTTATAATTTAAAAGTATGACTGGATGGGGCAGATCCAGGATACTGGTGGGATCCTTTGTGAGTCACCCTGTGAAGATTTGGGGGTGGGCTCTGCTGTGCTGCTTGGGGTGCCCCGGGCCTGGCTGCTGAGATGTGTGTTGTGTAAATACCATCCCGAGGGCACCCATGCAGAGGGACCTGGCCCTGCAATGTGGTGGCACCTGTGAAATATGTAAAAAGAAAAGCCAGCAAATGTTATGGACCATAGTGTAACATATAGAAGATATGTACGTTTGGGGGGGGTGTTCTTATTATTGTATTATTATTTTTATTTTTAATAACATGAGTATAATAAGTACCAACCGCCTAATTGTGCATCTTCTTTGCATGCACACGGGGTTTGTATGTGGGCTGTGAAGCCGAGGGGCTTTGCTGAGCGATTTCTCTGTCCCATCACCCACAGCTCAGTGGGTTAGGGCTGTGCTGACCCACAGGGTTTCATGAGTGCGGCAGGATCTTCCCCACAGCTTTGTATCTGGATGTGAGTGGGCTCTGGGCATGCCATGGGGCCAGCTCTGAGCGTCCCCTGGTGCACCAGGGACACATGGCTCATGGCTCATCACAGTCTCTGGGCTTGGCTCTGTGGTGGCCTGCCCATCTGGGCACAATGGGGACAAGCAGACCTCAGAGAGCTCTTCCACTTCACCAAGACTGAGTCACCAACCTCCAGCCAACTTTCTTCCGCTCACTGGCCTCATCAGGCAAGTGAGGGACTCTCCTCGTGCCCCCACCCATCTCCACTTTGCTGGCAGCTCAAGCATCTCGAGTTACTCAAAACCTGCAGAGGCTTTGCAGCCACGGAGGTTAAATAGCTGGAAGAACACTTCCACCTTCCCATCACAACCTTCCAAGAGCTGTAACTGAAAAAAACAGAAACATTAATAATATTTCTTGCTGTTAATGTTATTTAGTTATTGTTTTATACACTCATTAATGGCTTCTGTAATTATTTCATTGCTGTTCATAACACTAACATTTAAACAAAGCCACATTTAAAAGAAAGAGCAATCAAGCCAAATTTCCAGTAGGCTTAACTGCTTTCAAAGCTAATTTAAGAGGGGAAAAAGAGGGATAATTAACAGTCAAGCAAGGAGTTGCCTTCCCGCCCACGTTGATGCAACAGGAGGCTGGCTGGCACAAGCTCTGGCAGGCTGAAGCTGTGCTGGGGCACTTCCATGTCTGCCCCCACCCAGCCCCAGCCACCTCCTTGGTGGTGGGGACCGCTTGTCACCGCAGGGTGCTGCCAGAGCCCAGGGGTGGCACAGAGCAAGGGGACTTGGGTGGCAGCAGGGGAAGTCCTGCAGTCCTGGTGGCCATGGGCAGCAGCCGTAGGCTTTGCAAGGGCGAGAGATGCTGCAGCGCAAACTCGCCTTGCCACAATGAAACATACATTTTCCAAAAAATCTCTTCAAGGGAAAAAATACTAATTCAGCAAAGGCTCTGAAAAGACCAGCACACTCCAGTGTGCTCCCGTTTCCTAGAGCACAGATCTTGCCCGCCCCGTGTGCTCAGACGTGCATTGAGAAACGCCGTGCCGGGATCGGGTGCTCCAGGTGGCAGATGCCTCGTCCCCGTGCAGGAAGGGCCAAAATGACCACGCACGTTTTGCATCAGTGGTTTAATTTTAACAGTCCTTTTCCCAGTATTCATCTGGGGCAAAATGTTTGAGATTCAAAGGCAGGTGAAAGAGAGGCCAAGTCTGCAAATTCCCCCCTGCTTTGGGACTGAGTTTTGCAGCTGGTTGAAATTTTTCTCATTTCAAAATGCAGATGGACATTCTTCATGGAAACACAGAATTTGGCCAAGGAAATAAGCAAAATGTGAGAATACAACAGAAAACTCGATGCTCTTTTTCCATGTTGTCCATCCAGCTCCACTCACGAGAGGTCACAGGAGCTGGGACAGCAGAACCTTGGTGGACAGATGGACAGTTGGGAGGATGGGCAGACAGATGGATGCACGCACAGATAATTTCCTGTCATTTTGCTCTTGGTAATTGAAGTCCACATAAATAAAAATAGCTGTGAATCCCACAGGAAAACCCCTTCCTTAGGTGCAGCACAGTCGAGCAAAGAGCATTTTTCTTGGCCAATGGGGCACAGCTCAGTGCTGGGTTCTGGGAACATGCTGCCTGGCGAGGAGCTGTGTCTTTAAGCAGGGGCAAGACCTACTTAGAGAGGCAAGAGCTACTTGCTTGGCCCCTTATCGTGGCCTGATGTGGTCTCCATGCTCTCCTTACTACCTCAATGCTTTTCTGGTACAAGGAGCAACTTCCTTCTGTCCTGCAATGCAGATCCACGTGAGTCTTAGGAGTGGCTCCAGTAGTTGGAGAGCAGTGATGGTGGCCCTGGCAGCCCATCCTTTACATGCTTCTATGGTTAATAACATAGAAAAGTGGTGCTTTGTCTCCTGTGGACATGGTGTACTAGGGAATGGTGGCCTGTTGCCATCCCTCAGGTGTGGTGCCCTGTCTGACCACCCCACTCAGGGTCACATCCTCCCATCATGGCAGCCCTTGGGACAGGCAGGAAAGGCAGCAGTGTCCACAACAGTGGCCAGAGTCCTATGGCCAGGACCTCCTGCTCAGGACAACAGCTCTGCGCTCCCTCAAGGCCCAAAAAATCCCTTTCTCATCTGCCTTCCCCAGTGTGGTGAAAAGATTTCAACTGATTTTCCCTTAGTCCTCCTGTGGTGAGACCAGAAGTCTGCAGGGGCAAAGCCCACAAGGGCTCTGCCCTGCCCTTGGTACTGCAGCACTCTGTCTGCCACCCCTTACCCAAGCATGGTGTTTTACTCAGCGCTTTACAACCCTCACAAGCCTCGTTAACCTCCCAGATTTTGCGTCCTAAGCAAACCTTGGCCTCTACATTTCCCAGCCGTCCTGCCCTCCCAGCCTTGACCAGGGCTCTTCTACCCACCCATGGCCACCCAGGCTCCTGCCAGAGGGGCTGTAGGACCAGGGCAGCATATGCTTTTCCCACTCATGACCATGTCAGCCAAGTGTGCAGGGGTGTTTAGCTGTTCCAGCCACTCTTGTCCTTGCAAAACGGTGAGAAATGTGCTATTCTTCAAAATGCCAAGCGTATTTTTACAAGCCTTGGGGGCATTTATTACATCAGAGTTAATCACCGTGTCATTCATTCGTTTGTTCATTTATTCTTTTATCCAATCTATCTATGTATCTCCCCATTCATCTTTATTAAGGCACCATTCACTGCTTAAACACATGCTCCCCGTGTGTGCAGGATACCTGGCACCCATGTGGGGCACCGGGAGGCAGGGGCTCAGTTCAGCAGAGCCCGGGGAGCAGGGAGGCAGCTTCCCACATCAGCCGTGCGGGGGGAACATGAGGAAACCATTAATCGATGGGCTGGCCTGAGCCGTGTTTTCCTAAGGAAGAGCTGAAGACGGGGAATGGCTGGGGTCAGCGGGGCACCATCTGGAGAAACCCGTCGACTCCCTCCTGCTGGGATTTTCCCACCTCAGTGGCGATGGAGAGGATGAGGCAAAAGAGAAGAGCAGCCCCACCAGTGCCCTGGGGATGGGGGAACCCTGCTGCACCCTATGACCTGCATCCGCGCTGTGTTGGCCCTAAGGCATCGCTGAAATGTTGCACCACAACGTTTGCCAGTGGCACAAAAAGACCACCCCATCCAGGGATGCTGCTGCCCCGGCAGATCTGTGCTGGTGCCCCTGCGACTTGGGCTCAGCATCGCTGCGCCTCTTTCCAGGCTTTCACCACTCGGCTGCCACCACAACCTCATCCCCTCCGTTTCCCCCTGTGTCATTTGTGTCCCCAGCCTGCGAGGCATAGGACCTGGGTGGGATTGCTCGTTCGAGGGGATGCTACATCTCCATCAAGTTAATGACAGGCTGGGGGCCTCTGCACGGGGCAGGATCAGACCCTCACTGCCAAGCCACCAGCTGGCATCTGTTGAAGTGAGTCTTCCATTTACACAGCCACCGCGAGACTCAAATAAACAGCTGATGTTTTCATCTTGGACAGGACACACTATCCCGAAAGCTTGGAGAACAGGCCTCTCCACTGTCAAAATAAACACCGCCCGCCGCTTCCCCCTCGGCGCACCCACGCAACGGGAAATCATCGGCCTTTGCTTATTGGGAGGGGCAGGGAGAGGTGGCACTTCCAGCAAACGTCTGGTGCTAGGGGAGTTTGAAGGAGCCATTGCCTGTCGGAGAGCCGGCAGCGGCCAGCCTGGGCACATGCAGCCACCAGCTGACCCCTGGGTTTGTCACGGTGGGGACCATGGTCCTGGTCATGGTGCAGGCAGAGAGGGGATGGGGCGACAGGGCAGAGAGGATGCAGCTCAGCACATCTGAGGGGCCCGGAGGTACCTGGGTCAGATATCTCCCTGGCACGAGCATCCCCATGGAGACCTCTGAAGCAGCAGTGTAAAGCCGGGTGCTGCATCCTGCCTGTCCCCTGCCTGTGCCCTGCTGGACAGATGACAGTGGGAGCAAAGCTTCTCCAACACTTTCAGCTCTGGGGCTGTGCGGTGGGTCACTAACCTGACCTCATGGCCATTTGAGGCTTTTGATATGTGGTGACTCTGAAGTATCCTTTCCCAGTGCTGCTGGCCTCCCACGCCATGATCCCTTTGGCCCCAGGGCCTGGCCGGGATAGGGTCGGTGCTGGTCGGGTCAGTGCCCCAGGGGCCCTCAGTGCTCTCCATGTTGTGACAGCAAGTGTTTCCTCATCCATCAGGAAGCCTAGCAGAGTTCAGCAGGCCCTGGCTCACACCTTGAGCCAGAAACTGAGGTAGCTTTGGCCAATCCACCCATACAGACCATCACACTGTCCTTTTTCCAGTAAAGCTGGACAGTGCTTGGAGCTGGGAGCAAGGCAGGGTGGCTGCAGGCTGTTGGTGGGGTGGCTGAGCAGTGCTGTCACCTCCATGGGCAAGGCCCAGATGTTCCACCCACCCTGCCTGGGTCTGAGCCGTGTGGCAGCAGCCCCAGGGATGCTGGTCCCCGCCTCCACTGCCATCCCTTGCTCCAGTGCTCAGGTCGTTGCCTGCAAGAGCAATCTTTTCAATCAACCTGCCGGCTTGCGTGGGGAAATTCCCCATGAGACGTCCATTATGCAAAATCAGCTCTCAGGGAGTGCCTGGTGAAATCACAGGGCCTTCGTCTGCTCTGGACGCTTTCAGACTGTTCCCTGGCATCCACCGGGAAGGCCATAAATCTCCGCTACTGCCTCCGAGTCGAACATTTCCTCCGAGCCCCATTATTAATTTTCTGAAAGATCCCATAAACCCCCAGATGGAAAAATATGGAGATATTTGCACATGTGCCGTAAAACACATTGCCCATCTATTTCAAATGGATGTGGCAATATATAAAACATACTTAGGGCATGAGCCAGGTTTCACGGTATTTAAACAAGGCAGCATGATGTAATTGGAATTTACAGTATAGGAGCAGATTGAAGCTGGGACTTGGTTGAGTACCATATATCTTCGATCTCCTGAAGATTTGGCCTGCTTTATAATGCCAAGTGCCTTTTGTACTTGTCACCTACATTTTAAGTGGATGAACAGCTCCTTTCGTGAAACATAACTGTTGGAAAATATATATTTTTTCCATCTGAATTGCACAGCGTCTCCAGAGAGGAGAAATCTGCTCTGTCCCCCTGCAAACTGCATGTATTCCTGGGGATGCAGGTATCTCAGAGCTTTGCTACCCTCATCCCCCTGCCTGGATGGCTCCTGTCCCTGGGCAGCACGGTGCCACCACCTCTCCTGTGACACGGCCTCGAGCCCAAGAGGCTCTGCAGTGTGGGGGAGGGTGAGGACCTGCTGCCCACAGCCACCTTTCCCTGGGGAAGAAGATGTTGGTGAGTCCCTGGTGCAGCTGCCTGATGCTGCAAAGAGTAGCCGACACTCCAGGCACTGCTCACAGGAGCGTGGGCAGGAGGTGCTTCGGGCAGAGAGCAGCCCCTGGAAGAGGTGTCACCATCAGCTCCCTAAAAACGTGCTCTGGCAAAGCCTGTCTTGTGTGCCCCCACCTCCCTGCAGCCGCTGGAAGCCAGCATTAGAAGGAGCAGGGGGCGATGGGAGGATGATGGAAAAGCTGGGGATGCTCAGAGGCCACCAACAACAGGGCTGTCCCCAAGGTGTCCCCATCACCCCTCTGTCATCCCTCCCCAGGACTGGGCAGGCAGAGTGGTGTAGCAAAACTGGGGTGGTTTTTTTTTTGGCTTCAGCAGCCAGCTTCCTCCCAGCAAGGTCCTGATTTCTCATCCCCTCCCCGTGCTGCTGAGACCCCCCACACTGCTCGCTGCTGCGGGGAATCTCCAGGGAGGTGAGGGGCCCCAGAGGGGCTGCAGCCAAGCCGGTCCCTACCTGCTGCACCCCCTTCCTGCCTCGCCCATGCCCTTCCCATGGCACCCACCCAGCCAGCACAGAGTGGGGTCATCGTCCCAGTGTGGGATGATGGTGTGGCCCCACAGTGGGGGCAGGGAGATGGCTACGTGCCTTGTCCTGGGGACAGGTGTCCCCCCACAGCCTGGAAATCTCCTGGGGCTCCTCTGGCTGAAGGGAAAGGCCAAAAAGGGAAAGACAAAAGAAATTAAACCGTAAGAATTGAAATTTTGCTCGCAGATGGCCTGGTGGCTCCATCCCAGCCAGTCCCACAGGTGGACTATGGGCACAGGGCTGACAGCACCCCGGTCCCCAGCCCACGAGTGCCAGGGTGCTGTGGGGTCTCTGGGGTGGCTGTGGGCACTCAGGGCAGTTGCTGGGGAGTCCACCTGCAAGCCCCAGGGTGGTGAGAAGGTGCCAGAAGCTGGAGCCCCCCATGCCTGGCAGCTACAGGCAGGGCAGGAGGACCTGATCTGGTGAAACTCACTGGCCTTCTCTCCACGCTCGTCCGAGCATCCAGGGGTTTTGGATAGGGAATTTTTGAAAAACCAATAAATCAAGTAGTTCCCTTCCGGCAGAAGGAAAAGCCCTCCAAAAAATGTCAGTTAGAAATCAATTGATTTGTTTGGAAAACTTTGAAGCACAGGTCCTCCCGAGAGCCAGGATGGCCTCTCAGCCTCACTCTCCAGAGCCAGGAACCAAGAGCCAAGACCTCATCTCCAGGGCAGGAAGCCTAGAAACCGGTCATCTGGCTCAGTTCAGGCAAACTGGCTTTTTCAGATGGTAAAACCAGTTTCATTGTGAGTTTTCTAACTTGCCCTAGCTCTTGACCATCAAGCATGCTGCTGGCCTCAGGCAGATGAGGCATGGAGGCTGGTGTGTGCTAGCTGCTGGTGTGGAAACCAGGTTATTTCTCCTCAGTAGCCCCTGCACACACCTTGCCAGTGGCAGACCATAAGGTGCTGTCCTGCAGGATGTTTTCCGGCTGCACAGCTCCAGACTTCATTCCTGCTCATGAATGAGCATGAATGAGCTGAACTGCTCTGCAGAACTGTGTTAGCAGCCATTTTTCAGCTGGACAGTACTTCTGATTTCTCTAGACCTCAAGAGACTTCCTCTATCATTTTCTGAAGGGCTCTTACTGCCAGATAGAAGGTCTCTGAGGGTTTCTCGTGAGATTCAAGTGTGCGCAGCATAGTGAAAACTCCTCAACAAGGTGGTGTGTGGGTGCAATTCCAGCCCTTGGACCTCTTGGAGTCTCAGCTATCAGAGGATGTTGAGCATCAGCTCTTTGAAAGCCAGGAGCCTTTCCATCATTGCCGCAAGGGAGGCTAAATAGGCAGGCATCTGGAACCACTTGTCATGCTTCAGAGTTTGGCCTTCACCAGGCCAAAGGATCAGCCTCACCTACTGCTGAATTTTTGGCATTCAGCTAACTCTCATGGGATGTGTCCTGCAGAGGTGTTGGCATGAGCAGGTCGGCACCACACGCTGAGCACTGTGTTAGAAGTGCTGGTGGAAGTGCTTGGCTCCTGGGTTTCTCTGGGGCCAGTGGCAGGTTTCTGACACGGGTTAAATGACATAGAGCTGGGTTCTGTCACCCTAACTGCATCTTAATGGCACGTTTCTCTGAGACGAGCTCTTCCAGGCTTGTTGGTAGTCACCCACAGGATGCCATCAGGTTGCTGCTTAAGGCTGAGTACAATTGTCATCCAGTATTTTGGCTCATTAGTTATGAGAGGAAGGGGAAGGCAGCAAAATGAGATTTTCCCATGCTACACCCATGGTGCTATTTGTCAGGGTTACAGTTACAGATGTAAGAAGAGAAGAAGGCAGACGGTTTAAGCTCTGAGGCTTTATCTGAGGAGTCCACAAAACCCCGCAGGGAAGGGGTGAGATTGCTAGAGGCTGGGAGCATTCAAACCCAGGCAAAGCAGCTCTGACAAATGGATGGAGCTGCAGGTGATGGCTCAGGAGGGGAGAGTGTAGATAATGGGAGACAGATACCGCGCTAGTGATTCTCTGCCTGCAGAGACTGCAGATGGAGCAGCTCTAGGACATCAGAGATAGGTGAGGCCTTTGTCTGTATGGCACATGGCAGACATGACGCTGTGGGGCTGACTGGCCCAGCACAAATCTTCAGCAGGAGTCAGGAAACATGACAGAGAAACCACATTTCTGTATCTCTGGATCTTCCTTTCACGTTCTCACCACCCTCCTCCATCTTATTCATCTCTCTCGCCTTTGACCTCTCCCCTCCTCCCGCCAAACTTTCTCTTTTCCCAAGTTTCTTGCTGCTTGGCTGCTTGTTCTCCCATTCCCGTCAGGGATGATAAATCACCTCTTCGGATGAACGTCATCAACATACCAGACTCATCCTTCTTTTGACCTCCTTGGCTCTGAGCCACTTCCAGGAGGTAAGAACTGGACCCAGTTACGGTGGAGTGGAGGTCACCAGTCAATCTGGTGAAACAGGAACTGGCCTGTTCTTCTTTTTTTAATCCAGTCACAAGTCATGTCCTCTCCAGTCCTGTATGTTCAGTGGAGACTGCACATCCCTCTAGCCATCATGCTGTGCATCCAGCTGGAGCACCTCATGCTAAAGAGATGGCCACATACACGTGCCCCTCTCTTTCTCTTGATCTCCCTTACCTTGCTCCCCCCCTTCCCTCCCCCAACACACATCTGCTCACACAGTTTCAGAGAATTCGTTTCATCTCACCATTGAGCCGTTTATTTCTTTCCAGAGAGTTAAAAGCCTGTCTCCCTTGATTTAGTGAGTCAAGAGTGGCTGGGAGGGAGGGGGGAGAAGAAAAGAATGAAAGAAAGAAATAAAATAATGAAAAAAATGTCTTGGGAACATCTGGAGTTGCTCTTAAGCAAGACGCAATATTCTCGGCCAGATGTTGAGTGATTGGCTTCTACTTGGGAAAAGTCAACATGTCAGACGTCGAAATCCCACCCGACACCACCTTCCCTTCCCCTCTTTGCCACCTCCTTGCCCCACTTTGGTTGTCCTGCCCGCAGCATCCCCCTAGGATGGCATCAAGAGGAAGGGACGGTTTGTCTGCGACCTTGCCAAGTGTCACCAGGAGGCATCAATTGATAGAGCTTGTCACTTGGAAATAACTGGTTCACCAAGCAGAGGGATATGGAGAGGCTAGGTGAGCTCGTGGCAGTGCTCCCTGAGATGGATGAGGCAGAGCCAGGCATCTGAGGAGGCATCTGCAAGTGGTTTCAAAGAGCCAGGAGTAGGGCTGCAGCAGGACAGTCTGGGTAGTGAAGCCATCTGAGATCTCTGGCAGCAAAGCTTTCCCAGCAAGGCAAAGACAAGACCTTTCTCAATCCCTGGGTGAACTCAGCTGACGTAGCCGCCAGCAAGGCACGAAGGGCACAGACACGCTAGCGGTCTCAGGGCCGCTTTTCCAGAGAAACAAGCTCTTGGACAGGCCAGTCATACTGAATCATTGTCATCACTGTAAATGGACTGTGAGGATTTATAGCGGCTTCAGAGCTGGCCAGGTGAGCAGGGACACCACGTCAGTAAAAGCTGGCATAGCTGAGGGGGTGCCATCCATCCTGAGCTGGACACGCTCCATGTACTGCGACACCGCAGAGCAGCAATGAGCAGCAGCTGCTGGAGGTGTCTTCCCTCATGGGCTGGACGCGGCACATCTGTCAGTGGCCCTGTCCGGCACTGTGCAGCCCTCTGCTCTTGGGGGTGCCCCTCTGTGGCGCCCTGGAGCGGTCCATTGCCCCCCACCCCGTGGTGCCCATCCGTCACTGGGCTGGCACATCCAGCAGCGCCACCAGGGATGCTCAGGAATGAAATATTCCTTCATACCACCGGTGGTTTACAAATTATGAGCTGTGACGTGAAAAAGCAGAACTGGGAGTTAATCAGAGGAACATCCCAGTCGGCTGCTTGGGAGGAGGGCTGGCACCCCGGGACAAGGGGCAGTGCTGGGTGGTACCCGCTACATCAGGCCAGCTCCTTCCCCATGCTGGATGCCCTGCAGAGGCTGAGATCCATCCATTTGAACCTGACAACCGCTTACTCCAGGGCCAAGCCATGGCCTCCTCTAACCCACTGCTCTTCAGTTTCCTATAACCCAGGGCATGGTCTTGGATGGTCCAAGGGAGTAACTGTGGCCAGGACCATCCACCTGCCTTCCTTCACACCATCCTAGGATCAATAAGGACAAGGACCAGTACTGCTGCCAGTCAAACCCAAGCACTATCTAGGGTCTTAGAGGTGGCTTTCACATCTCATTATGATGTGTGCCAGGAACCCAGTGTTAATGGCCAGCCATATGGGGTTTTCAGGAGCTGGAATCTATCCTCATCCCTCAGCAGTATCCAAATACCAGAACAAGCTCCCCAGGGCTCATTCAGGGCCTCACACATCAGAGATTACTTTGGGTGCACAAAGCACCGCTGCTGTCTTCCCACGTCACTGAACTAGACCAGGTTAAGCAGAGACCTCCCTCCCTCCCCAGCAAGAGTGGGAAATGAAGGGTGGAGAAGAATAGCTGACCAAACCCCCCATGCATGTGGTTACCTCAGCAGGCATTGCGTGGCATCACAGGTCTGCAATGGCAAGGACCTGCCTGCGAGAGGCTCCAAGTCATGCCAGCAGCACCCGTGCCCAGGTGAACCCTCCTGCTTGAAGAGGTGTCCCTCTGGGTGCTGCTCTCCCCTCCTCCCTGCTAGCTGCAGGGTTCCAAAGGCTGCTCACACCTTTTGGTTATTGCCTGAAGAAGCTGAGGAACCACAGCCAGAAGGAACATCTTCTGCCTCTTCAGGGCAGGGGCAAGGACCACCTTAGCTGGCGTGTGGAGGAAAGATGCAGGACCAAGGCAGGTGTCTGTCCCTGCCTGCAGCCTTCCTTGCATGTCTTTCCTTTTCCTGGACCAAAAAATAATACCTGAAAGGCATCTGCCAAGAGCACAGGAACAATCCAACCTCAGGGGCTTTCCAGCTCTCTGTGGTCCAATAGCATCCCCTCCCCCTTCTCAGGCAGTGCTGCAGAAAGACATGCAGTCCTCTAATCTCTGTTGGTCCCAGCCCTGCATGTCCTGTGCTGGACTCCCCAGGACACTAGGACATGAGGAAGTGTCAGCTGTGCTGGACGCTCGGCGGAGTTCTGCAGCGGGAAGGCTTTGTCCCCACCATGACCTAGTATATTGGTCGGGAAGGGCTGGGGACAAGGGACTAACACTGCTTGGAGGTGACCTTCTCTGGGTGCTCAAAGCCTTCATCCCTACATGGCGTCAAATCTCTGTGCTTCCTCCTGCTATGAGGGGGACATTTACAGTCTCTAATGCCGGCAGTGTTACCAGGATATAATCTGTATGGAGACAGAAGCATCTCTGAGCAATGACTCAAGCTCTGGTCTCCTTTCTGGAGGACCATCCCTCCCTGCACAACCCAGGGAAGCCCCTGACCCCTCTACCCCTCCACAGAGATGGGGTTAGGTGGGGGCCAACCCCACATCATGTGGAGGTCCCTCTCTCTTGGAGCAAGCCACCCTCCTGAGTTGGAGGTGGGGTGGAGTGGAGTGATAGTGCCAAGCGTGGGCACTGGATGAACCGGGTCCACCATGAGACCCCCATGGAGCGTCCCCACTCCCACGGCCCCACACCACTGCAGCGGGGCAGGATACCCAGTGGGAGTGGGGGGACAGAGCACGGGCAGCCCGGGGCAGGGGCGGCGGGGCTCAGGTGGTCATGGCGGGAGCACGGGGCCGGGGGGCCGTGGTAATGACAACCAGGTGAGCAGGCGGTGATAAGCCCCCAGGAATGTGACGGCGGCAGCTGCCGGCCCGTGGCTCACTCAGACCTTGGATGGGCCAATTAAGTAAATAGAAAATTTGGAGCACGGGATCAAAGCCGGAGCGCGCGGGCTTTATTTATTTGGAAAAGGTCAGATTATATTGGCAGATGTGTTAAAGGAGAGAGGAGAAAAAAAACTTTCAAAAACATTGGCCCTGATTTGAGGTTTCCTGACGGGTGGGCCGGGTTTTTTTTTCTTTCTTTTCGGGCCATGGGTGGGTAGGAGTGTTGGCAGCGTGCGGGGCGGCGGGCGGGAAGGGCACGTCCAGCAGCCTTGCCCACGCCGGGCTCATTGCCCCTGCCCACCCACTTCCCGGCCCCCTCTGCCAGCAGCACCAGTTGCAGAAGTGGGGGTCCCTCTGGCTCAGAGCCCGTGCCTCATCATGTCACGCTGGCCATGGTCCTCTGCAGCTGGCCCCTGCGCTGCGGTCCTCTGGCCATCTGGGGAGGTGGTCTCCAAGGTGGACATGATGGGCTCTGCCCACCACTTCCCTTCCTGGCTCCTCCAGCAGCTCCATCAGCGCTGGGCTCAGCATCCTGAGTTGATGGTGCCCTGGCTGTCCCTGGCCACCCCAGGTCACTGTCCCACCACTGCTCTGCTGCCTTTTTGGTTTTCCCAGCCTGTAGAGGTGGAAAGCCCACCCGAGCAGTGTACCTCAGCAGGGGCAGGAGGGTCCCCAACGTCACCTCACTCTGCCAGTCCTGTGCACGGGCTCACTCTCCCAGGGGCTGGGGGACCCCAGGATCACCACTCAGCCATGAGGCTGGGGACATCCCCAGTGCCAGCTGTGTTTCCAAGCTGGGGCTGGACTGAGTTCCCCAGCTCCTACTGCAGATCTCCACCTCCCCGTGGACACTCAGCCAGCCCCCCGACACTGTGAAGGGGGAGAGACATCACCTCTTTCAGCCCCCCAAAACCATGGGAGTGTCACACAAACCTCAGCATCCCTCATCCCCAAGCTTTGCTCCACTTCCCAGCTGGGAAAATTGA
>Ga0065711_1038359_pt1 | contig 18854 bp, 30 predicted proteins | sample Hoacrofraction12_FD_59098 | JGI IMG/M metagenome (GOLD analysis project Ga0065711, IMG submission 59098) | Hoatzin crop microbial communities from Cojedes, Venezuela - Epithelial fraction 12 v2 (version 2) | ecosystem: Host-associated > Birds > Digestive system > Esophagus > Crop | place... | reverse complement strand
CTCCTTCTCTGGAGATATTGAAGACCCGCCTGGACACGGTGCTGTGCAGCCTGCTGTGGGTGACCCTGCTTGGGCAGGGGGTTGGGCTGGGTGACCCACAGAGGTCCCTTCCAACCCCAAACATTCTGTGAACCCTTTTACAAACCAGCTCTATTGCAATTGCTGGTGCCCTTGACTGGTTTTGGTAGCTGGGAATTGCAGGAGTGATGAGGTCTGCTGGTTTATTTCCCAAGCATTGTTTCCTTGAGACTGACACGTAATCGATGGAACCAAAACCTTGGAGTGGCTCATCATTCATGGTTGCTTTCTGCATCTCATCTGTAGGCACCTCATCCACCCTCTGAGCCTGCCTCACTCGCGCACTGGCTGCCTCTGGGTGATTTATAATTTCTCTGCAATGCGAACAGCTCATTAAAAAAAAGTATTATTCCATGACTGATCTCTGCCAGCTATTCAGTAACTCCTGTCGGACTCGAAGCCTTATCTGACTGGGTGCTGGTCCGTCTTTAGAGGTGTGTGCTGAGCAGATCAGCAATGCACGGGCTATTGGCCAGGAAGGGCATCTCCCAGAGCAAAGAAGATGTTGCTGGAGAGGAAGGAGAAGTGGGATTTGGGAATGTCTTCCCCTAAAACACAAATGATGCGACTTCTAGGCAAACCATCCTTGTCTCCCATAACCAGCCTCGGGGCGAATACCCCTTACCGAGGTGGCTGCCAGGAGCGAGGCAAAGCCTGTCCTCACCGCTCCGGACAGAGAACAGATCCCAGAGACCGCGGGCTGAGCAGCCGGGAAGTCCAGACAAGTGCTCTCCTGAGACAGGCGCTCACAGACAGCCGCTCCCTTGTGACCGGCTCTTCCTGCCTTGCTGATCCTGTTTAAATCCCCCAAAACACCCTGGGAAAAATAATACCACCAGTCACCAGCTGCTGAAGTAGGAAAGGCGAAGAGCTCCTGGGATCCAGGGGAAGGGCGTGAAGGCAGCAGGGACCCATCTCAGCGTTTCGGCTCTGTGCGCTGAAGAGGGGTGGTGGGCAAGCTTCCCTCTGAAATGGCAAAGGCAAGCGCGGAGAGTTCTGCAGGACGGGCTGGAGAGCAGAGCTGCTGCCGGTGGCCTTTTTCAGCCTCCCACCTACTCTGTGCCTGAGCAGGGCTGCGGGATGAGGGGGTGATGCTGGACGGGGTGCAGGTCCTCTAAGTGGCACAAGTAATTTGCCATTAGCAGTGGGGAAACACTTCAAAAATATCTGGGAATCCGGAGGAGGGGGAAGAAGAGAGAGGACTGACGAGGTGGGCTTTGCCCTCCCCAGTAGTAATAATTATTATCCCAGACACAAATGCTGGGGATAGTCCATGTCCAGGCAGAACAGGGCAGCAGGCTTTCCAGGACAGGCAGGCTCGGACTACACTTGCAGCCTGGCAAAGGGAATAAATCCTTTTTGATTTTGACCGATGTAACCTCAGCACATGCAACATCTGGGCTCATGCAGACTTGTCCAGAACAACAGCCAAGAGACTGATGCTCCTTTCCTAGCACGTGACGGCGTGCGGATGTGTTGATGCCACAGCATCCACCCCTGGCATCCACATGCTTCTAACTTTCATAGATCTGCTGAAAACATGATTAGTTTTTATCTGAAAAGGCGAGGGCAAGAATTGCCTAGGATGAGGGTGGGCATAGAAGCAGTAAAAAACCTCCAAATAGAGCTGCATTTCAACAGGAGCTCCCCAAATGATTATCAAAGCATCTGATTTTAAAATTTTTTTTTTAGTTACTGGCTTAATTCTCACCTATTGAGTTTTGGAAGAGATCAATCAACTTTGGGGGTTTTTTCCCCCCTAAGGATTCAAAGGAGCTGCTTTCCCAAATGAAAAGTCTTCTCTTTTTTCAACCAAGCCTTGAAAGCACAGAGGAAGAAAATACAAATATGTTCATCAACAGTTTTTGTGGATGAAAAGTCTTTTTTCCCTTGCTGCTGTCTTCAGCAGCCCTGTACTGAGCTTACTCGAAAACCTGGGTCTAATTTAAAAAGCTTAGATGGGAACTGTTTTGAAAATCAGCGTAATACTTACAGACTTTTCTTTGATTTCTCAGGAGTAAAGCCAAGTCAGCTTGCTGCAGGGAAGGGAGAAAACCCAGGATGAGCTTGTGTCTCTGGATTTTTTTTTTTAACCTGTCCTTAGCTGATGCCTCCAAATGCTGCAGGCACTTGAAAAGGTGAGTTTTGACCCTGTCCGAATGCTTGATCCCACATAAACATGTTTCGTTTTTGTAGGTAGCAAGGAGCAAGCACGAGCAATGCCCCCACCGGTCTGTACAAACCCATTGATTGCTGGGATGGTGCTGGCTGGCCGTTAATTCACAGCGGAAAGGTGCAGCATAGCTGTACTGTTCTCCTTGACAGCGCATGTAAACACCGCAGCGCTCCCAGCTCTCCCATCCAGTGTCTCAGCCAGAGCAGAACGTGGGCCAAGTTGGCTGGGGGGGGCCCTCGCCCTCCTTCTCTCCTATTTTCCATTTCCCCGGACCCAGTGTCACGTTAATTTTTGTGCTCCCTAGGTTTGTCTTGGCACGTGCCTCAGGGAGCAGGGGGGCCCAGAAGCCAAGCAAAGTGATTCTTTATGTAAACGAGTGCTGATTATAATTACGCTGCAATAATTACTGCTAAGCAAATAAACAATAAAGGGCAGCAGCATCTCAGAGGCATGCAGGGCTTAGGCAACCTCTGCAAAACCCCGGGAACGGATCGTGTATGTTCCCTCCGGGACTCGCAGAGGAGGGGACAGACGTGGAGCAAATGCTTAATTTCACGGCGTCCTGCTCCGGGTGAGCTGGGGTGACACGGGAGCAGCCCGAGGAGATGAGGAACTGGGAACGCGAAGCATCTCGGTGTGTATTTTGCACAGCGAGGACACCTTTCCACTAGGCAACAGTCCTCTTTGCTCCCTTTTCTGGGCTATTTGGATCCAAGCGAATCTGCCGGGCGATCTCCGAGCCTGCTGGTGGAGCAGGCAGCGAATTTCTTATCCCACGAAACCAGCCAAGCCGGCGAGCCGCCGCTGCCCTTCCCCTGCGAGGCTCCCGGGGCTGGCTGGCAGCGCTGCTCTCCGAAGGCAGGACATCGCCGAGGGATGCGGGGACAGGACCTGGCCTCTCGCACGTAACGAGGTGGAGCAGCCTGGTGCCGGAGCAGCCCAGCCTGGCGCCCACCCAAGCGTCCCCTCGGGCGGCATGCCCTCGCCGACGAAGGCCAGACCTTCATACCTCAGAGAGAGACAGGGCTTACGCACTCGTTCACTCTCCATAGAGCCAGGACTGGCTGTCTCGCGCCTGGCACCATCTTGGCTGGTACTTCATCCCTGATTTTGTTTGTGTGCTTGAAATGTGAGCGGCGCCCAGCAAAGCCACATTTCAGGAGTGACTGCAGTGCGCATGAAACAATTCCTTCCTCCAAAGCCAACCCCCGTGAGCTGCTTCGGGGACAGGGAGGGGGTTTGGGGCTGAGCTGGGGGGGGCAGGGAGCCCCCTGAGCCACCGGAGAGGGATGTAACCCCAAGGAGGGGGATGTAGCAGGGCTTGCTGGAGATGTCACCCTTCTGTCTTCCTAAACATGTTTTTTTTTCCAGCCAAATTTGAACAACGCGGCGCCGGGGGCCAGGAGAAAGGCTGGAGCAGAGCTGGCACATGCTGGCTGCGGTGGGACAGCTTGGGCGCAGGTACTGCTGTGGGGAGCACGTTGGGACCAGGCTATGGGGGGATGCGCAGAGGAACCTGTGGAGGGGAAAAGGCCCTCGTATGCAGTTCATACATGGCATGGCCTTACCCTAAAGCAGCTAGGTTTTGCCTAGCAAAGCTGTTTCTGTCTCCCTAATGACTGGGAGCCATCCTCCAGGTTTATACACTAGTGCCTGTTTACATCAAAGCAGATGTTCATCTGTAGCCTAAATTGGTCCTCTCTATCTCTGCGGGCTCCCCTGCCTGCATGGGTGCTTGCAGCGCTCCATCCTACCTCCTCTCTCCTTGGTTTCCCAGGCTAAAAAGGCCAGGTCCCGTAGTCCTTGCTTGCAAGCTGGACTCTCTGTTTCTTTTGATTTCCAGTTCCTCTTCATCCATCCCTGTTTCCCTTTATTTTTCTTGAGCGGGAGTGACCACAACTGTTTCCCCTGAGCCTTCCCAAGGACTCAGTCCCAGCTCTCCTACTGCTGTTATCTTTTGAGCAAGTCTGTACCTGCCGTAGCCTGCAATCCTCCCTGTCTGCCTGCCTGCACATCGGCCGGCGGCAGCACACGGGGCCGGCGGCTGGAGATGTTCAGCCAGCCCTGTGCAGGAGCAGGGCATGAGCGCTGAACCCTGCCCGTGACATGTCAGTGGAGCTGGGAACTTCTAACTTGGCCCTGAGTGACAGTCCAGCGCTCTGAGCTGCTGTTACACCTCCATTCACTGCTGCTGTGATTGCTTCCAGCCTTCAGATAATATTTCAGATGCAGCTGTTTGGTGGGAAATAGGTTTTTTTTCCTCCTGGATTGCTGTGGATGCGCCCCATCGTAATTAAAAGCCAGTGAGTTGTGGGTACTGGAATTAGCATGGGTGTTTGCAGCCTGGCGGGCTGCTCGCTGGCTGCAGGCACGGCGTTCGCACAAGGCTTCTGCTCTGCTTTGTTTCACATGGCTTTCAGTAATAAAATCAGGCTTCTAGTGCTAGCAAACCATCTGCTCCTTCCCAAAGGTCTGCAGGGGCGTTAACTCCCCGGTTTACCTGCTGCAAAACCCCTGCCATTGTCCCGGATGGTTTTGTGGTGGAGGGTTCGAGTCTTTCAGCTCTGTAGCTAAAGAAGTTCTGGCTCTCCTAGGAGTTTAGCGGGGCTCCAGAGCCCCAGGGAGATGCTTGGGCAGGAGGACGTTTGAGCCCTGGGAGGGGAACAGGGGAAAAGCATCAGCAGGGAGAAAACATCTCCCTCCATCCCCTCTCCCCACCAGCTTTTCTGCGCTGTGAGGCTCTCTGCTCCTCTCCAGGGTTCTCCCGGCTTTGCTGCTGAGGAGCCATCTCCAAGTGACAACGGTGAGCGGATTAATTAAACTGCCTGTCAGCCCTTGGCAGCAAGCAGCTCTGCCACGCCAGCTCTAATTAAACTGAACAAAACCTGCCTTTATTTCCAAACCTCGCCGCAGGCTGGCATGAGGCAGGAGGCCACAGGGAGCTGAACTCAGGCAGCTTCATCACGCCCAAGAGCCTGGCACCCACTCCTGCTTCCCCCTGAGCATGGGGAACGTGTTCCCAGGATGCCTGAAAGGCAGATCAGGAGAGGGAAAGGTGTGGCCTGGGGTGCTCCAGCCCCTTCAATGACACCAGACCCCATGGGGGCTGTGGGACCTCTGGGAAATTTGGTGCTGAATGTCTTGCCCATGTCCTATGCCCAAGGGAGGATGTTCCGCTTCAGCCTCCAGTCTTTCTGCAGACCCTCGGGTGGGCTCCGGGCATCGCTTGTCGCGGGACCACTCATGGTCTGTCAGAAGGGGCCTGGCTGAAACCTGCTACCTGTTGATGCTCCAGGCAGCTGGAAACCAGTAGTTAAATCAGAACCAGATGTAAAAAAAAAATGTAGAGAGGAGACAACCCGCTGGGAGGGCACATGCTATGCGGGGTGCAGCTGCTAGGAGCCTGGCACTGGTGGGGGGTGACCCCCAGCCCTGGAGCTGCCCGCGCTGGGGGTGACCCTGCCTGGCCGTGCCCCAGACCACCAGCCCCGGTTTGCCTGCGACACAGCCTCTGGGCTGCGGGGAGTTGCTCGCCTTGCGTTTCTGTTTCTCCTGGCAGAGGACGACTGATCTTACTTAGCTGAGGAGGGCTGATAAGAGCATTATCTGGAGGCATGGCCAGGACGGAGCAGTTGTTTGCAAGGCAACAGCCTTCTCCCGATTCCCTAAGGAAGGGGAAAGGCAAGGCTAAGCTGGGGTGGGTGTTACACAAACCCATGCACACATGGGCCTTCAGCTGGTGTTTTACCTGGGTGAGCATCGTTCACAATACGTGCTGGTGGTCCTGTCCTTCTAGGGTGGTTTTTTTTTCCAGCTACATAGTTTGGGGAACTTTAATTGCTCTATGATTAAGTGACTTTTAATTTCCCTCTTGTCAAATGTAATCCCATTTGCTCCTTCTTTTTTTCCTTTCTTTCTTTTTCTTTCCTCCTCCTAGAAATTAAATTAACATTCCATCTAATTACTCAGCCACTTCTCTAATTGCTGAAGGGACTGTGGTTGTTGTGCTCATTTAATTAATTGAGACCCATAATGTTTCATGTAGAAAAGGATTTATTGGCTGTGTAGCTGGTGTGCAGGGCTTGTCTGGCAGCAGCAGCGTGTTCTGCAGGGAGGGAGGTAGACCTCAGCCCAGAGGGCTACGAAAGGCTGGGTCTGAAATCCCTTTTTTGGAGTAAAAATATGGAGCAAATTGCTTTCCCCACCGGTTCAGTTGCCTTTCTGGGTGCATCATTTTTATCAGAGATATGTATTTTAAAATTCATCATGTCCAGAGACCTTCCTACAGTCAACAGCGACTTTCCCTCTGAAGGTGACCCTTGGGGGGTCTGTCCCTGCTGCAGCACCAGCAGTCCCCAGGCCTGCTGACCACCTCCCGGCATGACCAGCCGTGGCTAAAAGCCGAGGAGCAGGAGCAGGGCGGACTTGCCCGTGTGCCAGGAGTGGGAAGCGGAGGGCTGGCCACACGCTGGGGTTCGTGGGTCCTGGGGAAAGACTCTGCTGGGAACAGAGGCGCATTGAGGAAGGCAGATAAGAGGCTCCTGCTGCAGTTGTCCTGGGGGCAGGTTGCTTTGGCTGTGATCTGTGAGGGGGATTGAAGCAAAACCGTTGTGTTTTGCACTGCTGTTGACTAGGAGCACCCATGCAGCCTCCTCCTGTGTCCTGCCTAAGGGCGGGCAGGATCTCCCAGCATTGCGTTTGTGCTTGAGGGTTTTTTTAAATGTCTGCAACTCGGTTGCTAGAGACCTGCCTCAAGTCCCTGCCTGTGTCTCCGGTCCAGCCCTTGTTTCAGGGCTGACCCCCACCGCTAGTCTGAGTGTCGCAGCCGGGACGTGGCTCAGTTCAGCTCAAAGGCTGGGGTATTCCTCCATCCCGATGCACAAGCTCCTTCGCTCTGCTTGGCATCTCTCTGGGGCAAAACCTGCCTCTGTCCACACAGTGCAAGGCTCTGCTCTAAGCTGATGCTTCCATGTGTCGCCATGATATCAATACTTAAACTGCCCCCCCAAGCCAGCCAATGGATGTGAATGCTTTATTTGCAGACCTGCCAGGCATCTGCAAATTCCAGGCATCCCCATTTCTGTGCCAGGGGTTTTATAAGAGGCAGAACAGCTTTGAAGTGAACCTGTTCTGCCCCAACAGCTCTCCCAGCACTGGCAGCAGAGTCGGAAGCCTGACTGTGCAGGCAGCTCCAGCTGCAAACCCTCAGCCGGAGCTGGAGTCGCACAGCGGGTCCGTAATGCAGGATGGCCGCACACTGAGAGCAGCTACGCACCTTTTAAAGGATTATACCCAGCTGGAATGTGAAGGGGAGGGAGGACTGAGCAGTGCTCCTGCGCTGAGCCCTCCCAGGCACGGCCACCAGCATCCCAGGGCAGGCGAGTCCTTCACATGCTGCTTTGCCAGGAGGAATTAAACCAATTCCGCAGCATCCTCTCTTAGTGCTGCAGCAGAGAACGTGGCTGGAGCGTGGATGTGGCCTGACAAGCTGCCAAGGCTGAGCCATGAGGATCTCCACGAGGATCTGCAGTAAGGACACGGATGGATGGTGACCCTCTCTGGATGGTGACTCTCTCTGGACCTGCAGCTCCTGATCTGAGCTCCCCAAACTCACCGTATCACTTTGCTCTAAGCCCTAGCCGGGCTGAGGGCAGTACGGAGGTGACTGCCTGCACAAGGGATGTTGCCCAGGTACTTGGCGAAAGCAATTCTGCAGCTGATGCGTTGGGTGGAGGGAGGCAAGTCTTTGGTCTGCACCACGGCAGGTCCTGAATGTGGGGTGATGCTCTGGCCTTCCTGACCTGCGTGAGGTGGCCCTGCATGACACCTGCTCCAGACCGAGCTCTCTCCCTTCTGCCACCAGCCACATGACAGCACTGTGGCTCCTGGTCGCTGTTTCCAGCGAGTGGGATCTCTCCCCAGTCTTCGATTCTCAAAAAAATGTGACTTTCCCCAAAGGAACGCAGTCGTGTCTTTCTATGTCTGTCTAAATGGTCAGTCCAGAGCTGGCAGCAGCTCCCTGCGTTGGCGTTCAGCAAAAGCAAGCACAAAGCAACAGCTTTGGTATGAGATTTCTTTGTAAGGAGATAACAAACCTGGAGCAACTCCTCGCAGTTTCTGTAACAGATCCCTCCTCTCTAGCATTTGTCTCTTAGCCAGTGGCCGGGCTGTCTGATCAGGACTTGGGTTATTTCTATGCAGACTGGAGGAAGCAGGGCCCAAACCACCTCCTGGGCTGGTTCGGCTGTCTTGAGGGAGGCTCAGGCTTGGGACAGCTCTTTGAGGTGTTTCCACGTAGACTGGTGAGAGCGATACTAATGCAATTCTCCTTGGAAGGCACATGTCGTGGAGATTAGGCTATTGTGTTCGACAGTGTTGAGGGCATTAGCTAAATCCTCCTGCGAGAGCAGCTGCTCCTCTGCTTTCCCTGGGCAGTGCCAGGACAATGTCCTTACGCTGCTCCCTGTGCTGCCGGCGCTGATCCTGTTGCAGACCGAATTCTGGTTCATGGTGGTTGACTTCCAGCCACCAAGTCCATGACTGCAAATAGGTCTACAAGGCTGAGGTCTGCTGCTCAAAGTCCCCAGAGGGATGTCCTGCTGGGAGCAGAGGCTTCTGGTGTCTGAAGGGATATTATCCAAAGCTGTTCATCTCCCCTGGACATGCCTGTGGGTCACAGACCCATCCTCTCTCCCTCCAGTTTGCTGTGGTTCTCCAGCACCAGGGCTGAAGCTGGAAGACCAGACCCTTAGGGTGGCTGTGGCTGGCCAGTGGCAGAACAAGGACCGTTCCTGGTGGGAGACCTCCAGCAAGGAGCCCACGTGCAGCTGGGCCATTTCTTGTGCATCGTAACAGCTCAGCTCCCCATCAGCACGTCGGCTGCTGAACCTCTGAGCACCCCTGCTCTGCCAGGATGGGCAATGGAAGGAGTTTGCTTGCAGTACCTGGTACCCTGAGGCGTGCCGGCCGGTCAGCTCAGCATCCCCGATGACAGCGCGCTCTTCCAGAGCCAGGCATCTCTGGCTGCCAGCAGTTATTTTGGAAGAGACGTTGGGAAGGCAAGCTTTGCTCTCTATCCCAAGGATCACGCTCCTTGTGCATCAGCGCTCATCCCCTTCCCTTCCCAGCCAAATACTGCTCCAAGAGCAAGTATCACTTGCCTCTGAGAAAATGAAGGCAATTTAACTGCAGGGCTTAAATCCGGTGTAAAATGTACTAGGATCTGACTGCTGATGGGGAACATCTGGTCTGTGACCTTCACGGCCGAGGAGGTGTGAAACAACCCTTTGGAGATGGCTCCGCAGCAGGCGGGATGCTTTACAGTGGCTCGTTATTGCTCCAGAGCGGAGCCCTGGGCGAGGTCCCGGGGACCTTTGGGGATTGCTGGGCACTGCCCACTGCGGCTCGGTGGCGGTCAAGGCAGTCCCAGTTCAGGTGGAGGTGGGAGAAATGCAGGCGTCTGGGACAGCCCTGCTGCCAGGTGCTGAGACGGACCCCATGGGAGCAGCAGCGATGTTAGGGCACTTCTCTTCTTGCTTCACTCCTCAACAGTCCTTCCCAGCCCCCAAGGAGCGACCCGCATGGCTGGAGTCCCCCAGCAGCTCCGTATCCTGGTCCCTTCCAAGTATCCCATTCGAACCACGTTACAGGGAGAAGGTGAGGGACACATCGCAGAGTCCATGCTGCTGGAAATCACTTCTGTTCCTCTGCCTGCCCGTCGCTGCCCAGCCCGTGGCTGCAACTCACTTTTGGGGACTCGGTTGATTCCAGCTTGAACTTTTAATCTGTTAATAATCTATTACTCAAAGAAAGGAGATGGATATGGAAAAAGGCAAAGCCACCGCTCTTCTGCTGCACAGCATGTGCCCAAAGCTGAGCCCGTGCAAGAGGAAAAGGGGCTCATAAAAATATGATTAGATTTACTCTGCCTCATTTCAAACCAGAGCATGCTCATAATTCACGGTGACAGAGGAGGGTTCACCAGGCGGAGACCCCACTGATAGACATTTCAGTAACCACTTTCAATTAGGAATTTCTTGGCAGGTTCCCAACTTTGTGTCAAACTCTTCTGGGCTGCGTTTTGGCCGGGTCAGCTTCATATGTGCGATTGAGTCCCTGCTGAGCTGGAAGGCGGGAGGATTGCCTTTGCTCGCAGGGAAGGTGGAGGACTGTCCCTGGCAGCCTGTGAAGGAGGAGCGTTTCACACTCCGCGTAGAAAACTGCTTTCTAGCTGAATTTTTCCATTTAAAAAAAGCAGAGAAGTCTTTTTGGAAACCGCTGGATTTGGGTTTAAAAGAAAATAGTTTTTCATGATATATGCCAAACAAAAAAATAGGATTAATCCAAGGTGTCCCTCTCCCACTTCTCCAAGGCCGGTATCCAAGATCCAGCCATCGTTACGCTGGTGTAGCAGGGCAGAGACTGCTTGAGCGCAGTGACTGGCACAACCACTGCACCCATGCCATCTCTCCTGGCACGGTGGGAGGCCTGGACAGCCCGTGCCCGTGGCTCCCCCAGCTCTTACTCCTGGCAGGCTGGGATGTAGCTGCACTGGAGCAGGCTCTTGCCTTAGCTGAAAAATTTTAAAGCCTGTTTTATGGCAGGCAGATCTGGCCTACAGCCTTTTTCCCTCCCCGGAGATTTCAATGAGAAAGTCATTATTTTGCTGATTTTTGTTGATGCTCTGTGTAAGAGTTGCCATGGCTCTCGCCCGGCACACCTCTCCTGGCTGGGAAGACGAGGGGCTGGGACGGGGAAGGCTGCTGCCATCGCCTGCCAGGGCCAGGCGGGGACACGGCTGCACCCAGGCACCTACCGGGGTGCAGGCATCCCCGCAGCCGGGGCCCGTCCCTCACACCCCGGGCGAGACCGGTGCCTCTGCAGTCCTGTTTCGCCTCTCTCTTGCTGGGATGCGTTTTGCCATTTCCCCAGCTGTTTCTCACCAGTTTGCCATTTCCCCAGCTGTTTCTCACCATTACGCCATGAGCCCCACATTTTTTCTGTATCTTTTCCCAGACAGGACTCTGGGTATCCTGAGCGTGCTGAAGTTTCACGGCCCATTAAGATAAGGGAATGACATCCCCATCGGCCGGGTTCACCGCTCCGGGCTGCCGAGCAGTGGAGAGTGAATTACGAGCAGGTTCGGGGCCGGGCTGCAGCCTCCAGCGAGGACAGGATTACTCGGGATGCAGCCGGTGAGGAAGCGCAGGGGATGCGGCTCTCCCGGAGATGCTGGGACCCCGATCTCTGTGGCTGCCCGTCCCGGGGGACCATCGCTGCAGAGCCGAGGTGGGTGTTTGCTGCAGAGGGACTGTTCTCCTCATATGGGATCTGTGGCCCCCGAGGGCGGCCCCTAAACTTCCCTTTGCCCCTGGCATCGCTCAGCACCCTGCTTAATTAATTTTGCAGACTACACAGCCGGTTTTGATGAAAAACATCCCACAAAAAGCCAATGAGCAGTCACCGAGCAACACTGCGGCCTCTTAATGATATTTTCTTTGTGGTTTTGGTTTGGAATATCTTCCTCTTAAATGAAGAAAGAAGCCCGCTCTTGGCCTGAAATGATTTGACTTTATCCCTTTTATTTTCTTGCATCCTTAATGCTCAGCTCCGGCACCTAGGGCTCAGTAAGAGATTTAAATTGGCCGTAGTGGGGCTGGGATGCTGACCTCTTTGCCTATTTCCCTCCTGTCGTCTTCTGCACCGTCCTTGTTTGTGCCACCACTGATGCATCCACAAGCCCAGTTCCTTTGCCACGTGGTGCTCAGGTTTTACAAGGGGGCAATGCCTGGCTCGTCTTGTGTGCCACTGTTTGCAGCGAGCACGGGGGAACCGCTGCTGTCAGCAAGAAGGATTTGTCCCACCTCAAGCTGGGACAGGGCATTCGTGTTCACCAGCACTGTCACCAGGTGTAATCTTCAGTCGCATCCTCCGGGAAAGGTGTTTCACCCAGCATCAGATATAGGAGCCAGCCCAGGGCATGCTCCTTCCCTGGACCATTCCAGCTCCTTCCAATATGGTTGTATTTTATCTATGGAGATCTGTAAGGATTTTGTTCCATCATCCTGGAATTTTTATGACTCCTTTGTGTGTATATAATGCGATTGCCCTGGAACAGAGAGAAATTAATCATTGTTCCTTTGTTAGTTTTCAAGGAATTTTTAATGTCTATATTTTTGTTCATCCGTCATGTCCAAATGTGGGGTCCATGGGCTATTTGACATTTAAAATGACTTAATTGCTTAGATTTTCCCCTTCAGTGTTTATGGACACTTGTTCATAGTAGATTTTGAGCGTGACATTATGTACCGTGTATTTTCCGGCTGGTTCCAATTTTTCATTCCATCCCAGTGGTTCACAACATCTCCTCTCGCTATAGATCGTGTCCCTGGACTCTGTTATGTCCCAACAGGTCACTGGAGTGAGCAAAGCTGCGAGATGAAGCCTAGAGTAACATCAACCTGGAGTGCATCCCTGCCTGTGTCGAATGACGTGGGTATCCAGGGCCTCTGATGGCTCTTTTAAGATTTATGCATAAGGAAAATATCTGAGATGTCATTGCACAGTGTCCTGTACCCGTTCCCCAGCCGGGCTGTAGATGCCACACAGGATCAGGGCGAGGTGCCCATGGTATCTGGTGGCAGTTGGTTTTGGCCCCAAGCCTGGGAGCAGGCTCGCTCAGCACCTCTGCTCTGCGAAATCTCTCATTTTTGGGGATGGCTGCCTCGTTCACCAGTCTCCACCCTTTGCAGCAGGTAGGCCAGCTGGGTACTGCTCCTGTCTGTGCCTCTCCACCTCCTGCATGAAGGACAGCTCTGAGTAACCCTGCTCGGGGCATCCCAGATCTGCACTGGGAAGATGCAGGGGCAGGCATTGCCCTTCAGGACACGGAGTTGTCCCTGGCTTGCCTGGGTCACTGTAAGCAGGTTGCTTCACCACAGCAGAGCTTCACCCCCATAGGGCCACCACGCCGGGGCTGACTTTGATCAGGAGAGGCTGGAGGTCACAGGTGATCCTGTTTCACCTTCTAGAGGACACACAGCAGGGCAGGAGGTGGAGTGCACGTTGGACATGAAGTCTGGCTTCATCTCCCCGTGGAGACAAGGCAGAGCTCAGCTGCGGCGAGGCCAGAGCTGGGTGGTTGCACAGCCATTTCCCTGCGCCCATCATCTGCCCCCTGCTCTCCCAGCTCGAAGGCAGCACTGGAAGCTTTCAAGTCCGTGCTGCTGCAGGCAACAGTTTGATCAGCATCCCTCCTAGTCCTGGAGCATCCCTGTGAGATGCCCGCCTGTGCATCTTTTTCAGGTACCCAGACACATATCCTGCTCCTGCTCCTTTTGCAGCTGCAACCGGGAAACACTGGAAAAGCAAACGGGAATCTCCGGGCTCTGCTCACAGGGAGCCGTCAGCATGCGAGCTCAGCTTGGGGCTGGTTTAAACCCTCGTGGATCAAGGGCGGCTTGCCTGGTCAAGAGGAGGCAGCCAAGCCAAATACGAGCAACTCCCAAACCTCCTCCACGAGCCAGAGGCTCCCCGCTGCACTCGGGATTTCACTCCCTCGTGGTTTTAGGCAGAAGATGCTGGTGCCAACCCTGCTCGATGCAGCAGGGTGAGGTGTGGGGACAGGCAGGTGCTGGCTGCAGGGACAACCAGACAGACTGACGTTTGGGCTCTTAGCAAACACTGTGGGATGGATGGAAGCTACATATCACCAACGATATTACACATGTCATTAGGAAAATGTTAGTTAAAAGAAAAGATGCAAACTGTACCAGGCTCTGCTTCCTGGGCGTTCTGCAAAGCCTTTGCAACATCGTGTACTTTACTGCGGCTCTGTAATGGCTTCGACGCTTTCTTGGGCACGTTTGCTCCTGCTCCATCGGGGCTGTTTTGCATTAAATTGTTTGTTCAGCAGCTACCGGGCTTTTGGCAGGACAGCTGTTGCCTTCTGTGGGCTGCAGAGCAGGAGGGTGTCATGCAATGCTGCTTTGCAGAGCCGCCAGGCGCGTCAAGGTGAACCCTCCTCATTTTGGAGGGAAGAGCAGCAGCACCCATCGCTGCTGCCCACCCCACCAGTCCCACCATCTCGCAGCACCCTGTGGGCTCAGGCTGGGCAGTCTTTGTGGCAGGGGCACCTCTGCGGCTCTGCCAGGGCTGCAGGGACCCATGGGCAGACCACTCCTGGGAAGGTCTCCCGATGGGGCAAGGTCACCCAGATCTCAGACCCCCAGCAAAACCCTCCAGACCCCGACGTGCACTAAAGAAAACAGTCTCAGCATATTAATACTTGCAAAAACAAACACTAGGAAGACAGGAGAAGGAATGAGCCAGCCATTAAGGGAGCACTAAGCCTCTCCTCTCTAGACCTCCAATCCCTCCATCTCCTATGGCCGTTGCCTCCCTGAACGCCCCATGCCAAGAGCAGCCTCTGCAGATGTCTTCAGATGTGCCCTGGCAGGTCTGTCCCAGCATGGCTTGCTTTTGAAGGGGCCCCTGCACCCCTCCCAAAGCCAGCTTTGCCTCTTTTTTGTGGTCTCTTCAGCATCTCCAGCGCTCACATTGCAAGGCAGCATCCTGATTTCCAACGGGGCGAAGCTCTGCGTGGGTGGGAGCGCACGGAGAGGAGCCATGACCAAGGGAGCTGCGGCACAGCCACGGGAGATGCTGCAGGACCAGCAGCTCAGCGTGCCTCCTGGGGCCTTGCAAGGGTTCTTGCCTCTCCATCTCAGCACTTCTTAATTTTCTGATTTTTTTTTTAATTTTAGGAGAGGCCAGCACCCGAGGAGGAGCAGGAGGAACCAAGCTTAGGAAGAGAAGGCAACACAAATGAGGTGTATTCAGCCCATGGAGCATTCGTGGTACCGGGTCCCATGGAGAGACACGTCTGAGGGTGTCCCTGGGTGTGCAATTCGCCGTGGGACTGGCGTGGCAAGTCCAGACCGACAGCAGCAGCGGTGGCTGGGGAGGGAATGAAGGAAATCCCAACACCCCACGGCAGAGAAAGCAGCTGGTGAGCAGCGCAAAAAGCCATGCACCATAGCCCATGCTTCATCCTAAGGTAACATTTCACCAGAGTTTCCTGCTGAAGTGAGTATTCCGGGAACGGTGGGCTGGTGAAGGTCAGAAGGGACATGGGGACGTGACAGATCCAAACCCCTGTGCAGGGCAGAGCCTTGCTTAGGTTGCTCAGGGCATTACCCTGAGGAGTTTTGATCATCTCCAGGATTGCCCAGCCCCTCCGGGAACCAGCCGGGAAGGGCTGATAGAGGAGAGGCTGAGTAAGGGCGAGTTAGCCCTGGCTCCGGCGGCAGCCTGGTCCCTCAGAGACCCCTGGGGATGGAGGGGACCCAGGTCTGAGGGTGCCTGCCCGCAGCTCTGCCCGCTGCTGGGGATGAAGGACCTGCTCCCTGAGGTCCGAGCATGCAGGAGCCGGGGGCTTCAGCCCCTCCATGCAAGAACCTGCCGGCTGGAAGCCGATGCTGAGCATATCCTGAGCACAAGCCGCCAGCCCCAGCGCTGCCAGGGCTCGAGGTGCGGATCAGATGGGGAGCACTGGGAGGCTACCTGCATCCCAGTTTGCATCTGCGTGTTGAAGGGTGTTTCAAGGGTATTTAGTGGTGTCTGGGTACGTTTCAGAGCTCACCCATCTCCCTGGGACTAGAGCAGGCGAGGGAGCCCGCATGGGAGATGCTTCGGCAGCAGAGTGGCCCCAAAGCTGCCCTGAGGTGGGTGGCACGGCTGGAGCTGGAGGGGACCCACGGCCACCCTGCCTGCCACCCTGGGGTGTCCATGGGTGCCCCCGTTCCGGCTTTGCTGCTGAGGAGGAGGTGCAGTGTGCAGCGAGTTGTGAGCGTTCTCAGCGGCCGGTGGCACACGAGCAGCCTTCTGCTCACCCGGCTGCGTCGGGGACGAGCCACCGCGCTGACGTGCGCCTGCCCCGTGTCCTGCTCAGACACTCCTGGGGCCGGTGCCATCGGCGGCGTCCTGAGCTGGGGAGACGGAGGCCGTTGTGCAGCAGTGTCCCTGCGGCTCTGCGCTGGAGGTGTGGGGGGGAGGCCTGAAAATGCCTTCGAGCCCCCAGTCCTGCAAGAGGGGTCCTGGAGACGCGCAGCTGGATGAAAGCAGACACGTCTGGGTGTATTCCCCGCTCGTCTCGAGCCCGGATGCTGGGGCTGCGCTCCCCGCTCTGGGTGCTCCATCCCCCCTGCCGTGGCTGGAGGACTTCTGGAGGCAGAGATGGGGTCTCTTCTCCCCCGTATATACAGAGCCACCCCTGCAGCCCCAGATGTCAAGGGTGGCCAGGGGACTTCTGTGGTGCCGTTTCACCCATTTTGAGATTATAGTTTTTTTCCTTTTGGTTGATTAAATCCAAACATGGCTACTGTGCTCGCAGCCCTCCCTTGCTGCTCGTTGCCCAGAGCGCCGGCACTGCCCAACACGCCGGTCTCCTCGAGCAGCGGGCAGAGCCCAACACGGGCCAGGTCCAGCCCCAAAACTGTCCGGAGGGATGGGGGTGGATGTTCCTGCTGCTCCGCTCCGGTCTAGGTCAGATCTGTCACGCCCAGCGCGGGACCCACCGTCCCCAGCAGACGGAGGCTTTAATCCCCTCCCAAACCTGAGCAAGTCTCCCTGTCCAGGCTGCCTCCCCTCCTGCCAGTCAATGAGCTTTACTCTTTGTTTTCTTCCTGGTGATTTTCCACAAATATCTATATAATCAGGATTTCTCATTTGCAGTTTTCCAATTGGAATGATTCTGTTTTGGGGATCTTTGTTTGTTGGTTCTGTGACATTTGCAATGGTTTCCAGGAAAGCTGAAACCCCTCCAGGCCGCAGCGCGGTGCCTGGGGTGTCCCAGCTGGGACGCAAGTGCCTGCCTCAACCCCGGCACCCCGGCCGGCACCCGCCGCCTGCCCCGACCTGAACCCCTCCCAATTACACAACAGCAAACGGAAAACACGGATCGCGTTTCTTCCTAAGCCTGTCACGAACCCAGCGGCACTTCTGGGGAGCTGGAGAAAGGGAGGGGTTAAGCGAAACATTTCTGTACGATGGAAAGAAATCGTTACGCCGAGCTTTGCGGCGATGTCTGCCTGCGCCTATTGCCAGTTCCCCACAGCAGAAAGCTTCGCTCCGCTCGCAGCCCGGTGCTACAGCATCCGCCGGTGTTTGCAGAGAGGCTGCAACAAGAGCACGGAGGGGTAGGGGCTGTCTGTACCCATGAGGTGGCTGTTAACTCTGAAGACTAATGATGTCAGGGCAAAGAGCAGCAGGAATTGTCTTGTTTCTAACCAAGCCCACAAGAAGGAGGGATGATACTTTCCATTTCATTTTGTAAACTCAAGCGCCTTAGTGTGGTCATCCCCGAGGCGACTGCTGTCACCCGCCTGCAAAGAGCCAGGGGAGCGATGGGGATACCTAAGTCAGTCCCACTGGCCCCGGAGTGAGGAAACAGGGATGAATGAGGCTGGGAAGTGTTTGTCCCGTCAGGAGACAGCTGATGAGTGGAAGAGGTGAAGCGCGGGGCCCTGAGGTGCACAAGCACCGGCTGTGGGTGCTGCCATGGCCCTTCCCACCGCGGGGTTCGGTCCCCCGCAGACAGGGCCACCGCGGGGCAGCGAGAACAACCCCTCTGGTCGTGGCTAGGCTGGGGGACAGCAGCACTGCAAGCGTGCAGAGTCCCACATTTGCCTTAAATTAAAAGTTGTTTCTTGGGGCATTTAAATTCCTTGACATGGCTCTCTGTAGAGCTGACCTGGATTTATTTATTATTAGAAATAACTTCTCCCAAGTTTGCCATGTTAGAGCATCACTGCAGCTGGGGCCGGGGACAGGAGCTTGGACCTGGGGTGTTTGTCACCTCAGTCCCTCACTGTCCCCAACCCTGTCCAAGCCCTGCGTGGCCAGGACAAATTGTAGGGGTGCATTATATGTCTGTGTGCCCAGGCTGGGAAGGACCGTCATCTCCGGGCTGCTCCATACTGTTTCTTTCTCTTCTGCAAACCAAGACGTTGCCAGAGAGAAGAAACCTTTGGGATGAGATGAAGCGATGCAGCTGAAAAATAAAAGAATTTGCACATGAAGAGCAGTAGTTTTTAACTGCTAAAGTGTAATTTAAGAAGAATCTTCTGGGGTATGTGAAGCACTCCTGGGATTTTCAGCTTTGCGCAACGTAAACCACAAAGTTTCAGTTTACCTGAATGCACCCTTTTTTTGAGCAGGATCTCAGGCATCCCCAGGGCACTCGTCCCCGGAGGCTGGGAGCTGTGGAGCTGTGCAGCCGGGCTCGTTCCTGTGCCCTGCCTGAGCCGGGCTGTCACCAGGGGCTGTCACAGGGCAAGGGGACCGCGTGTGCATTGTGGGCGAATCCAGTGTGACGGTTTGATTCACACACAGAAAGTCCAGAAGCACCTCTCGCCTCCGGACAGCTCATTCCATGTGCTCATCAACCCCACATCTCCCGTCCCAGCTGGCATCGTAGAATCCTTTCTGTCTTTGAGGGTGACGGAGCCCTGGCCCAGGCTGCCCAGGGAGGCTGTGGAGTCTCCTTCTCTGGAGATATTCAAGCCCCGCCTGGACGCGGTGCTGTGCAGCCTGCTCTGGG
>Ga0065711_1038358_pt1 | contig 18856 bp, 12 predicted proteins | sample Hoacrofraction12_FD_59098 | JGI IMG/M metagenome (GOLD analysis project Ga0065711, IMG submission 59098) | Hoatzin crop microbial communities from Cojedes, Venezuela - Epithelial fraction 12 v2 (version 2) | ecosystem: Host-associated > Birds > Digestive system > Esophagus > Crop | place... | reverse complement strand
CAGGGAGGTTGTGGAGTCTCCTTCTCTGGAGATATTCAAGACCCGCCTGGACAAGGTCCTGTGCAGCCTGCTGTAGGTGACCCTGCTTCAGCAGGAGGGTTAGACTAGGTGACCCACACAGGTCCCTTCCAATCCCTACTATTCTGTGATTCTGAGATTCTGTGAACCAAATACTGAACTTACTTAAACGATGACATGCATTTTTTTCTCCTTCTTTCCCTGTTTTAGACAGACAGGTAAATGCATGCTGCAAAGTGAGAAAACACACTTTTAGAGAATAGAAGTTACAAAATGCACATCTAAATCTGCTAATGCAGGCAAAATGTTAGGTGTCCATGCACCTCGCCGGTAAAGTAAAAGAGTTTGATTTTGATTTTAAGAACAGATTACTGTGAGTATTTTAAAGGATTTAAAGAAAAATTATTTACTCTATTCAGCTACAGCTTTAAATTGTAGAATGTGAAAGCCAAATGATTTTTTAAGATCTAGTTGTCACTATAGCACTGACTTATGGTAGCAAACTGACAGAAGAAAAATATATACACTTGTCTGAGTCAGTGAAATAAGAATATGACAAATATCGAAAACTATTCTTTAGCAACTTAACATAGGCATGCGTATATGGATCCTTGATCATGAGGGAGGAGAAGAAGCAAAAAAAACCCCATTTTATTATTAGTATGATGTATCTATAGTGTTACAAGCTTTGAACCACAAAAAGGATTGAAACCACAGCACTTCAGATATGGTTTCAAAGTGACCCTTGTTCTTGTGACTCCAACAAGAGCAGATGCAATACAATTTAAAAATATAAGCTCTCACATTATACGTGCTCTCACATTATCCATAATCTCAAGAGATTGTAGGGGTTTTTCCCCATCTACAGTGAAATAAACTGGTTACTTTAGTTTCTTGCTGATCAGCATTTTTCCCTTTGCTGTTAGTACCTCATATCTTTTAATTCCCCTTTCTTATTGCTTAGCTTAGCCCACCAACCAAAACAAGAAGCTCTCCCTCTCTGAGATGTTTTCTGTTTGTTTATGAATCCCAGCTTCACACTTTGGTGAAAGGAAAACCTTGACCTCCAGTTTCTAGAGATATCCCACTGTTCTTTCCTGGTATCATTGCTGAGCTGGGAAGGCAGTTAAAGACACAAACCTTTTGCCCTCCCTTCTCAGAAAGTGGGAATTTACTTCAGCGCAGGTGATGTCTTACTTTTCCTTCTGAATTACTTGGCATTTTCCCTAGCTTTCCTTCATACTACATTATGTCTAAACTATTGCTTGTCTTTCTAGCCTATGTTCTGCTAGCAGTGGAGCTATGATCTGGGGCTCTAGGAAGGCTAATCACCAGAGGATAGGCTTGTCTTCTTATATAACTTCAACAGGTTCCATTCATGTTCACAGAGATCCCATCACAGTTTTACAGTATGGTCATATTCTCAGTCTTCTCTTTTCTTCCCTTAAATTTGCTTAGTGTTTTCAACTCTGATCTTTCTACGCTCCTTCCTAAATTATCTCTCAGAAAGCCTGGGGCAGATTTTCACTAAAGCAATCGTTGGGCAACTATGCCAACAACAATGTGCTTCCTCTTCCAGGCAGTCTTTCTTTGAGTCTACAGATTACTCAGGAATTGCAAGTTCCAGAATATCTTGATTTCTGAGAAACCAACAAGTGATTTGTCATGCACAACATGAGAGAGGCCTCTAGAGTAAGATCTAGTTTATCTGATATAGCTCTGATTTTGAGAAGACTAGAAGAAAGACCTGAACACCACATTGAGATTAATCTTATATTTATTTTAAGGGTGGGTGAGGGAAATCTAGTCTTCATTATGGTCTGGAACTATAGTTTTCTGAGTACCATAGATTTCTGCACTAAAGTTTCTACAAGGAAATGCAAGAAATCTTATCAACATTGTGTCAAAGCAAAGATTTTCAACCCAAGACTCTGTAAACAAATTTCCTACAGAAAATTTGTATCTTGAATATATATTTTCTATCTGTTGTGAGTTTGCATGGCAAGGTTTTGGTAGTGGTGGGGGCTATAGGGGTGGCTTCTGTGAGAAGCTGTGAGAAGCTTCCTCCATGTTTGACAGAGCCAACACCAGCCGTCTCTAAGACAGACCCGCTGCTGGCCAAGGCCAAGCCCATCAGCAATGGTGGTAGCGCCTCTGTGATAATATATTTAAGATGGGGAAAAAAGCTGCTGTGCCACAGCAGCCAGAGGAAAGAGGTGTGAGACTATGTGAGAGAAACAGCTCTGCAGACACCAAGGTCAGCAAAGAAAGAGGGGGAGGAGGTGCTCCAAGCACCAGAGCAGAGATTCCCCTGCAGTCCATGATGAAGACCATGGTGAGGCAGGCTGTCACCCTGCAGTCACCCTGCAGCCCCTGGAGGTCCACGGTGGATCAGATATCCACTTGCAGCCCGTGAAAGGGACCCCATGCTGGAGCAGGTGGATGCCCAGAGGAGGCTGTGACCCCATGGGAAGCCCATGATGGAGCAGACTCCTGGCAGGACCTGTGACCCTGTGGAGAGAGGAGACCACGCTGGAGCAGGTTTGCTGGCAGGACTCTGGACCCCATGGAAAGGACCCACACTGGAGCAGTTCATGAAGAGCTGAAGCCTGTAGGAAGGACTCACGTTGGAGCAGTTTGTGGAGGACTCTGCTGTGGCAGGGACCCTATGCTGGAGCAGGGGGAGAGTTTGAGGAGGAACGAGTGGCAGAGATAAGGTGTGATGAACTGACCACAAGCCCCTTTCCCTGTCCTCCTGTGCCGCTTGTGGGGAGGAGGTAGAGAATTTGGGAGGAAAGTTAAGCCTGGGAAGAAGGGAGGGATGGGGGGAAGCTGTTTTTAAGATTTTGGTTTATTTCTCATTATCCTATTCCAATTTGATTGGTGATAAATTAAACTAATTTCTCCAAGTTCAATCTGTTTTGCCCGTGACACTAACTGATGAGTGATCTCCCCTTGTCCTTATCTCAAGCCACAAGACTTTCATCATATTTTGTCTGCCTGGTCCAGTTGAGGAGGGAGAGTGATAAAGTGGCTTTTGTGGGGACTTGGTGTCCTGCCAGGATAAATCACAACACTATCTAAAAATCCTTCTGCACTACCTTCTGAACTTAGGATGGGCCAATGTTTTGGAGTGAAATTGAGGAGATACTTATGAGCATGCTTGGTTTGTCAGAATATTTTCATGAAGTTATACACATCAATTGCTCAAATAATGTCTCTATAAAAATTGTTAATAGATTTATAGGAGAGAAGAGAGGATCAGAATGGTTAGAACAGTATCAGGACACAATTGATACTAGACAAATTAACAAGACAATTGTATTTCCTTTCCAGCATCAGAAATTCTGCTTTCATGTTTTCTGTTTTAAATTCAAATTCCTTTTATATTTTCGTATGTGCATATTTGGTATCTCAGCAGAGCTGCATTCTCTCTCACCACCAGTTTGTGGTATAACAGTTTGAAGAATGTCAACCGTGTTTAAGGGAGGGGGAATTTGCCAACTTTCCAAAAGTGCAAGCCTGTTTTGGCAAAAGTCCACACACGTGGGCATGAATTTACCAACTTTGCTAAAAACGAAGTCATCTAAGGAATCTGATATGAAGAGATCAGTGGTGTTTCTTCCCTTTTTGATGAACACTCTATGAAAAGGCCAAGCTGTGCCAGGCTAGCTCCCGCCTAAACAATCTGCCACCTAGGGCTAGGAAGGGGGCGAAATTGCAGCAGAGAGGAGGGTGAGATGGCTAGGAAGATCCTGCTTTGGAGTCATGTAATTATTTTGTTCTCACAAGCAAAAGACCTATTAAAAAGTGAAACATACAGTACAACGGCTCTAATGAACATTGTAATAGAGCTGAGGGACAACACAGAAGAAGTTCTGCAGTAACCTATTATAGCATTATATGTGAATGTAGTTAACACTGCCTTTCTCAGGTTGCTGATCCTTCATTAAAGTAGCTCCTCAATAATTTGATATATATTACAACTTGAGTATTATCCCTATCAATCTTAAGTACTTCTAGATGTCCCTGTAATATCTAATTGCTGAGTTCTGCACAATGCAGAAGGTGAAATATTGTTTAAATAAGCACAGGTCTACTTTTGAAGAAGTCCTATATTAGTGCTTTTCCATGTTTTCCATCTTCCCTTTATTGCAACAGTTTTTATGTAATAAATAATAGAACCATGTGATCAACTCATGGCCCACATCAAGGATACATATTAAATGCAATCAGCTAAAATCTGACTCTGCTTTGTCTGTCAAGGCTTTTATTTTCAGAATGTAAACACTCACCAGCGTTGGAACAGCTGCTTTTCTCTCCTCATTTTCTTTAATTCAGTGGGACCACTTTCTGACAATATTTATTTTCCCACAGAAAAGTCATGTTTCTCTTCCCTCATTTTCCTACCCTAAATAAAAGCAGTATGATGGACAGCTGGGACAGGATTTAGTTTACATCTTGTAGGGATATTTTTGAGGTACAGCACCTACAAATTATCATTGCTAAATGTGAGTACATAGTACTAAACCTGCTCTATGCTGAAAGAAATAAGAAGACATCTTTTCTTCCAGTCAAGTGGAAGTGAGTTATCTTAGCAAGTTGATCTGTCTATGAAACCTCATAGACCATGTAAGCTTCCAAAACAGATACATAGACACTGTTCACATATACACAAATCCTAATCCAAATTTGCTTCTTAACAATAATCATGTTAAAGAGTACTTTCTGTAAACCGTCTAGTTAGATGCCCAGCTACTCCAGTCAATACCACCTGATAGAACAGTCCTTTTAAGATACATGGTGAAGTAATCGTTTGTCACAAGCAAATTAATGGGAATTAGAGATCTTAGAAATTGGTAGGAATTAGTGTTCTTTACTGTTCTATTTCCTTGAAGTGTTGTACATTCAAAGGAGAAGGGGATTTATTTGTCAGCCTATAGCATCAAGGATCCTCAGCCCAGTGAATGACTAATGGAAGATTGATTGTAGTTAGATGTACAAACTCATTACAAAGGGATGTTTGAAGAGCATTATGGTGAAAAAAAGCCAGCCAGAAAGAAGAGTAAAGCCAGGGAAAGAAGGAAGTTAAAAAAATAACCCAAGGAATGTAATTATATGGGCACAAAATTTGGAGGATCACAAATACAGAAATTACTTTTATGTAATGACACTCTAAAATACTTGTCAAATTAATCTCTAATTTCTAACTAACCATGGAGCTTGTTGACACCAGCTGAGTCTATACAAGTACAGATGTTTCTGCTTTGCCATACAGGTGTAAAGTCCTAATGTTGAAAGCTCCTACATGCACAGGAGGGCCTGTTGAAGCATATGAAAGAAATTCTGCAGAAAATGTGAGCTGTACCAAAAGAATTAGTAGAAAGAAGGGTACAAATTAGAGCAAACCAGCATCTTAAGTAAATTAAGTACACTAAACTTCAAGAGATGGTGACCAGAAATGCTGGAGAAGGGAATTTTTAGAAGTCACTCAAGATTTGCATGCATTGCATATTCCCTGGTGTCCTTACCGTTGTTCAAAGACAGCAAATTAGCAAGGGCATCATACAGTTATTTTCCCTACTTAACACAGTTAATTATTGAGGTCTGATACCCTTTATCTTACTGATTGCACTTTATTCTGGGACTAACACCTTGAAATCATAGGACCTCTCAGGCACAATTTCTCTCTCAGTAAGAGTATGGGTATCGAAAAGAGGCCCTTAATTAACCAACATTGAATTATTAAAGCTTTATTTGGTATTGAAGCCTACTATTTCTACAATCAGGAGAATAAACAATGAAGGAAGGGAAACTTGATGTCCCAGAACAAGCTAGCATTTGTCATGATCAATTTTTCAAAATGGATAACAAATGCAAGCTTTGGCAAGACCGGATGTCATTAAGCTTACATAAAACCAAGGATTCATGAACCAGAACTCCCAGTGTAAGTATTTTGTAGCTATGCAGATAAAACATGGATCACCACTAAACATATCTTACAATGAAGGAGTTAATTGTGGTTTCTTAAGTAAGGTGTCTGATATAATTTGTATATTATGGATTCCTTTATTATCCAGGGACCTGAATCATATAGCGCAAAAGATTCCTTACTGTCATAAATTCCTTGGTAAAATATCCTAGAATCTATGCCTCTATTGCGTCTGTTATGATTGTCTGTTTAATCACACCGATATAACTGTAATCTTTTGGAGAACTGCAAAAGATCAAGTTTCACTGACTGTCCTGTATTTACATATTCTGAGAAGCTAATTACAGTCAAACTTAATATTAAAACTACTTCACTTTTCCACTTAAAGGTAGAAAGGTTCAGAACATTAAATCTGTTGAAATCTGTATGATTAGTTATGTGTTCAGACATTTACAAAATAATAACCTTCCTTGTCCTTCTCATCCCAGACCCCTCCCAAAAAGACCCTCAAATTCAGGAAATCCTCAGATATCATGAACTGTAACTAAGATTTGACCATGTAAGTTAGAAGGATGAATTCTACCATTTCCTTGAAGACCAGCCCAATTTTTGTCAAATTCTGAAACTTAAAAATTGCAGTTGTATAAGCCTATGCACAAGAAAAAGTACTTGTTGAAACAAAGTCCTGGCAATATCTTTGAACGTTGCCGAAGCTTGTAATGTACAGCCTTCGATTCATTATTTTTCTTCCTATATTTTTAGACACAGAGACAATATGTGATAATAATCCTAAAAGAGTGAATCAGACTGGAGTCTGAGAACCTCCCATAAATACAAAATCCAGGTTTATTACAAAAAATTTAAAATGAACAAAATAAGGTCCTTATTGTGACTCATTCTCCATTACTTCCTCATCTCCTTGCATCATCCCAGATTTTCTCTCCTCATAGAATCATATAATGGTTTGGGTTGGAAGGGACCTTAAAGATCACCTAGTGCCAAACCGCCCTGCCATGTGCAGGGACACCTTCCATTAGATCAGGTTGCTCAAAGCCCCATCTAACCTGGCCTTGAATACTTCCAGGGAGGGGGCAGCCACAGCTTCTCTGGGCAACCTGTTCCAGTGTTTCACCACCCTCACAGTAAACAATATCTTCGTTATATCAAATTAAAATCTACCGTCTTTCAGTTTAACCCCATTACTCTTGTCCTATCACTACATGCCCTTGTAAAAAGTCCTTTGGCTTTCCTATAGGCCCCCTTCAGATACTGGAAAGCTGCTATAAGGTCTTCCTGGAGACTTCTTCTGCAGGCTGAACAGCCCCAACTCTCTCAGCCTTTCCTCACAGGAGAGGTGTTCCATCCCCCAGATCATTTTTGTGGCCTTCCTCTGGACCTGCTCCAACAGCTCCATGTCTTTCTTGTGCTGAGGGGTTCAGAGCTGGATGCAGGACTTTAGGTGGAGTCTCACCAGAGCGGAGGAGAAGGGCAGAATCACCTCCCTCAGCCTGCTGGCCATGCTTCTCTTGATGCAGCCCAGGATGTGGTTGACCTTCTGGGCTGCAAGCGCACATTGCTGGGTCATGTTGAACTTCTCATCAGCCAGCACCCCAAGTCCTTCCCCTCAGGGCTGATCTCAATTAATTTCTGGCCCAGCCTGTATTTGTGCTTGGGATTGCCCAAATCCGTGTGCAGGACCTCACACTTGGCCTTGTTGAATTTCATGAGGTTTGCATAAGCCCACCTCTCAAGCCTGTCAAGGTCTCTATAAATAATTATAACATCATAATTATCATTAAAAGTATTATCCATCCTGTTTAAAATATTAGCGCTTACTCTTGGATAATGATATGGTCCACACCTTATTTTGATCAGAATGAATGTGACATAATTTTTTTGTTTTGTTTTGTTGTAATGATGTTGATTTGACTGGTGCTTTGACGAATCTTGTCCACTTAAATGCATATATTAAAAGTTCAAATTTGTGACTGGGCTTCATGCAAATCCTCAGCTCAGATAAATCATTTTAAGAATACCATTTCCCCCCCCCCCCAGACTACAGGAGTAAGGCACAACAACTATAAATGTATGGGAAAGAGTTTCTTCCAAAAAGTGAATCAGATAAAAGCTCTTAGAAATATCTAAGTATCAAGAAAATGTGAGTCATTATCTCCTACAACAATGCCATTCAAGTGCACAACTGTGTACTACTAAGACTTAGTATTGAGGCGATTATCCAGAATTACCCATATATCTATCAGTGAATTATTGGAGTTCCCAAGACCAACTCTTCCATCCTCTTAGAATAACCTTCCCAGATGCTTTACCTTGCATTTGGCTAAATTAAAGAGCTTTATCTTGGATTTGATCCTCTGCTCAGGTGATTCTGATTTTCCCGGTTTTGTACTACATCATCTCCCATAGACCTTCATTATCTCTAAGCTTCACCAGCAGGGTTGTATAGCATCATCTGGATCATTGATATAAATATCACAGAGCAAACAAGTTTCGAGCTGTATGAACCCTACTCAATACGGTCCTATACATCCTTCTCAACAGCTACATCATAAGACCTGTCAAATATTTAATCCATCTAATCAATTCCTTAGACACATATACATACAGACTTCTGAACCACAATGTCACAGAATCACAGAATGGTAAGGGTTGGAAGGGACCTCTGTGGATCATCTAGTCCAACCCTCCTGCCGAAGCAGGGTCACCTACAGCATATTCCTCTCTGAATTGAACATATTCTGACTAACGCTGCCGGGCCGAAAGTTGCATGACCATTAGATGTGGATATAGGTTACTTCACCACCTTCCCAAACATTGCAGATAAGAAAAATCCTACTTTAGAAATTATTTAAATTAAAAAAAAAAAAGTGTCCAAGACAGATGGTCTAGCAAATGTTAGAATAACGTATAGTGATGCAGCCTTCATTTTCTCTACTTTGTAAATACATAACACTATAAGTAAGTGAGTCACATTCAGGAGTTACAGTCGTAACACGGACAAGGAGATTTAGCATTTTTATGCTGAAAGGCAGTGGAATTCTTCGGAGGAGTCCTGCCATACCAGAATCCTGCTTATTCTCCCGGCTTTGTCATAGATAACTTCATCAAGCCTCCACTTTAATTACCAGTAAAATAGGGCAGCAGGAGGCTGTGTCTACCTAATTCCTGAATTGTAAGTATGAGACTAGCACAGTCCATTTTCCTAACCAGGAGGTTATTTAGATAATGGCTGGAGAGGCAGTATGCCCTTTCTGAATATTTAGCTGTGCACAGACTATATAGGAAGCCTAGTGGAGATTGGCAGCATTTTCTCTGAATCTGGCACGTACCAAAGCCTTTGGTACCGGAGCAGCCTCAGTGGTGATGCAACACTCAAAAAGATCTTATCAGGCCCTTGACTATGCTCTACTGAGCTCTACATAAATGATGATTTTCAGAGGTTTATCCCCAGCCAAATAGAAAGGAATTTTCTTAGAGACAGTAAAAATGTCTTTGACCCAATGACTATTCTGCTGCCAAATTTTAGATTCCTACTGCAAAGCCAAAGAACCGCACTTCAAAGAAATGATTTTACAAAAAATTTTATACTGGAAAAATGGTCTGGATGACTTCAGTTCTTTTTGGTTTTTTTTAGCACATAGCTGATCTGTTCTGCAAATAAAGAAACAAACAAATGGCTTTAAGACAAAAGAAAACACATATGTCAAAGGTATCACAGAAATAAACACCGCTGCCTGGTGCATAGTGCACAGTACAATTGTAAACTGTAATGGCACAAGGTGGTGGACACATATTTTTATACTAATTATTGAATTCACTGAAAATGCAAAGTGTTAAGGAGCCAAACCATTTGCAATTTTGTATTCAGATTTACAGAAGAAGAAGGGTGGGAGAGAAAAATGAGATTTCAGTAATTTTGGAACATTTCATTTTCCCGCTTAAGTAGTAACTTTCTATTTTAATTTTGAATATTTGGGTTATATTTGACCTCAAACCTGACTAAAAATAGGTTGAAGAATATTGAATAATACCAAAATACAACAGTGTTTCGTTCTTACTTCAATTAAAAACCAGTTCAAACAAAACCCAAATTTTTAATTTAAAAGAAAAAAAGCTTCAATTCAGCCTCTACAGTTTTTTTCTTAATTTGTAGATTAGCAATCAAGCTCAAAATCCACTTCTATGACACCTGTACTGATGCCTAGGGTCAGAATCTTGGTACATAGTTTCATCAGATACAGTAAAATACCATGTCTCAAAACTGCTGAAAAGTTGAGTTCCTTTCCCTGTTTCTTGACACATGCATTCTCATTGTTTACTTTATGCTGGCTCTGAGGTTTGCCAGATTGCTCCATTAGTCCATTCAACTCATTAAAAGTCACAGGGGTGGGGGGTTGGGGGGCGGTTCTACTCATTTGGTAAGTCAAATCACCTGAGGCAAAGGGCCAAGCAGGCTGGAGCCAGCACAAGGAAGGAAAAAGGAGACTGTCACCTTCTCCTCTGGGTAACAGTGAGCTATTATTCTAGTACAAAAGAACATGAAATTGTATTCTTATAACAAAAACAGTGCGGCAAAATGTTACTTTGGAAAAAACATACTGGACCAGTCCAGCTCCTAGTTGCATGATGCAGATAGCTGCTACGACAAGCAGTTGAACAACATATGCAACATACACCATCACAACTGCTGAGCATGCAAGTTTACTTTCTTACCAGTTTTTCTGAGCTAATTCAATTACACACATTCACCTGTAGATAGGTAAATTTATATGATAAACTGGAAAATTCCAGGTAAAACAGAAATATGTTTTGCTAAAAAAATGGTTTCCCAAAAGTATTTAGGAAAACATGAAGCAAGTACTTATTTCTATATTTCGTCAAAAAATACTTCCATATTTATCTAAAACATACATGTTACACATCATTCTAAATTATAGCTCCTAAAAATGTTTATATTTCTCACATTCGTGCTATTGAAATTTCACAGACTGATGTGTGGCATGCCCTGTTACTTCAGTAGAACTTAATTTCAGAATTTTTATTTGTAGTGGTGAATCTGGAGAATTTGAATTTGACATGTATACCAGGCCTGAAACTGGATCCAAACAATCAAGTTTCTCAGCCTGAACCAATAATAGCAGGCCTTGTGTTATGGATTTACCAGCCTCTGCAGTCTCAAATGAAAGATCTTTGTGCTGAAGTTGAGATTACATACTGTAAGAACCACTATGGATGATGGATGCTTAAGTGATCACTTGCTGTTGGCCTTGGACTGTGAAGCTGCAAGAAACACTGATATGAACAAAGTTAATGAAATTTCTGCTACTTTAAGATCATTCAACTGTCTATTGATGTGAACAGAGATTTGATGGACACAACAATCTCTGGCTACGTGCTCCCATGAGGCACATAAACTTTACTTGCAGTTCTTTATTGTCCTAAATTTTTAATCTGAGACTAGTGGAATAGTCCAAGAACCCCTTGGAGAACAGTAATTGAAAAAAAGAAAAGTAGAGCAAGTTTATTAATTGTTCAACTGAGCCAGAATAGTTTTTGCTATAACTGTTTTCTTACACCAAGAGTTTCGAAAGAGTAGAAAAGTGACAAATGTTTACAGGAGCTGGACAACACTTCTTGTCACAGTTTAAAATGAAAGAATTCATCATGAAATTGTTCCCCCTTGAAATATAGCAGCATGCTCTATGTGCCTACTTATTGCTCACAATCCTGGCAGCTAGAGGTTCAAGGGCTGGAGGATTAGCCTGCTGCCGAAGTCTCCAGGGAGTTCATTCCTTTCAGCAGCATTAGAGAACCTAAGAAAGTCCAAATCCTAATTGCATTTAGGACCACAGCATCCTTATCTTCTTTCTGAGGCAAGAATAGCTCTCATGCTCCCTCAGGTGAGCCACTCGCAACAGTCCCACAGACAGTACTCATCAGGCTGCAGAACACAATCCATGTCACAAAACACCTAAACACACAGAAACCACTCCAGCTACCCTTTCTAGAAGGCAGCCATGAAAAGTCAAAATTGTCACAGTTCTAGCACCAGCAGAGGCTGCCTTTTCCATTTTGTTTTCTCCCAGCAGTCTTCATTTATTATAGGAATGGTTAGTGAAAGTGATTTAAATGCAGAATTTTATTAACCTCCATATGACTGAAAACTGTACAGAAGTCATTAGAAACATTCAAAAAAACATTGAAACATGTTCAGTTGCTCTTTTATAGGTGTGTCAGTGTGTTTCTGACATCTATGAAATGTGAGTGAGCAACTGATAATTATATGATTTGGTTTCAACATTCTCCCCTATAGAAAGTCTGCCTGTATCAGACTGTGTTAAGTTTTCATTATTGCGTACAGACTGGTGGGCTTTTTTTACACAATTTAATTATTGTTCTTGAATTACAGGTATAATCCATGAACCAATATAGTCAGAAGATGAGGATGCCTTTTGATGAGATTTATTAGTGCTCAGTGACTGTTCATGTAGCTGTATCAAAGCTCAGTTATTTTTAGGATTTCAGAATGGGGATTTGGGTGTGTTGGTTTGGGGATTCTTATTCAACCAAACTCTAAACACTGAGCTCTTTTGTGCTTCCTACTTCTTTTGCCTTTTTTTTCCCCCCATTTCTTTCTTTCTTTCTTAATCACATGGATGACATGGAAGCTAGAGAGAGGCAGAAGACACACATGAAGACGGAGTAAACTGCAAAGTGAACTAAACAGATTGGAGCAAGAGCATCTGCAAGCAATGAAAAATTTGGCCAGAGTTAAGTGTAAAATACACTGAGAGAAACTAAATAGCAGAGATACTGAATGAGAAGATATGAACAAGCTGCAGGACCAAGTAGATTTTATTTTACTTTCTTCATTCTCTTTTAGCAATGCTTTTTCATGTCACCAAACACTACAAGTTGGAGGTAAAAGTGGCTGATGTTCATAAGAACTTTTATGCTTTATTTTCAGGAAGAAGTTCCCAACAGTGTGGAAATAACTGAAGAGTTCACAGATTTTAGTAGTGGTTGAGATCTGGAAATTAATTCTTAATGCAGAGATATTACCTGTAAGAAAACAAAAGTGCACATTTAGATCACTTTTATCAATGTGTTATTTATTTAAATTTATATAGCATTCATGCATATACTGGATTTATGCAAACATTCAGAAGATACATATAAATGGAGGCTAGACTTTTCAAATATTATTCCACCTGTACATCCCAGGTCAGCAGGAAGAGTCTTCAGTACCCAAGTTCATTAATTTTGTGTCTATTATAAATCTTTGACAACTTTTGTGAGACTTCTGTGGTATTACAACAAAATAAATAAATACACTTTAAACAAGAAATATATTTTTCCCAAATTTATTTACTTCATGGAGACTGGTGAACAGCCTTCTGACATTAGCAACATTTATTTTAGTATTGGACTTGTGAAAGATGTTAACAGCTTCCAGATAATTTAATAGCATTATGCCAGCAGATCTTACTTCCCAAGAGTTTAGGAGTGAGTTTAGTAAATTTAAACTAGTACTTTTTCTTGGCCTTTCTAATATGTAACTTGTGCCACAGATGCCTTTCTTATATGTGCTCGCTTCCACTCCCTGAGTCATTTAGGCTCTAAATTGTAATCCCTGGGAGTCTGGAACTAAAGACCCCAAGGAGCCTGATAGTCGTTTCTCTTAATGCCACTTTACAACATTCTAATAGCAACAGAGCCATAAAAATAATGTAAATATAAATTACTCCCATTTTAATGCCTCTTTATATTACCAGAGTGATGTGAAGTGCCCTTCTTATAAATGAGAATGAGGCCTCAGGAGCCTGAATTGATGTAATTCACATGCTGATGGATGAAATGATAGGAACAAAGCAACCAAAATATAAATCCACGAGTTCACTTCAGAGCTTGTTTAACGGGCACTTTCTTGCACTTTCCTTTGGTTCCTTGGTGACTCCCTCACAGTACCTTAGATGTCTTTGTCCTTACTCACACATCAGTTTCTGAAGTGGATGAGGTATGCGGTGGTCCAGGCCTAAGGCCTTCACTCAGCCTCACTGCTTAAAAATGTCGGATTAAAGACCAGGCACCTCCTCCCCTGCCAGAGTCCCTGGGAGCAAAACTGGAAAATGAGAAAGTGCACTTCCTTCAGCTGGTGGAGCGGGAGTCCCTGCCCAGGCCCATCTTCCCCAGCATAAGGGCAGGTAGCGGGTGTAGAAGTGCAGGCATGGCAGGGCACAGGCCTTCCCTCTGCCATTTTATCTCAGAGACAGAAGCTAAATGCAAGGCAAAGAGAAGTCATGGAGAGATGTCTTCCTATGCCCAACACAAGCACAGACACCACAGCAGTGAGCACCGCAGTATCAGGCATCACCCATTTGCCAAAACAGTAAGAATTTTTGTGTGAACGGAACAAAAATTACCTTTGAATTTGGTATTTGTTGACACTTAACCCGGTGGGGCCTGGAGGTGGCCTGGCTGTGGCTGACTCTGGCCACCATCCCCAGCCAGGCCAGGCCCGGCTCGCCTTGCTGGGGGCTGTGGGACAGGGCTGGTCGGGGAAGGAGGGGAGGGCCTCTACACACCCTGTGCTCTCCTCATGGCAGCTATCTCCTCCTGCTCCATCTTTCCTGGGCCGCCTCGCATGGAGATCTCCAGAGCATCAATCTTTACCTCATCTCGGCATTTTACCACCCTAATAATGGGGCAGCATCTCCTAATATACACACTGCTTCATCGGGCAGAAGTACAGCCTTACAAAATCTGCTTGCTGTCACGTAGTGTAATGAAACAAGAGGATTTTCTTGTAGACGAATGAATAGGGTCTGCATCACCACAGCCATGATTTATCCCCTGAGGGACAGTCACTGTTACCTTTTTTTTAACATACTCTATTACTTTAATTGAGAGAAAAATTCATTTCTTTGCACTATTAACAATAATACTGAGAATGTGCATATTATTATATGCATTTTGCCAATATTTGCTCTTTGTGTTTGCTTCTTGCTTAAATGTTTTAACAGATTGGATACAGTATCTTTGGTCAAAAGTGCACGATGATACTATTGAAGGATGCCTGAATGATTACTGAGCTATAAATGGAAAAACTAATCCAAGTATTTTAAAGAAGTAGTTAAGCATTTTTTCATGTAAAGCTTTCTATTAGAAATACAAGTTGCTGTTAAATGTTTATTAAAGCCAGACAGAAACTCCTGGGAAAAAAGAAAATTTTGACATTTCAACAAGCAGTGAAACATTTTACTTCAAATCTCACAGATTTCAAAAACATGGTACTTATGAATGTTGGTGAAGTATCAACATGTATTTTGATTATCAAATCCACTTGTGTGGTGCAACTGTACATAATTTATTATATATTAATTTTTGCCATCATAATAATCCCACAAAAGATAAAAGCCCAGACAAATCAAGTCTGGCAAAGTAATGAACAGATACCATCACTTTTTCTGTTCAAATAGAATAAATAATAATATCAAGTCAGTCTAACAGAAATGTTGCTACTACCGAAATGGCCTGTTACAATCGTTCTTCAAGACTCTTATTTTTTCCTAGCAATCCACCATGGTGTCAGCTTGGTCTGCTTGGCATGCAGAGAGCAGCTCAGGAGCAGTTCATGTCAGTGCACTTCTGTTCTTTTACCAGATTCCACAGCTTTTACACAACTATTTCAATACTGCAATTTAAACATGGCCTGTTTAAGCATTGTAGCTGAAGAATTTGTTTTTATACAATTAAATAATTGTTACCTGACCACTGTCACCTTAAGCAGCCACAAATCAGGGGACAGGTATCCCAGTACATTTCATTAGGTTTGGGAGAATAAGTATTCCTATCTAAACATTGATGCTCTCAGTCCATTGGCTTCAAACCATTGTTTTAATAAGTCAAAAGTTATGTTGTATAAAAAGTGTATAGTACTTACAGCAGACAGTACTGAACTTGAACGTCTTTTTTTCTTAAGGCATTTTCCTGGCAGCTGCAATTCTGTCACTGTATCATGTAAAACATGCTGGAGTTAAATGAATTCAGTGTTCTGCCAAGTTTCAGCATCCATGCAGGGACAGGAATGACTCTCACACATTGATACAATGCACAGCCGATTCAATTTATTGGTCTATTTGCATGGTTATATACATTTTTCATATCTGCACACGCGATCACGCTTATTCGGATAGGCTACAGACATAAATCAGGGGCTGTTCACGCACCCCATATTCCCTTATGATTGGAAACTATGCACTAACGCCAATAGCAACAGGCCGCCTCCACGTCCTTGAACACATCTTGTTTTTGCTAAGTCACATCATGTGCAGTATCAGAACTTTCTCAATTGTTGTTCTTAGCTGTCCTTTCCAGAGGCCTGTTCAGTTATGCTGTTTCGCTTAAGCGGCCTAGTCATGCTAACTCTCAAACTACATCAACCCCAACAGTGCTCCTAAGGGTTGGTGCGTGTTTAATTAATCCAGACCTGAGATAAAATGTTGTTTGTGATGTTGAGCAGTGTGCCTCATAGACAAACGAGAAATGCAGTGTTAATCTTATGTGACTATCTAGGCAAAATACTAGTATGACTGCACTTACCTACATTAACAGTAGTATCCTAATACTATCAGATTCGTGTTAGCAGAACAGGAGCATTTGCTTTGCACAATCAAAAATGATAGAAGACTTAGGTCAGTCTCATTTTGTTGGACCGAGAATTCCCATATGGTATTCAATGTCTGAAAAACTTGTAAAATATGCTTTTTTTTGTATATTTTTCAAAGATCTGAAGAGAGGCCACATCTGTATTCTGTGACTGTTGACTCTTCACCTCTGATCCAGAGATAAATGTGATGCATCTTTGGACCACTGTAAGAGGTACTCCTAAAACGTTTCCTTTTTTTTTTTCCCTCCGGTCCCAGGTCTGATAAAATATAAATCAAACACATTCTGAGAGTCTAAATTGTCTGTGCCTCGAAAATGCCTTGGGTATGAAATATCTCACCTTCAGTTTTAAGATACTATGTAAAATATTCATGATGTAAAACGAAGACTAATTCTGGTTGCTGACTTCAGTACTTAAACAATTCACTAGCTGATGTCAGTTTTTAATCAATCACTAGGTATGTATACCTGTATAATGATATGGTAAAAACAGAAGAGTGTCAAACATGGACAGCTGATCTGAAGACATTTCAGGCCTGAGGCCTCAATGATGCAAACTCATCTATTAGTAAATTATGTATCTTTGAAACTGTTCTTTGGCATTAAGGCCAACTACAATGGAGTGGACCTTCTGCACTTTTTAAAGACTCTTACCCCCCACAGCAGTCTGGCTGCATCCAAAGTGTCATTTGAGAATGTTCCCTTGCCCAGGGTGATGCCTGAGCTGTGCCTGGGGATCGTTTAGGAGGAGCGATTATAGAGGTACATTACAAATAGCATAGTCAGCTGAGATTCCAGCAGTCAAGAAGGCCCTTTGGCACTTTTTAATCTGCTTGTATAATCATATATACTTATGACAACAGTTTTCTTAAAGCCTAGAAAAGCACAAAGAAGGCACATTATATATGAGCATGTTTGAATAAATAAAGCAGACATCTCAATTCCAATGGGACACATTCCACCAGTATCCTATGAATCTGAAATATCCTGCTTTTTCAGTTAATAAATTGTTTAACAAAATTGCCATTTAACTTGGATTTGATAAAATCTATAAATTACGTTCATTGGTTCTTTCATTGTAAGATATATTTTTCATTTCTTCAATCATTGTCTTAGTTCTTCTTTGAAATTATCCAGACTACTGACTTTTTTTTTAAACTGGAATCAATGAGAAATTAACATAGTATTCCTGAAGCAATTACTTCAGTGCCAAAAAAAAAAAAAAGTCAAGATGGCTTTAATGCCACTTGGTCTCTCTTTCAGAATACATCTAAATAACGGCATTGCATTGGGAACTTGAGTTCAAGTGATTACTTATTGACATCATTTGCAGAGTTTCCGTCCTTCAATTATGGCTGCTTTTTTTACTCTTGAAGATATGGTTTGGTCATACTAAAAAGCATATTATTCATTTGCAGCCATTCTACTAACGATAAAACACTTGTCTTTTTACTGCATGCTAGTTCTCTAATCTTTGTGCCGTCCACAGATGTTATCAATGACGATGTTTTCTTCTAATTAGTTGCTAAAATGTGAAATAGTATAAAGCAATGAACAAACCCTTCTAGGTCTTCAGTAGAAACGTGCCTGATATAAATTAAAAAAATATTAGAAATCCTGGGGTGTAACTGAGCTCTTCTGGATACCACACAGACCTTGGAAAGGACTTTATCTCCTTGTGACAGAAACGATTCACTGCAGATGGAAAAGTTTTAAAATTATATGTAAAGCCTCTAACACAGAGCTAGAAGGCAGTCTGTGAAGAAATTGTGGGTTATATTTTACATAGTTAGGAAAAAGAAAGTTCAAACTTGTATTCAACATAATTTCCATATGCAGAATAAAAGAAAGACATTTTTCAGATTACTTTCAAACAGAAAAAGCATAAAATCTGTACTAAAGTCTGATATTTATTTTAATAGTGTGTTGCTAAGAAAATTACCTGCTGGCATTACTTTTGTAAGATACTATAGCAAATAAATTTTAGTTAGATATTTTGTGTAAATTGCAATGTAAAACTAAGAAAACCACGGTTTCTGAATGTGTAAGTAAGGGCTATAATTCCACTGTATATGCTGAACCGGCAGCTCCATAGAGGAAGGTGAGCCAGGAGACTAGCATGACAACAAGGCAGGCACAGGACAGGGATATGACCAGCAAGGGTGCAATCCAGTAACACCCAAGGAAAAGAACTAGAGTGGGTTTGGTGCCAGTACCTAG
>Ga0065711_1038353_pt1 | contig 18856 bp, 8 predicted proteins | sample Hoacrofraction12_FD_59098 | JGI IMG/M metagenome (GOLD analysis project Ga0065711, IMG submission 59098) | Hoatzin crop microbial communities from Cojedes, Venezuela - Epithelial fraction 12 v2 (version 2) | ecosystem: Host-associated > Birds > Digestive system > Esophagus > Crop | place... | reverse complement strand
GAAGACACTGCCTTTTTTTTTTTATAAAAAAAAAAAAAATCAGCATCACATGACAGTGTATGCAAAGTTGCAGAAATTATTACTAGTTTCTGTTTTTTAAAAAATCACCTTTTTACTGGAGGGTTTTGTTTTGTTTTCTTAAGTAACAAACAAGCTGTTGTTTCTATTCAAAACTGGAAATTTCGGTGCCAAAATAAGATCAACATTTCTGAAGGCTTTCTCTGGATTTCCAGTGAATAAACGCTTCACCTAGTTCACATAAAGAGCTTAATTTTTTTTTTCTTTTTTAATCTGTTTCAAACACGCATTGCTGTGCTACTGCTTGGCACAACGGAGACAAACAGAATTGATAAAGTGATATATTTCTGTGCAAACACTTGATTACTGTACAGGCAGGAGATTTGATTACTTTCTCCCTGGGGATGCATCGTATATTTAGGTACCCTTCTACGGCTGAGGATTGGCTTCTTTAATTTCCTTGGTGAACAAATGTATGTAATACAGGTGAAAGTCAACATCCCAAATACAGAGCCCTTCTGTTATCTGCCCAATATGGATATACGTGCACAGGGGTACTTGCCCACAGACTTCCCTTGGGAAATGGGGAAAGAGATGCGGAGGGACTATACAAATCTTTGCTCGAAACTGAATGGGAAAGTATCAGCAACGATGAACTTCGAAAAATCATGTTTGCTTATTCAAAAATTAAGCATGCGGTCTCCAAAACTGAGAACATTTCATGTAAATAATAGTATCCAGGATCCAGAATGTGTTTTCTGCAGCTTTTCCATTTCTCTAAAGTAGTTTTCAAGCAACTCCATAGCAGCAAAGCTAATCAAAATGCATTACAATATTAATATTTCATGCTAGAGCCCGCCCAACAGGTGCTTCCAGCAGAGAGGACTGGGGAGAGGCAGTTGCACAGATAAGGAGGAGCTTGACAGTGGGCCCTGACATGTCAGTACATGGTGGCATTCCTAGAAGGCTTAGCTCTAGAGGGAGCAGAGAAACCCCTTTATACCAACAACTGCATTAAATACACCCCTCACTAAAGCTAAGCCCAGGCAAGTGAAGCTATGCATCCTTCCCAGCACCTACCGGAGCAAGGAGAGCGGGCAAGAGCTATAGAAGCCTCCTCTGCATTTCTGTAGAAACAGATATATATCAATGCACATACCCACCTAAACGTATACATACAGACTACAGCCAAATACCAAACTAGGACTGTCCTCAAACCTATTGCATATTCCAACTTACTGATAGACTTCCCCAATAATGTCTGTCCCATGCCACATTCACACAGCAACATAGCTTTAGGGTGGTCAGGCAGCCCCCAGCGAAATAAAGATGATTCTGCCTGTCTGTGAATTTGCAGCACTAAAATGGCATGTTAAAGTATGTTTTCCTTGAAACACCTCTGAATTTTTGCATGACAGTTTCATATGGTATTTGTCATCTGCAGCATTGTGTACATACTGGAAAAGAATGGATGTTCTCCAGGGAAGACAGGACTTCCAGTAGAAATCCTAGGTTCAACATGACGTAAGGATTGTAGGGGGTAATACTCACCTCCTACATATCACACCCCTATGAGTTACACCAAATTGTATCAGTGAACAAGATTTATAAACAGCGTAGAAAATTTCAGCAAAAAAGGAATGGACAACAAGATTTTAAGCTAAATTAGTGTATGGATGCACACAAATACCGTAGTGTATAGCTTGTGTATGTATGTAAATCAGTCACCAGCAAAGATGTAACTCTGCACTGTACAGAAGTCAAAGCAAGAAGTGAGTATTTTTGGAAAAAGTGAGAGCGAGTCGCTAGACAAAAGCCCTGACATCCCCATCTTCTCTGTGTTGAAGCAGGTGGGTGGGTACAAAGTTACACAAGATGACAAGCTACATTCCCTCCATATATCCACAAAACGCTTAATGCTTTATGGGCATAAGCTAAATCTCTTTTCTGCTTGGAATTACTATGCAAGTACCTCACATCCAACAGCTAGTTTGGATCCCTATAAGTCTTCCCGATATTGAAGTGCCTGAACAAATACATTCGATATTTGAAGAGCAGGTGGGTGGCACAGCATTCTGAAAGAGTGAGAAAGCTGGACCGTAACGTAATGACAAAAGGACAAGTGGAGTAACACCAGCTTGTTTCTCTTCAAAGCTGAGGCCACATGAAGCAAAAGATTAAAATAAATATTTTGTAACAGTAGTCAGTATCATTACAACCCAACATATTTTTATCTTGTGAGCCCATATAAACAAATAAGAATATTCCCAGACAATAGAAAACCATATCTTTTAGATAAGCTTCTCCTTCCTCCTGTTGTTAATGCAGACTTCCCATGATACAGGAACGCTGTTTCCTCCACCCAGTGAAGAAACATGAATGAGTGACAGAATAGCTGGCGTGATGACAGATGATATCTACATCTTCATCCTCCCATGGAGGGGCCAAGAACACACAGGTAAAAGGGTGCTGAAGAGCCTGTTAACAGATGGCATCTTAACAGCTGGAGCAAGAGGCATGTAAATTAGACCCAGACTGGAATCAAAAACACATCACATTACCAACAGTAACAGCACCGGAGAAGAATAGTTTTGGTATGATCTCCAGGGGAAGAAGCATGCTCCTATCTGCAAGTGCCACTGAAAAATAATGGCACAGCTTTGAGTGGTGCCATCAGCCCACCTACCTGATGGAGCAGCCAAAATACAACTGCTGAGCAGGGAGCTGAAAATAGAGCAAACTCACTTCTCAGATAAGAATTTCTTTGGCGGGGTGTATATATTTGTGTGTTTGTGTGTGAACATCTATATATGCTAAGCACTCAGAAGGTTTGAGGCCAAGCTGTCATAAAACTTTTTCTTCACTGGTTCATCTCTATATGCCATACAGCAGTTTTTGGCACAACTCCAGGTTAAACACAATGCAATCTCACTAAAATTCATGTAACATCTGTGCCAGGAGGTTGCTATGGAGGACTTACATGAAAGCGCATGGCCAAGAAGCAAAAAACATCTGCCAGCTTTTGAAAGACCATGGCCAACACACACACCCCTCACAACCCACGGTATCAGCTTTGATGCACGAAGAGCCATTCAGAAAATACAACCTGTAGCAGACTGCAAAGCCTCCTCATACTAGTCCACAGCTGAAGTCAGATGGGCTCAGGAGCCACAGCCTCCCTAGGAATGTAAAAGCTCCTCCACTCATCTACACAGGAATTACAGTTTGAAATACTTTGCTCGACAAATTAAAGTGAGTTCTGTCTGAATGAGACAGACAAGTTAAAGGGCAAAAAAAGCGTATCAGTGATGCAGCTCAGATTTTTTTTCTAGTATACTCTTATCTCAGTAATCACACTGCAGAAGTACACAGCCTTCACGGATTTAAACTCCTTGCCTCAAACCCCAGCTAAGGTTTCCTACAGGGGTATGCTTGGAAAAATTAATCCGATTAATAATGAATAGTTATTTATCCTCCAGCATCTGCAGAGCCTCTCCTTCAGAACTGTGCAGCTTTCATGTGGTTTGCTCCATTGGCATTGCAGGTGAGTCATGCTAAACCAAGCTAGGGAGACTTTAAATCCAGACAACAATATTCCTGCAAGGGTGTAACTCATAATTCAACACCTTCCCACAGGAATTAGCCCTCCTGTATGCTCCCACACAGCACATGTGTGGCTCAGGACTCCGTGCCTGGTTTTGCAAAACACTTAAGAGTGTCATTGGATCACATCACTTGAAACAACGTTGTTGAAATTTAAAATTACATCAGCCTCTGTGTTTTGTCCTCACCTAGTGCCATGTCTTAGCTCAGCTAAAGGTTTTCCACTTCGGACTTAAAATATTTCTGACAGCTCTGCCTCAGCCAAAGGGGTAAGGGCAGAAATGTTACTATAGATGGAAGGCAAGGGAAAAAGGGGTTTTTTGTCGCCAGTTTTAGTAGGGTCAAGTCAGAACTGTCCTCCTCTTGCATTTGGGAAAAGACAGGGTAAGGAGCAAAAGTCTGTGCCGGGCACCTCTTCCTTGAACAAAGGCAGGGCAGAAGAGAGAAACAAGGCTAGAGGAAGGACTCTGTCTTTAGACAATATGAATTAAAGAGATACAAAGAAGAAGATAAACATACCAGCATGGATAGATCTTATTCAAACACATTTGTTTAGTCTTTACTTAAGTAAACTTGAAATAAGTGTTCCAAGCCATAGGTAGCCCTACCTATAAAATCTTGTCCAAATATATTGCTCTTGCTGGCCGGTGAGGAAACCTGGGTAGTGCCACTGTAAAAAGCAATCAGTTCTCCTCCACATCTCTGTGGTTTTGATTGCCCTTTCTTGCACAATCTCCTTTCAGAATAATTATTACTCTTTTCCTTAGCATTATGAAAATGGTTAGCTCCTTCTGTAAAACAAAACAGCAGGAGGAAATGCCCTTTAATGATTATTTCCAAAGTAAGGTTTGTGTTTACATCAAAATTGAGGCTAAAGACGTGTACCACCCCTAAAATAAATGTTCAGCATGTGTTAAGCACTGTGTGAAGAATTCTCAACACATGCAACCTTCACTGCTGAAAGCCAGCGTGCAATTTTCTATGCTGCTGTTTTTCTTCTTCCCTAAAGCAAATTACTGTTACTAGGCAGTAACATTATCTTTTAGCATCTTGCCATTTACTGTTTCCTTATTAGCATTCAAGTCCATATGATCATAATGAAATTTTCAACAGTGGAGTGTCCTTTGGTCAAACTTTTGCATAGTCAAGGCCAAAATACCAATACACTCAAATTTCTCCTCCCATGTTCTAGTCCCACACTAGAAGAACTGTTCAATTATTTTCATTATGAAATAAAATAGAATAGTCTACAGAGATACTGTCCCATTCCACTCTTGATGTGGGGGAGTACAGATACTGATCACTAAGTGCTTTAACTACACTGCAGAACCAATATGCCAATATAATTCGCTCAGATGTCAAAGTATCCTCATAAAGCATTCATATACAAAAAAGCAGGCCATCACAGCCCGGCGACGTTTAACCAACTGAGCCAGCACCTAGAGGCAAAGTGTTCAACGTTAAAAATAAAACATAGTAACTACACCGAGGCTTTCAACACATCAAAGACATTTGAAAGTAAAATTATATGGTAGGCTCCTATGCAACAGCAGAGAAATTATAAACATTGCTTCAATAAGGTAAATGTTGCAATCCACACACAGGTCAAATGAAGTATGCCAAGTGAAGAAAAGACAATGCAACTCTGGATGGGAGTGCACGATGCACCTACACACATTTTCCTTGAAACAGCAATGTATTAACCAGGATCATGCACACTAAGTAAAAGGGGCAGCATGCTGCACTACAACTTCATGACCCACCTAGAGACACTGGGGTTGAAAACAAATAGAGTGTGTTTCTGACAGTCTTAGGACACCAAGAAGATGGATAACTTTCATGGCCATGGTGTCAAATTCTGTTTACTATCCCGAAATATTCCATTACTGGTCCGAGAGTTGCTGACAACCAACAAGCACAAACAAGACAAGTACTAAAAGGAAAGAAAAGCAAATGTCAAGGACAAACAGAAAAGAGGGGTAGAAAAAAGGAAAGGTGTAGTTTAGCTGAAAAGAAAGGAAAAACAGGTGAAAAATAATAAAAAAACAAGCTGAAGGAGGGGATGCTGTTTTTAAGCAAAGACAGTGATTTAAGTAAAGGAGAGACATGACTGTTCTGCAGGACATCAGAAACGGGAGAAAGAGATTACACAGTGGAAGGAGAATTGAAACAAAGAGTGAAATATTCATGAAATGAAAATATCAGGTCCTTGAAAGATACTGTCACAAATTCAGCAACAGGGAGTAAATGTTGTTGGGAATATAAAGTATTCCATTCTTCATTTCACAGGGACAAGGAGAGAAAGAGATCAGGAAGTGAATGAGGCTTCTATTACTCTAACATATTCAAGAGCACATAAAATGCAAACATACCAAGGCTATTTGAGAGGGGAAAAGCGTCAGGCACAAGAGGGCAACAATTTCAAGTGCACGTATTATGGCATCTCCTCACAACAAAAGTGTGTTTCATCATGATCGCTGGTATGAAACAGAGCCGATTCTCTCCATTGCTCTTTAGGTTTTCTGTGATCTGAAAAAGTTTACAGGTAGCATAAATCTTGTCCTAGCATAAACAGAGGGTAAAGCCATGAAGGCTTCATTTAGGCTGATGATACCACGCCAAAGAGAGGGAACATGAACTTCATAGCTAAGCTGAACACATCTCCATGGCTGGTAGAGGGAGGTCCCACCCCTCGTCTCCTCTGCCAGACTGTCTCGAAAATAAAAAAAGCTCAATAGCCCTCCAGGTCCACTACAGCAAAATGGCTGTCTTTGAAACCCGGCTGTCAAGAGGTATCATCAAAGCGGAAGAAAGCACAGGGGCTTCTGTTCCAAGCCACGCAACCCAGAAGCAGTGGCAAGGTGGAAAGTCACAACAAAGTGAGAACGGGCAACCTCTGCATTTCTTAAACTCCAGAGTATCCAAATCTAAGGTGGACAAAGCAAAAGGATTTTCAAAACAAATCCAACTTCGTTGCCAGCCACTTGGCTCTAAGAGAGCTCTGCCACGGCCTTAGGTATGTTGACTGTGCATCTGACATATGCAAAAGATAGGGGATGTCAAATGGAAAGACTTCATCACCACTTGAGATTTTCAAGAATTTGGTCTTCGTTGGTACCTGCAGGAATCACAGGACAGTCAGAGCACACACCCTTCACGTCAACACTCACACCACTCTGTCAGGCAACCAGGAACAGAGGATACCGAAGAGAAACCTTTAGAAAGACCTTACAGAGTAAAGAGACATCAGTCTCAACACATCAGGGCACGTGGAAATGGCAGTGCACGATGGAGGGAACAGCAGTGCCTTCTTCTGTGAGCAGCTTCAACAGCACGGAGTGGACATAAAGCAACATGATTACAGGCTTTTTGGAAGGCTCTCTGCAAAATACTTCAAGGGAGCAAAGGAAGTGACAACTGTCCTCTGAAACCAATAATCCTGGAAAATAAAACTGTCCAACTACTTGACAGTCCCAGAGGACGTGATAGTTCTGATAACACCATGAAAGGGACTGTTTCCTGTGCTTTACTCCTCTGTTTTGGTTACTGTCAAGTATTCCTGCACTCTTCTACATGAAAATTAGCTTTGCTGTTTAACAGTTGCTCCTCATCTGCACCAGCAGCACCTGCAAAACCCTATAAAAGCCACAGCTCAGGAAAGACAATGAGAAAGCTCATGATCCACAGCAGCTCCTACCACTGGCAGGAACCAACATAGGTGGACCAGCCCACGAGCCCTGCACAGCACTCCTTTCCCACCCGCATTTTTCTTTCTACATGACTTTGCTTAACCTGAAACATCTCTTTGTCCGCAGCCTGGGGTAATTTCTGGTTTTGTCAAGATATGTTCTGTTTTGGTTGTTTGGGTTTTTTTTTCCTGTTATGTCTCGGCCTTCCTACTATCCTAAACAGAATCTCAGGAGCGGAAGAGGTGGCATAAGCGGAAGACCAGGACTGCACGTGGGCAACCAAGGAAGGTGGTGGTGCAGCAGCTAACAGACCAGCTTCAGCAGCTGAGGAACCACAGCCTGAGACTGCAGATAGGAAAGACATCAAGAACATGCCCTTTTCGTTCATTCCCCTCACCGTCTTTAAGCAGCATAGATCATTAGTGAAACAAAGAGATAGGGTTGGCTTCCTTAAAAAAAAACAAGCTATTATTAGCTGTACCAGCTGGATCTTCTCTAATTTTATTGCAACTAAAAAGCTGTCAAGCTGCTCTCCCTGAACAGCACACAAATCACCATCTCCATTACACTCCCCACCAAAGTTTTCTGAATATGAGAGCTCTTACAAGCAGAATAACATTTTACACTAAGTTAAATTAATTCAACAAATCACAGAAACCAGATCTTCCTCCAGCTAAATGGTTAGCGTTAATTCATGGCCTTGTTACAACTCTTTTCTCTACTATAATACAATTATGCATGGCAATTAACCTGACATTTTCTTTGTTGTATCCTTTATTTTAAACTACCCAAATAATAAAAAGGCTTATTTGGGTCTCTTCAATATCTTTGTGATTGTTCTACCCTGTATATTACTTAAGATACAATACAACGCTTTGAAATCATATGTAAAAAGACTGAGAGCTCTACAGAATGTGGTAGCCTTTTCTACCATATCTCTTTTGATATTATAAGCATATTAAATACAAGAAAGTACTTTTTATTGCTTCAGTATTTGTGCATCAATGCTAATACCATGCAAGCACAACAGAATCAGACTGTGTTATACTGTAGCCACAACAGCAGCTTTTCAGAATGAAACTAGTTTTCCATGCACCATTTGTAAGACTAGAAGTTGCATCCTTCTGTCAGATTATTTGACCATGAACTCCCATGAAAATTATTAAACAACAGATCAGAATGTCTAATTCAACTTTTAAGTTTTGTGAATTTGGAAAAGTTCAGATTTTGTTATTTAATTAGTATAACTGTTGTTATTATTTTGATATTATTTTGCTCTTACTGAACTTAGACAGACAAAATGTTTGCGAAATCGAAAAGCCTACTTCACAGTTTAGCAACAGCTAAACCTGTGCTTTAAGATCTCTTTCACCAGCTCAGAGAAGCATTTCAAATATGCTTGTATGCCTAATGTACAGATGAGTCTCTCATTACTATTTCTGCTGTTAATGACAAGAAAGGTCTGGCAAAGGATGTCCACAGATTCTAATTACTCATCCTGAAAAAGAAATCAAAACATGGGGATCTTTGCTCCTCAACTATGCTGTGCTGGAAATTCAGAGTCGGGAAACTGTAGCACTGAGCCTATCCCTAATAATCCCAGTCAAACACATCTTGACTCTGCAAACACTGAGTCATGGGGGTAAAGTAAAAATGAAGCTGTTAGACTTTGTGGGCAAAAAATCTTACAGTGCAAAATCCTGTGCTATGGGGTTTTTTGTGTGCTTGGTTTTTAATGTGAGACTTCACGGAAAAGCACAGAAGAATAGAGAGGTTAGGGCTGCTGCTGGGTAAGGTGAAGGGGAAATGGAGCCTGCAGACAGACGACAAAACAGGACTATATGAAACAGGTAAACTCTTCTTCATTTTAATGAGCTGTTAACTTTGAAACTTGTTACACTTCTACTTGCTGACTTTTAAATAGCCACATGCAGTATTTGTCTGCAGGGTACACGAGACAGCAACAAGCCTGCAAGTTGCAAATAGCCAAGCCAAATTTTTAGAGTTTTCATACAATTACTATGCTTTCCACTGTCCCCCTTAATTGGCATTTGCAGAGCTGGATTCCTGAAGTGCAATCTGTGGAAATACAGGACCTAAGCCAGCAGCAGCAAAATTAATTTAATTTAACAAACTAAAACACTGCTGCAACTGCTCTGATTATCAAACCTGGGGACTGAGCTCAGGTACCTCCACAGGGAGAAAAGCGCACTCTCAGGAATCACTAACTACTCCCATATAGGCAGAAGACCAGCAGGCACAACCTGTGTTATGAAGCCCAGCCCCTCAAAACTGTAAGCAAAACTCCAACCCTTTTCAAGTCCAAAAAAATGCAGATTGCACTCCCATCCATCCTACATGCATTTTAGAACTTGGCTATGAAAGACAAACAGCTTACAGAACAACAGCACGGCAGATAAGAGAACATACTGATGCATTAGGTCCCACAAAGTGCCTGTTTTTTAAACACAAAATTCCAAAACAGCTAATTTGGGTGACAGGGTACAGCTTTTCAGGCTGCCAAAGGCTATTCCACTTTCATATCACATAAAATTCATGCAATGCACTCATTTTAAGAAAAAACAACTGGGTTTGCACTAGTCCTAGATGTTTAACAAAATGGTCTTACAGGCGCTGTTATAAAATAGTAGGTTTCAGTAAAACACAAAACAATAAGGAAATCCATTGGAAAAGTTTAAGTAAGCACATATAAAATTTGCCACTTTTTAGTAAATACAAAGCTTCAAAGACAGAGCACGCTGCCTGAGCAAAGCCATCCCTTTGAATGCTTAATGCCTGCAGGGACTTGCAATCACTAGCCTGTAGCAAACATTCATGCAGTTTCAGGCTTGGTATTCAAAGCCCCAGGTGCTTCGGCAAAGCTGTCATAAATCACATCTATGTGGCTTCAGCAGTGGCACTAAGCTCTCAGCACGCCCTGACTCAATACTTTCCAGCTTGCGACACGCCATCTCCTCCCCCTCAGCACCTTGGCCTTTTGGGGTATACGCAAAGCCCAAATGCTGCAGCAGTGACAACTCTGCATGCAGGCAAGGCAGGCATCCTGCAGCATTCTCTCCTCTATCACAAGATGTGTCTAGCTTTGATATACAAAGGGAAGAGGACACTAAATTGATGGTTTTCTGCAAAATTATGAACAGTGATGCCAAAACCCCTCTTTGTGGCAAAGTTGGTTTAGAGCCTACTGTTGTACTTCTACGGTTAGGTCTGTTTGCTCCTTGTATACTATTTTGTGCTGACTGACATCAAATTTCCATTGCCAAGTTGCAGACTTGCATTTTTACTATACCATGTGACCAAACTTCACCTCCTGCCCACCCCTTTCTCCAGATAATTTATGAAGGCACTGAAGAGCACAAGGTTGAGCAAAGATCTCATGAAGGGCATCACTGACCACATGGAGAGAGTAGGGAAGGTCCATTCTTCAGGGAACCTGATGGCAATCTCTTTCCTTGGAGAAGAGAAAGCTGAGGGGGGACCTTACTGCTCTCTACAACTACCTGAAAGGAGGTTGTAGTGAGGCAGGTGTTGGTCTCTTCTCCCAGGTAACCAGTGATAGGATGAGAGGCAATGACCTCAAGTTGCATCAGGGAAGGTTTAGATTGGATATTAGGAAAAATTTCTTTACTGAAAGAGTGGTCAGGCATTGGAACAGGCTGCTCAGGGAGGTGGTGGAGTCACCATCCCTAGAGATGGTCAAAAAATGTGTAGATGTGGCACTTTGAGATATGGTTTAGTAGGCATGGTGATGTTGGGTTGACGGTTGGACTTGATGATCTCGGAGGTCTTTTCCAGCCTATGATTCTATGATTCTATATTCAAAATTTAACAGAGCTGGGAGTAACCTGACCTCATGCGGATGTCATCCCTGCTTTGAGCAGCAGCCTAGAGAGTTCCAGATGTCCCTTTCCAACCTGTATTATTCTATTATAGTATGATTAGTCCCTAATGCGACATTCACCCAGAGTGCACAGAGGGTAATTAAAATGTCCTGCTATTATTTTCTCTGTCCTTACAACCAGTCCTGCATATCACAGTCACTGTAACATGCAATGGTTGAATGGTTCACCGGCGAGTTGTGATTTTTTTTTTTTTTACATCTAGGATTCAGTGAGACTTGCTGATACAGATAACTGACATACTTCTTTACTGTGCCACTCCATCAGTCCTGAGCAACACCAGCTCTCCTATTAGCACATGACCTGTCACCAAGCTTGGAGAAGGCTTTTATACATCAAGGTTCTCAGTGAAAACCAGGCACGCCTGGTCAACTGCCCTGTTCTTCAGGTTTCTGGCACATCTGCAGGGACACATAGAGCTTTGACTCTCCCTTGGCTGCCTGGCTACTCTGGTTAAATAAGATTGCACTTGTTGAAATTGCTCTTTGTATTTTCTTATCTGAAATTTATTAACTTCTGCCCTACCCCCTCCTTTATTTCCTGAATGAAGAGTTCTTAGTGACTTCATTTCTAAAGAATATGTACGAACAGTTCATCTGCCCCTTTTCTATTTTGAAACTCCCCTATAAATTCAAACTGCTGGGAGCACTTTGTGAGGGAAAGAGACATGAAAAAATGGTCTCTTGGCTTCTTACCTCTAATTTTAATCAACTGAGCATTCTCCTTCCACAGCCTGACTAAAACTCTGCCTAAAATCCCCATTCTCCTGTTGCTTGTAATTTTCCTGCACTGACATGCACCACCTTATCCACAGCTTTAACTTTTACAAACCTTGAATGTATTGCTGCCTTGCTAGCAGAGAGCCCTGGCGTTCCCAGTCAGCTGCTCCACCCTCATCATCAATTCAGCAGCCCAATGTGATTTGTCTTCCGTGTTTCACGTGTGGCTTATCGCCCCCAGCTTTCCCAGAGAAACAGCTCCATCCATCGTCCCTGTCCTCCTGCCCCAAAGCTCCCACAGCAGCTCAACCCCTTTCCTCAGTCAGGCACCGGCTACTTTCAACCTGCAGATTTGTAATCTGAACATTACTGAAATCTACTAAATTTGGCCAAAATCAAGCTCTAAATATTTCTTTTTACAATTCCACTGCTTTACAGTTCAGATTCGCAAGAAATTTGCACATATCTCCTCTCTTAAAGTTCCTTGCGACTGGATGCCTAACTCTATCAAAACATCTTTAAAAATCAGCTTTAGTCAAAAAACACAGAGCAAACCATCCCAAATAAAACTTTAAAATTGACCAAGAAAACTCTCTGAATTCAGATCTGTACTGAAGAACACAGAGAAAAATTCCAACTAAAAGACAAGAATAATAAAAGGAGGACAATATATCCCTGGAAATGCATCTTGCAGTTATTCTTAAATGCCACTATGAAAAATTTGGATCAGATGCAGCAGTCTCATGTGTGAAAATCCACCAATTCAATCAACACATAATGCAAGCAGAACAGCACACACGTATGTACTCATGTGCTTTGGAACACAAATACATTTTCTCACAAAATTTCTACACACCTACATTTTAAAGAAAGTCAGTATTTCAGAAAGGCTGTTTTCACTCCCAGTGCACAGTTCAACAATTGCACTCAGAAGGTTCCCAACTGATACAGCGAGTCACACGCGGTCTTGCCAGTGGCCACAAAATATTCGTGAGCCTCATTCAGGTGGATGAGCTTTGGCAGGTCTGACACCAGGAACATGCCTGGGGAGCTCAGTTAAATACTAGCTTAGTTTCAGCAATTACATTCAATACTGCTTACAATTGACAGAACCTTTCCATATAGTACCTCAAAATCAAGCCATCTTCATAGATTCTCTCAGGAAGGAAATTGCATTCTAAGGAGAAGGTCCATAGCATCTTGAATTACTCTGGTTTTACCAGCCTGGAGAGAGAGATGCCCTGTTCTAGGTACCAAAGCAGCTTTGGCTTTGCTCATTCCTGCCATCATCAGCAGAAAAGAATTAAGGATGGGCTTTGGTACATCCCACCTTCTTGTAATGGAAGTGAAGCCTCTTGATTGGTTATCTGAGTTGGAAATTAAAGATAAAACATACAACTCCTTGTATTCAGGTAAATTGGTGGGGGAGAGGAATGGAGGGGGAGGGGTTGGGGTTTTTTTGCCTAAATGAATCCTTTCTCTGGAACTCCAGACACAGATGCCTCACTCTCTGTAAAAAATACTTATTGTTTTAATTGCTGGAAACTGTTTTGGGTTTTTTTTACAGATGAATACTTTAATACATCTTAAACCTGGATTACATGCTAATTATAACAAAGTCATATATTGTAAACCTTGAATCCTCAGTGATACAGGTCAGTATACCAAAAAAGATGCTACTACATTGTCTGAGATGTGATAAAAAGCTTACTAATTAGCTTTTCCTAACAATTAAAACACATTAGTAATCAAGCGATTTAATTACAATCCGATCTACTGGAAATCAGAAATTCACACAAGCAGCTTCTTGATGAAAGGCATTAGTACCTGCGCCTTTAATGCACAGAAAGTCAGAAGGTGCATATCTTGGGGTAATGGAGCTCTAGTCTCATTTTTGCTAGGTTTTTCTCAAGTTCTTAACCTTTAATACTGGATGTGTATTAGAGACTGTTAGAATAACAAAATTCCCTTCAGAAATTGATTTGGCTGAGAATCAATTGAAAGGGAATTTGCATTGCAATAAACTATTTCCTCCAGAGAAAGAGAACAGAACTGAGAAATACGAAACACAATTTCCTGCGATTACTATTATAGAGCCTGCAAGTGCATATACATGCATTTCCACATAGATGTTAACAAAGGCACAATTAAATATTCATATTGTCATCTCCTACACATAGCACAGGTTGTTTTGCAGGAGTATTTTGCTCTAATCAACAGCAACACAAGTCAGTTGATATCATGCTCCAATCTGATGCTTAGAGAGCATTGCTGGTGAGCTGGCTTCTTCAGAGATGCATAACAGCTACAGATATAATGATTATTCTACTTTGCTGAACCGAGAAATAACACATCCACATGCATGCAAAGAACTAGAAACTATACCCACACAGGCTTATCTCTTTTACATGCAATTAGGTGGCACATTTTCAGCAGCCACTGAACTTCTGTACGGTCATACATCAGAGAAAGAAAACTGTTCTGCCTTGCCACAGTTCTTCCAAGTATTCACACGTCGAGATATTTGGCTCTACCTTTTATAATAAAAAAAAAACCATAAAACAATAGAGTCAGTACATCTTTCCAGGAAACTTGTAACCTGGCAATGATGAGACTGTCTGGTGTAGAGCTGGAGCACCTCTGGAGCTGCCATCACTGTGCTGCAGCCAGCTGCACCTTCACAGGCTGTTATTGCAGCTACCAGCTGCTAGCAACATTTCCAAGCTCCTCTGACACACGTTTCTCCTACATTGCTGGTAAGCTCTCCACGCGTAGAAACAAAGTCTTCTGGCACAATATATTTGGGCAGATTTCAAGCTAAGTTAAGAGAATTGCTTTAATGAGCTTGGGAAGTGATGACATGTGGCAAATTGGGAAGCTGTTACGCAATTTGTGGAGCACACCTACACATATATATTGGACAACTGAACTGCAGCCAAGCAGTTATCAGCACTGTAAATCTTGGCTTGAACCAGCAGCGTAGCTCTTGATATGCAAAAGAATACTATGTCCAGATCTCACCCCTACAGACTAGCACAGTGGCAGCACCACAGGAAGGTCATAGCAAAAATGGACAATGAAAACACAATGGCACAGAAAAACTCTAGCCTTTCAGCAGCTACCTGCTCTATTTTCTTTCCCTTGCCGAGATCTAGGCAAGGGAGTACTCCTGCACTCAGTACCTCCATGAAGCACAGACAGAAAGGCATAATTCAAGCAGACAGACAGCCCACGGTCTCCAGGGAGCTACCTACAGATGGACCTCACAACAAAGCTGACTTCATGATAATACATATTCATGGCAACAGAAAGCTGAATCTACATAAATAGACTCCTCCTGGGACACTCTTACCCAGCGTGGATTAATAAGCCTTCAAAATTTTATCATAAGAAAGCCAGATACATTATAAGAGACCCTCCCCAAGTAGCTTTCGAATATATATTCAATTACATATGCTTGTTTGAGGTATTTACCACTAGCTTTGTGTTATGCTTACTCAAAAGAAAGCTTGCTTCAACACTGTTTGTTCATGTCATGCCCTACCTTTCTTGCAGCATTTCCAGACAGTTCTTACATATTAGAGAATGTCTACGAGCAAATAAAGGACGGGTCTGTCTAGGTTCACCTAAAGTCTCATTCTTTAAGAAACACCACACATATTCATGCAACTAAACTTGACATACATCCTATTGCTTTACTAAAAAACCCACACCAGTTCTCAGCTTGGTGTTACTTCACACAGCTTTTAAAGAGCAGAAAGGCCAATAGGCATAAAGCATATTAAGCTCCATGGACAAAATTTCGGATGGATCTACTGCTCACATCAATACTGAGGCTCATCTAACAAGTCATTGGAGGCTGAACAAGCTTCACCATTAACATAGTATTTAGTCCTGCTAGCCATACCTGGAAATATAAACCCAACCTAGTCATACACAGTAGGTCAGGGTACTGAAAGCCCCAGGGCTTGAGTCACCCCAGGGTTGTACTCCAAGACCTTGCAAGGTCACAAGGCAGCCAATTTCAAACATTTCAAAATAAATCAGTTTGCATTTTGCTAATCATCAAGAAGTCTTCATCACATACAAAAAAAACCAGTGAGCCAGCACTAACAACAAAAGCAAACCACTGTCCTCCAGCAAGAAAGGATTCACATTTTTCTGGTCATTAGCAGCCGAGACATACCCCATGAGGGGCTGCCTCTTACCAACCTAAACACCCTTGAAGACGACTGGCACACATAATCACTTCTTTAAACAGGCCTCCACACTCCCAAACCATTTGCACATTTTTAAAACATTGACCTCAAGTCTTTGTCTCCAATATACATAAATACAGACACGTTTCTAGGGACTAATTTTAAACACGAAGAAGAGTTTGCCAAACAGAGAAGGAGCTGAGCTACAGTATTTAATACTGCTGTTTCACTTTTCACCGGCTTCCAGCAAACTGCCTGCATGAAATTCATATCCTGTTTAATATCTTCAAATCCCTAAGCAGACCAAGGCCCAGTCGTTGCTTCTGGTTCTTGGGTTGTTCTGGGGAAAAGAAGGGAAATTAAGAATTTCATGTGTGCAGTTCCCACTGGCAGCTTGGATCGAAGGCGTAGCTGGGGACTAAACGCTCTGCTCTGTGGATGTGCATGTGGAGGGAGCCGCTTTTCTTGAAGGATGCCACATAAAGGCTGCCAGGTTTGCCACCGGGGCAGAGAATTCACAAGGGGAAATCTAAATCAGTTCTAAACACCTTTAAGTTTCCTGCCTTCACAAGTGTATAACTTCATCAGTGTTTCAGACCACGGCTGAGCAGAGCGATCATATTGCACTCCCCAATCAATGCTGAGAAGTCCACAAGAATTTGCACTATTATCTTGGGGCTACACAGCAAAGGACATCCATATCGGCTGAAAGCTGTACTGCATCTGCTCTGCTATGCCAGTTATTATCTAAAATTCATGATGCTTCCAAGAGCCATCCACAAACTACAGCACAGAAATATGCTGTGCCCCCTAACCATAAAGTCAGCCAATGCATGGTGATATCCATGACAATCAAGTACTTACAGGGAATAGAGTAGGGCAACAGTCAGCTTGGTATTTGCTGCTCTCAATGCATTTTCAAAGATAACAACCAAAAGTGGCCACATTTTCACCATCAATAAACTCCAGTGTGCAGTTCTCTCACCCAGCTCTCCATTATTCTGGGTTTCAACAAAGCTTTTAAAAGGAGGAAAAGTATCCATGTAATTGGATTATAAGGTCTCTGTGGGGTTAAAAAGAACATGGGAAAAACGAAGTCAGTCATGCATTAGTGTGGAAGTTATTTTCATGCCCCACTTTTTCAGCTGTTGAACATTTCTTTTGGAAAATAGTCACTTACAAGCAAACTCTAGGGGACTTGGTTTTTTACCCTTTACAACAGTAAATATTGCCAGTGAACTAGTGTTTTGAAACAGGTTTAGAGGTTCAGTTTTGTACAGATAAGCATCCAAGAGTTCATGTGTATGTCAAGGCTCCTTTGATCTACACACCAGACTGAAAATCCTAGGAGAAAAAGCTCTTTTGCAAGATTTCCTGGATTCCTAAATTTTTGCCAAGGTGGAAACAGCTTATTCTTTTTTTCACAGCAGTTCAGTGATTTCACTTCCACCTTAGCTGCAAACAAGAGACGTGAACAATTTAAAAGAAGCAATCCAATGAAGAGATCAGCTTGCACATACATGAGTACGCAGGAAAACCTCTTGGGAGGACTGAGGCTTGCAAGAGTTTCTCAGAGTTAAAAACAGGTGTCGGCTCATTAAAAATTTGAGGTGACAGGCACTGAACAGTGTGGCCATTGTTTGCATTGGACTGCTCTATCTTACAGAAAAAGCTGGCAAAAAATAGGGTTTAGCCTCCCAAATTAAAGGATCCAACAGCACAGAGATATTCTCAGCCCAAACAGAAGATCATGGCCCTGCAGAAGCCCACATCTGCAGATCAAACAAGAGTGATAACTAAATATTTGCTATCAAGCCCAAAGCACCCTCAGGTCTTTCAACCCTGGATGCTAACCTAGAGCCTGCTGCCTGCATTTCACTGCAATAACAAGTTAAGCCAAGATTTTGTGTGTCAGTCTCTTTTCCTATACCTTGCAGAAAAGGACTGAAAATTAGAGAAATCTTCTCTGACGCTCACTTTTAAGCGCCAGTTCTGCTGCCAGGCTTCTACCACCCCATCCCAATGTGTGCCACATTAACAAAGGGATCCCAGTAACAAGCAATCGTGCAAAAGGACCTTCTGATTCTCCAGTGAGACACTGCAGCAACAAAACCACTGAAACGAATGAAAGGGGAAAGTGGGGACCCAAATGCCAAGCTATGTTTCATTAACATCACCCATGGTCTCAGAAGGCCAGAAGCATGCTCTGAGTTGCGTGACTGTCTGGAATATTGCGTCAATACCTCTGCGGGTTTTTTTAACAATAGAAAAGCTCCAAGCTGTTTCAAAGCACAGAGGAAATTCATATCGCAAGTCCTGTTCTCCAGGAAGGGAGAGGGAAGGCAATCCAATTATCTCCCCAGACAGGAGGATGAGCTTTGTATGAGCAATCAGCATATCTGGACAGCTGAGGATATCAGACACCAGCCAAACTTGGGCCCGGCTTCATCTACATGCTGGGCACATCCCACACAGCTCAAACAATGTGCTTCACTGAAGTTATCAGCAACAGGGAAGGGAGGGTGTGGGACTTGGGTCCTGCTTTTGACTTTCATTTGCACACAGAAGACTCAATAATCATCAGGTGATGATGAGCTGAACATGAGCCAGCAGTGTCTGAACATGAGCCAGCAGTGTGCCCAGGTGGCCAAGAAGGCCAATGGCATCCTGGCTTGTATCAGGAATAGTGTGGCCAGCAGGAGTAGGGA
>Ga0065711_1005907_pt1 | contig 18856 bp, 10 predicted proteins | sample Hoacrofraction12_FD_59098 | JGI IMG/M metagenome (GOLD analysis project Ga0065711, IMG submission 59098) | Hoatzin crop microbial communities from Cojedes, Venezuela - Epithelial fraction 12 v2 (version 2) | ecosystem: Host-associated > Birds > Digestive system > Esophagus > Crop | place... | reverse complement strand
CATTTACTTACAATAGATCCAACACTTTTTTAAGTTTCCCCCCCCCCCAATAATAATAGAAATGCAAACTGGACTTCCTATAGAATTTGCCCAAAGTTTTAAAGGTGTCTGTAAAGCATAACCTTGAATCTCTTCAAATCTGCTTCCTGTGTTTATTCAGAACCATGTCTTCTTGCAGTGATTAAAGGAGAATTATTACAACACAGCAGAGACTTCACAACACAGTTGGTCACATTTTACTCTTGTTACAACATTAACACTTTCCCACTCCAGAACCAATCTTTGTCCTCAGTTATGCCTTCATATACCACAGAGCATATGAATTCCAGATCTCCCTATGAGACTTCAACATCGATATAGCCATGACTTTACCAGTAAAATGGGAGGAATCTGGACCCAGAAGGCACAAAGCTCTCTTCCATCCATCATTCTAGCTACCACCTCAGAATAAATTGCAATGCTTCCTGTCATTTTTACAGTGCAACCGGGAATTCACGTGCAAACCTCACATGCTATTTTGCTTAAGGAATGCCTTAACTATATTCTTTACCTTCATCTGTTGAAGCTGCATCTCCTTTGTCGCTCTACCAGACTGCCTCTCAGTCCTGATAGCAACTTTTTTCTCCAGATCTGTTAGCCAGTCATTAACCTGCTGAAATTTTTTCTCCATTAACCTCAGTCTGCTCATAGTGGCATTTAACCGGCTTCTTGCTTCAGAAAGCCTGTGCTGATAAACTTGCCAATCCTGCCGTAAGGATTCCAGAGCTCGGTCTTCTATCTGGGGAATGCCCCAGGGAATCACTTCCTCTCTGGAATGGACAGTGGTGTTCAATAATGCTTGTCCTTCTGCACAGCGGACCTGCAGCTCCTGTAAATGCAGAGTTATGGATGCATACTCTATGTTAACAACTTTCATTCACATGTGGCAAACAAAGCCCTGGTTCTAGTTAACACCAAAGCAGTTACCTCATGTTACCTAAATATTCCCTTTTGTTATCTATGGTTGAACACCATCTCGAAGAATACCTATGACAGCATGCTCACTTACAAAGAAAACCGAATATCACTATTATCAACATGTGGAGAAAGTTATTGACAAAGCATGCATTAAACTCTTTTCCCTCCTGCTATGTTTATCATCAGTTCTGAAACATCAGCTGCCTGAACTGGCATGGGATGGGTGCAATCTATTCATCACAGCCTTAAATACAAAACTTTCCATTTGTGGCAAGCAGACTGCAAGACTGACTCTAAAATTGAATTTGTTTAAAAACAAGGAACAAGGCTTCAATCTTTAAAAACAAACAAACAAACAAACCACAAGTAAACCTATTTCTTTTTACACATCTTTGACACATATTTCCAAAATAATTCTTGATAACCTCTTCTGGACATGCATGGCATTTTCATGCTTAATAGAACTTGATTAGAAAATATGAAGGAATTTGATCTGATTAGAAAACATAACCAGATTACCTTAACAAAATACAGTTGTGTGTTGTCTGAATATATATCTCAAATATAAACTAAGATCTTCAAAATGGATTCAGCTTTTGTAAACTACAATAACAAGACATATAAGTAGAGTCCCTGATCATACAAAGACCTTTCCAGTATCCTGAATAAAGTAATAAATATTTCATAACCCATGTACAAACCTTTTGCTAATTCAACAACAGGTATGAAAGTATTTTAAGCCAGCTTAAGATCATAAGTGTAAAATTACTGCAGTACTATAGCTTCATCCTTCACTGTCACTTAACTATTCAGTAATAGTCTTCCCACTTTACCATGGGAGCTAGCCTACATGACTGGAACTGCCTGAAAGTAAATGCATCTGCACTGTAAGCAATGAAAGATGAAAACCCAATGAAAAGAGTACTTTGATATTGTATGAAAAATAGGAAAAAGAAGAGGTAAGCCAGCATCTAAAACAAACTCAGTGCTTGCAGAAAAGCATTAGTATGCCTGGAGATTTCATTCAGGGCCTGACATTTCTTTCTGGAAATGAGTGACAATGTTCCCACTGACTTTACTGGAACCACTTCTGAGCAGCAAAGGACTTAAATATAACAAGATTCCAAGCTGTTCTTGAGACAAAAAAAGAGATGTAATTTTGTCTGGTAATTAATAGTATTCTGTTATTTTACAAGTATGATTTTTTTTTTTTTTTTTTAACTTAGGGTGTCACACAATATGTACCTGTAAGTCTCGGAGTGTTGCCTCCTGTTTCTGGGCATCACCATCAAGATGTGATAAACAGTCAAGTTTTTCCTGTTCCTTCTCCAGCCATACTTCAAAGGTCTTGAGATTTCTTTGATACTCTTCATGTAATTTAAGCAGTCCTTCAGCTTTTGTTACTGCCTCCTGCTTGTTAAAATATTTACATACAGTTACATGTATTAGTGCATCATCAAACCAAGAAAACAAAGCCTGGACTTCCATCAAGGTGAAAAACTCCTATCTGATGCTGAGCTTTCCTAGAATTCAAGGGTACTTGGATTCTGAGGATGGTTTGATTAATTACAATGAAAGAGTGGGTAAATGTGGGGATAAAGATACTTATCCTAAAAGATTCTTCATGTAAGTTTGTGAGATCTGGTATATGAAGTTTTGACCTGGGATCATTTTGAAATAACATCTTAGTGTCTAACAACAAACAACCTTCTTAATTTCCATACCAAATTAAATTCACCTTACTGAAGTGATTAATAAGAGTATGAGCTTAGAAATTGTGTTTTTTTCTTTGCATTAATTTTTTTGGCAATGGAATAGTAATCTTCTATTAAGGGTATCTAGGTTTGAAGACCAACCAAGTCCTTTGTGGGCAGCCCATACACAGCACAGTGAGAAACACACTGCAAGTCTTCTGTGTACGTGAGTGAGCAAGTTACAACAATTTTACAACCCAGCACTAAAATATTACTATATGTGGGGTACAGCAGGAAAGGCATCATATGTTAGCACTAGACCAGTCTTTTAAGCACAAGAAAAGTACATTGCAAGTAATTCACATTCTCTAAGAAATCATGGGAACAGGGAATCGAGTTTAGATGGAGGCAAGAGAGGCTGCATCCCAGGGCAGCAGGCTACACAAGAAGAAAAACACTATCATAAACAGCAGCCATGAACCTACTGTCTGCTTTAACTATTTCTACAGGTCTGGGTAGTGGGAGTAAGGAAGAGAATAGGACTGTTATAAATCTTTTAAAAGGCCTGTCCATGCCCAGTAGTGGGAAGAAGGAAAGAGGAACTAATTCTCTTGCCTCTTGACAGTGGTTGCAGGGAATTACAGGTCTTGGTCTGCTCAAGCATGGGTCACAAACCATTGGGGAAGCTTGTCAGGTTTCCCCCCTGGCCAAAGGATTATTAAAGGATTTGACTATTCTTTACTTTCCAGCTATTTGCTTTGAATTTTGAATTTCTTTCTAAACGTTCATTGTACTCCTGACACTTAACATCATCACCACAGTTGGGAGTGCGGAAGATCAAAGTGATCTGGGGTATTAGCTGGGAAGAGAAAGAAGGGATGCTTCTTGCTACATGAGTAAAGAGGTGCAGAGCTCTTGCCTCTGAACTAACATACATTTCTCATTGTTCCCATGCTGTTGCTCAAGATGAGCAAATAGAAGCAGTCTGTATAGCTCTGTGCAAGAGAAAAAGGTAAAAGTTAGAAGATCCTCACGCTAAAAGGAATACTAGGTATTCACTAGCTCTTCCCAGGACTTACTCCTCTGTCTTGCAAACCTGAGTGAGCCCATTCACAGAAGGTCCAAAGAAAGACAGTGCACTGCATTCTTTACAGTTGTGGAAGAGAGTACCACAAAGCAGCGAATCACTTACTCATTTGAAAAACTTAATTTTGGCCCTTTCCGAAGGATGAAGACATCATTGAGACAACAAAATTCCATATTACTGTACTGCTGTCATGAAGAAGAGTTGCCTATCTAAGCATACATTAGGCATTACTTAATTACCACAGAAGCATTTGGGTTAAGTGGAGATAATCATCTAGTTTTAAAAGTATCACCAGGTCTTTTATTATTACTTCTTTATCCTACATCTGACATTAAAACCCATCTTGGTCTTCATCTGTATATGCCCTAATCTTTTCCAGTTCTATGATATCAACACATATCATTAAATGTAGTACTTCTCATGCTGGGTTTTACGACATCAGAGTCAGTTTACTTGCTAATAGGGCTTGTGTTCAATGGTAAGCTTCTATAGTTGTCAACCACTTGTGAATTACTTGATTAATTGGTTGCATTTACTACTAAACATACATTTATGCAAACCACAGATTCAGAGATGCTTCCAGCTTTTCAGTCACAATGGGTAAACTCATATCTGCGCTGAAGTCAATAAGACTTTTGACCTGGAATTCCTCAGACTATTCACCTGATGATTTTTTCAGTTTTGGATTTTTAGAATCTTTCTAAAAAGATCTGAAGCTCAGTGGTACAGGAAGACAGATTGATAAACCACTCTAATAACTTTCTGTTAAATTGTTACAGCTGTCCCCAAACTTTTACTCCTCATTTAACTGTAAAATAAATGATCAATGAAAAGACTTTCTCTTCTTCCTTGTTGCCAACAAAATGAGATGGAGTGCTATCAAGAAAAACTGTACCCTTGTCCTGTCCTTGAGGAACTTATATCGCTCCTGAAGGTCCTGGAGTTCAAGCTGAGTAACATAATGCTCAGCCATACCACTTCTTTTCACTTCAATCGTGTCCAACAGGCTGCTGTGACTCAACACCTCTTCACTGAGTAGCTGTGAAACAGAAAGAGAAGAACACATTTATGAATGGGCAGCATTAAAACATGACCACAGATTAATCTCAGCAGTTATTAGGCCTTTTTTGTTGTTTATAAGGTGATACAGGCTTGTTGCTGGTTTGTTGTAAAGCAAACACACACACCTTTGCTTTGCTGAGGGCAGCTGTTTTTTCCCTCAGTTCAGCATATTGCCTTTCAGAAGCATTCATACTTGCTTCTACTTTATCCATCCAGCTGCAAAACTGACGAACATCATCCTGGTAACTTGTCCATTTGGAAAGAGCTCCTTCCAGTTGACTGTAATTTAAAAATATATGTTTGTTGTGATAGCGGAGGTTCTCAGGCTATTTAAGCAATGAGATATAGCCATATACAGTTATTCTAGACTCTATTTATAAGGAAGATATATCACAAGCTAAGCAATCTGAGACAGAGCTGTTAAAAACCCACAAGTTTTAACTAGGAGTACTGTTTGATAAAGAGAAACTAAGTTTTCCAAGCTTGGAATATTGAGGAGGTCTGTAAGTTATACCGCTAGCTGATGTGTTCTAGCTTTATTAAATAAAATGCAACTCTAAGCATAAGATCCATAATCAGAAATTTTCCGTCCCTTTACATACATTCAAAAGTTGCTGCATTCCAATCTTTAATTACCTTGGTTGTTTAAATTGAAATATTTGCAGCTAGTGATACTCCACCAAAGGAGGTTGCAATTTTTTCTCCTGTATTTCTTTATTCTGTGACTTTGAGAATCACTATTGGGCAGTGTAATTACAGTCCCTTCTGCGAAATGCTAGCAAGTGGAAAACCAGACATGATCCTGACAGAGCAACCATTAATGTCCGTGATAAGATCTCCTCATTTCTGAGAACAATTCAAGGCACCAAGTGCAACTCAAAGTCAAATTTACAACAAGGTTATGAACATGGAATCCACTTTTAAGAGTATATTGACAGTAAGAGTTAACAAGCTTAGATCCCTCACAGTTTCCTCTCCTTTTTCTACTTTACATATGCCACTTACTGTCTATAGACCTGTAACGTTAGGCACATACAGTCATTTCATATGAATTTGACTCTTGTAATAATAAAATTCTGGGAATTAACTTCTCAAAAATTTTGACAGTGCTTTACTGCTAAGCATCATTCTGCACCTCACGCCCTTCTTACCTCTTGCATTGGATACAAGCAGATAGAAGAGAAGCCCAGCTGTCCTTCAAGGTTTGCAGCTGCCTTTCAATCACTGGTACTCCCTCCAGAGAAGTATGTTGCAGAACAGATTCTCCTCTTGTCAGGACCATTTTCATTTGGATTTCTTTTTCTTGTTTCACTGCTAGCAGTCCCTAAAAAGTGAGTGGATTGGGCATGAATGTACTAACTGGCTTTACAGGTAAAGGAGTCAACCAAATTTAGCAGCTTGCACAGTCAATTGGAAGAGGGACAGTGGGGTTCACAGCTGGGCTTCACATGGAAAACGTGACTTTCAAAGGGTAGATTTAGGCCATTAAATAAAATCTTAGTTGACAAGGAAGTTTTCATGGAATCTGTAAAGGAACTTACAGTGCATCAGAGAAGGTACTGATGGGTGGAAAAATTAACACTCCCTTTGGAATGTCATTTAGATGGAAAACAGGAGTATTCATTCATAGACAAAACAAGATGTGATGACACAGACCTTCTACAAGGCTGAAATACTGTTCTACAACTCTAGGATCTATTTGCAACACAAAGGTACCAACATCTAAACTCAGTAGGCTAGCAGCAACATCAGCTTAGAGACTTCAGCTCCTGGAGCTGTGCAGTTGCAAACTAACAGCTTCTAATACTAAGCAAAGTCATGAAAAGCCTGAAAGCATGAACCTGAAAGACTCAGGTTCAAACAAAAGGCAAAAAATAATTTTAGTATTTTGCTACAAACTCTTGCTTTTTGCTGTATCCTTATAAATTTGAAGACTTGTCCATATTTTGGCCATGGTTCAAAATTTGAGACAATATGAAAAATATTGTTTTCTGAGTACTGCTCTTCAACAACTTTTGTGCCATTATATTGATATATACTACTTCTTAATTGTAGTCATCATTTTTCAAGCAAACAATTACAGGAAAAGGTGTTCCGAATCATCCATATCACCTGTAAGATCTAGGAAATAATGTATTAAACTGATAGAAGGGAATATCCTACCTATTCCATTTAACCTTCAGCAGTCACACAATGTCTTTTGAGTTTTTTTAAGAATTTGTATATGTGCAGTTTTCCATTTCATAAAGGTCCCCACAACCTTATTAGAGAAAACTTCTAATAATGAGTGTCTGAACGACAACAGTCTTTACACTAATATGCAACAACTAATGTAAAGTATTTTGCATTCTTCTTACAAGATCTAAAAAGAGCAGGTTTTGGAGTCCAGTGTTTCCATACCTCTAGCTTTAACATCCGGCTGTCCAGAACACTCTTGTCTGCTGTGGGATGACAGTAGGAATCCAACATGTGAACTGCATCAGCCACCCAGTCCTGGAGGTCCTTGACACTCTGTGAGAACTGCTGGTGCTCTGCTACGACCCTGTCCATCCTGGAAACTTTCTCCTGCAATTCATACAGCAATTAGCACCTGCAGCTATTCAAAGGATTGCTTATTCCCCATACGTACATACAGACTTCAGAATGAGTTCCATAAACTATGCTCAGAAATTCTCTTCATATATTGATAACTACAAGTACACTTACTTGAGCATGGAATGAATTTTGCATACACTCACGCAACTGAGTTGTCCAAACAAAACAGACACCTGAAAATTTCAGAAATGCCTTTTTTTTGTTTCTAAATGTAAAGCTTCCTCTAATTGTTTCCTCTCACCCAAAGTAGGTGAGAGTTTTCTGGTTTCACTTTTTTTGAACATCTGGTAAATCACACCTCAGCTCCATTTCAGTTTTGCAACTGAAGATAACTTACGAAATCTGTCAACATATAAGACATATTTAAGCCTGTGAAGCTATGCCACTGCAGCAACATTATTTTGTTGACACTTGAAAAAGAAAGACCTGTTTTCCTCAATGACTCCCATTGGTATAACCATTCTGAAAAATTACTGATACTCACATGAATCAAAAATAAATGCTCAAGTTACATTGCGAAAGGGCCTGAGCTGAACAGGAATACAGAGCAGAGTGTATTTCACATGGTGACAGAGAACTAAAGTCAATCCAGTGAAACAGGCTTAGGAAGTTACAAAGAGGATCTTTCTTAAGCGCCCATGGCTATCCAGAGAATTTCAGGATTTCTCTCATAGGCTGGACGTATCTTCTGCCTCAGATTCCTTCTTCTCATCCTGACTACTCCTACAAGTTCTGTCCACATAAGCCAATGTTAATAACTCATGCATCTTTCCCTTTCTCATTCTGCTGTCACGAAAATTTATTATGGCCATGTATACAATCAGTAAGTCATACAGCTCTAGATATGCTTTATAATTTTTATTTCCACAGAAAAAGTAGAAATTAACAAACTAGCAATTGCACAAACATAAATACTTTCTGAATTGAATTGTTATCCCATAACACACTTCCTATATCCTTAATTATTCTCATTACTGTAGTAACTATAAGCCTAATTCAATATCAGACCTCCTTCATGCCTGGAACTTCGTGAAAAATAACAGTCCTAATACAAAGACCTTCTTATCTGTTTATACAACAAACATAGCAGAACTATTAAACGGTGAAGTGTGCCAAGGACCACTCAGCAAAACAGAATTAGGTTAAACTCTCAGTTCCTACCCTGATGCTTTAGAGTCTGGCCTATACCTTCCCCTTGAATCTTCGAAAGCAGCCCAAGAGGTAATCTTTTTAGAAGACCAAACTGTTAGTTTTAGATGAAGACATTTACAATGCAAATAATTAATCATTGTTATAGGACACAAAGAAGTAATAACTTCTCTGTATTCTGTATTTTCTAAAAAAAAAAAAACAACCTCCCTAAGTTTTGAAAAATACTTCTTTCAGATGCCACTTATTGCAAAACTGAAATGTCCTCAATGCTTGCAATAATCAAAATCAAACCTGATTATTGTATAGTTTAGTTCTTAATCAAAACACATTTCAAAAAATTGAAAAAAAAAAAATCACAATTGTTGACAATCCATGGGATTATACAGGTCCTTACTTCCCACTCTTCAAAGCCAGTGTGAAAGACAAGATAGCTCAGACATACCGCAGAGCAGGCAAGCAAGACAACTGCAATCTTTCAGTCTTTCTTTTTACCTACATACATCAAATGAAGTACTTAAAAGCACATACACTGGGTGCATTACCTTTGTCAGATTGCTTACAGTAAGATACTGAGAAGACAACTGAGACACTCTGCGCATAAAGCTTTTGCTGACAGCTTGCTCTTCCCACAGCTGCTGAGCTTTCTCTTTTAGCCTGTTGAGCTGATGCTCGTAGCAGCTTATTTCCTCAAGGACAGACTGTAAAGCACAAGCACATTAATATTATGAGTGGGTGCAAGAAAGCAGGAAATAGAGAAGCATGAAGGCTCCATGAAAAATAGAAGTGACATATGGCAAGCTTGCTGAGAAAGGCACACCATACGGCTACAGCAACAAAGCATCATGTCAGAAGAAATGTGGAGATGCAAAACCTGATGGAACAGGATCATCAACAGCAATCCTTGAAACCAGTTGTCATCTTATTTATAGGTCAGGATGCTAGAATGATCAAGCTTTTGTAAGGAATCAGTGAGGCCAGGAGGACGGGACAGGAAAGTCTGGCTGTGCTAGAAAGGCTTATGAGAAATCACCTGCAAATTTTGCTGTTCTCTCCTCTTGGAAGGAAGATCATGGAGCCGACTGCTAGTCCCCTGCACCATTCTCTCTGTTGTGGTCAGCCACTCCTGCAGAGGCTCAGCAGTTGCTTCAAAGTCCTTCATCTGGATCTTTAAATTCTGGGGAGACATGCACAATTTTATCAACAGTCCCACTGCACTGGCCATAACTGTAATGAACAACACACAGATTAAGCACACAAAAAGGATATACAATTGCAGCCAAAGCCTACACAGCTCTTCAAAATAAATTACACCAGCTCTGCTCCTTCCCATCCCACAAACAGACACTGACAGAAACATCTGAGAGAGCATCTCTTTAAAAGGCAAAATACAGGCAACGACGTAAGATACGTCTACACAGTTGAGGGGAGGCTGAAGCAAATTTCTTCTGAACTGAAAGCTTTACAGATCTTATGAGCTTTAACTCTATGTAACTCACACAGCTAAGGCAGTCTGAAGAAAGGCTAACCTGGGATACCTAGTTACCTAGCAGCTGACTGCAGTCATTCACACTGACCCCTCCTTAAATGGGCTGCCACTATTCCTAGGTGATGTATGACAAAGTTCAACCCAATCCTGGGGTTCACTACTGATTATATTCTTTTTTAGTATAAAACTTTGGTTATAAAAATGTGTGCTTAAAGGCATATGCAGGCACTCCCTCAGGGCCTGTATATTTTTCTTGTAGGCTTATTCTGCACGATATGAAAAAAAAAAAAGAGCATCTGAAATAATTCATATGGAATAGAAACCTGAACAGAACAGTTTCTGTAATTTTTCTGTATTTTTTTTGCCCACTGATTGATTTAGTTTTCTTTTTAGCTATAGCCTTATCACTTTAATGAAACATCACAATGAAACACTAAGCCTATGAGACTGAAAAATGCTTCGCTTAAAAAGATTAACCTCTAAGGACATCTTCTTTCCATGGCAACCCTGAGACAAAAAAAGGCAAGTTCTTGCTACCTTAAAATATTTTTTTTTAAAGGCTTTCCTGCATGATGTACTTATTTTATTTGAACTTTTTCTCAGCTGGCTAGGCATTGGTCTGAATTACGAATGCCTAGGAACTTTAATTCTCCTACGCTATGCAGGGAATTCCAGCTAAGACCTTTTGACCCTAACACCTATGACCTTAAAAGAGATTATGTTTTTAAGATATTCATCTTCTGTGCTGGTTGAATTATGAGTTCTGAACAGAGAAAGGTCCTGAGGTTTATTTAAAAAGTTGTTCAAATAAATCATTAAATTTCACCAGTTTGCAATAAGAGACAATATTTACCCACTGTACTGGGACTATTCAATCAGCAATGGTGCTAAAACAGTCCTTAAAAAAGAAAATGTGTTTTAGTAATCCAGTACAGTTGATGAGACTCAGGTTAATGAATCTGAGCAACTGCTGTGTTTGCTACCTTCAGTTACTCTGAACAACACCCTTCTGCATGAAACACCCCACTTCAAGTGGAATCAGGTCCTAAGGACATAAATAAACAAAAGTAAAATGTAACTAGAATAATAAGACTTCTCGAAAATAGCTATATATTAGTTCTGTCACATCATAAACACTTACTGCTATGTACGAAATCTAAACTGCTCTGTGTGAAACCAAAAGCAAAGAGGGAAATTAGATTCCATATTTCTCCACTGTGACTGGTTCAATACCTCCAATGCAGATTCTTTCTGGTGGAGGGTGGTGACAAAATTTTTCCAATCTTCTTTAGCTGTAGCAGATTTGTCCCGGATAACTTTAGCCTTTTCCTTTGGTAAAACAGAGCACAGTAGTTCTCCTTTGGATGTTACCAGGTTTAGTTTTTGTTGTCCATTCTCACTTTCTGATAAGAATTCCTAAAAATAGTAACAAAAGAACCTAATTGGTGAACTTTAGATCCCCACAAAGGTGAACAGCAAGCTCTCAGAAAATTTAACAGGGATAAGAGTTTATTGTCTCTCCTCGTTAAAATGCTAACTCATTTTTCAGTACATTCCATTTTAATATTGTTCCTATTTACAGGATTTAGGGAGAACAGCCACTTAATCCAGAAGTGCCATCTGTCTAAATAATGTACATATTAAGGCTTAAGGATTACCTGTATGTTCTGCATTTCATGAGACAATCACTGGTCAGTTAGTCAGGTATTATACTTTAAATCTCCATGGCACAGAAAGAGGTAACAGTTTCATTTCAGGGAACCAGTATCCTGGCACAGGTAACAGCAGCAGCCAGGGCCCGCTCCGAGACACCCACAGGACTGAAGCTTTGCCCATGGACGACAGTGATGCTGGATTTCATACAAGTGTGTAGAGGTGTGGGCTGATGCTTAGACCCTCAGCAACGTCTAAGCTGTGTGATTTATCCCTCTGCATTCCTGAATTTACCTTCCTTGTCTGAAAGCATTTTTCTTCACAGTAATGTTGCATGATGCTAGTGTGCAAGAAGTGTATTGGAAAATGCATGTGCAAGAATTATACAGAAATGTAAGGAAATAGCCAGATTTTAAAATTCCAGTGTACTGCAATAATGTTCTTAAAAGGCTTTGTGAGCATTTAGGACCCAAAGGAATTTAGCAATCTTAACTACCAATATTTTAAACTGTTACTATCATGATTATGTGATACACAAATAGTTTTATATTCATAATCATAAGGTTACATCCAATGTTCAGAAGTAACACGCTTGATACAAAAACTATTAAGTCAGGTTATGATTCTGTGTTACATTAGAGGTCTTAGTAGAGAATGCAAAGGGTCTGTTAGCTTTGAGATACTTGCTTCAAGTTCTGGTTATTAAAATCAAAGATATAATTGCCTTGTGACTTAATGATGTCAAATGTGCTAACAGACAGAACATTCACTTTTAACATAAATAAAATTTCTAGTTTACACTGGTTACCAAGACACCTCTAGAAGTCCTAGCGCAGTTACTACATGTCAAAAAAAGTTTATTTCATCCAAAGAAGCTTTCAGGGAGGAGGAGAACAAAGTCAAGTCTTACTCTGTGAAGGGGCTGCAGTGATTAATTAAAAAAATCTTACCACTGTTGGAAAAAAAAAAACCCAAACCCTTGCTAAAGCTCTCATAGTTCATGTCAAAAACTTCGAGGATTTTTTCCCCTGATGTTTCCTCTAAACATATGCTCATTTTGGGGTACTCAAAGATTTGATAAGTATTGCTTATGCTTTTAAGTAAACCATTTAAGCAAAGGAAAGTGAATTTACCAAAGGGAGAAGGAAGTGATTTGGATTTTGGCATTTTCTGAGATACTGATATTAATTTCTTCTGTTATACTATCTAACTGAAGGTTTAACAGTCTTATTACATAATTCTTATTTTGCTGCTTTCAGTTAAAATTATAGCTGGATTCTACGCATAAAAGTATTTCTTTCACTTGTTTTATTAAAATGAACTTTAAATTGGAATTCCTTTCCACAGAGTTGTTGGAGCTTGTTTTAGCTTTATGTGAAAAACATACTTTTTAAATGTCTGCTTGCACTGCATACATTTTAACTCTGCACTGTAAGGGCTCTACTTTCCTACATGAGGAAAAATATTTACACGACTTTGAAATAATTCCAGGTAATTAGTCCCGATTCTGATATTGTTCTGATTTTACAGTACTCTCCTGTTTTAAAAACATCTTTTTTTCCTATTAGAGAAAAAAAAATAGACAAGGAAAACAACTATGAGAGACAATGACTACATGCAAACTATAGCCCAACAATTAAACTAAACAAACTAGATTAAAAAAGAAAATAGAAGTGTTTATTTCCTTGCAGTTAGTCACCTTTAGTGTTGACAATAACAGCATTAACAAAAAATAGTAACTAACCAAACAATAAACAATTCAGTCTGAGCTCTATATGAAACTGACTGGGTGTTCCTTAGACTAATACTTTACTGCTATAGTTACCTTTATTTTCTGCAGACTTGCTGAAGCTTCACTGATATTTTGAGGCACGTCAAAGCATTTGGCTGTGGTGACTTTTGCATTGACCAGCCACTGCTGGAAGTCCCTGAAAGCCGTCCGAAATCTTTGCTGCAAGATCTGCTCTTTGCTCTGACATCCTTTTGAAGCTTGCAGGCAGAGGCTGGGTTTATCACATCAGGGAAGCAGAAGAGAGCGAGGGAGGGAGGGAGGGAGGAAAAGCAGAACTCTGTTAGGTGACAATGCTATTACTTAGTTCTCTGAAATACAACGGTGAGGTTAGATTAACCTGGATTCCTCCTACCAACTTCAAGCACTTAGCTGAGGCACCAGGAAATGCATTAGAAGCTTTCAGTTCCTTAAAAGCGAAGCACATAAATTGGGACATAACTGTCACAGACATGACAGGTATAAGTGTTTCCAGAGAGTGACTCAGTGCACCTAAAGCATGAGCAGTTTCTGCAAGCCCCCTTCTCTCTCTAGGGACAGGATGCGAAACTACAGTGAGTACAATTCTAATAACTTCTGTGGCTCGGTTCAGTCTAACATTCGAAGGGGTCAGTCTGGGTCATCACATCCTCCTTCTGCAGCTACAGAAGCCAAAAGCTATAGCCCCCTGCAAGAGACAACGGTATCTTGTGTGTGAAATGCAGGTGTCGCGCTCCCAAGTAACTCAGCTTAGAGTGACCTGAGAGAAAGCAAGAAAGCAACCAAATGCTAGCTCTCCTGTTTCAGGGAACCAGCTAGCCAAAGAACAGTAAACTGAAGGACAAAATTCAGAAAAACTTCTTAAATAGCTGGTATAGCTTGTTGCTCCTTCAGACAAATAAGCTACAATGCTACCTCACAGTTTCTTACAAGGATTCCTCCTGTAACAGGTCAGGTGTGGATATACATTAGTTTCAACTGAGTTTAGTGGCACAGCCTGGCTTTTAGGAGGAAAAAAACCTCAGATTGCTACTTTTTAAAACCTCTATTGATAGCAAAATCAAAATAACTATTCTAGTCATTGTATACCTCTTTTTTTAATTCTAAAATTCTAATTAATGGTTCCCTGAAAGACAGCTCATGCCCACACACACTTGGGATTGATTAACTATAAACAAGATGAGTGTGTACCTGTTATACTCCTTAATCAACCCTGAAACTTTTGAAGAATGAGTACTCAAATCTCTGGAAAATCTACAAAGATCATTTAATTGAGTTTTGATCTCATCTGTCATATGTTCAGACTTTACCAGAGCATCCAATGTTTCCTGTTAAAACAAAACAAATGAAAAATATTCATGAGTAAATTAAAAAAAAAACATTAAAAAACATTTTGAATCAAAATTTACCAGAATTTAAATTCAACTTTATAATCTATGCACATTCACTTTCAAGAGTATTGTAACAGTCAAACCTACAGAAGCTTATTTGAAATTATGAACATCTAGAGATGAAATTTCTGGAAGCCTCAACTTTCTAAGTTCAAAATGTTGTGAAAGAACATGGTATTGTCAGTTAGGTGTATACATATGAAAGTACATACATTTAGGGAATAGCAGATAATATATGTTTATATAAATATAATTAGCCATTGGCTTGAGTTCAGCATGTTCATTAAACACTGTTTTGAGCTGCATCCAAAAAATTAATTTATGCACAAAGCTTTTAATGGCTTCAACTCTTTCACAGAGGGCTTCATAATGTAAAAGTACAGCAGCCCACAAACCTGTGAGAGTAAATGGGTTACTGCCTGTCATTGCTGCCCTGGAAAAACTCTTGCTTTGGAGACAGCTAAACCAACAACAACAACAAAAAAAAAGCTTTTGTTGGCTTAGCTTACATCACTAGGAGAGGTGTAATAACCACTCCAACAAAAACAGTGCTTGTTGACATCCAAAATGTCTCCACTGCAGAATCCCGCCAGCTACTCCAGCATAAGGAGCAGTGCAGACTTGGCCCCTCCTCTCACTAGAAACTAAATTCTTCAGGCATTCCTCTTCAACTACCAGGGAGAAAAGACAATCTTCTATCTAGTTACATCCACCACAGCAGAGGTTCTGCAGTGCATCCAGGCTGGAGTGTTTGCCACATGCAGATTAGTTTGGTTAAATCTAAGTGCCTGCCAGTCTGGAAGAAATGTACAATCTAAACTTAAGAAACAGATCATACAAAAGTGAAGACAGATTTGAACAGGAACATGGAAGTGGGACAAGAAAGTTCCCAAATCATGTTTCTGAATATATAAAAAAAAAAGGATGATTGAAAATACACATAGTAAACAGTTTGTAATAATTTATCAGCACAAAATTGAACGTTCGGGAAAGTTACATATGCTGTACGTGAAAATGTATGCAGAAGGTTTTCAAGAATATCACGGTCTATATTACAGAGATAAAAATGCTCACTGAGTAGATTTTTGACTGTAAAGTATTAATTAACTCTGCAATAAACAGATATCCCTTTATGGAATTCAAAGTAAAAAGAAATATTAGCAAGGGTCTAGCAAGCCAGTCAACAGACTTAGTAAGAACAGCAAATGGACAAAAGCCAGGGATTCAGCTCATGTGTCTGCTGCCCACAAGCAACTTTTTCAGGAAAAAGGATATGAAGCAAGCACAAAGTCTGCAGAGCTGTGAAATTAATTTTTTAAGATCTATATCATGCATTTCTTAGCAAGTAAAAAAAAGAAAAAAAAAAAAAGATACATATTGCTTCTTTGTAGTACCTGAACTGCCAGGAAGAAAAACCACAACGATCCATTTTGAGAAAAATAAAACTACAGGCATGCATTGGCTATGAATAACAGTGGTTTAGACCATAATCACAGCTTGATTACATTAACATTGCTGAAATCTGTTGGCATTTACAGATACAGGGAAGCCCTGTAAAGTTAAGTCTAGAGCTATTTCAGATATATTATGCGTACAAACTTTCATGTGTTCTTGTGAGTATGAAAAAATATTTTCCTACAGCAGATCTTCATGACTTCTCTGATTTACGTTATTCGTGCTCACATTACGGACTTAACTGCTTTGAGTTACTCATACATCAGAAATCTGTTCAGCCATAATTAAAAGATACTTGAAATAGCCACGCTACCAGTTTGTTTCAATGCCATATAAAGCAGCATTTGAATTAAGTAATTACGCAATAGCAATGATGCTTAGAAAAAAAATGTAAACTAACTTCTTTTTGTTTATATTACTTTATTATAAACTACACAGAGGACACTTTCTGAAAGCATGAGGAATAACAACACAATGGCCGTTACTTAAACACAGGATGTCACAATTTGTGTAGGGCAGGAATCACCGTAATGAAATACGACAGCTTTTTTTTCTGGTAAAGAAAACATCTCCTAAGAGTAGCACAGGGTTAGAATTGCCTGTTTTCAATGAAATTTTTTGTTTTCAGATAACCTACCTCACTAACTACAAAAAAATTTTTCTGATGAAGTACAGCCTTAGGCATAACCTATTAACAAACAAGAACAATAACTTCCAAAACGGCACATTTAATTATGGCATTTTTCCAGACAGAAACACTGATAACACTGTTGCAGCCACTTGGATTTAATTTTGAATCTGACAATTACCAGAATAATTTGCTGAATTCGGAGTGCAAGATCCGTTGCCCTTATGTTGCACGTATCTAAAGGAACAGAGCTTGAGTATAGCAGAATAACAGAATGAGCTTGCTAATTCTGAGAGTTAGGAAATGCATTTTTAATTCACAGCCTTGGCTTACATAGCAACAGAATCACTGTGAGACAATGGAAATGGAAAGTTGCAGTTCTATTTTACATTCACAATGGGACTTATCCCTGGGGTCCAGAAATGGAAGGATTACTGTCACATTTCCTCCATAGTAGGCCTGTGCATAGTAAGTCTTGAGATTTCTCTGCATTTCGTCATTACCCAAGGTTTACAGCTAAACAAAGTGTTGTTACATAGAGCTACAGCACATGCACAGCATACATGCTACTAAAAAAATCAACATCCTTTGAATTTAGTACTTCTCCATTTATAAAATAAAAAATATCTGCTAACTGCTGCTGTGTGTTGATGACAATCCCATGTCTTCCTTTCCTTTTTAAAAACACAGAAACAGGGAAGATTTTGCATATTTGAAGCATTATTTGCTCCAAACATCAGCTTTGTTACTCCTACAGACACGTACTGGCACTCAAGCAAGCAGGTTCCGTAAATCTGTGTCAGGGAATTCTGCAAAAGGGGAAACCACAGATATAACTTGGCACAGACATCGGAGGAGGAGATTCATAATCTCAGTTCAAAGAGAAGATGTCCTGTGGGTTTCGGAGTATTTCTTCAGTCAAGTGGTCAGAAAGCAGGCACCACACACCTCTCTTCCTCCACTGAAACTGCTTTATTGCAACACTACCCAGAAAGGGAAACACTGTATCTTTTCTCTACCTCTGTGATTCACAGCAGCCAAGATACATACCAACACCTATCGTGGTTGTTGCGAGTAGACGTGTTTGTGTACGATGTGTGCGTGTGTGATCAATACCTGTGGAATTGTTTACTCGAAGACAATCAGGAAGAGAAACAACCTCTCTATTTCTCTAAATTCCACTGGATTCCACAGCAAAGTAATTAGCAGGGATGCCGGTTTCCAGCACAACTTCTTGAAACATCGGACAAGTTCTCACCGTGCACGACCCCAAGGGCGTTTGAAGCAACGGAACGCGTAAGCGTAACACACTCCTGACAAACCCTGGGGAAGGAACGGCTCCCGCTGCCGCTCGGCTTGTTTCGGGCAGCGCTCCGCAGTCCTCCGCTGGAGGACAGGCTGGGAGGCAGCGCGGAGGGACCAGAGCCCCGCTCCTCACGCCGAAGGCCCGGGCAGCGCCGGCCAAGCGTTGCAGGGCAGAGGCCACCCGGAGCAGCGCCTTCTGCGAACGCTGCTCGCCGCGGTGCCGTAAAAAGTTTGGGAAGTCGGGGCTGCGCAGCGACGCTTTCCGCGAACGCACCCGACCGCGTCCCCCTCGATCGCCCCGCCGGGCAGGAGCCCTCCGCCCGCGGGGACCGCGCGTTCGCAACCGAGAAGCCGCTAGGAAGAAGAGACGGGGGCTTACTTTCTCCTTGCGCCAGCTCTCCGCCACCTCGGCGTCGGTGTGTCGGCCGTCGGCGGGGGCCAGGCTCCGCGCCCAGGCGGCCAGCAGCCCGCCGAACCGCTGCGCGGCCTCCTCCAGCTGCGCCGCCCGCGCCGCGAAGTCCCGCTCCGACAGGGCCATCCGGCTGAGGGCGTCCCGCAGGCTGCTCCGGCTCCGCGCGGCGCTCTCCTCCCACCGCTCCCACTCCGCCCGCAGGGCCCGCGCC
>Ga0065711_1038357_pt1 | contig 18857 bp, 15 predicted proteins | sample Hoacrofraction12_FD_59098 | JGI IMG/M metagenome (GOLD analysis project Ga0065711, IMG submission 59098) | Hoatzin crop microbial communities from Cojedes, Venezuela - Epithelial fraction 12 v2 (version 2) | ecosystem: Host-associated > Birds > Digestive system > Esophagus > Crop | place... | reverse complement strand
CCTTCCCTTCCCTTCCCTTCCCTTCCCTTCCCTTCCCCTATATTGCCAGGTGCCTGGGATACAAGCCCAAACATTGGAAAAAGGACTGCCTGGAAATGAAGTTTTCTTGCTTTTCTAGTCAGTTCCCAGATATCTCCCATCAAATCTCTTAGCTCTGTACCTCAGCTTCCTTTTCCATAGGTGGAGGTCATGACACTGACATGTCTTCTCAGGAGCTTTGACAGGTTATGGAAAAGACTGTGTGATCATTTGATTTTGGGGAGGACTTGTCACCTCTCACACCCTGAACAGACAGTGTGTTAACTATACTGGGATATTTCATGGAAGAAATAGATCCTATGTGTACTTCCCAAGCTTCAGGATAGTGCTGTGGATGCATGATCTTCTCCTCTAGCAAGAAAATACTGCATTCTGTTATTCTAAGAAACGAATCACAGCATCTGACGGTAGGTAAAACCAGAAGAGTAACACTGAAATTCTCTGAGATATGATTGTTACCGATCCCTATCGCAGTTGTCATAAAGCTTGATCTAGCATATATAATAATCTGACATTGATCTAGCAAAGTCCTTGCCCATCTTGAATAAGAAATTCATTTTCTCTGTTGATTCTACTGTGGTTCAATCTTTTGCTACTTCTGTCTCCTCCTGATTACCTAGGAAACCTATTGTGTTCCTTCCATTACTCAGAAATTCTTCCAACAAGAGCTGTCATGATCTGTAGTGCACACCCTGAGCTCCAGGTGACAAATGACCCGGAGAGTGAGCCCAAGATTTCCCATGGCCTGGTGAATGCAAATTACCTAGTCCTAGAGCAATCGGTTCTTCTATCAAAAAGGACATTGACACCCCCCCACCCCCACTGTCAGGAGTACTCGCTATAGTAATGCAGAACTAAGCTCAGTTTCCACACAGCATTTGACCTTGCCTCTTCGTGGAGACGTATATAACTTTCTGTGTGGATGAAGCTAACACTCTCACAGGCTAATAGAGTTCTACAAAAATTATTCTAAAATTGGCTGGCTATTTTATGGAATGGAAATACACTTTTTAAAATAGATTTGAACCATTTTGCATCATGCCATGAGACTTACATCAATCTCAGTGCAGGGAGATTATTCAAAAATCCACAGGAAAATGTTGGTGTTTTTACTTTTTTTTTTTTACATTTTCCACATGTTTCCAGTAATATGTTTAGGAGGTGAATTGGAGCAATACTGCATAGGTTTCACTAGTCCGGGTATGCAGCAGATTTTTGCTAAGTGGAAATACGCTGTTTAGTCCTTTAAAACCTTTCTAAGTGTAATGTTCCCTGGACTCTTGGTTCCCTTGGTGTGTCAGTGATAGATAGCCTTCACAGCTAATTCTCCTTAAAGTGGAAAGAATGCCGTTTCCAGCCTAAAGGGCAGCTCCCACATATACGTTTAATTTAGTTAAACAACTTCAATTTCAATGATGAGTTTTAAATACTTGTCTTAATGTTCTTAATTGCTTCCTGTGAGTAGAAATCTTGTCCTCATACAGAATTGCGTACATTGGATTCCAGCAAAAGTCTGCACAAATCCTTGTTCAAACTTAGCATCTTCATACAGGGAAGGTAAAAGAAGGACTGGATCGGGTTAAACAGCTGGAGAGAAAGGAACTAGTAAGAGGCACACACCAGTGAAGTATACAGCAGCGTGTGCGTAGTGTGCATGCATGCATGTTTTCCTGGCTAACAGGGGAGGTCCCAGATGACTGCAGGATCGCCAGTGTAACACCCATCTACAAGAAGGGCCAGAAGGAGGATCCTGGGAACTACAGGCCTGTCAGCCTGACCTCAGTGCCGGGGAAGATTATGGAGCAGTTCATCTTGAGTGCGCTCACTGGGCATGTGAAGGACAACCAGGGGATCAGGCCCAGCCAGCATGGGTTCATGACAGGCAGGTCCTGCTTGACCAACCTGATCTCCTTCCATGACCAGGTGACCCATCTAGTGCATAAGGGAAAGGCTGTGGGTGATATCTACCTGGACTTTAGTAAGGCCTTTGACACTGTTCCCCACAGCATCCTCCTGGAGAAACCAGCTGCCCATGGTTTGGATGGGTGTACTCTTCACTGGATAAAGAACTGGCTGAATGGCTGAGCCCAGAGAGTCGTAGTGAATGGAGTTAAATCCAGCTGGCAGCCAGTCATGAGTGGTATTCCCCAGGGCTCAGTTTTGGGTCTGGTCTTGTTTAACATCTTTATCAATGATCTGGATGCAGGGATTAAGTGCTCCTTCAGTAACTTTGCAGATGACACCAAATTGGGTGGGAGTGTCGATCTGCTTGAGGGTAGGAAGGCTCTGCAGAGGGATCTGGACAGACTGGATCAATGAGCTGAGGCCAACTGTATGAGGTTCAACAAGGCCAAGTGCCAGGTCCTGCACTTGGGTCACAACAACCCCATGCAACACTACAGGCTTGGGGAGGAGTGTCTGGATATCTGCCCGTCGGAATAGGACCTTGGGGTGCTGGTCGACAGCCGGCTGAACGTGAGCCAGCAGTGAGTGTGCCCAGGTGGCCAAGAAGGCCAACGGCATCCTGACTTGTACCAGGAATAGTGTGGCCAGCAGGAGTAGGGAGGTGATCGTGCCCCTGAACTTGGCATTGGTGAGGCTGCATCTCGAGTACTGGTTTCAGTTTTGGGCCCCTCGCTACAAGAAAGACATGGAATTGCTGGAGCATGTCCAGAGAAGGACAGCAAACCTGGTGAAGGGTCTAGAGCACAATGAGGAGCAGCTGAGGGAGCTGGGGCTGTTTAGTGTGGGGAAGAAGAGACTGAGGGGAGACCTTATTCCTCTCTACAACTACCTGAAGGGAGGTTGTAGTGAGGCAGGTGTTGGTCTCTTCTCCCAGGTAACCAGAGATAGGACGAGAGGCAATGGCCTCCGGTTGCATCAGGGGAGGTTTAGATTAGATATTAGGAAAGATTTCTTTACTGCAAGAGTGGTCAGGCATTGGAACAGGCTGCCCAGGGAGGTAATTGAATCACCATCCTTGGAGGTGTTCAAAAAACCTATAGGTGTGGCACTTCAGGACATGGTTTAGCAGGCATGGTCGTGTTGGGTTGACAGTTGGACTTGATGATCTTAGAGGTCTTTTCCAACCTATGAATCTATGATGCTATGATTCTATGTTCTGGGTTTACACAGCACGCTACCTCAAATCGCTAGGTGCTACTGACATAGATAATTGATCTCAGCATTTTGATGGGAGGCTATGAAGGACATCTAATGAAGCTTTCCTATGGGGATAACTCATTTGTCAAAAAAGATATAAAAAGTATCACTTAGTTATAGGGAACTCATTACGCAGAATGATAGGCAGTGGATTGATAGCCACCTCCTACGGTGCAGTAATCTTTTGTCTTTGTGATATATAGGCATGCTATTATCACAGGCTCTTGTAACAGTGGTGATATTAAGCAAGTGAATGGGGCTCAACTGAGCTACTGGAAAGCTTCATTTGATGTGCAAATGAAAGGTCCTGTTCAATAGGGTACACATGTCCCAAATGTGTGTACATGAGATTCCATTTAATTTCTGCCAGAGCCTGTGTAGAACACAGTGTATCAGATAAGGACTGGGACCCCTTGAGGGACTGCTTATCTTAATGTTGCTAGCAGGGGTAAATTGAGTTTTCAATCTGGAAAAGCTTTTCTTTCAAAGTGAACAGCTTGACATGTGCTGTATCCCTGATTAGGGAAAGAACTCGTGAACCAAAGGTTGAAAATTATCGTACCTAACAAGACTGAGCAGGAAGAGGCTTTCAGGCATATCCTAAATGCCTGTATCCTTGAAAACAAAGTTTTTAGCAAAAAATAATAAAAAAAAATATTCCTTGATAATCTTTTCTTTCCAAGGGTGCATTGAAAGTCTCTGCACTTGCCCAGCTCTGTGGAGGAAAGAGAAAGAAAATAGATCGGATCCCACTAAAAGAAAGACAGATATCCTCTCTGTGTCTATTTCTTACCAAACTGTGAAACTCAGAGAAGCTGCTACTGTTTTTAAAGAGACTTCATACCTGCCAAAGATCCACTCAGAATGTCCTAAAGCTAAGTCAGGGTGACAGATCTTGTTTCCAGCAAAGAGCATAACACTTAAGATGATATATCTTGAACTCCAGTATAACATAAATGGGTCTAAGTGAAGTGGTTTAGTACAGTGGGAAGAATCAGATTTTGCCATTAGAAGGAACAGCTCTATGTGAAACCAGAATAATTTGGCTTATGCAGCATGCTTCTGTTTAAGCCAGAGCAAAGACAAACAACCTTTGTTTGGTTTTAACTGAGCTACTTGGAAAATAAAGGACTACTCAGTCTGAACAGAAGTGAAGAAATCTGGCCTTACAACATGAAACTAAATAAAACCAATCTTTCTCCCCTGAATACAGGAACTAAAAGAATCTGTTCTTGAAAACATCTCTTTTTCTGTACTCCTATGCTATGTTGAATAATTTCCTCATGGTAGGCAGATCAAATTCCAGCAATGTTAAAGGGTACTTGAAACAGTTGAAACATTTGAAGTGAAATATTTAAAGTTAGATCCGGGAGGGTCAGGACTAATTGGTGAATCATCAAATGGCCCAAAGGCAACCTGCATATAAATGCTCAATTCTGCGCTTCAGTTTGTCATCATCATAAAAATTGATTCTTCCATGCTGTGTGACTAATATTTATAGGCAAGACTTACTGGTGGAACGGAGGTTATAATAAAAGCTTTTGTCTGCCCAGGTAAGATAAGGCTCAGGCACAAATTTACAGTGCTCTCACTCCTCTGGACTAGCTCTCCACAGTCTCTTTATTGGTGGGATGTATTGCACATATAAAAGTACATATCTTGCTTAAGCTGACTGGTACAGACTCCCTTGACAGCCAGCGAGGAGAAATGGGTACCTCAATGACAGGAGAGGGGAGATAATTGCCCCGGGATGCTACACACCTTCTTCCCTACATAGGAGGGCTACAAAGGCAAAACTTTTAGCTAGCTAGGTGTGGGAGAAATGAATTTCACCTTCTGGACAAGGCAGTTACTTCTATGCTGCATCTAAGAAAACTATTTCACACCAAAGCATTTTCAGACATGACTAGTCTAGGGCCCACGTTTTGCTTAGTGGTGGATTATTTTGGATTTGCATAGGAATAACTGAAAAGACATTTTTTGGCCAATAATGGCCCAAGGTTACTTATTATAAAGATAAAATTTTGGCACCCACAGAGATGTAGAAGATGCAACCTGAAAATTAGGGCGTTAGATTTATATAAAAATCTGCAATGAAATAAAAGGCAAAACAGAGATTAATTTACTAGGGTAGTGACAGAGAAAAATGTATAAGTAATAGGAGGGAATAAAAGTGTGACATACAGGAATCCTGGCAAAAGACAGTTTTTATTTTATGGATGCAGTCACCTAACATGAATAAATGTGGCTTCCTAGGCAGGGGTCAGTCTTTGTTCATCCCACCATCACAGAGGTGATGAAATGATTTCCCTAGGGAAGGCATTGTGAATGATAGCAGAAAACGTTATAATGTGCAACCACTGCACTATCTTACACTATCATTTAACCCTTTGCTGTACACCTGACTGTAAGCCATGCTGCTCTGAAGCACTCTTGCTCTCCATTTTCTCCTTAAGGATACAGAACAAGCCAAAAGCCAGCAGGTGCAGTGGGCCAAATGGCCTTTCTTTTAGCCACATGCCATGGTTTTGTAGTAAGATGTGGGGATTGTACAGGATCTTGACATAGCAGAGCTGACTGCCGTTTACTTCATTAATTTCTTCTTCCTCTTTTTTTTTTTATAACTCCACCAGTGCTGTGAGCAGTAGTGGACAGGAGGCAAAAAGCCACGCAGTGCAGAAAGGCCCCAGTTGTGCTCATTCTTCTGAAGATGTGCTAGTTCTTCAGTGGGTATCGGAGCTTGCTGTTTCAAAATCAGGCTTCTCCATGGCATGCTGAGTGCTCTTATCCACTACCCAGGACATGCCTTGAGTCAACTGGAATGCAAAATATGCGTTTTCAGGGGTTGCAAGAAGGCTGTGTCAACACTGCAGGGTTTATGATTTAGCTCTCCAGTTAATGTTCTTTGGTAGACATTCTCTGTTTCTCTTCCACAATGATTTGGGGGTGATTGCTGGGAAAAAAATTATTTTCCATGTCGACTGCTGCTGCTCCATGCAAAGCTCATAGCACATGTCACAAGAGATAGATTCAAAGCCTCTTGGATGTGGCTCTATTTTTCGGGACCGCCTGGGCCTCTGAAGGATAAAGGCACTGTGGTTTTATGTTCATGTTTCCCTTCCTCTCTTATTACTCCTGTCTATTTATTACCTGTCCTCATAATTATATCTGGCTCTTGATAGAGCTGGAAGAAGATGGGTGGCCAGATGTTGTAGTCTCCCTTGCTGGGCTGTTTACAACCTCACTCACATTTTAAGCTCCCCTGGCACTCATTTTATGGCAAAAATTGACCACACCACAGACAGCATGGTGGGGAATCTGGCCCCTGAAGTCTATATGCTTATGGGGTGATGCAGGAAAATACAAAGCCTCTGCAACAGCCTTTGCAGATAGTGAGACCTTTGAGTACTTGTTGCCTCTATCAGGGGACGAGGTTGTCCCTGCCAGTGGCCATGCCCACCAGAGAGGTCTCTTGGGTAGGCATTTCCTTGCCTGTCCCCTCCTTGTCTGTCCCCTCCATCCAGGGACATGACCTCCTATGTAGTGGTGTGGGACTCAGTGAGAAGATGGAGATGCAGTTTTCAAGGGCATGGTTGGGGGTTCGGTCTGCTGAGCTGCCCCTTTAGGGATGGATGGTGGTTGGACAGCTGAAAGCTGCATCTTGAAGGCTTCTGTCTTAAAAATGCTGCCATTAACTAAGACTGCCTCGCAGTACGGTTGTGCCTGTACTCTCATGAGCATTTAGGGCAGCAAGGCTGGTGAAGGGTCTAGAGCACAAGTCTGAAAAGGAGCAGCTGAGGGAACTGGGGTTGTTTAGTCTGGAGAAGAGGCGGCTGAGGGGGGACCTTATTCCTCTCTACAGCTATCTGAAAGGAGGTTGTAGTGAGGCAGGTGTTGGTCTCTTCTTCCAAGTAACTAGCGATAGGACGAGAGGAAATGGCCTCAAGTTGCATCAGGGGAGGTCTAGATTGGACATTAGGAAAAAATTCTTTACTGAAAGAATTGTAAAGCATTGGAACAGGCTGCCCAGGGAAGTGGTGGAGTCACCATCCCTGGAGGTATTCAGAAAACGTGTAGATGTGGCACTTGAGGAAATGGTTTAGTAGGCATGGTGGTGGTGGGTTGACGGTTGGACTTGATGATCTTAGATGTTTTTTTCAACCTTAATGATTCTATGATTCTATTCTATGATTCCATGATTATGGCCTCTGTCCCCCAGTTTCCAAAGGTGCTCAGTGCGCTCAGGTTACCAATTCATTCTCACAAGTCGGTAGGTCATGGCACATGTTTTCTCACGCTTTCCAGCCTGTGTGTACACCTGTCAGAAGACCTGAATCGTGATACAGCATTTACGAAAATGCTGTTTGCAGAGCAGAAGTTATTTACCCAGCAGTGGAATATTTTGCTTGACTGAGGCAGTCTTTGATCTTTTGTTCTGGTGTTTTAAGAATCGTGCAGCCAGTCTCTGTCAGATTGGTAGCCAGAGCCTTTTGTAAGTAATCTCCTTTAAAAGCCAAGACACTTTGGCTACCTCAAGGTCTGCAGATTTCTTATTTATAAATTGGATGATTTTCTGGGAAGTGGATTCACATTTTAATCTACATCTGAACATCCACCTAGCAAATCCATTTAAGCAGCTTGAATTATTTGGCATGGCAGCAGAGCCCCACAGTGTGAGTTAGCTTTCCTGAGCAAGATTTTCACTCATGCAAATTTGGGTTTCGAATACTGCCAGTGAAAAAGCAGAACAAAGAAGAAATGCAATCACCTAAACAGGGATTCCTCATTACACCTGGTTGGTTTTTTTTTTTCATATTGTGAACGAACCGCTGAATGAACGCACAGAAACACTTCCATACTTGTAGCCACCTATTGTATAATGAATATACTATAATTCATTTAGAAAAATGAAAATACTGGAGGGCCCCAGGCAGCCAATTAAACATTTTTCCCAAGTTCAGATAATGCCTCAAGAAGATCTATTTTTATACCTGCTGACAAATTATGCCTACACTTTTTTCTTCCCAAATATAATTCTTGGACAGTTAAGCACAGAGTAACTTTCCATTGCTTTGCTCTGATGTTTTACTATTTCACGAGTTAAAAGGCTGTAATTCACAAAGAAATGAACCAATGAGACAGGTAGCCAGGCAGGTGCATTATTCTTCTGTAGTCGGATGCCTTATGAATCACTGCCCTTGTAACAATTTTTAATTAACTTAAGGTATTTCCTATCAGCAATTCAAAACAAACAGTTGTTTCAGAGGGAGTTACTGATTGTGTGGACCCCTCGCAAACAACAGTACGGATACGGGAGAAGAAAGAGTTTAGAAAAACTGCTTTAAGACGCGTTATGTCCTTAGAGCTGCCTCTTTCACGGCTCACATTCTACCTCCAGTTTCTGCTTATGCAGCATTACTAATTTACCTTGACAACTGACACTCGTTGTGTTTCCATCAACAAGATCTGTAGTGACACAGTGACTTAGCGTTTCTGTGTTTGCTGGGAGTGCAAAGGGGACTACGCTGTGCACTGCAGTCTGACCCTCATCATGTATTGCATCTGTTCTGGCTGGGTGCTACAAGAAGTGCTAATTCCTATCGTGCCATCTGCCTAAAATCGTCATAGTCCTTCAAAGCCATGGACTCATTTTTCATCATTCCATACAATTTCTTCATTTAATTAGGATTCTGACAATCTTTTGGGTTCTGAGTCCTGGCTGTAGGGTAGCAGGTAGTGCGAAAGGGTGTGCAGCCTCTTGCCTGCCCCGTGGGTAGCTGGCTGGGTGACAAGTCCTGCTGATGTCCCTTGGGTGGCAGAGAGGCTCTGGGTCCATACTCGTTCATGTGGGAGAAGTGGTCCTACTCGTGGAGGAGCAGAGGTGGGACAGCACGTGCGGGAGTCCTGAAGCCAGCCCGTGTGACCTGGCAGCTCAGCAACGCCACCGGTCCTGTCCTACCACCTTTGCGCTTTGTTTAATAAACTCAGGGAAAGCAACCTGCCCTTTTATCTCTGCTCTGGGAACACAGTCCTGGGGCTTAGACAGGAGGGGAGTGTGAGAAGAGGAGGAGGAATCCCTCTGCTTCAAAATCTAGGCTTAATTACTACCTGTCTCCTGCACAGCTTCCACCCCCATGGCTGGCATGGGCTTCAAACAAGGGCCATGGGTGAACCCTCCAAAATTAAATCTGCATTCATCCCCATCCTTGCAAACGAGAAGCCCTGGTGAGAGCAGCTCCTGTGCTGGTGGCAGCAGATGCTTGGCCCAGGAAGCAAACTGGCAGCCGTCTCTCCTCACCACCGCCGCTGCTCCTGCCTTCGGGAGCTTGCTGCTCCCAGGCCCGCTCTTTGGTGGGGGCACCGTGGAGAAACAGTCACTAACAAACAGAGAGTATTTTTATTTTAGATCACCCCAGGACAATCTCTCCCGGCACTGGACACCACCGCACTGGGCCAAGCTGTCAGCAGCTCAGCGGGGTGCAGATGCGTTGCAGGGAGCCCTGATCTGCCTTAGTTTGTCCTGGGAGAAATCCCATTTATCTCCCCTCTTGCCTGCTCTCTCCAGGTGAGATCTGATCTTACCTGGCACCTGCTCCTCCGGGCAGCTGCCAGCAGCGTGGAAGTGCCTGGAGGCCACAGCCACCTGGGCAAGGGATGTGGGGAAGGCGATGCTGCAAAAAGTAGTCTGTAAACCTTCACATTAATGTGCTCTCTGGCTCAGGAGATACCTGAGCTGCAAATTCTTGTTGCAGGATAAGGAGATATTTTCTGCCCAAATATCTCTGTATGTTTGCTCTTAAGTCATACTAGGCTGTCGACATCTTTCTTTGGCCCATCTGACGGGGGCCTGGGCTATGTGAACCTCGCTTTCTGTCCTGGCTTGGCAAAAAAGAACAATCTTCTCTTCACCTGGCATTTCCCAGCAAAGCAAATAATAGCTAATGAGCTCACTGCTGACATTAAATATTTTAAAAGGTATTTTTTAAAAATTATATAATTATATTTGTATAGAATTATATATATAAAACAATAATTATATTTCCTTCCAAGGGAAACAAAACCATGAAAGCAACTGCATGCACTTTGCACAGGAAACTTTGAGAGAATAAATTTGTAGGCTGCAAATTTGTGGACAGGTTTTTATGGCATTCATTGGTTAGGTTACAAAGAAGAGCTTTGACATGGGCAAATGCAGGCATGCACGCGTGAAATTAATGAGAGGATTCTCAGAAGTCTAATAATTAACAAATGTGCTAGGTCACACTTGTATAGCTGAATTACTACAATATAAGTTATAATTTACATTAAGCATATTGTATTACTGAATTAGGAGAAGAACAACGGACACACGAGGCCAGCAGACTTCTTCCTGATGGTTAGTGGGTGGGAGGCATCAGGACCTGCTCCTTGGAAGGCTGCAGGGGTGAGCGATGCCCTGCATTGGGAGCAGCTGCCTGCTGCCCAGACTGCCTGGCTTGCTGTTGCGGGGACCACTGGGCACGGAGAGACGCACGCGTAGCCCTCAGCGGGACGTGCCGGCGTGGGCACCATCCTGCGCAGCACAGCACGGCACGATGTGGCTGCTGCCATGGCTCCTGCCCAGCTGCCCAACACCAGGAAGCTCGTCCTCCTCCCCTCCAGGAATAATTAAGATTTTTCCTACAGCAGGCCTGGTGAGGAGGTGGGATTGCCATAGGTCATTTGGAAACATTTGCTAATGACCTCCTCTGTTCCAGTGCTGAATGCTAATTTACATTATGAATTTCACTTGATGGTGGTGCTTGCTGCCAGAAATGCTGACTCAAGATGCCATGAGTTGAAGACGTTAGAGCTAGCAGAGGTGTTTAGTAAATCTGCACAGGCTGCAGTAATCAGGAAAGAAAGGGATAAAAATTCTGATTAGAAGTGACATCATTTAGCTTAATGTAATTTTTTTAATGCTTTTAAGGACGCCATCACACTGAAGGTTCCTATACTATCTGCATCTTAAACCTAAGCTGTTAAAAAAACCTTGCATGTAATACCCAGATTTAATCTTACTCTGCCAACCAGCAAGTTTCCAGGAAAAGCAGTGAGAATCTGTAATTTAACAGCATTTAGTATAATGTGCAATTGATGCCAAGAGCAGAAAATGTAGAATTAGCTGTACTAACTTTGAAGTGCCTGAAACAAAGGGGGAATATGCATGAATAGCCGGAGATTCCTCAGATAATAGTAATGTCATAAATTTAGAATATTATAACATACTTTGTAAAGCGAAGTAATTTTATATTCTAAGTAGAGAACAAATATAAAGAGCTTTCCTACAGCGTGCTGTAGATTAATGAATTTCAAACAGGCCCATCAAAGTAAATGTAACAATAACACTGCCACAAATAAAAAATATGATTGGAAGATGTTAAAATACAAAGGGCCAATTTTTTGCTCTCGTTATCCTGCTGTAAATCCAGTGTAACTTTGTTGATCTCTTCCATGACTCTGGGTCTAGAGATAGGGGTAAAAAAGAACAGAATTTGACTCACAGATTAGAAGTGGTGAGAGTGTAGAGCTAAGAGTGAAAAAAGCCCCGGAGTTTTTAGGTGATGAGAGATCTTGAAAGCAGGGAGAGGAAAACTCTGGAAGAAGTGCTCGGAAGAGCAGAGCTGTCTTCTCTTGCAGGGTGATGTTACCCTGGCTGTAGGATCCCTGTCCTGGAGAGAGGGATGACTCGTGGGGGGGATTTGGAAACATGTGGAGGTAGGTGAGAATTTAAAGCATACTTATGAACATGGCTTCGCTCCGAGAGAAAGAACGAAGGAGGAAGAGGAGGGATACTCAAGGCAGCCGGTCTGCTGGGTCCTCCACAGGCATGCTGCCCATGCCAGGGGGCAGAGCTGAAAGCGGCGGGGGCTCGGGGTGGCAGCTGTGGTGGGCAGCCCGTCTGGCTGGGGCAGCCCAAGGGTGACAGAACTGCAGTCATGTGGTGGGCGAGCGTGATGACCTCCAAGCCCAGACTCACACGTTGAGGAAATCAGAGCAGGGAGGTTGCCATACTTGTCACAGTCAAGCTGCCTGCACGTGTCTCTTGTTTCCGCCATTGGTCACTTTGGACCAGCTGCAGCTTTGCCCTGAGATGGCAGAGTTGCTGATCTTCCCCTGCCACAGAGCTGATTTGAGGGGGATCACTGGGTTGGGTAACACTGCCTCTGAGGGTCCTACCTCTTGCCCAAACAGTGGAAAGGAAATAAAGGAGGCCTTCATAGGTAGCTTTTACATCCTCAGGGTCATCAGTAGGGCTCGATAGGTGGCTTTTGCATCCTCAGGATCATCAGTAATGCTTGAGACTCCTGAACATTTCAGCTGAAATAAATAAATGTTCAGATGCATCCATTACTGGGGTGACTTTAGCGAGTGTACGGAGATGGTAAGGCACTGAAGCCTGCACACAATGAACGTAACTAAATATTTTTGCTGGAAGCTGTTCAGTTGTTACAGTCAGGTAAAGCACGGTTAAGGTTGACACGTCCTCTCCCTTCTGTTAGCTTTATTCTCCTTTCTAGTGCCTCTGTTGTAACAAGCACATATACACATACATAAAAAAGAAGGCTGGGTGGTGATGGGATTTGGCATGACATGCTATTTGGGTTCTGCAGCAACCTACTGAAGTGCCACTTGCCAGGCTGCTGTTCAACCTGAAGGGATCAGGCAGTCAGTGTATCACATAGCAAAGGATTGCTTAAAAATAGAGAGGACTCGTGTCAAACTCGGAGGAAGTATTGATTGAAGCCAGAAGAGGAGTTAGTGCTTCCTTCAGTGTTCCTAATCCGTGTGAAGGACCCGCACAGAGAAACCAGCTGCAGACTTCTTACATTTGCTCTTACCTGTAAGTGCAGAGCAGGCAGCAAAAAGAAATCAAAGGGATGTCAGATGTACTGTGAAACTGGGTCACTGTGCAGCAAATGGAATTTAATGTGAAAATATAAAGAAAGTGGTTGGTAAAAACATGAAATAAATGAAGCTAATGAGAACAGCTCACAAAGGAAGCCTTTGGAATAGCAGTTACCTGGTTTACTAAAAGGACTGAACATTTGAGAAATCAGTTTCCAGGAAATAAATCAAAACCTGAGAAACTGCTGAGATACCTGACCGCAGCAGTGGGCTCTTCGATGTGGGAGCATTGTTTTTATGAGCTGGGTTACAGTCAGGGAACGGGGAAGCAGGATGTGGTGCCTGCTCCCATTTCCTCGGGTTTCCTCATTTTCAGCCATTCCAGCTGAACTTCCGAAGGTGTGAGGAAAACTGAATTTAGTCCATCTTCTGGGGAGAGCTGCAGAAGCTTGTGTCTGTTAGGGCTAGAGGAAAGGACCCTGGGAGGCCTTGTGAGAAACCCCACATACAAAGTCCGTGGGGAATTTGAAAACATCTGTTTTCAAAGCTCTGGTAATATCTAGCATAGTGCTTGATCGAACAAAGATCTCCTTGTTCAAAGCTGTTGGCTGCTCCAGGCAACCAGGAGGAGGAAACAAGGCAGGTCTTAAGAAGGCAGTTTTCCCTGGTGCACTGTGGGAGGCTTAGGGATGCCGCATGCACACCCGAATGTGAATAGGCAGTTGCAGGTCAAGAAGCTCCTTGGGATTTGACAGAGGAAAGTAGGAGTGGAAAACTGGGGAAATTGATTTTAAATGGAAAATAGTGAAAACTTTCTCCTTCTTGTTCCCAGACCATGGCATTTAAGTTCAGAAGTAACCTCAGGACACTTCTTCCAAGTGGGTGGGACACTGTGTGCCAACTTTCAGCAGTAATGAGGAGGCTGAGCAGGGAACGCACCTGCTCATTCCGCTCCTTTAGTCCAGTGCCAAAGGATTTCTGAGTTGGGATGTAGGGTTGGGCCAGAGGGTGGTAAAAGCGAGAATCTGTATTACCTAAATTGGTGGTAGCCTCCAACAGGGACAGGTAGAGAATAGAAGGAGGAATGGTGCATAGTGGGTGTCTTCATAACAAAACTAGTTATCTATGATCTATGTACGTGCGAACAGAGTAAAACATATTTTGGGTTGGCTTTCCAAGCAAAAGCCATTGAGGTAGGAAGACACTGGTGTTATCTGGTAAATCATAAGCTGCCTTCTTGGAGGAAATAGAGCGTTAAATAGAAAAGCTAAGTGAACTTTGATGAACCAAATGGCCTATGCTTGTTCCATCATTTTTTATTAATTACACCAGGTGGCTCACTCTGGGTCTTTGAGTGTATATCCGAATGCTCTGCTGTGTCTCTGAATTGTCACCTGAACTCTGACTGCTGGAAGCCTAAGGTGATGGTGACAGTCTATCCTCCACAGCTCTTCTTCAGTAGATAAATTTAGAAGAAGAAGGGCCATGGGGATACAGAATATGCAGAAGTCTCCAGTGTGATATACAGGTAGGGGCTCAGTGCAAAGTGGGGTCTGCTGCCCCCCAGGAACTGAGTGAGGCTGTTGGTGTGTACACCAGCCCTTCTGATAAACCACAGCGCCAGCAATTACTCTTTCCTGTCAACTTTTTCTGTATTGCTTCCTCCTGAGGGCAAGATGGCTTTCACACAGACTCTTACCTGTGCATGATGGCAAGTGGGATGGGGGATGTATAGCAAATGCCCTTCTGCAGCAAGCCCGAGCACAGCACTCTCCTGCCTTTATTTAAGAAGAGACTTTTTGGCAGCAATTACTTGTAGATGAACGAGTTTTTCTTTATGCCTTCAGCTTCTTTGTTGCTGTTGCCTCAGATGCCACTGAACCACCACAGCGAAGACAGTTTGTCCTTTAGATAAAGGATGTCAGTTGCCAATGCAGAGTATTGATTTCTGCTGATTGCTAATGAGTAGGTTGAACTGTAACTTTGCGTGGAGAAATTGAGCTGATTCAGGCTATTGGAAGTGTCACTTGGGCTGGTGGAAATTTCCCAGCTAGTGACTATCTGTGTGATTCTGGCAAAGGCAGTTCCCTAGGGAAAACTTCTCACCCTCACTTTCCCTTGGTCTCCAAAGCAGGTTTTCATGAGACTGGTGCCTCACCCTAGCCTAGGGCAGGGAATTCATGGGAGGGGATCAGCCTTTACATCAGGAAATGAAACAACATGACATATTCATATTTTTAAAGCAACTACTTCTGACTGCTAAAGTTTCATTTACCATGGGCAATGTGGTCCACCTCCTAAGGCTGGCAATCAGCCACCTCCCATCTCTATTGGATATGCAACTCCCTACCCTTATTTTCATAGGCGTTTTATCTGCACCGACTGTTAGCTTCAAGTCCCAGCTCCTCGTTTGTATGGAATAATTTCTGATGGGTCCTGAAAAAACCTGTTCACACTTCATTGGAATAGTACTGAACGGTACCAAAAAAAACCAACAAGAAAAAATACTGCTTAATGCAAGCAGGGTGAGAAATCCTTCTAAATGAGTTCTAAGCAATGGATCCTGTGTTATTCCTTGAGATTTATTCCGCTGAATTTTGATATTGTGATGTATCTCCTCTGTGCTTTGATATATTTTTCTCCCTGTCAGCAAGCCACATCTTAAGCAGTAGCAGATTCTTTGCAATTAATGAGCATTTTGAAAAGTCACAGTTCCCTTTCACCCCTCCTTCTCTCCCTCCAGTCTTCATCCGGTATTATTCTCGTAAACTCAGTGGCAACTGTTGAACTAATCCTGTTAACCTCACTGTAGGATTTCTGAAGTTAACTTTCGGGGAAGGAAACTTACTTCTTACTGCACATTGAGACTTCAGAATTACTCTTTCCTCTTAAACTGTACTGCTTTGATATCCCCATGATGGATGCTGTATAAAACTTAAGGCAGGTATTCATGCTAACAACATTAGTCAAAAATTGTATTAGGATGTCAGTATGGTCGTGTGGGAGAAGACTAGTGCTCCAGCTGGTCAGGATTCACCTTCAGCTACTACAAAGGAACTTTTCAATTGATTATCTCTGTAACCATCAAATTTTCTTCCTCTTCAACTTGATAACAAAATGAAGGGTGGTCCAGCACCATATTAATCTTTCAGGTCTCTTCTGAAGGGGTGGACAGCTCAAAAAAGGTGTCCTCTGTTTCACGTAGGTTTTTTTCCTCCCAGCTATGTTATTCTGTGCCCAGTGTGGAAATTGTTAGGTTGCATGAGAAAGCTTGTTTGGATTAATTCAGAATCGTATCTGTTTTTTGTAAAGGTCTTTCTTTCAGCTTATTTTGTGGCTTGGTTTACTAAACTGTGAGGAGGTCAGATGACTTTGCCAAGGACAGACAGGGACCCAATGTGTCAGCTTTGATGGGATCTCTGGTCCCAGTGGGTGTAGGGGCGTTACAGGTGAGAAACATTTATGAGTCACATGGCTCATAACATGGCAGATGTGTAGCCAAGGGATGCATAGCCTCTTGCTGGTGAGGTGGAGTTCTTGCATGAAGCACATTGGTGGGCTGATACCTCCTTGTCTGCAGTCTGGTATCTGCGGCCGGCACGGAGGAATGAAAGGTGGCTTGTAAATAAATTACATCACTTGGATGGTATGAAAGCTGGCTGGAAATGCTTTCCTGGAGGCTCCTAGGTCTGCAGAATAGCTGTTCAGGGTCCTTGATGTTGTTGTTGCTGTTGTTGCTGCAGGGCCTTAACTTTGCTGATAACATATGTTAAGTGCGACTTACAAGAAGATGTACCAAAGGAATCTGGCAGCGTGAAACTGTAATTAAGCCTCCACAGAATTTGGGCTTTTGGGGCATGTAAGTCAACACAGGGAAAACTTGGTGTGACTTTAATGGAAAAATAGCTACGGTGAATAAAGAAGAGCTTGTAATTAGTTCCTCAGGAATGTCTGCATTGTGGAACTTCCTAGATTTATTTGTATATTTTGAAACCAAGGGTTCAATCAGGTGAGATACACTTCTCAGTCAGTGACAGTGTTCAACATTCATGGAGGAGGCACTTGAGCCTCTTCCATATCTAAATGCCATTCCTCTCTTATATGAGAACAAAAGGGGGTCTGGATCTTCAAATCTAGCACCCCGATACCACAAGCAGCCCTATGGTGTGATGACACTGGCACCAAGGGAGCTTGTTCTCTCAATGTCTCTCTAGCATTCATTGGCAGTACTGCTTCCTCAGCAAGACACAGGAGTGGAAGGAACCCAGGGTGCCAAGGGGCTTGCTGAGGCAGGACGGATGCTTGCTGGGACCCAGATGCATCCATGCTGCCCCTTCCAACCCACTTACCATGCCAGGTAGCGAAGAAGTCTGGGACAGAGCCCTGGAGCATGGTAACTGCTCACAGCTGGAGGAGGAAGAAAGTTTAAACTGCTGAATCACAGCAACTGCTGCAGTTTATGTGCAAGGGAGACGTGGGGAAAGAGCTTGCTCTTGCCATCAGATATGCAATCCATCTGTTAGTGAATTTTGCCCTTAATAACGTATGATCAACTCATGTTTTTCTGTGCTTCTGTGTGTAGCATGGCAGTGGGAAACTATCACAGATCTGATATTAACACACAGATAATCAGCAAGCTAGTTAATCACAGCATTCAGATGGCTCTGAGCCTGCCTTGCTGCCTGGCAGAGATAAATTATGCAATAAGAGAGCTATAAAACAGTATTTTGAAACTATTAAAAACTAAGCCCACATTTCAGAAGTTGTTCTACCAATTACAGTTCTGATAGAAGGTGGAAGTCTGTTTTCCACTCTTTGTATAGAATATGCATATGTATGGGTATGAATAATTGACACTACAGGCAGTTTTTCTATTAATAAAGCCACTGTTAATCAATAAAAGTGATTAATAGCTGCTTTGTCCCCAGATTACATTAGGTCATTCAGTACAGAGCCTATAGCTCCTTCGTTTGTGTCTCTGGGGAAGCAGAAACATCCCGCTCTCTTCAAAAAAGGCTGCAGCAGGTCAGGAGGATGCCGCTTGCAGGGCTGCTGGGCACCTAAATCTGCGGCGGAGGTTTCAGGAGGTCTCGTGTCTCTGAAGCTCTGCCATCAGTGTCTTTGAAAACTTCCCTGCGGTTTTCTGGGAAAGGCCTCTGTCTTTGTGGCCCACACATCTTGTGGGTATGGTGGCAGAATGAAATGATGGAGCTTGTAGAAAGCTTGATGGAGTCCAAGCTGCACTTTTCAAGGAAGACCAGTGCTAGATGACTGGTTTGATCTCCACTGAAGTCCCTGCACAACCCTTTGTGAACTGCGTTGCACAGAGGGTTTTGTGACAAAGGTCACAAAATGAAACCCTTTTAGTGACCCCCATTATACACTGATGATGTCTGCACTAATAAAGAAATCTTCCAGGAGATCTTTGGTTTCTTTCAAAAGCAACCATGCTAAATGTTTATGTTTAGACATTCAAAAAGGGTTCCTCACTGGGAGTAATTCAGCATTTAAGCCAGCACAAAACCGATGTATCCTCAAAGTCCCATGCATGCACCAGCCTTTAATTCCAAACACACAGCCAAGACCCAAATAGACATCAGGTAAGAATAGTTCAAGGTCTTGGGTGCATTTAGGCTTCAAGTTGGCCTTCTGACTGACATGATGGAGCAGCTTATCCTGGAGGCCATCATGAAGCAAGTGGAAGAAAAGAAGGTTATCAGGAGTAGTCAGCATGGATTCACCAAAGGGAAATCATGCCTGACCAATCTGATAGCTTTCTACGATGACAT
>Ga0065711_1005906_pt1 | contig 18858 bp, 9 predicted proteins | sample Hoacrofraction12_FD_59098 | JGI IMG/M metagenome (GOLD analysis project Ga0065711, IMG submission 59098) | Hoatzin crop microbial communities from Cojedes, Venezuela - Epithelial fraction 12 v2 (version 2) | ecosystem: Host-associated > Birds > Digestive system > Esophagus > Crop | place... | reverse complement strand
CCCCCCCATACAGTTTTTAGATCCCTTTTTCATACCACTTTTCTCAGAAAATCTAAAAAAAAAAAATAATCCAGAATGACAATTTTCCCCCCCGTTTTATTCCTTTCCTTTTTTCCCCTCTCTTTGGGCCTAAGCTGAGAGATGTGTAGAAATACAGTTTCAACACCTTTCAGTATTAAACTATTAGGAGTAGGTTTTCTTTTCCAGAAACGAGCACTAAGAGATACTGAAGCACTAGCAGCAGCAGTATAAAATGTTAAAAACTGACTCCCTAACATGGCAGTGTTAAAACAATGCCAACAATATTAACTCTGATGAAACCCAAAATTATCCGAACAATAACAAGGTGTTTTCTACACCTGATAATTTAGCACTAATTATATAATTTAATTGTATTTGTATTTAAATAAATAGTCTTAACTCCTTTCCTGGAATTCTTCACGGATTATAAGTACTTGTAATACTAGAGATAAGAACAAACTACACGCTTACATAGGCAAGAGAAGGCTTAATTTTATTTTTTTTTGCTGGACAGACACAGAAAAGACAACATTTCCCAGTGTCCTGCTGTGAGATCGTATTTAAATTCAGTGTTTCATTGTGGTGCTTCTCAGTCATCCAACACAACCATTCCTTACCCTCTTTTGGCTGCCTTGGTTGGTAGTGGTATCCCATCTCTTGAAACATCTGTCCCTGCATAGGTAAGTTTTATCCAGGATTCCAAATACAGAAGCCACTCAGTAATGGCAGTGTAAGTTTTCGTACGTAACTGTGAAGCCCACAACAAGATTTCTCTTAGGCTGTGAGGAGCAGTAAAGAAAGGATTAGAAGAGGCTGTTGTGAAGAAATGTCCTTTTGCTATGGCAGCTTTTACATTACCACCTATGATAGCTGAAGTAGTTTTTAGATAGGGATCGGTTTTCGGCTGACTGTGTAATACCTACAGTTAGTGTAGTCCCAATTGCTCCCAAAATGGGACTAAAATGGAGGAAATCTGAGCTACTCTATGTAGATTGGCATTTGATCATTCACTTAGGCACAGTCAGAAGGAAGTTGATGAGTGAAGGAAGTGGATGAGTCTCTTCCCAGCACTGGCTTCTGGGCCTCACTCAGACTGCCCCAGGGGACATGTGAACATCTAAGGACCAAAGCCATCTGCTCTCTGGTGGGCTGTACCCATTGTGACCCTCGTTTGGGGTCATCTGCAGAAAGCTGCTGTATTCTCCTTCCAGGCAGGAAGCTGTTTTGTACACAAGCCTGCCCTTCTGTACGTCCACAGGGATATAGCACAGCCTTGTCATACAAATCATTCTGCAGGTTAGAGAAATGGCTCATCTGTAGAATGTCTGGGATGCTCAGGACATCTTATCACTGGGGAAAAAGACTGCAACAGTTACACGAACAAAAGCTCTAGTGGAACGTAAAAGTCTTCTCCATTCTGATGAACCATTTTCACCAAGAGGGTTTGAACATGACTGCAATTAAGTCATGACTGCAATTAAGACAAAGCAGTAGAGCAAACACTTCTGCTAGATTTGGGGACTCTGTAACCATGTTAATTCCCAAATACGCTTCAACAGGTGTAAAGAATAGAATCTTACTTAACTCACAGAACAGGCCTACACGGGCCCAGAGCTTGAGCAGTACCTGGTCCATTCTGCACCAGACAACTGGAAATATTTTAGTTATCTCCAGGGACAGCTCGGCTACAAACTGAACCTCCTGGCATGGAAGTTTTTACAGTACAGAAGGATGTGAAGTGGTTTCTGTTGGAAAAGGAGGGGTCTTTCTTACTGAAAGGTGAAACATGAAGTAGGTAATAAGTGACATGGAAAATATTCTCATGGTTCACCTGCATGTTTTTACAATGGTCTCCCACAATTCCACTGTAAGGCGGTAACACAAAGAGAATCAACAGTGGAGGCAAACTAGGTCATCTAATTTTCTAATTCTTGGTAATAGCATTTATGTATTTGCTTGACCTGGAAGCCTTAAATCTAGTGATAGGGTCATGGAAGGAGGAGAATGAAGATAACACGTATACTCAAGTGTGCTTTGGTCCTGCTGTTTCAACCATTTCATCATTATAAGGATGCTGTCGCATTTTAGCTGTGCAGCCTAGAAACAGACTCTTTTAGCTCAGACAACAGTCTAACTTTCTGCTTCTATTAGCTTTTTTCCTTCTTTGCAGTGGTGTTTCACCGACAGTAATATATGGACTCTATTGTTCTCCCCATCTATTGCCACAGGTGGAAAAAAAAAAGTAGAGAGCAAGCGATAAGCTTTGCTTTCTTAGCATTGCACTGGGACTTTTCAGTAGCAAGAAAAAGCGGTTGCAGCACATCAGAACTGGGAGGCTACAGTAGCTAAATTCCTGGCGTTCCTATATGAGTGTGTGTTTACTGGCAAGACAGTCTTTGCTCAGTTATCTAGGGCATAAGCTGCCTTCTGTATGTGAAATGTGTACTTCTTTCTAATTCCAGACCACGTGATCCGAGTGACTCCTAATTACACTCTTCTGTTTGTGTTACATTTCTTCTCTAAAATTTTGTTCAGGAATAATTATTAACTGTAAGTGCTTCCTTTAGAGCTACTGTTAGTTTTAAGGGCAATCCATGTCTTCAATTCTATTTGATGAGAAATTTCATAGAATACATATGAACATTCATTTCATTCTAGTTCAGAATGAAGAATTTCTGTACAAATCTAAGGCTCCAGCATCTCAGCTGCACATACCCTATGTTACAGGAAGTGAATGGTATCCAACTTCGTTTTCCGATAACAGTACTATGACAATGTTAGCAAAATTTACAAGGAGAAACATACCTGGACTACAAATTTAAGAGGGAATAAACAAGTGACTTACTAACTACACCAATAATTTGATTAATTTCATTGTATCTACTTAGGAATTGTCCTGTCAGATTTTTCTTCTTCAAGGAACAGAAGCAAAGCCCTTAAATCTAGCATGAATGTATTGGTCTTCTGTTATTACAAGTCCCTGTCTTCTTGAATTAAAGTAAAAAGAGAAATGGTAGGGGTTTTTCTTAAAACATTTCCCATTTCTTACTAAAATTTCCATAATAAGAATGCCATATCTGATAAAGTTATCCCAGTAGGTGACTAAGCACTGAAACAAAAGAATTAACCAGTGAGGAATCAGAGAGGGTTGGTTTTTTTGCCATCAGATTTTAAACATTTTTAAAAGCCATGTTGGTCAATTTACATTTTATACATACTTGATAGAATGGCACATTAAGATAAATGAACACATTGTGATGCCTTCCAGTGTTACAAGGGTGACAAACAAAATCTGGAGATCCACGTATGCTTGAAAGAACCGTACATTTGTTTAAATAAACTCATAGAAAACTAACAAAACAACCGTAAAACAGATTTATAAACAGGTAAAATGAATAAACTGTAAAAATACTGCATCTCCCATAAACATACTCTGTGGTTCCACCACCTTGTGGCCAACATAAAAAGTTGCAGTTTTGCTTCATACGGTGCATGCTGATTGCCTTGTATTAGCAACTGACGGTCAGAACTGAGGCAGGCAGTGGGCATCAGCAAATATAGTCAACACACTGCTGTATTTTGCCCTTAGCCAACACACTGAAAAAATAGCAGCATTAAAATACAGCCTGAAATAGCTTAGCTACTACCTCAACTTGTTAAAATTGTGCAAGAATAAAGAACACCAGCAGCATTTTAATGGATGTGTTTCAATTTGGTTTCGAAGGCTCCCCTCCCACACAAAGCACACACAACACAAAGCTGAAACTGATCTAGTAACTGTTACTTCTTGTCCATCTGTGAAAACTTTCCCCATAGTTTTCTTTACTTAACTTTTTTTAATTTTACTTAAAACCTTATTCAGTGTTAAAAAAACCCGTAAGAATTTAAAAATAGTTTCTAAATGCCAGGAAACTGATGCTTATTCCTCTCCTTAAACTGGAGATACACAGACTATCCTAATCACCTGAATTTCTTTAGTTAAAAGTTTTAACGTTTCAGATTCCTGTTACTGAAAGCTACATTTTTAGAAAGGTCTCTCCAACACACTAGAAACTGAAAGCACATAAACTCCCAGTGCAGATGTAAGTTTGCTCTTATGGTGTTTATATTGTACCTTTTTGATACAGAAAATGGAAGAGTTAGGTTTTCTGACACAACTCGCAAGGGAATATATAAGAGTAGAAGGCCTTCTCTAAAGCCAAGTTTTGCAGTTCCCTTTTTGTTGAAGTATGATAAGGCTTATTAAAAAAAAAACAACAGAGTAAAAAAAAAAAAAAAAACAAAACAAAAACCACAACCAAAATCCCTGGGAAAATAACATAAAAGCCTTTTGGAAATACTTAATTTCTGAAAACATAAGACTATTTGAAAAAACTTAATTGCGAAATCAAAGGAAATTCAAGAAATCAATTTTCATATTTCAAATCAGTCCATGATTTCATCATCAGCAATAAGATGCACTATCTTTTCCAGCCCAAAATTACCAGCTTTGGGGAAAACATACTCATACTTAACAGAAATAATTAACGGGTTAAGTTAAATTAACATTTTTCCCTGATCCACATGCCTGCATGTTAGATAACGTTACATTAGAACTGAGCATTGTAATGAGAGACTAAAAGCAACAACCTGTAACAGTAACCAAAGCAAAAGCAATTTTCTCATGGTTACATACTATAGATCAGTAATTTAATATTAACTTCCTATATAAATAAAAGTAAAAAAGTTGGGCAAAAGTAAATTGGCACAGTCATTATGGTATTGCTTTCCAGTTTCAACACTGCAAAGAGCAGCCACAGATTCCAAACACTGAAAGGAAAAGGCTATCGCCCAACCACCTGGTGTAACTTGGTTGGGTTTTTTTTTTTCCCTTTTAAATGAAGGCATCAGCAGTGCTGCTGCCTCAGATGGATCAAACAACAGCTTGGAACAGGCAGGTGTGCAGCTTGCAGTAAAAGGATTGCTATAGAACCACTATGTGAAAATGAGAACAAATACATAAAAACAAAACCATAGAGTGTGGTTTACTGGTCTGCGTGACTTTAAGTCAGTGTTTTTCAGGATTGTGACTAATTTTTACCTTGAAAAAGGCAAAATAATAATTATAGAAAAAAAAAATCTTAAGCCTTCAAGTTTCCTTGCCTTCATTCCCTCCCTCCCCCCAAAAAGCACCTCCTACTATAAACACTTCTGTTTTACGGGTTCAGAAGTTGGAATGTAGTGGAAATACATACAAGAGAGAAGGAATTTCTAGTTGTACATTACATTACAAAGAGGTTTGCTCCCAGACCTAAGGAGGGAGGGATACTAAGCAATATTAAATTCCTATAAGAATCCTTACAAAGCATGCAAAATATTGATATACTCACAAAATTGAAATTTATATTGGTTCCTTTTTGAATTTGCAACTTCACAGTACAATAATTTCTAATATTATGCAGCAGTCAGAATTACAGTGACTACAAAATCATTTTGCCTTTAATTTTTTTTTTCCATTTGTTTGAAAGACTACTTTGTGATTTTTTTTCTTTTTAATTGAGAGGTTGCAGGTCACCCATCAGAAAATGTGAAATTCAGCATAGCAGGGGTTGCTTTCTTTGTGGTATTTCCCCTCAAACAATGTTGACAACTCTTGTCAGTCTTTCAAAACCTGTCCCTCCCTCTCCTTCCCATGCTGATTCCTTCCCTTGTCTTCAAGCTGTACTTTTCTTCTCGCCAGCACGATGATGGACGGTTGCCACTAAATGGATGCTGCATAACTGGGTAGGAAGTGAAGGGTACTGGAGTAGTTTATGAAAACGGAATCGCTCCCACCCCCACAAGATGCTTGGCACAACTGCTTCATAGCCAGAATACTTTGCTCTGGATACCAGCAATTAGATTATGCTTTCAGTTCCCTAGACAAATATTGCTGCCCTTTGTGCCTATGTAACCCCTGCGGCTTTAACTGGTTTAGGCCGGGAAACAAAAAGCTGCTGTTTGGCTGGCCCTTCTGAACTGCTCTGTGTAGTTCCACAGAAATTTCTTCACTGCTCTTATTTAAAACAGGGTTGGAATTTCTGGAGAATACACAACGCATGCTACTTGCTAGATTGTCCATAAAGTACATTCTGACACATTTTTTCAAAGTATTTGTAACTATCAGAAAAAGACTCTTGTAGAAGCAATGTACAAAGCCTCCAAAAATTCAAGTATCAAAAAACAGGGGTTTTGATAAAAGCTTGGAGTAAGCAGCCAGCCAAACTGATAGCTGTTGGGTTTTTTTTGTCCACAAATGCAGTGATAACATCTTTTCTTCAGAGTGTTGGGAATTAACAGTCTTCCCAACTCATTTTCATGGAGTTTGGTGGGGTTTAGGGAATTTAGCAATCCTGCCTGGATAATACTGCTCCTGCTTTTACTGCTTTTATATGCAAACAAATAACAGAATCACAAGCAGAATCACTGACTAACCCTCCCTGCCTCTCTTTAATTTGCTATATTAATTTATAGCGTAACATCATTGGGCCTGGCTCCCTTAACCCAAGAAAACCCATCAGAAGTGCAACACAGGCAAGAGCAGGGCATCTCTTTCCCTAGAGCTATATAAACATTTGCAAGGGAAGGGGTGGGTGACGCAAAAAAAAAAACCAAAAAAACCACAAACCAAAACACAAATGAACAGTTTTAGTTGTACACAAAACTGTTTCGTTTCTTTAGAACCCTGTTCAAATCAAGACTTGAGTTTCTGAGGAGGGAATCTTAGATCCCAGACCCTTCCCTTCTCCTCTCCTCTCGCAAAGAAATACTATTTCTGTGGCCTAGAACAGTACTTTAAAAACAGCAGTTATTAAAGACACAGTTGTGATACATCGTTTAACTCCCCCTCACCCACAAAAGGGGTATCCTAGCAAGTGGTCCAGTAGAAATCTTGAAGTTTCTTTATGATAAATTAAATCTATAAAATGAGGAATACCTTCTGTCACATTCCCAACAAGAATTACAGCCACACTCTGTGGTGCATTTGTTCAATTGTCTATTGCTCCTTCTGGTGGAGGTTCTGCACAGCTCCATCGCCAGTTCAGTTCTGGTCCTACCAATCAAAAGTAGAGATTTTTCTCCTTTCTCTTCAGCTTGTCTCTGGTTAACAAACAGCAGAAGCACTGAGGGCCATAATTCCCCGGGACAGGAACAGGCCAGTAATGTCTGAAGAAACACCAGTCGTCTTTTTCTTAGATGAGGCAGATTTATGCCAAGAGCAGTTTTTTGTGTCCTGTTGGTATCACGGGCACCTACACCTCTGTGGAAAAGAGAATGCTTTGCCTCTTGCTGTCTGGAGTAGGGATAGTCTCTAGCTGCAGAAAGTACAGGAGAACTTGAACCTGGAAAGACAAAGAAAGAGGTAATAATAAAGCCCTTTTAACTCATTCTCATCCTGGCTATTCGAGAGTTGGCAGACATGCCTACAGCTCTCTCCACAGGAACATCTTGCAGTTATCTGTTTGTTTTAATGCCATGTATAACAGCAGGAATATTAAAACTTGCAGTGCTTCAGAAACTCTTTGCAGCTTCCAGGACATAAGAATGGTGTAGGTGTTTCACTGCACTGAAAAAATCTGATCTATAATTTGCCATTACTCAGTAAAGAAAGTACAAATCAGCCTGACCAGCTAAACACAGCCTCTATGTTTGAATTCTCTGCATCACCTTCAAAACGCAGCAGTAGCCACAGAAATCTGAATTTAGCAAAGAATTTTGTTATGCATCAGTGAAGGTGGTTTAAGTGTTGAGCAGCACTGCATAAAAAACATCGACAGTCCTCTTATCCCAGGCTAGCAGTATGGCACTGTGAGACAGCTCTCAAAAAATCTTGCTGTGCACAAACATGAAACATACGGATTGAGTGTATGCTGCCATTTTTTCATGAAAAGCTGTATCAGTGCAGATGCAAGCCAAACTGCTTGAAGAAACACGGTTCTGCTGTCTAAAATGCCTGTGTAAGGGTGAAAGTTGTTTATGTTTCTCAAAAAAACCCCAAACTGTCATGAACACAGACAAGGGTGGCGGGACCAGGCCTCGCTAGAGGGCTGCAGTTTCCCAGGTACTGCCTTCACAAGATTCAAGCGTGCATTCAGGATTTTACCTGGGACATGACTTCCAGTGACCAACTGTCAGTCATCGTGATAGGCTGGGTTGGGTTAGCAGGAATTTTACTGTCCTTCTCTGAAGGTCTGAGCAGCGTTGGTCCAAAGACAGTTGCAAGATTATGCAGGGACATCTTGTTAATGCTTTCTCTCTCAGCAACCCTGGAAGAAGAAACAATGAACAAGGCAGATCTTTATAAATATCCGTGTTCGGAAGTCACCTTGAGTAAGAAACCATCTTTATTCTTTTTGTGAAAAGTTTTAGATACATTCAATCAACCACTCTCTCCATATGTGCCTAAATGAACCTTATGTACAGGCAATACCTTGATATGACACACCACAGTCTTGATGCACTCTACAGACATGGCTTAAACTTGGGAAAGGGAGAGGAATGTTTATCATCCCAGTTTCATGAATAAGAAACTGAGGCACAAAGGTTAAAAAATTTACCCAAGGGCAGAAAAGACTGCAGGAGAAACCAAAGTAAAACCCAGATATCCTGGATTTTAATCCTGAACCATCGTCACAGGATTATCTTTCATCTTTACAGTGACAGTCTCTGGTATGTAACAAAATACATATGTAAATTAACACATTGTGCATGTATTAAGCAAGCTTATTGCATTAATATCAAACACATGGAAATACTTTCACAGTTACAACCATATTTACAAAGACATAGACAAGATCAGAAAGACTAGTCTAAGCAGGGAACTGACAACTCCAGTTAGCAGTAGTGCAAAGCTGGAATTCTAAAAAATGTATGATGTTAGACTGCAGGCGCCTTTTCAGACAGGGTTCACAAGTCTTTAAACAAGGCTAAAGCTTCACTGTTTGTACTAAAACCTTTCCCCGTCTTTGTATCCAGAGGCAGGTGCAATTTTGCAGTGATATTGTGCCAGGAATTTGCATTTGCACTAAATAAGCCCTGAGACTTTTGTTACCACTTTCCTTCAGTTCTAATCCTTTCAACATTAGTGGGAATGGAATTCAGGATTTGGTGCCTCCCTAAGTGAGTATGAGACAACAGTTCATAGAATCATAGAATGGTTTGGGTTGGAAGGGACCTTAAAGATCATCCAGTTCCAACCCCCCCTGCCATCAGCAGGGCCATCTTCCACTAGACCAGGTTGCTCAGAGCTCCATCCAACCTGGCCTTGAACACTGCCAGGGAGGGGGCAGACACAGCTTCTCTGGGCAACCTGGGCCAGGGCCTCACCACCCTCATGGGGAAGAATTTCTTCCGAATATCTAATCTAAATCTGCCCTCTCCTAGTTTACAGCCATTCCCCCTTGTCCTGTCACTACACACCCTTGTGAAAAGCCCCTCTCCATCCTTCCTGTAGGCCCCTTCAGGTACTGGAAGGCTGCTAGAAGGTCACCCTGGAGCCTTCTCCAGTTATCTGATGAGCACTCACAGCAAATCAGCAAATGCTTCTTCATTTGTGTGATTCAGCATGAATTCAAGGAAAAGACTCCTCTCTTCAAAATAATGACACTTTACACATTAAATACATGTCTAAATGATCCACATATTACCTTTTTAAATGGTCCAAAAGGAAAAGGAATGTCACAAGATTGGGTTCTGGAAGCGATAACAATAGATTCAACATACAGCTTTCCTTTGCAACAGGGTCTGAAAGTGCTACAAGACAGAAAATAACAAAACATCACCATAGGCAGCGAACGACATTGGACTGACTGTGTCATTTCCCAAACCCACAAAGATGATGGTCCGGAATGGACTGCAGTTACATCATCAACTGGAAGGTCATAGTTGCACTTCAGTGCCCCACAGGATCTCCTTCCTATATTTCATAGATACACAGAGAATCCTTTTCTCTCGAGCAGTTCAAGTGCTTTCAGAGTTTCAACCATTACGTTGTTTTTCCCCCGCATCAAGACAAGGCAAGTCATAGCCCCCCACCAAAGAGGGCTGCCCTGGAGGACTGAATGGGGCAAACAGCAAGCACAGCCTCCACAAGTAGGCTGTCATGCTGTACGTAACCTGTCCTTCAGAAACCTGGACATTTTCGACTTACAGAAAAGCATGGCAATTGCCCGTACTCAAGCTCATGGGAGGAAGTCATTCCAAGGCTCATTTCTGAGCTCCGTTTCACTTCCCTAAGAGCTTGTTCCAGGCTTCTGTCCAACATTATAAATATGGGTTTCATATTGCTGTAGGAGCAGCCTCCTACACAATAGTTTCAGTTACCCAGGGCTATTTCTGCTACTACCTACCAATGCCCTCGGCAAAGTTGGGGTACAGTTCATCTGTAAAGAGGGGTTCAGGCAGTTCCCGGAAGTAGAGTTTCAAGGTGCCTGCGATGGCATTGACATCCATCTCGCTCATCATCACTGACACGTCTTTGTTATCTGAAAGAAGGAAGAGGGGAAGCAGGGTAAAGCAGCTGCTGGCCTTGCATTCATTCTTTTTCTTGCTTTGGCTCTCTTTGTTTATCCTTTGTCTTTGCCCAAATCGCTGAGAGTTTTCCTGTTTACATTTCTCCAGAATAAATGAGCTACCTTCTGACAATGTAGAAGTGCTCCACAAATGGCTGCAAACAGTTTATAGCTTTAAAGCAAGCAGAGGGAACCTCACACTACCCAAGGTTAGTTATGCTGTGCCAGTGACCTCAGCCTGATCTGGAACAAGTCCTGCTTGACTGTATTTGTATGCATTTCAACTTCTGTTAGTAACAAGAGTTGTTATTCCAATTCCCTGCCTCTAACAGCTTAGAATAAGAGACTGAGCCTGTTTGACTCCCCAGGAAGTGTAGCTAAAGTACACAGGCAATTCAGGGCTCACATTTCAGTTTTGTTACCATTAAGAACAACAAACCCACCCCCTTCCCCTAAAACAAACAGACCAACCAGCAGAGCCAGCGCTGGTTTCACGAAGCTTAGTGTCAAACAGCATTTAATACAAATGAAAAAAGTTAGTTTTCAAAACATGAAACACCTTGACTTGCACTAGTGAAGATTCGTAAATCAATGTGTTTGGTAGCTTAGAGGATTTGAAAAGAAAGCACAAGAAGGAAGAAATTTCACAAAATAAGTGAAGAAAAAGTGCAGGGAGGGTGAATTTGGGCACCTGGCACAGGCCTCATGACTGCTTGCATCAAAACAGAGCTCGAGTGGGGCTTGAGCAATCCTTGGACCATCACGTGGAGACTGGAAGTAGGGCAGAATTTCACCTTTTGTACCTCAGCAATTTGGAGGGGTTTCATCTGCCTGACCTCGGATGCCTTTTGGGACATACGTGCCATTCTTTTAAATGCAGCACCAGTAAGGAGCCCTTTTCTACTCAAGATCAAAGAAAGCTTTAAAAAAAATAATCCAATTTTACAACCTGTGCATATCAATCTAGACATAGAGTTAAGAAGAGAACTCTGGCCACCCAACTCCAGCTTCGTGAACACCCTTCCTAGTCAACCTTAGAAAGTGTTTTTTGCTGGATTCCTTTCACAAAACATTCTTAATTTCAAAGACTTCCATTAATTTAGAGACCTCAAAACAGCAAGGAAATTACCACTTTTGATTGCTGCCACTTCCCCTGAGGAAGGTGTCTGCCATTTACAAAGATTTGGCAAGGCAGGCACTCCCACCATTTCTTGTCTGCTGAGAGGAATAACAAATGCATTATTTGGTATGAGGATCCATCCCGTTGCATGTCTTGGGTTATATCTGTAGCTGAAGAACATTAATAAAACATGCAGCCAGGGTTAAAATGATTCTCCTTGCACGAGAATCTCTACCTCTTAATGCTTCTTGGGGAACATAAGATTAATAATAGCACAGCCACCCAACATGAAGCTCACACAGGTTCTCACGGTGCAAAAAAGCATCAGACAAATACTTACTGACATCAAAGGCAGCTTTCAGAGCTTGGATGTCAGTTGCAACCCCAGAGACACGGTAGATGCCCACCTCCTCCATTCCACGCCGCTCTATCTCCTCCACACACTGGCGCACTATGTAAGGCACCTTCGATCTCTCTCTCCTTAAGAAAGCCAGACAGATGAGTTCAGTACAGCCCATGGCCTCAATACCTGTCACCCCAGTGATGGCTAAAATCACCCCACCATTCTGTGCAAACCTCTTCTGGAAAATGGGGTGGGGGAAAGTCTGAGTAGGCCATTAAGACCAAGCTGAAAAACTCCTTTTAAAACTGGAGCATGTTTTCCGAGTGTCTCAGCCTGGATTTGGCTGTTCTGCAGCTGCACTGAGCACTCAGGCTTCCGGCCAGGTCCCAGCGCCCCTAGAGCCTGCGACTTTGTGCAGGTAATCAGAGGATTCCCAAACAGACCTTGGATACATAGCAACACTCTTGATTTCTAATTAACGCAATTCCATAGGGAGGAAATACCACACTTCCCAAACTATCTAACAGAACAAACAGGTTTCTTCTGGCAAATGATTCATGACAAAAGATCAGGGGTTAAAATAATACAACAGGATCCAAAGAACTTGAACATTTCCGATTATGGAAAGGAAACATTGCTGTTTAGTGGCTCTGGAAATTTGTGACCAAGTCAGCTAACTACAGAGTAACAGGACAAGGGGTATTTCAGGAACTCACAAAAGTGATATGCTGTAAGTAAACACCCTGGGCTTCAAAGCCTGTGTGCATGCTGCTTTTTTTCCCCTGCAAAAAACAAAGCTCAGAGAATGTACAGCATCTCCTTTCTGCAGCCACAGCTATCTACACTACTGCCCACATGGAGCAGGCTGGACTGACAAATCCTTCGGTGGGCTAAAGACAGGCATGACCCACCAGCCAGGCGACTTTCTAAAACCAGAATAGGGAGAAACGTGACCCCTCAGCTCACTTGGTGACAATAGCAATCTTGACCCCAAAAACCCCAGTCTGCTTCCGGGACGGCATCCTTTTCAGGCTAAACTCCCGACTGGTAAACTTCACTGACAGCTTCACTTCAACCTGAATAAAAGAGAACAGCTGTTACTTTTCAAGTATGTTTTCTTTCCTATGCTGCAATGAAAAGCAAAGAAATAAAGCACACAAAAGGCACAGAATCAGTGCTGACTTCTGTTTTCCATACTTACTCCATTCATCGAGATGACTGTGCGTTGCCAATCTTTGTCCTGCAGCGCCTGTGGGTCCAGCTGAAAAACATGGACGTTACCCATGAGCTAGGAACAGACTTCAGAGAAATCAGCTAGCCTGAAAGGCTTCTGTTAGTGAGCAAAGCGCTAGCACTTTCAACATGTTATTTCTTTTCCATAGGAAAAAACCCATTCCAAGGTTTCCCAGGTTTTGGGTAATAGGACACTCAAATATCGTACGGTGCTCTAAGCAGGGCTGATGAGGACTCACGCACATGGAAAATGCAGCAACGTGTGTGCAGTGTCTGCTCAACAACAAAAGGAACCTCAGCCAGCAAAATCAATTTCTGAAAGCCAATAACCTCAGCCTTCACAGAAAGAGAGGCTGTATTCATTGTTGTAGCAGAACAGACACACTACCAGACAGCCAAACTTGTCCCACCCCACAGAGCCAGGAGTCAGAAAAGGGGAGGAGAGATTTCTGAAATAACTCTGATTTGAAATAGAGGAAACTGTCTGCCTCTGCAGTTTTCCAAAGACAGGTGAGGTTGGACGAGCGTGAAAATACTGCAGTGAAATAAAAAGCCAGGCTGGAGTACTTCGTAGCTCTTGGCTACGGAGCTAACAGCTTCCAAGAAGGACTATATTCCACGGAATTCGAAAGACACAATGACCCTAACAGTGAGATCAAGGAAGGGAAATATGAAGTGATCCACACAGAGACAAGCAACTCTAAACAAACCAAACCTCTGTCAGGATCTGACAGAGGAGAAATGGAGAAAATCAGCCCAGAAATCATGGGAAGTTGTCCTTCTTCAACCTGCCTATTCCTTTTCATTTCTAAGGCAGGAAAAACACCTGGCCCTGCTACTGCAAGAATTCATTAAGCAGAAACAAGTTCTGATGCAAAGCCCTGATCTCCCATTTTCAGCTTTGCTTGATCTCTTTTGAGTGGGCAGTTGTCAGGCTGGGGAGCAGCTGACAAGTACTGAAACATCAGCCAGAAATTTCAGTACTGCCTGGGAGAGTCCAAACACATCTGACCAGCTGAAGAGCGGCACTTGGCTCAAGCTACGCTGGCAAGAGAGAAGAGAGCTGTCTGCATGGGGACGTCTATCAGCTGTCAGAACCAGCCAGAGCAAGTGGACTTCGGTGTGTCCCGAGATGGTTTCGTAACACCTGGCTCTTGAACACTGAGATGCAGTAAGACCAGGAGGAGGCAACTGCACTAGACTCTGTGTTTTGAGCTTTCTGCCGTCAGCAAACAAAAAGACCCTCTAGTGACACTCAGTAACTGGAGCTGTTTCTGCAGAACAGCTCCTCCCTCTCGCAGAACCCCATGCGAAAGCAGAATTCTCCGATAGGCAGAGGTAAGCGTCGAAACCATGGCAGCTGCAGTATATTCTGGGAGATCTTAGATGCAATCATGCTCACGCTGTCTTTCAAATCATCAACAAACGAGCCCAATGCTGCCGACAGCTACAGGAAGTCCCCCCACCCCCTTCCCCACTCTCCAAAAGACACCCAGCAGACAGTAAAGTTTCTCCCTGCTTGCTCGCGCTGCAAAGACCCCAAGAAGCAATGGACAAGCAAGTCAGGCCAACCTTATCTCTGCGCACTTTGTTACGGACATGAGCCCACAGCGGGACGCTGCCAGCACACACATGCTTTCCTGTCGAATTGGACTGGTTCCTGTAGGTGCAGCTCTGGCAGAAATTCCTGAAGACCCCTTGTAAGGAATAGTCAGTAACCAGTAGCTCCCACATTTTGGGGCTGCACAAAGGTCCAGGAGGCCAGTGGGCCGCAGCGCTTAGCTCCACTGCTTCAGCAAACCCCAGTAACAGACTGCTTGCCAAGAGGGTTTGCTTATAACTCTGGTGGAACAGATCCGCCCCCGCCTGTGCAGCTGGCCAAGGTCCCTACGAGCTGGCCAGAATCTAGGCTGCTCTTCCCTGAATTTCCGTGCTGGAAGTTCAGTTTCTTTCAACAGCTACATTCTTTCCCAGAATCAAGAGGAAACCATTTCTGAAGTGTCTGGTTTCCTATGAAGGGCAACCATGCTCACCATTCCTGAAAGCTTAACCTCCAGCTGCCTAAATAGTTATCTCGTTAAGCTGCCAAAATGGCCCTGCCGATAGACACAGCCACAGTCGATCCTCCAGCTCAGAAGCAGTTTTCCATATGCTTTTAGAATGGAGTTACTGAGAGTGTATTATTTATAGCAGAGAGAGACTGCTTAAGGCTGAAGGGGAAAGTGGGTTTTGAATATTTGCCAAAAAAGCTAAAAGGAAGAGACCAGCAGGGTCCAGTTACAGTTTATTTAAGCTAACAGGTATTGCTGGTTATGTCTCAGTGATGACCAAGGAACTCCTACCGCTGTACAAAACAAAAGCAAGTAAATAGCTGTTAAAAAGTACGAGCCGAAGTCTGTCGTGCTCCGACCCACGAGTGAATACCAAACGGCTGCAAAGGACTAGCAAAAGCAGCGTGCTGGAGCTGAGAGTTCACAGGGGCTCTTCCTTGCTGGGTAACTACTGGAGCTAAGCAAGGACCGCAAGTGCACCTGCTGCTACCCCCTGCTCCCTCCTCTCCGAAACCCACCTGCTGTCCAGCTCCAGTGGAGAAGAGCTTGGATGGAATGGAGACAGCTAGGGAGAACCAGCAGCAGGGCATGGGTCTGCCTGACCCAAGCCAACCCTGCATCGATCACGGGCAGTAGCAACAGCAATAAAAAAAAAAAAATAATCCACTCAAGGTGCTTTTTAAAGAACAAAGCGAAATGATGGAAGCTAATAAAAGAGCAAAGCTTGAATAAGCTCTCAGCAACACTGAGGGAGACAGGAAGATCAGGTCACACCATCTGATAAAGTCACCGTAGGAAATAACAGAGTCGACAGGAAACCAAGAACGTCATTTAGACTTGGAGCAAGCTGTCCGTCCTGGACCCTGCAGACGACTGACCTTCTAAGGCCAGTAAGAGCAACACAGGGCAAGGGCAGCTGGAGCAGACAGGTTACGAAGCCGACCGAAGACAGAGTTAGCGAGTGTGATGCTCCAGCACTGAGAGGGCCTGTGACAAACGGGCTCATGCTGTCTTCTGGCCTGATTTGGAGATCAATGGCCTGGAAGAAGGAACACTGAGTAGAAGAATGCAATCTACAGACAGCGTGCGAAAGGAGGCTGCTCCGAGCGAGCGAGCGAGCGAGCACACAGGGCTTGCTCTGCCAGCTCAGGCAGGGGGAGGCACTGTGAAATGGCTGCCTCAGCATTAATTTAACAGTGAAATTCACTGCAGCTCTAAACATTTCCTTCAAACAGTTGCTTGGCTTGAGTGACAAAAGGGCCTGTCTCATCTTCACTGAAAGTGTGAAAAATTGTGTTGTTTCCATGACCTATGCAAATAGGACAGGCCTGCTAAAACCCTCAAACAGGCCTGTTTGCACCGTGCCCAGCAAAAGCTCGTGCTGCACGGGAAAAATACAAACAAACCAGTTTCTCTTTACTCCCCCAGCACCTCTGGTCCCCTCGTGGCCTGTTCTTTGGCATTTGCAGCCCCAAATTCACTAATGAATCAAGCAAATGCCTCTCTGTGTCCTGCACAAAGCACAACAGAACAAAGCAGCTCAGCACCCCAGGGATTTCCGAGTGCGGGTCTCTGGCCCTTGTAGCAGCCGGGCACTGAATTAAGTCAGGCAGTTAGTGCAGAGCCGTCTGTAGAGGCCGAGTGTGCAGAACGGAGTGGTGGGGAACTGGGAGAAAAGCCAACCTGAGGATGCAAATGCAAGCCAGACACTAAGAAGGGTGTCTGTGCTCTGCCTTAGGAAACCACCACAGAGAGTTTGAGGATTTTTTTTTTTTCCCCAGAAGAGAAAACATACAGAAAGAGGAAGAAATGAAGAAGCATCACTGGAAATGAAATGCCTAGGAGCATGGACTGAGGCAACCTTAAGGTTAGTGTGTTTTATGCTATTTATTCACATTACATTCTCCCTTTATTAAATCTCCCTGGCAACTTTACACTCCATCAATTTTTAATTGTAACTGATGTGACATACATGTTGTCAGAGTCTCACTGCTGCTGGGAACTTCCCGTCCAGCCATAACCCCGTTCTACTCAAAGCTCTCCACTGAAGTGTTCATCTTTCCCACCATCACCCTTTAGACATGACCCACTGCCTCCTTCATTTCCACCCTGTTTTCATTGCTGGGATACTGTTCTGCACGAGCAAACTGTTAAATGAACTGGAGTGTGTAAAAGGTTTTCCAAGTTGACACTTGGGAGGGACAGCACGCAACAATCTGTTTTACATGGAAAACAACCTAGAGGTCTGAAATAGCCATGTGCACTGCTATGAGACATCCTGGATAATTAAGCAGATAAGACTGAGTGTTTTGCATGGCAACAGACAAATGGTGGTGTGCTGCTGCCACAGAACGACTGCTCCAAGGTCATATCCTCTCTGATTTGCCAGCACTGCTGTGAGGGAGAAGGAAATGGTTTGCCTGAGCTGATCAAGCAGAAAAAAAAAATAACAAAGGAAACAGCATCTCTAGGAGGCACCAGCTGGAGGAGATGGAACACAGGATGAAGTATCAGTTTACTCATGCTGTCTGTTCCCAAGGCAGAGGCCAGTTTTGCTGACACATGTGCCCACTTCAATGTGGAGTCTCAGGACTAAACAAAAGGCTGTTGCACTCAAAACATGTGGCTGTGCTTGCCACATGAAGCGCAGAATTCAAAGAGCAAAAGGGCCAGCCTCCCAAGGGCCAAAGACGGATTGCAAGGTAACAACAGAAAGAAAAAAAACATACAAATATAGTTCAAAATGAGAGGAGCTGATGCTCACAAGTGAATTAAGTCTTGTGTTTCCTCCTATCATAGAGTCACAGGTTGAAAAAGACCTCTAAGAGCATCAAGTCCAACCGTCAACCCAACACACCACCATGCCTACTAAACCATACCCCAAAGTGCCACATCTACATGTTTTTTAAACACCTCCAGGGATGGTGACTCCACCACTTCCCTAGGCAGCCTGTTCCAATGCCTGACCGCTCTTTCAGTAAAGAAATTTTTCCTAATATCTCATCTAAACCTCCCCTGATGCAACCTGAGGCCATTGCCTCTCGTCCTACCGCTAGTTACCTGGGAGAAGAGACCAACACCCGCCTCACTACAACCTCCTTTCAGGCAGTTGTAGAGAGCGATAAGGTCCCCCCTCAGACTCCTCCAGACTGCACAGCCCCAGCTCCCTCAGCCACTCCTCATCAGACTTGTTCTCTAGACCCCTCACCAGCCTCGCTGCCCTTCTCTGGACACGCTCCAGCCCCTCAATGTCCTCCTTGTAGCGAGGGGCCCAAAACTGAACACAGCACTTAAGGTGCGGCCTCACCAGTGCCAAGTACGGGGGCACCATCACCTCCCTACTCCTGCTGGCCACACTATTCCTGATACAAGCCAGGATGCNGNTGGCCTNCTTGGCCACCTGGGCACACNGCTGGCTCACGTTCAGCCAGCTGTCAACCAAAACCCAAAGATCCTTTTCCACCAGGCAGCTTTCCAGCCACTCCTCCCCAAGCCTGTAGCATTGCATGGGGTTGTTGTGACCAAAGTGCAGGACCTGGCATTTGGCCTTGTTGAACCTCA
>Ga0065711_1038356_pt1 | contig 18859 bp, 6 predicted proteins | sample Hoacrofraction12_FD_59098 | JGI IMG/M metagenome (GOLD analysis project Ga0065711, IMG submission 59098) | Hoatzin crop microbial communities from Cojedes, Venezuela - Epithelial fraction 12 v2 (version 2) | ecosystem: Host-associated > Birds > Digestive system > Esophagus > Crop | place... | reverse complement strand
TCCAGGCGGGTCTTGAATATCTCCAGAGAAGGAGACTCCACAACCTCCCTGGGCAGCCTGTTCCAGTGCTCCGTCACCCTCAGAGGGAAGAAATTCTTCCTCATGTTCAGATGGAACTTCCTGTGCTTCACTTTGTGCCCATTGCCCCTTGTCCTGTCACTGTGATACAGTAGAAAGGAGCATGTCACAATCACCGCCTTTACCAGTATGATAAAGAGGGGTCTATTTGTTATAAATTATCTTACCTTCTATGGTTTAATATTCAGTTCAGCAGTCTATACAAAATAAACATCAGTTCTTAACAGTCAAATGATACAGGCTTTGATTTACAGGTGAGGACACAGTGCGAAGGCAGTTTTAGGAAGCAAACAACCGTAACCAAATAGCAAAGAGCTTTTGCTAATACATTTTCTCTTTAGTGTGAAATTGCTTAAAACCAAGGCATCTGATTGAACATAGACAGTGCAATGAATGTCACAAGTTGGCATCTAATACCTGCCTAAGGCTTATGGCTGAAAAACTGCTCCTCATGCTACGTGTTATGGAAATATCCTGTTGAATAGGACTTTTGGACAAATTTTTAACATGTCATTCTCTGTTTGTAAACTATATGTTAGATCTAACACTTTCAGTGGCTTTTTCATGTTTTCCTACAAAACATCTTTCATATAAGTTCTTGGATTCACCGTGCAAAGAATTAGCTAATTGATTATCCCTGGTATCAAAGAAATAACACTGAAACTAAAACAGAGAAGGATCAGACTCGAGTACTCGAGTCCAGGCTAAACTTTCTGTTTACTCTCACACTTGAGGCTCAGATAGAAAACCTCAGCTTTTCAATGTGAAAATACATTTCTATACAATTTCATGTTGTGGAAAGAAAAACAAAAAACACTGGAAGGCCTTTGTTTTCATTGCTGAGTGAAAAGAAAAAATCTGAATCGATGAAAGCTAAACTGTCATCCTCTGGCCAGCTCTACCTTTAATGAAAGACAGAGTGCAGATCATACATGCCTATGATATTAAATGAGAACAGTGGTAAGTACAAGGCCTCCCTTGAAACCCAATGATATTACTGCTGAGGACACTATGCCAGAAGGACTTTCCAAAACTGACACCATTCTGTAATTTACTGTGAATGATGACCTGTCAAGATAGACTGGACCATGAGCTTAGATATTTAATGACCATCCAGGTAAGCCTCCTTGTAGAAGGATTCCTGACTTGCTTCCATTCATCAACCTTGTATTTGAGCGAAGACTGTCTTACACTTAATTCATGGCTTTACTTGTAAACTGATCACACACTATTCAGAAATTATTAAGAGAAATTATAAGCTGACAATGCCATCTTTGGGTCAATGTTCAAAGTAGAACCATGGTTCCACTTACTGCTCTATACTGTAGGAATACAAGACAGAATGTATTTCTTCAGTAATGTATGGTGCATGTTACCTTAGGAGCTAAGTAAGGGTACTGGAAAAGATTTACTGATATTTACTTATTAACTTATACAAAATTTTTAAATGGGTTCATGTTACAGTCTCCATCTGTGTTATGGTTCTCTGCCATATATAAATATGCAACTGTCAGACATTCTACATTTAAATGCTCCTCAACACCGTGCCTTTTCTCTCTTCGAAGACAGAGGGCATTTAAATTGCATAATCTGCAGGGCATTCAGACCTCAGTGATGACAATACCAGTGGGGACTAAAATATGACATATTACTTGCTGCTGTGTTGTGGACTATCGTGGCAGATATATGATCTGTTAACTGGGCATGATGTCATCCACTGCAGCAAGTGCAGCACTTCTTGAAAAACTGTAAGCTAGCACAGTTATGCCAGTAGACAAATTTGCTGATCCCATGGTCAGGCAATTGTTATTATCTTGAGATTTTGTTCACAGGTCCCTAGACTACATGCTCTCACAGAAAAAGAGTCCTCACAACATGCTTGTGCCTCAAGGAACAGCATTTGCTGGCATTTGAACAGTAGTCACCATCTGTTGATGCTTTGGTTCATTACTGGCACAGACACAGGTAAGGTGTTCTCTTCTACCCACCGTTACTAGAATTGGTTATGAATCTGCCTAACAATATCGACTGACATCTGAACCTAATTTTTTTGCTCAAGCACATTTCCCTGACCCTAGCAGCATCAAAGGAGCTTAAAATGACTGTCAGCATAGAGGCAAGGTTCATTACCAGAAAGGAAACCATACTGTAGAAGGAATTACTACTCTAGTGAAATTTCCCCAAGTCTCTTCTATATATATAACACACTGAAACTTCAGTAAAAGGAAACTTCCATTATCTAGTAATCAAAGTTATCTCTACTTCCACAGCCAACTTTTACTGCTGCTGTCAGCTGTGCTGACAGTGAAGTATCTCCCTATCACTTTCGGGAACTATTCTGTACCTTGCAACAACAAGTGGTTTTGATTACCAAATTATTCTTATTAACTAGCCTTCTAGGGAAGAATGTTGACAGTTGAAGATGGGATACAGCCATTAATAAGCATGTAACCTTCTCTATTTACAAACATTTCCTGAATTCTGCAGTTTTTCTCCAATGCTCAGTGGTCATGCATTCAGTGAATATTTTCTGCCTTTTCCCTTCCTCCAAGAAAATCACATAATGTAAGCACATCAAAGCTGATGGCTATAAGGAATTAGCAAGTGATCACCCTGTGGAGGGTCTCTCAGTCTATGAATACTACTAATAAGGCACTAAGTACGAGAGTTTCCTCAATGTATAATTGCTTACTCTTCATCTCAGCAGGTTTTTCTTTACTTAATCATCACCAAAATAACCCATGTAAATCACAAAATGGTCTAGTTGTTTGATCATCCCCTTTCTTTGTGTTAGCCCTTTGATATTTAACCTCCCATTTCAGTCAGCTTTTCAAGGATGTTTTCCAGAGAAACAGTATGTCTCATTTGACGCTGTATTAATCATTTGAAGAGAACATGTATGTTGCTAGGTTGGCAGTAAGTGTATGCGCATGAAAGCAGGCCCAGTCATGGGCCACAATGAGTTCCTTCTGCAACAGACCAAGAGCCCTTCATCTTTATCGACCTAAGGAGCAGGTCAGATATGATGGCTGCTATAATAAAGACATTTCTTGAATACAAAAATGCCTTTGCAGTTAATCACCAGCTAATCAGTATGAAAATCTCAATTTTGTTTGGCTTTAAAATACTTCAAGATAACAGCACAATACAGCTGACATGCTAGAAGAAAGGCTAATACTTAATCTTTTCCATGCCTTGACAGACATGCATATAAACATCTGACTGGAGATGGTAAGCCTTTTGGAAAACTCTAAGTATCTTTTCACCTACTAAGCAATGACTAACTCCAGAAGAAAGTAACTTGCTCAGGTAAAAAAAACTCTTATGTGTCTATTACAAAAAAAAAGAAAAAGAAAAAGTCTTTGAGGTAAGCAATGGGCTATGTTGTCCCTGTTTTGCTCTGCAAACAATTTTCGTTTCACCTAGCTTGTGAGAGAACAAGCAAACTGCATGCTAACTATAGCACGTTTACCTTTTATTTTCCATGATTTAGCAGATGGTAGTGAACTGTGTGCAAAAGGATGATGAAAAGCAGTAATTTAGGATCCACCTGGATTCAGGTAAAGGGTAGAAACTTTCATGTGAATCACAACAAAAGAAGGATAATGCTTGCACCTTTTTCCTGTCCTGTGGTACCTTACCCAGCCTGACCCAAAGAATAAAACTTCTAAGGCCACCACAACGGATAATTAATACCCTTACACACGTCTATGTGTTATATTGGAGGTAAAAACTTAATCATACTTAAAATAACATTGAAAATTAAATTTGGTATGACAAAATCAAAAGAAGGAAAACCTAACAGAATTAATACTCTTTTCAATAACAGAATAAGCTCTCACCCATAGAGATACACAACACTGTAAAACTGCTCAGAGATTATGGTATGTAAGTTATGTGGTAAATATTATAGGGATCTTAGTTTCTATCCTGCTTCATGGGATGAAAAGGAGCATTTAACCGCTTGGCTCCTGCTGGTTTTGAATGAAAATCCAATGCTTCATTAATATTTATCCCTTTTTCTTCTAACCCTACTATACATGCTCTCTTTCGGAGTTTCAGGAAAACCAACAATTATCACATCAAAGGTCATCAGTCCACCAGGGAAACTTCAATCCTTAACTGATGGAGAATTGCTGCAGCTTTTGCAAACATCTCAGATCAGGAGAGCAAGTGTTTTCCCTCCTCCTTTCCCTCCTGTGACTTTTGTTGGTTTTATTTAATCAGCTTAGAAGACCTCCTTAGTTTTCTTGTGATGCCATACACTATCCTAGACATCAAAAAGATTTTTATACTGCTGTTATGTTTATACAGAGGGATTAAAAGAATAACAATGATTTAACCATGCTGCACAATAGGTCCAGTCTGAAGGACTCTGCTTAAATTTCCCAAAAGTTATTTTTCTTAAGATCCATTCTGAAGTTATTGGCAACACTCTCGCTTACTTCAATAGTAGCAGTAACATTAAAGAAAGAAGGTGATATATGCAGATGAAAATGACAGAGATGTTCAAGTTACCAAACAGCAGAAATCAGGATAACCACCAAAAAATTAAGATACTCTACTCCTGCCAACAGCAAGCATTAAATAAAAATGGCATGAGTCAAACTCCCAAGATAAATCAAGAAACTGTTTTCAAAATACAGATATTTTAAAAAGTAAGAAATGCTGTGTTCATGTTAGTTATCTTTTGGCTTCATAGCCTCTATGGTTTTGCATTTTGAAAGTTTTTTTGGCAATCCTAAGTCCTAAAGAACAGTTATTTTTTTTCCAAATGAGAGATAAGTTTTCCTAGAATCATGTGATGCCAAAAATCAGATCTCTGACAAAGCAGAGAGAGTTGGCAATGCTAAAAATGTGTTTTCATCAGGGCTGAGGAAGACAGAGTTTGGATGACACTGAATAGGAAAGGCACCACACTCATCTGTGTTTCCAGCCTCACTGGAGAATGGATGACCAAACATTATTAATTCGGAGTATTACTTTTTTTGGCTCTTGTGCCTTTGCACATTCAGTTGATTTAGGCATGTAGGAATCTTGATGCTAATCAAAACATGACTTCAGTGTCATGTGGCCTGCTAGCTTGGGTAGGTTACCTCCACTAAGACAAAGTATCATTCAGTGCTTAAAAAAATCATTAAAATAAATTAACAAATTTGGCAGAACTGTTGGGGAGTACTGCTCCACTTCGTCTGAAGTATCGTTTCTTTCTGACTGCTATTTCTGGCTCTGATCCTTCACATGACTCCTGTGGCCAAGTTCCATTAAACAAGAGTCTTTCCTACTTTACGTGTGAAGTTGTGCAGGGAATTTGCCTTCACAATATCGTAAAACAAAACTGAAGAATTTTATCCAACCTACTGCTTTAACGTAATTAGTTAATTGATTTGATTTAATAATTTAATTGATGCTCCCCTTTGCCTCCTTTAAAGATAAAGAGTAGGAGGGAACACTCCTGTGTACTGAGCAAAACCAGCTATATGTTTCTGAATCATATCTTTCATTTTAATAGAATGATAAGTTTGTAATTCTGTGTTTCTCTTCTTTACGATGAAAATAATCTCACATCTCTAGGAGTGGGGACCCATCTAAGAAGCCACAGAATCATACAAAGCTGAAATTTCAGCCCTTCCCAGCTCTGCAGCCCTTCTTACCAAGATACAAGCTGTTACTTCCCTCCTGTATGAGAGACTTCCCTCACCATGCACTACATCATGTAACAGTTTTGGTGAGGATCTTGTTCTTGTACTCATTTTGACAGGGCAGAAGAGGAGAAGAGGGAGACAGGCAGAAGGTTGTTTCTTCTCCCAGAAAACAGAAAGACTTGCTGTCTTCTTACGGTGTGTTGGCAAGATTGAGAACATTGGTATTGCTACTACAGCATCACATAAAGGCCTAAAGTTCCTTGGACACTCTGCTAATGCAAGGCCTCCTACAGTTAATTTGCTTAAGGTAAATATAGTAATGTGCTTTTTCTGTACTTTCGTATTATTGCATCTACCCCTTGGATGTTCAAGAGTTCAGTATGGTTGGCCTAGTGAAGTAAACTCAACAATTAGCTAGGAGCATTTTTGTATAGAAATGGACTTTGTTAAAAAGTGACTGGCAATATTAAATAATAGGTTTGTTCAAATAGCTGAGGTGACTGAACATATGAGCTTGACTTCAGAACATGAATATTCTCACAAGAAAATACGGTGCGCTGAGGAATTTTGCCTATGGCTATGGTACGAATGGACTAAATCATCCTCTGAAAAAAAGACATTTCTTCGAGCTTCAACTAAGCATGTGAAATACAAGCACTGCTACAGTATAGCAAACAAGCTGCCATACAAGCAGTGAAATTTTACTGTTTTGTTTTATGATTAGTACATTTGGCCACACTGATATTATCAGTTTCTTAATTCCTGGTTACTGCTCTGTTTTCAGCCCTGTTATTTTTGTCACTGTTCAGTTAGATGTGACAAGCACAGCAGAAAGCAGCCACAGAAGCAGCTGAAAGTTTCACTCAGGTGCACTGAAAGTCCCCTCAGGTGAGCTGAAAGGAGCTCCCTGGGCAGGGAAGGTTTGGTGGGCGACAAAGAACACATCAACTCTGCCGTGTGAAAGCCAAGTACGCTGAACTGCCCTTAAATTAGATCCTTAAAGGTGAAAATAACAGCAGAGACCACACTGGCTTTTTACAAGATTTCTGTTATAAAAACAGTGACGTAGTTCCTCTTGGATAAAAGCCCACTATCAATATGGAGACCTTTGTCCCATCAACACTCAGATACAGTACATCATGCATGGCAGTGAGTTGTTAGAAACACACTATAGGCTCTGAAGCTGCTGCAGAACATTTGACTCCAGGAGAGTTACAGGACAGAAATGGTGCACTAACAAAAACTGCTCTGGTGTAAGTGTTTCTGGATGGTGTGATAAGCACTGATTTTCATCTACAAAGAAATGGTTCTAAGCATCATACTCAACAGACCACCTCTTTTCCTGAATTACAGTTCCGCAAAGGTGACATCATGAAGATAGATTAGTTTACCTGCTAGATACACTTCAAGTTTCTGAAGCTTTAGGGAAAGATGCAAGTTTATGAAACAGAGAATAGGCAGTGTGCTTGTGACACAAGGACTTCTGCAGTCTGGGCTTTCTTTTTCCAACAGGCTGAGGAAATTCAGTTGAAGAATACTGTATCTGGATTACGCCACTGGAAGGGCAGATGTTGTATAAAATACATTGGGTTTTGCATTTTAATGAATTTATAGTCTGTCTCTACCCTAGAACAATCACAGTGAAATAAAAAAGGAATGCTCCCAAAGCTTTATGTGAGGTACGGTATTCTTACGTATTGCTCCCAGGCACTGCATATTGCAAGACTGCTTCTTGTCTAGATACAATGCTGTCACTAACTGATGATTAATTAGCTTAACTTATACTCTACTCAAATTCACTAGTTTCTTAAGTAATTTCTTAAATGACTTAGCTCATGTAGACAAATTTGGGCAACAGTGGACATAGTTCAAATAATTCAATACTTCTAGCAGAAATGCTCAAAGAAATACAAGCAAACTGAAGTCTTACCAAAAGTACTTAATGAAGTTTTCTCTGGGTCACAGGCAACAGATTTTTCTGGCTCCACAGAGCTTTCAGAATCTGTTCTACATCACATGTCTTTGGTCCTTGTTTTGATAAGTAAAGATTAAGGGACTTGCCCAGGCAAATAGCAAGACATGGTTGGAACTGCCTGTATTTATGGGAGTTCCCAATGCGTTTAACAGACTATACCAACAGTAGTTTCCTTCTCAGTTCAGGCAGTGTCTTAATTTTGCCACTGTTTACAGTAAAAGTCTAGGAAGTTTGGGTCAGAATCTTGTCTACAATTATAATCTAGAGATGCTTGCTGTATGTGATTGCTACCATCTGGATCATTAGGGCTATATGCTGTCAAATATCAATCACAAATGGATCAGACTGTATTCCAGTGATAAACAGAACCATCCCAGTATAACTCCTGTTCACCTTTCAAATCATGAGGCTCAATTAATTCATATTTTTAGAAAGTTCTGGGTGACAGGTTGCTACAGAAATTAAAAATATTTGCAGCCCGTAGAAACCTTTGCTTCAGCCCAATTACAATGTTTTTCTTGTTACTTTTTCTCTAATTATGTTTCAGACTTGTGCATGGATCTTAGTTTTCAATTGTCTAACAGCACGTTTGAGGTTTCTGGATTTCATTTATACACAAGCTAACATTACAGTTTCAGAACCTCCACTACTTGAAATAGGACTTTTGAGAAGAAAATTAAAAATAAAGAAATTAATATAGAAACATAAAGAAACTGGGGGAATATCCTAAAAGCTTATTGTCCAGAACTCTCTGCTTTCGACAAGGCAAAATCAAGGGCAGTTAAGAACAACTTCATCTGGAAGTGCCCCCTTCAGGTATGGAAACAGCATGCTTCAACTGATGCAACTTTCACAGCCATCACTAAGATTTTCATAAATCTGAGGCTTTCAAGATTACTCTAGAACATATGTGTCTCACTGTCATGTGAAGAAAGTACGCGTGTATGAACTTTAGAGGTTTGGAGAAACTGAAAGAATCAGTGCTGGGGTGCTAGTTCATACCATAGGCTTTCAAGAGTTGCCCAGGTCATAGTGCGAGTGTCGGTCTAGGACTGATGCATTAGAGTCTCCTTATGTGAAGTACAGTTTCGAGGTGAATACACACCCTTAAAATCAATTTCTCATTGACAACTTAAAAACATCTATCCTACTAAACCTAAGCAAGCACTAAAAAGCCCTCAATCTATGCATATCTGGAGTGGATTTTGGAACATGTGGACCTCTCTGACTGAACACAGGTCCATGCAACTCCTCCTGGCACTACAGAAAGACACATTAGTTAAAGTTTAAAAAAAACTGAACAAACTATCTGAAATCTTGTGGCTTTGTGCCTCCACTAATAAACAACAAACTCCTTTTCTAGAAAAGCAGACCATGCTGCAGAAGCAACTGCTTCACTCCCTCCACCCCTTGTCACCTGCCAGCCTCAGGGTTGCCACCAAAGCCAGCTCCACTACAGGCTTGACAGAGCAGCGTTGAGCCCAAATTAATAAAGCCCAGCTGGACACAGGTTGATGCTCTTGAGAGTCTCTGTGTTTCCCAGGGAACTAGCTTACCATGGAGCCAGATAAGATTCATATGGGCTTATTAACTCCAGCTCTGTGTAATGCAAAAGCAGCTGTACTGATCGTGGAGTTGAGATGCTCCTGGAAGCAGTGTAGCCACATTCATGCGGCTCTGAGCTTCAGCTAATATCTGTGGCATGAATAATCGTCAACACATGGGTAATCAAATGCTGACTATATTCTGCTTCTGAATGGGTGCACAACCAACGTATCCAGTGAGATAGTGCTGAGACAGAAGAATTTAAGAGCTCTAAGCCTAAAAGAAATTCAAACCCTTCTTTATTTCTAGGCTGTCAGCAACTTGTTTTGCACAGAAAAACAAGACTGAATCTTATTATTTAAAGGAAGGAATTATATTACTTGTAGTCAGGTTCACTTTCGTATACAGGATCAAGCACAAAAATACATGAATCACTTCAGGTCTGTTCTAACACTTGTCAGTCCTTCTTAGGTCTTAGGCTGGGCCTCTCTTGAGGTATGAACATGCCCCTAAGGACTCCACCTTACTTAGCGCTAGACAACTGCTGAAGGTGATGAGTGCTCTTACTTTACAGTACTAATCATTACTTGGAATCATTCAGACTCTGCAGAACTAGCTCTCTAACTTCTGGTTTTAATATTTTCATTGGAAATGAGTGAGTGTAACTGACTTATGTAATGCTTGACGGGAGTTAGCATTACTAAATGCTTACTGATCACCCTGAATATCTTAATCATGAGAAAGATACTCCGGAGTTACTCGCCTCACGAATACAGGCATATATATCCCTCTTGTGATAGGTAAATGCATATGGAAGTAAGTTAGCCATATGCTGGATTTTAGTTACCCCTGAGGGTCACAAAACAGCGTAGGTTGGAATTCATTTATGTTAAAATCACAGCAGGTTTAATCCAGTCAGCTTCTTTACTTCGCACATACATCTGCATCTACTTAAAGAATTACACTGGATGGGATTCACCTCTGTGTTGTAGAAATCTAGATTTAATTCGCAAAATGTTGGTGTCACTACATGAGGTAGGTGTCTAAGCTCCCAGGACAGTCAGAGAGGAATCTCATCTGCACAGTTAGGAGAACCTGGAAACTATTTGGCTGTCCAGGTGCAGCTCTCCAAGCCCCCACTGGGTGTATCAGCTCAAATGCTGTTGCCTATAATGGGAGATATTCACACACTAACGTCTACATTTAGGTCTCTGAACCTCACCTCGTAGATGAGGTAATTGGAGTAATTTCTGAGCTATTGCCTAAGCCCTTTTACTGAAAATGTATTGAAAAGCACGAATTTGGAGGAGTTTAGGATATAATCAACCTACTGTACATACATAGACTAAAATCTCTCTGGAGATGCTCCTTCGAGTTGTACTTAAAAGCACAACCACAAAAGGTACAGAGAAAGAGGAAGAGGATGAAAGAGTCACACTGGGAACAGTTTCTTAAATTTTCATGATTTCGCAGCTTGTGTCTGGGGAGTCATCAATCCTCCCAACAAAACAAGGCTAGAGATTATATCTGTGTCTTTATATCTACCTACACACACACATGTGTATGTGTATATATATATATATGCATTATTTTCCTTTCCTATACATGCATTTAAAACTCAGTACATTTATTTCCTCATAAGGGTAGAGAAAGCATATTAGTGTCCTATAATCTGCAGTTGGGAGGAAAAATATAGGCTTGTGTTCAGAAGCATCAACTGTAATCCTGAATTTTAACAATATAAGCCAATATAATACTGTTGCCTTTGGAAGAGTGACACTGATACAAGACTCCACTTGCAATACTAAAAATATTCGCTTATTTCTTTTACGTATGATTTAGGGAAGCTGTGCCATAGTACCCAGTGCTACTGTGAGGCAAAGCCTGGCACAATTTGGCCCTCTAATGCTTTTTTACTTTCTGCTGAAGCCTAATATACCATCATACTTGACAGCGTCCTGTTCCCTTTCCTCTGCTCAGCTGTACTAAGCAGTCTAAGGAAGCTGTCCAGATTGCAAATTTTGCTGTAAAGAGTGTGGGAGCAAACTATATTGCATTTTCAGATCATATTTACTCTCTTCTTCCGTCTGTCATTTTTACTTCTTCCACAGCTTTCTACAAACACAAAAAGGCAACTGGGAAGAGAATAAACAGGAGAAGTTTCAGGGAACTGTTTGAAGTTAGGGAAACTTTGACAGGTAAAAAAGTGACAAGAGGAAAGGGAGGAGGGACACAGTGAAACAAGTGGCACAGATGTGAGAGAGGCATGTCCATGCACAAGTCTGTGCTGATTAAGCTAATCAAGTTCAGTTAAACCCCTGCATGGACTCTTCTGGGAACTGTGACACACATGCGAATAAATGAACAATCTCTAACAGGACTTGGGTCACTATAGCATGAACCAATGTGCTTTTCAGCAAGCATGCAACAAATCACATTAGTGCCCTTTCAGAGAAACTTAGGAGCTTAACTTCAGAAAAGCAATTAAAATAATCCATACCTATCATACTGCACAGCTTAAGATACATAAAGATCCTTGGAGAGCTAATGCTAGGCTTCTGGGTCTGCTCAGTTGTCACCCTGTCTTTGTTGCACTACTTGTCTAAGATCCTGTCTTTTAGCTAAACCTGTGTGGGAGATGCAAAACAGGCATAAGTCTCCAAAGGAGCCCAATTTGTGAGGCACATATTGGCCGTGGAAAATTCACGGGATGTTTGGGATCCACCAGAAAACTGGAAGTCTGGGATTCAAGCCCTTCTCCTCATAATGACATCTGGAGCTCCAGCTCCAGCCCCAGGAGAGTTCCTCAGTCACTGGGCAACGGTCAGAAAAGGTTCACTCTACCTGTCCTGGGAAAGCTGCTCCAGGCAAGAGCCATATGCTGCGGAGGAGGAGGAGGGGGTCTTGATTCTGCAAGTTAGAACACTTGATGTGGGGACAGAGTGCTGACATTCTTGAGATGATTCTGCTCTTTATCTAACGACAATTTTGGGATAATGTATAAACAGTCTAGGAGCAAGCACTGAGACTGAGGACACGACTTCAGGCTCCAAATATCTGCTTCCCAGAGAAGCCTGACTATTGCCCTGACCTAGGTCTCTGCGTTTGTGTAAGAGACGGATATCTAGGATATCCATCCCTTCGCCACCTCCTATAAGCTGTTTGTATTTCCGCTTTCTCAGATCCCAGTCCAGGAGAAATAAACCTACCACACAGATAGTAGGAGTCATAATACTTAGTAAATTCTATTCCAAGAGCATCATAACCTTAACTCCCTTTGTTGCCTTTTGCCTTAGAGAACAAAACTTTTCTCTGAATGTTCTCCACCACTGAAACGTACAGGAGAAGCCACGCGTAGTCTGTGACTGTTTGGGAAATGTCAGGCTCCCATCTGAGTGGCTTAATGCATTTTCTGATTAGCTGTTAAAGATGACTCACAACATTGTGTAAATTGTGGTATTGTTACGCAACTTGCTTTGTCACTCATCAACCCAGGAAGGAGCCAGCAAAGAGCACTTCAGCTCTGCTTCTGGGTGTCAGTTATTTGATCAGGCTTGCTTCCTTAGGACCTATGCTTGCAAACTTTCACAAAGGCTGTTTTTTTTTTATAACTGCAGTTGTAAAGCTAGGTTGACCTACCCTACCTAAATATATTTAGACAAAAAAATGTGCTTAGAAACAAAAAAAATATATAAATGGTTCTCTCCATTTCTTTTTATGAGCAAGAAGAAATTTGCTAGCTAGGTAAAGTCAGCTTCAAAATTGTTTGCTATTTAGCTAAAGGCATAAAAATTCCTTTGGGAGATCTGAACTAAATGAAGCTATAGATTTCAGAGCTGGAGGTTTAATAAATCCCTCAGCTGTATGCTCAAAGTTACAGAGCCCTCTTGGGCAGAGGCTCCAGTTTGCCAGATTCATTGAATGAATGCTAAAAAGACCCTGATCCACTGAAACACAGAAACAACTTGTCATTACTTGCACTGTCAATACCTGAAAGCATGTGACCTTTGCTGCTGGCAAAGTAACATCTTATAGCCCAGAGGTACATTAAATGAGCTTAACGCAGAATCAGTTTGACACTAACATTAATCTAGGGCTTGTGGACTTAGGAGAATTACAAATCTTATTTTACAGCTTGAAGCAGGTCAAACATCTCCCTTTATAGAAACAGCAACTGAGTTCATACAGCTTAATAAAATATCCATTATTTAAAATAAACATCTCTAAGACATGTACGAAATATTTTAATTAAGTAGCTGCATTCTATCCTGCCTACTTGTTCTCTGCAGTTTTAGCAGCACATGTTATTCTGCTCCTCACTAAACTCTTGCTTAGTTTGCTAGCACCAACAAAATTCCACTTCCCTGAACTGGCCGCATTTCAATGACGGGTGAAATGATCTATTATTTTCTTCATATAGTGAAGTAACAGTGCTACTTGAAAATCTATTTCTTTATTATCATACCTTTTATAAAAGACATAAGCCTGCAAAAAGAAAAAAAAAGTCAATGAAACATATGAGCCAGAAATCTCTTATATCGTTATTTAGATAGAAGACATGCACATTTCAAGTTGTATTTTAAAACTCCTATCTATGGATGTATTCTGTGGCTATTCAATATACTCATCAAGAATGTACATAGAAATGTCCTGCACCAAAATGTCAACTTGCAGAGTGGCATCTTCCTATTCAGCAGTCTTTACTTAGAGAATAACAAACTTCAGAACTGCTTCAACAGCAAAAAAAAGAACAATTTTAATCTTCTCCCCACCCCTGATCTCTTTCTGGCCAATAATGTTAAAAATTTAAACAGGATTTTAAGTCACCTTGAATATTAACTCAATAGTTGGTTACATTCCTGTCCTCCAACTCCTCCAGAGGTAGATTCCTTGTCCAAGCAAGTCCTCCAGAGGTAGATTCCTTGTTCAGATGTTGTAATGGTGATAATCTAATGAGTAACTGTATATGGGGCATCTAAAGTTTGTAGCCAGCAAATCTTTGCTAAAGGAAAATGTCTAATGTAGCCCATATACCTTTACTACTAGTGATCTATCAGATAGAAGCTGTGTTTGTAAAGTTGCTTGCTGGACAGCACAAGCTGTATAACTTTAATACATTCACTGTAACTAACGGGAATTAAAGAAGACATGGGAACATCGTGATATTGGTCTTATGACAGAGCGGGACTTTAATAGAAATAGCCAGAAATTTTTCAGAAGTCAGAAAGTCCGAAGAGAACAGCTCTATGTTTGAACTGTTGCTGGAATGAAACAGATCCGCTCAGCTCTCTGTAGTCACCTTTTCTTCCAACAAACATCTACAAGCATCCCGATATCTGCTATTCCAATTAATGTCCTTCAAGTTGATAGATCATTGTTGCAGTTGTATTTCAGCATTATGCTTCACCTTCACTTCTGTATCACCTCTCTTTGTTTTTATCCCAGCCTGCGTGTGATGCAATATTCAGACTAGGAGAAAAGGCTCTCAGCAGACACCCAGTAGAAAATTTGGGTGCAGCCAAGAATCAGAATGCATCACCATGCCCTCAGTAGGTGGTGCAACAGCCCTTGGTAGTGACTAAAAGGGAAATCATGGGAAAAAGACAAAAATAACCACCAACACCCCAAAGTATTCTCAAAATACTTCTCTTTTTCATACAGTTCAAAATTCATCATGATTCAGTTGGGCACCTTGAAGTGCAAAGGCCATCTGCTATGTTGTTTCTGAACATCACAGAATATACTCCTTCTGGAATATTAATTGTAACCTAAGCATTAGGCCTTGAAAACACAGTTCACCACTTCCCTGTCATCATGGCCACTAGCTGGGATATTTACAAATTCATCGAAATCAGAACCTAAACTAAAATTACAAGTTTCCATAGAAAAACTGTATTCTTTTGTTGTCTTACAGTAATTTGGATGATTTCAATACTTATGCATAGTTTCAAATATTCAGGAACACACAGACTACACGATGGTTTAATTTGGTACTATTTAAACCATGAAAAGTTGTGGGGAAGGCCTCCTGTCTAAAGAAAAAGTTAATGTGTGTATAAGAATCTAAAAATGCTGGTGAAGAATGTTTTCATTCCAGTTACAATTACTGTGTCATCATATCTTTATTTGCTTTCAATTAGTTGCATGGTTGAACACTGTCATTCAGTCATGTCTCCAGCTACATATAAATATAGAATTAATGGCTATAAAGACCTGCTTTGTTAATCAGTGGTTATATTTTATTGCCTCAGTCACCTTAATTTACATCTCACAGGATTTCAGATTCCCCTGGAAGCTCTGGACCTGATCACTGAACGGTCTGAGAACGCCTTCAGTGGGAACCGGCATGGCCTGCAGCTTCCAGGATCAGTTGCTAGAGATAAACATGCCCACTGTGCGATACACAGCTGCTGAGCCGTGAAGCCTGGGATTTCTCTACAGCATTTATGAGCATCCCGTTACTGCATTATCCAAGCGCTCCGTAATCTTCAATGTATCTCTTTCCGCAGCTCTCCAGTGAGATGGTGAGGCAATCTTTTTCCTGTAGCACAAACTGCAGTGCTGTTGTACAGGAAGTCTTCACTGGAGCAAGGGGTTGAGACTATATTTCTCTAAATATCAAGTTAATCAACTAGTAGTGCACCAGCTTTCTCACTGCAGTGCAGCACCAAAGGAGCTGAGAAGGGGATGATGAGTTACTTAGAAAATCTCTCATGTACACCTCATTTCTTGTCTGAACACACTCCTATATATTAAGAACTGCAAAACTGGCTGGAAACCCATGCATTTTTCCTTCACATGAGGAACAAAGTGTAAAACACAGTTGATTTATTCCCCAGAAGTAATATCCTCACACTCAACATTTCTTTAGGTGAAAGCCTGCACTTCACTAGTACATAATCCTATTTCTTGTCAAGACCAAAACCTATCGGTCCTTCTCGTGACACAGAAAATAGGCCGTTTTCTTCTTCCTTCTGGGAACAGATTGAGGAGGCAGTAGGGAAAATGATTACAACTTGAGGCAACAATGAGCAAAGAAATGTTGTCTTAGATCTGTAAATCTGCAAGGCAACAACAAATGCCGGGAAGTTTTCCCATTAGTGTTTCTTGACCCTGAGTCAGTAAGCTGCTTCATTGCTATGTCAATAGCACATATACATATATAAACACATGTCCAAGTGCTTTTCTCACTGCAAGTATATTTAAGCAGTTGCAGACATGTCATGTTTTTCTAGATAACCAAAAAAGTTCTCTGTGAAGAAATGTTAATCTTATCCATATACTTCACACAAAACGCATTTACAGTTTTAATATTACTGCATCTCACCACTGATGTCACATTAGGCAGTTCTGTTTGTTTGTATGGTTTTGCTTTAGCTGTTTTCTTTTGTCCTGCTGTTCTTAATAGATAAAGCCAGAAAAGAGTTTTCTTTCCAGTATTCTTTTTTTCTATTCCCTGACTGTATTATTAAAATCTTAACGATGCTATAGGTCTACTTCTAATAAAGACATTTTTCATTTTTCCAAGAAAAACAGTGAGATACTTCTGGATCAAGTAACTGGCAGTAGAATTGTGTGGATGAAAAATATCTCCATTCTTGTTAAGTGTCCATCTGAACGGAAATATTTGGATGGGTTAGAGGAAATAACACATATAATTCTTTCACAAAGTCCACTTTAAAAACATTCGTTACATGAAATATTAAAAGTATTTTTATCAGACTATGTTTGACTTATTTTGATGCCCTTGCATAGCACCAGTTCTCCACTAAGGCATGGTAATAGGACTGATACTGGATAGAAATGAAGTGACTTGGCTCTTGTACGATAAAAACACCACCTGCACATCGGAAAAGGTTCATAAATACTTCCAGAGACTGGCATTCTGAAAGTTTGATCTTGAAATCTTAAAGAGTACACTTATACGAAAGTTCCTGCCTTCACTTTGGTGCAGGCTGGGAAGGAAGCCTTTTTGATATATTTTTTTCTTGGCCATCTCTCTTCCTGAGCATACTCTCAGCATACTGCCCACCAAACTGCTGACCGCCTGCTCCTCATTAAGGCATGTGGTGCAGAGAAATACACCAGTAAGAAAACCAATGAAGCGACCTAATCAGCAGCTGAGAACCCCTTCCACTAAGCAGCAGGAGGAAACGAAGTAGAAAAACCTCATACCTCCTCTTTGGAGCTCTACTGGTGTGAACTAATTTAATAGGGATGAGCAGCCACAAAGGCAAGAAAGTGCCTGTTGCTTTGTGGAAGTGACATGTGGTAGGTTATGGATATACTAGAAGGGAATCCCAGAATCTTCACTTTCACAGCTTCTGAAGGGAAAACTCCAAGATCACAGACTTTCTACTGTACTGACAGGCTGTAAAAAACTCCCCCTGGATGCTTATCAATGGTGTATATAGAAAAACATAGCAAAGGTTTATGTGTGAGAGGGTGATGGAAAAGAAAACCAAATGGAAAGTGCACTCATTTACCAGGTCAGATCAGAAAAGTGCTGTGGGCAAGAAAGTCACAAAATAGAGAGGAAATAAAGGGGTAAAGTTATGTCTCCTTGGAATATCTCATTGTCAGCTATATCTATTGCAGTTAAAAGCATTTAGGGGGGAAACCCCTTATCTTTTAGCTAATAATCCCCTTCTACATAATCCTTTTTTCCAAACTGAGAAATTTCACAGCATGAGATGAAAAGAGTTAAGAATGAATTGGTTTTATTTCCAAAAGTGGAATATACTAATGAGATAGATAGAACTAAGATCATTGATGGCAGAGACCACTTGGGAGGGATGCAGAAGCAAATAGTTTAGCACAATGCTTCTTCACAAACAATCTTTGTGTGGATGCATGTTGGAACTTATATGTGTATGTAACACATAAAATCCTCTGTGTTAGAGGGCTTTTCCCATGGGACTTAGCTATTTTTCATATGTATTTCCTTGTGACCTTTTAGCAGGAGAGAAAGAAAAAGCCTCTAGACAAGGAGATGAAAATGCTTGACAAAATCCTGGCTAGAGAAAGGATGTGTGGTTGCAGATTCAGCACGACTTGGCTGCATCCTATGTAGACAACTAATAACAATGAAATACCACAGCACAGGAAGAGGAACCCTACAAAAAGACCGTAGTTCTGTTGTGTGCCTTCTAGCAGAATGCTCAGCAATACCTTCTTCTGATAGACCAGTGACTGTGCCCTCATTTTCCATACAGCAAAAAGAAGGGTGATGTAGTGAACTGCAAAATACTGTTTCTTGTCCTTGCTGTATGTCTCTGTTCCTCAGCTTCCCAGACTCTCCTAAGAATCTACTGGCTGTCGGGAGTTTTCCAAGTTATTCTGTGAGACCCATCTGACCATCTTCCCAGGTTTCTTGCTTGGAGACACCACTGCTCAACCCAGTACTCTTGACCTGAGCTTGGCCTGGGGGCAAATGAGGAACGAGTTGAGAGCTTGTGGGTTAGACTTAAGGGACAGGCTCACATAGGTGACATTACGGTGGGTGTGTACTACAGGCCACCTGACCAGGAGGAGGAAATTGATGAGGCCTTCTACAGGCAGCTGCAAGCAGCCTCACAATCACAGGCCCTGGTTCTCATGGGGGACTTCAACCACC
>Ga0065711_1038355_pt1 | contig 18860 bp, 8 predicted proteins | sample Hoacrofraction12_FD_59098 | JGI IMG/M metagenome (GOLD analysis project Ga0065711, IMG submission 59098) | Hoatzin crop microbial communities from Cojedes, Venezuela - Epithelial fraction 12 v2 (version 2) | ecosystem: Host-associated > Birds > Digestive system > Esophagus > Crop | place... | reverse complement strand
AGGGTAGGTTTAGGCTGGATATAAGGAAGAAATTCTTTACAATGAGGGTGGTGAAACACTGGAACGGGTTGCCCAGAGAGGTAGTGGAGACCCCATCCCTGGAAACATTCCAGACCAGGTTGGACAGGGCTCTGAGCAACCTGATCTAGTTAGCGGTGTCCCTGCTCGCTGTGGGGGGGTTGGACTAGATGACCTCTAGGGGTCCCTTCTGACCCAAAACTTTCTATGATTCTATGATAATTTTGTCAGCACAGCCGGACTTAGATCACAGATTCAGTTTGTTATTCATACTGATTTTTTTAAAATATCCTTCGGACTAAAATTTGGTGCTGTTTTCACCATTTAGATCTCTTCAGACTGGTATTTATTTATCCGTGAATAACTGAACCATGCACGTTCAACCTTAGGTGTCAAATCAATGTGCACTTCAAGTAGATTTCTGTTTTCAGGCATTTATATTGTAAACACTAAACATGTACATATGCACACAAGTGAATATTCCTTATGTAAGCACAGTGTATTTTAAAGGAGAAAGGGTAACAATGAACAGAAAATGTTAACTCAGCATTAGAAATTCCTCTCTTTATATACAGCACAACATGAAATCTGCTTCTTAGAGCATCACTTTCCAAAACATTGAAAAAAGGACATTGTGGTTCCAAGGACAGCATCTCCTTCTCTTATGCACTGTTTTGTTCTGTGTTACACTGAGTTGCATTTTCTCATCTTAGCTCTGGACTGGGAGTCAAAAAGTCCAAGGTTCTGTTTCTGGCTCTGTGTTAACTGCAGATCATTTAAGGCTCTATGCAAAATTTGTTACAGTAACTTCTGATTCTTAGTTATAATTTTTGAGTTATCACTTTAAAAGAACCTAATTTCCAGATCTGAAGGTGAGAAGTTTCTGAAAATACAGGTCCCTTTCTTCCCCACCACCCCTAAGACATTGTATGTAAAATGCCTGAAAGAAGAAACATCCAAAATAGCATCTCGGTTTTGAAATTCTTTTTGTTTTCATATCCGTCAATCACAGATATTTCTAGCTCTTCATTTTTGTGAGATATTTTGAATAATATCGATGAAGAAAACACTTGTTCTTTGAATATACTTTTTAAGTAGGGAAAGCAACAGGGGCTGATCTCCTGCAGTTTTCTTGGAGTAGAACAGTGAGTTGCACAGCGTTACACAAGGGATCCTTTATAGAGTTTTATCTAGCGCCGCTGTTGTAGTTCCGTGGTCACTGTGGTCACTAAGTTGGATTCTTCATGGAAGTAAGGTCTGGGTGCAATAGTCAAAGACCTCGCTAAAAAGAACGAGTCTATGAGCTGTGGGTAATGCCAACATGCCTGTTTCCATAACAGAGGGGAAGCATGTCCACCTTCCACGGTCACCGTAGGATGACTAGCATCGCCCCAGACTGAGTTAAGCAGGAGCTGAAGAATGGAAAAATTTTCTACTCTGTGCTGCCTAAAGCACACGAAAATGCTTTTACTTTGTCCTTATGGCATGCTGTTAAGAGTGACCCTACAGAATGAAGTGATGGTATCGGTGCCATTGCAATGTCCTGAGTCTTCCTCCCTATGCATGTGATGTGACTGTACAATCAATGAACACCCATTAGACACTAATAAGCAATCTAGACTCTTGTCCAAAGGTAGATATGTTTCTTGCTATATATTCTGTGTAGTTTGCAAGTGGTACAGCTCAATATATAAGTAAATTAAGTAGTTCACTACACTTGAGTTTAGACAAGAGGAAAGACGAAATAGGAATGCCAGTGTTAAGCTGTTAATGCAAAATGCAGAATACAAAGTAGCGTATTTACAAAAGCAAATTGCAACCTGCAGAATTTTAGGTTGTGAATCATTACCCAGTGATCAGCAATGACCTGTTATTAAAACTAAAATTAGAAAACACACCTGCCTGATATTTTGCTGAGCTGTTACCATTCTGTGTTCAGCTGGGATCCAGAGGAAGTGGAATAAAAGTCTTCCTCAATGGCGGTGTTTATAATTCCACTGTTATGAAATACATATTCTATTTGGTATTTGGTTTTAGAACTTTTTAATTAACTGGCCTTCCCTATTCAGTTAAATATATTGTGTACATTTTATGAACACAAAATATAAGATGCAGATAAAAAAATAAAAATCTTTATTTCATGTAATTAGTCTGTGTTCCAAAAGGAGCATTAACCTGTGGTGCTCTAGAACATGACACCACTTAGCAAAGGGGCTATGTGTATATATATTTACTAGGAAATGCTCCATCATTTATTTTTACTGAAGCCTCACAAAGCCATACTGTCTTCTGTGGCAATTCTCCAGGGGGAAGGGAAGGCAAAATTGCTCGCAAGTATCTGTGCATATTTTTGTGTACTTAGGCACTCATAATCTGTATCCAGAAGCTACTAAAAATTGTCTCGTACCAAGACTGATGGTGGTTAATGAAAGGATAAAAAAAGCTGCATTTTGGAAGATTAAAATGCTGTTAATTTCTGTATGCATTTAAGATTAATAAAGTGCTAATTAGGATATGCAAATGAGGGCTTTATGAATTCCATCAAAAACATTCACAAGTACCTTATACATAAATCACATTCAGTTAATGTATTTTTGTTATGTAATTGGGGAACAGATTGATGAGCCAGTCCAATTATGTCTAATTTACATGTGTATGGAATTTTGTAATATAGTATTATGAACCTAATATGCAAGTAAGAAGAAACTAATTATAGCATGTATTTGCTTTAGTAAGATGAAAGAAAATTAAAGTTGAGCTTAAAAAACACTGCTACTGACTTGAGATAGAGGTAATATGAGAAGAACGTAGACATTTTAAGTTACTCTGTTGAAATAATGATGTGATTCGATAGCTGTCCCTTAAAACTCTTACAGCATTGCATTGTACAGATTTTTAGATCTCTGAATTCTGGGGGCTAAATCCACCAGTAGCTAGCAGTGCCGGAAAGAAATCTGGCCTTAGACAAAAGACAGCAATCTGACAAAAAAGGTAAAAGCAAAGTGAAGTCCAGTCCTCAGCGGTCACCATGTGGCCATTGGCAGGCAGATGCGAAGGAGGAAAAGGGAGAGAAGGGAAGGGAAGAGCAAGTTCCTGCAAGCGGTCCTGGTGCCTTTGAGCTGCATTGGGAATTCCAAGCTCTGGTTTTCTTGTCATGTAGGTCTTCTCTTTCAAAAGGTTTCTGTATGGTTTTTTGCTGAGTAACACTTGAATAAGGTCTAGTGGGGAAGTGTACAGTAGAAAGTTACTTGGACAAAGTCACTCTATGGGAAGAAGTGAAAACTTTCCCTTCGGATGTAAGTAGTCTCATTCTGTGAGGCAGTTAGCAGTCATAGACAAATCCTCATTTTATTTTTTCCATCAACAAAGTCATTTATATTCTTATAAACGTAATGGATAGAACTTTTAAAATGTACCTTGCTGTAACTCCGTGGAGTCAGAGCTTTCCCTTTCAGGGTGGAAGCATTTCTGACTTGATATCAGGGTATTTGTATGGGGGTTGCATTACATAAATCCCTTTGAGAGAAAATGGCATTTGGCAATTGCATTGGCACACAGTGACCCATACTTTTTAACCTATAAATTGAGAGAATTAAACATTTATTATCTTTAATTTAATATGCTGTGCAAAGGTTGAACTGCAAGTCGTATTGATGGTGGCTACAAATGACATTATCAGGGAGGACACATGTTCAGTCACCTCCTGTCACACAGTTCACAGCAAGTACCATGTGAGAGCATCCAGTTTTTCCAACCATTGCATGTAAACAGGAGAGCTGGAGGATTATGTGCAGTTTCTTCCGATTTTTTTGAAATTACTTGTGCTTTCACTCTTGAGTGTAAAAACAATTTCTGAGTCAGATTCATACAGAAATCCTCACTGCATCTAGATAGAATGGGTTTTGTGTTTGGCTACGTACAAGTAACATCACTTTGGAGCTGCAACATAATGGGCTTCTGTAAAACTTCATGAGTAAGGAGCACAGGACTCAGTTAACCAAGTCTTCTGGACTGCAAGGAGCAATAGTGCGGTTTTTGCTAGTACCTGCCATTTCTGCTGCAAGAATAATGCAATAGCACACCAGTGTTCAAAAGGAATGCAGTATCACCCCGTCTAATTCAGAGTAGTCCTTTCTGAAAGGAGAAGTTGGGAAGAGAAAGGGGGAAGTAAAATGTGAATTAAACTGTATGAAGTTTTCAAAATCATTTCTAACTTGGAATATTTTGGCACAATTGGAATTTATGAGGTTAAATCACTCTTCTGCCTCACTGAAAGCACCTTTTACAAGCTTTAAAAATATTTTAGAACTGTAAGGCAACAGATTTATACAAAAGTATTTTCAATAAATCATAAAAGAATTTGATAGTTGTTATAAAGAGCTATATGACCACATACCTATTTTGTTTATGTATCTAAGATGCATTGCCCTTTGGTCTCTAAATGTAAGATTACTGAAAGAATAAGGTTGTTCTATTTCAGTCAGCCAACCTCTTTAAAGAATGACAGGTGCAATTTATCAAAATTAGCTCTTTTCTGAAAGACTAACCAAGGTGGCCATCTTCTACTTGAAAGGAAATTGGTGTTGCTGTTAACCCCTGGTTACGCTCAGTTCAGCGAGTGTGATACAAAGACATGCAGTGCCTACTTACCCTGTCATTGGGGATCTTGTTCTTCATTCATTAAACTTAATACAGAAACTCATTTTGATGCTTCTACAAATGAAGATAGGAAAGAAGTATTCTACACAGTATAGTGAATATGTATTGCTTCTGCTAAAAAGAAAAAATATTTAAAAATTTTTCTCATTTTTGGTATGGCTATCTCCTCTTTCCTAAATTTATTACTGGCCTTAGACTACAATTTCTGTCCTCTAGTAAACGCTTTGCTCCCTCATCTCATAGGAAACACAGAAGTTAAAATGTCATGTTTCTCAGAGGCAAAACATTCGACACCATCACTAAAGGCAGTATTTTACCCTGAAAGTCAGGGTAAAGTGGAACTGGTGTGCCTGTTCAGCTGATTGGGAAATGGATGCCAACAAGTTGAAATGTTTCTAATGTGAAAGAACAATAACATTTGGTTTTCTCTTAGTATCTGCAATGGATATATGTATCCAGGTGATAGCTTATCTGTCTTGCAGAACAGTCTTAGATGGATGTTTACGTTACTTCTGTGTTTTCAAAGCAAGGCACAACATTACTTGGTTCACAGGGTGGACATGAAGTGAAAGGGTAAGAAAGCCAATATCTTCGCTATAACTAGTAGGTGTCAGCCTCTGCTGTTGTAAGTTCGGGTCCCCGTCCCCTGTCCACACAGATGCATTCTTTGAGGATACTCTGTAAAGCAGATTTAGCAGGAAATACCCTGGGTCTCTTTATCATATGTTTTAATAGGAAGTTCTGCGCTCAACAAATCGGAATTCTCACGTGGGATCTGTTTTACTGCCAGAGTAAGGATAGCAATTTCAAGCGAGGAGCTGCAAGCCAGTGGGCTGCCATTAGAGTTCCTGTTCCTGCAGGCTGTTCGAGGAAATCTTGTAGCTCTTCAGGTTTGAGTAGATTCAAATTGAAGCTGAGCAGTGTTGACATTCTTTTAAGATGCAAACAGACCATTCTAAACAACCAGGAGATAAAAATAGTCCTGCCTGTCTGTATTGTACTCTATTTTTCAGGTTGGCTGGTTACCATGGGCTAAGAGGTAATGCAGAGAAAGTCTGATAGAGCTCTTTGTGCTGCATATGATCAAGGTGGGGCAGGGTATTCTCTGAGTAAAGTCAGAAGTTCTGTGCTTAGAATATACGAAGAAATTGACCCATTGACATTGAGGATTTGTAGCTGAGCAAAGGCATAATCCCACCAACATCTTACTGCTCTGACAACATGTGGGAGATTCGATGGCAAAGAGAGCTCCATTAGCTGTTGTGTTTGAAGTGTTTATGGTGTATAGGGTTATCTGCTAAGGGGTGGTAGTATTTTCCGCAATAAACTGGTTAATTTTGCTCCTAGAGAAAGCATTTATTGCACTACAGTACTGAAGTTAGAAACATTGTAGAAAAGGGAGAGGAACTGGAAACTGAAAAAGATGATCCAGTTGCTGCTGTAACATTGTACAGATTTGGAGGCTAAACTACTATTATGACATGAAAACAGCAAAGAAGAAAATTATAATACTTTATCTGCTTTTTCTTTCATGCAATTATGCGTGATACTTCCCAGAACTCCTGTTAGCATTTAATATGTTTATTTAGCAGTACAGCACATCTGTTGTCTGTTTTGTACATCACCTTCAGAACAGCCCCTATACCATGCTGATTCCAGGGTGCTGGGTGTTAGGTGTTGGCACACAGAACTACTGTGTAAAGTGTAGAAGAAAGATGAGACTGTTCAGCATATTCCTATGAGGAGTTTCGATGGAAGAAAACACTGTTCTAATTTTTTCTCCCTTTTCTTCTGTAAGCTGCCAAGAAAGGTCTGCGTTGAACTTCAGTAGCATTTCTGGTACTGATAACTTTGAGATGTATTTCAGCTAGCGGAATTTCTAGATCAGTTTTTGGATGCTGGTTTTTATTAGTTTTGAGATAAGAGTACTTTTCACTAAATTTTGTATGCTTTGTAGAAATTTTGGTTGGCTCTTGCTTGGCCCTCATGTTAATGGTCTTTTGAGAAGCACATAGAACCTGTGCCAGATAGCTGATGCATCAAGTAAGATAACTGTGCTACATCAGTAACAGATACACTAAGTCACAGTCATTTTATAAAATATGTTCCGCATCAGCCTCAGTATTGCTGGACAGGATAGGAGAGATGCATGAAAGAATAGATGTGTTTGCCAACACTTAACAAATGCTTGGATACATAGTGATTCTCAAGTGCCATTATAGTTATTTCTCACACAGTTACAGTTTCAACTTCTTATTTTTTTTCCTGCTAACCTTGTTTTTTATCAAGTCTCCTCCCAGTTTGAGTTTTGTTTTGGTTTCCACACCATCACCCTTTTCCTCTGACCTCAACATTTCACTGTTAACTTCACTGTCTTGTCCCTCGGTTTCCTTGATAACCATATCACTTCAGCCCCTCTTACCGTGCCAGCTAGTGTTATGTTCATTCTGTTTTGATAGCTCGTAGTTCCTTGCTCAAATTCCCTGTTAGTAGATTCCCCTCCTGGACTATTTGTTTTACCTCTGGATCCTTCAAGACTCTTATGTATCCAGCCAGTCCCAGTCTCCACTCTCTCCAACCTCCCCCCACGCTTTTTGCATCTTCATCAGATCTTTCTTCTTCTTTGTGTCCTAAGAAGTACTAGGTGGCTTCACTAGTACTTGATGCTATCAGATGTACTTGTACTAAATCAAGTAGAGAAATACGGTTATCCAGATGAAGTTTACAAATATTACCGTGTATTTCTCAACTGTGTATTGACATGTAAATTACTATTTTTCAGTATACTGCTGGATATGCTTTGTTACACTCCAAGTCTTACAGGGGATAAAGGAAACACAAGTGATATGTAAAGCCAAGACTTTGTTGTCAATATAGCTGAAATCTTAAGTCTAACTGGAGAATTATTATTAGTCCAGATCGAATTATTAAAGACAAGGGAAATTAAAATCTTAACAGTCTAACTGAAGAATAATTATTAGTCCAGATCTAACTATTAAGCAAACAGTTCTGTCACAGAAAATGACAATCTCAGTAATAACAAAACTAATAGTACTAACAATACAATTAATTCAAATTTTTATGCTCACCCTTCCTACTATCTATTCCTTTCTCTGGTGTTAAGCTCACCCTTCCATCTCCTGTCTGGGTCCTAACACTGACAGGGCCAGGTTGCAGCAGATCATCAGTGTCCCAAGTTCTTCTCTCGGATGAGTGGGATGTTGGTGGCCTTTCTTCTTTCTTCTACCTCTGAGATTAACTTGGGACTGTTTTTCTGTTTTCCAACTTGTTGTTACAGCTTTCTATCTTTCTTCATGCATCTGCCATTCCACGTTACTTTTGAATTCACTATATACAATGTTTTAGGTAGGTTAGATGCTTGTTCTTTATCTTTGGTACTCCTAAAGCCACTTTTTCCCAGCTCCCTGGTATGCATTTCTTTAGCTCTCCCCTGGTTTATAAGCCTGGTGTCTGCAGGGGCAGCCTGCACCCTGACTCCTGTTATTCTGTGCTCCTCTACCCTGCAACCTGTGTCCCTACTTTTCAAGGTGCCTGTTATACCAGGCCTGTATTCCTCCGCACTGTGCGTTAATCATAAATACTTCGTTCCACACAGAATAAGTACTTGTTTCTACTAATTGTAAAAAAATCTGGGGCTGAAACTTCTAAAGTGAAAGTAATGCAAATTAGACATACTTACCTTGGCACTAAAAAAAAAAAAAAGAAAAGGTATTGCAACAAAACTGGATAAAAACAGAGCTTAGCCAGGTCAACAGAAGCTCCTACAAAGTCTGACAAGCCTCAGTCCTGAGGCCTTGCAAACTCAGGGCAGTGCCTGTGAAGTTTAAAACTGGGCCACAGTCTGAGCTGGAACAAAGGGATCTTTTTAAGCTCCAGTAAAATTGTTTCAAAAAAGAAAAAATTGAGAGAAAGCAGTTTTCTCTTCATGACTTCGATAAGGATTTGGTGGATTATTTCAGAAGCAATATTCCCTTCACAAATTCCTTAGAACACCTTTGTTTTAGCCAGTCACTTCACTGTGGTTTATTTTACAGTGTGAAAACCAGAGTGTTATCAGGAAAGATGTGGAAAACACTGCAGATAAAGTGGTGTTCGTATTTTTCTTCAATTTTTGGGACAAATATCACTCTGTCTAAGGCAGCCTTTCACATCAGTGTGGTGACAGTGCTCAAAAGTTTGCATCTAATACAGAGAACAGCAGCCAGATCCTGGGGAAATTGTCTGTGCTTTACATCTGAGTTAGATTTACTTTCTCTGTACAAGAGTCAGTATTCTGTTTTAGTTGGTATTTGGTTCTTATATCTCTGGGGTTATACACAAAGCAAAACATTTTTCCCAAGCTCATGCTGAGTGTGCTTGCAGTGAAACAGCACAACATATCCTCCTCTTGGTCTTCACAGCGCTTTGGGCACCTTCGGCGTCATCCTGCGCTGGACCCTCAGACCTCTCAATAACAGCAGAACTTTTGGTGGGGATTGGGTTTGGTTTGTGTTGCTCAGGTGATGGATTTAATCTGACTGCTGTCTTTGACTGGAGATTAATATTACAGGCTTTGAAATTACTATTTTAAGACAAGTATAGCAGGACCTGTTTTCTTGAAGAGCCAAGCTGATAGACTAACTCATTTTTAAAGAAATATTTATCAGCTTGATGCATTAGGCCCGGAAAGAATTTTGCACGATGGGGGCAAGAAGCGGGGTATGTATTTCAAGGTTACTTTGTTTCTTTATTAGAAAGACAATCTTTTTTTTGACCAGGTCTCAGTGTTTGAAAAAAAAAGCTCTGGACACAGATCTCCTCCCCTAGTGAGTGAATGCAGCCATTTTCTCCACTCACATTCCTTTCTGTGCAACACAGGAAGGTTTTCTGTAGTTGTGTTGCGAATACTTTGTTAAATCAGTATGTAAGATCACAATCCTACCAACCTTGGTAAATGTTGAAGTGTACGTTTTGGAGATTTTCATATTAGTAGAATTGAAGTGCTCTTCCCATTGAATTTTTCTTAATTCATTCTTACTGTATGTTTCAGTAGAGAATATTATTGAGACCTACTCCGTACAGCTTTGAAGTCTTGGCTAGTCATATCTGGATCACTGATGTCAATCTAAAAAGTGGTAGTTATTGAAATTTCCGAAGACCCAGGCCCAAATTTGAATAGTGACTTTACTCTTTAATTGTTACTGTTTCCTAATCGTACATCTCCTGTATTACTCACTTATCTTTTCTAGCTGTTTCTTTTCTAATTACAACACTCCAGGATTTTATCATGCCATGTTAGTGTTTCAATAATTGCCTAGCACAATGGGGATCCTTCGCTGGAGATTCAAAGCACTACATAATGCAAATGATAAATAACGGTATCAGCAGCCTGTGAGACTTGTGATATATTCCAGAGAGAAGGCCCTGATGACTGAAGTACATTTGCAGCTGAACATGTTCTAAGTCTGCCTTAAGCCTCAGTAAAATGGATTCCACTGTGGCCCAGAAAAACCCCACGGCTTTTTCAGCTAAGTATTGATTATTTGTAATTAACGAATGTCTTTTGCAGGAGAGCGTGTCACACTTTCTTAAGCTTCTGTTTATTCAGATAGACAAGTTTTATTTTCTCTGGAGAACTTTGCTAACTTCTCCTTAATATAAATGAGAGTATGGAGAGAAAGGGTGTTATATTTTGTAAGTAGTTGCTCATACTGATGCTTCTATATAATAGTAAGTCTTGCCTTTGTTATATTCATATTGGAGGTGCTTTTACAATTTCAGAGGTGTAAAGTTGCTTGTATTTTCTTCATTGAGCACAAATGTCAAGACTGATTTGAAATCAAAGGCCGAAAAGTGTTTATCTTGCAGCACTGCAGTGGATTGCTAAACATCAATTATTCATGAAGACCTTGAGCCACTTGAGTAAATGACATTAAAGACAACTGCTGTGAGAAGCAAGCTTGGGAGTGACAAATTCTATTTATGATGTCATGCCATGAGGGTATATGAATAAACCAGCAGTGACAATCAATTTCATTTCTCAAGAACAGATTACATGAGAGCCCGGTCTTAAGGACAGCACTTAGAGGAAAAAACAATCCGCCATTAAAATAAATATTACTTTTTGCTCTCTCTGCATAGAGTGAAACATTAAAGCTTGTTAATTAATTTTAGAACAAAAGAGAAACGAGATACAGTATGTGATTAACGTATAGTGACTTTGCCTCAGTGAAGTGTTTACTTACGAGTGCAGCATTGCTGTCACGGGCAGAATGAGTCTATTTGTCTTGCTTCAGTCTCTGAAGGACTGCTGCCAACATCAGGGAGGTACTGTGTGCATTTACATTAGCATAGATATGTATACATACTATCAGAGGAGTCTACATTTCAGGATTGAGAAGAAAAGATTATAAAGGGGTTGGTTATTGTCCTGATGGTGAATTGTCTCATCTGATTGTAACTTAGCCCTATAATCCTATATAAGGAAAATGTGTACTGTATAATAGCAAGCAGCTGTGTGACTCTTACCTAGCAGTGTTGGGCTGGCTCTGCCTCCCATGACACAGGTGCATTCCCACCGAGTTTATGCTGCCGAGAACAGTGTTCAGTCTTTTATTTGGAAATCAGGTGCTTGGTATTGACAGAAGATCAGTGATCCAAATAAAATAGCACTTTGAGTTATCCATGGCTAAGCTTATGGTTCAAACAGCAGTAGTATGCACTCAGAGTCCTCGCTGATTAGGTTTGCTTGTTGTATGATGGCATAGACGTATGGTGGTAGTAAAAAAGGAAGGATCCTTCCTTTCCTTGTAAATCTGTTGCCACTGCAGTAGCAGGATGGGAGGAATTTTTTGGAGCAGAACGTGTGCTGCTGCTTAGAATAATGCCACAAGTTTCTTCTCACAGTCCTTCAAGGAACAGTGTGCTAGACATAGACAAAATTAGCCTTAAATTGCATTATTTCCAATAATTTCAAGAGTGAGAAGAGATCCCTGACAAAAATAGCTTAGGACCAAGTATAACAGTAAGCAGATCTGTGGTCTCACCTTTCAGGCAAATCTCATTAGCCTACCATGATCTTAGCCTTACTTTATTTGGGTATTAGTGCTTAATGTTTTCTTGTTACCTTCGTGCTGGTTTTCCAGTGTTTCTCAAAAATACTTTGAGGCAAGACTATACATGGTGGTCGTAGTTGGTGAATAGCAAAATACGTTGTGGCAGCTGCAAGAAGTGTGGAGAACTGAGCAGTGTGTAACATGGAAGTAGATATTTTCATTGTATGTGTTCTTCAGTAGTTACATTTTATATTGCCTTGAAATAAATATAAATACAGCATTCATGCTGCACCAAAATACAGCGGTGTCTAAAAGCATTTTTATTTGCCAATTTCTCTCATACAGGTCACAAGTCAAATTAATTGTAGTTCTGTCACGGATTTCACAAGTAGCCATTTTATTTATCAGATACCTCCTGCCATGTGGAAATTATTTGTGAAAATACCACCTTTTAACCGTGCTATTTAAAATTTGAGTTTTAGCTCAGGAGCTCTTTTTCATTTTCTTTGTGTAAAAGCCTGCACTCAACACTTGTGACACTGAGCTTACAGTGGACCTGCAGGACTTGTTACATTAATAAATAATAGCAATATCAACTGCCTAAGATTGATGTACTGAGAGAATAGGTAAATATGGAGAGATTTAGGGAAGGATGTGGAGGATGATTATGCCTTGACTGTAATTTTTATATACAGTTACATGGTAGAAAAACAGATTTGCAAATTGTGCATTTCACAGAAATGATAAATTAATTTCAGTGGTTCATAGATGTGTTCAGATTCATAGATCTGATAGTCCACAAGTCCTCAAGGAATTATTCGTAAAATGGACATACCTGCTCCTATTGAAAAGTATTGTTAGATTCAATATGTACTAACAAATGTTATCCCCAAAATTAGCAGTTAGGCTTATGTTCAGATTGTGTGCACCTTAATGAGGGAGACAGATTAAGCATTATGTTGTGTATTACGATATTGTATAATATATTCAGTACTAGGAGAGAAAAAATCACACACAAACCACTTCTTTCTTCATCCGATATATTCAGTGAATTTTTAAGTTAATGAATGTATATACCACAAAAAGAAATAAATTCATGGTGAGTTATTAATTATGAATAATTTAGCCCACTGATATGTTTTGTGAATAAGCCAAAGGCAGAGAAGTTGTAATACCGTATTACTATTAATGCTGAAGTATACCAGTTAAGCATAAGTCTTAGATACTGATAGGGGAATATTAGGCAACAGAAAGAGATCCCAAAGTAGTAATTTAAAAGCAAAATGGCTTAATATTAATTGTTAGATTTTAAAATTTTTAGTCGGTATTTCTTTTAACTGTTTACTCTAAGACAAGGAATTCACCATTGTTATGAATGATACTGGAATGTTCCTAACTCTAGAAAACTGAAAATGATTAGATAATTTAAATGCAACATTCTTTAAGAAAAAAAATGGAAAAACCCCAAGACATTACATGGACAAGTAAACAAAGATCCAAAGTTGTGAAGTAAGAAGGAGCACAATGGCAGCATGGAGAGAATATGGAAAAACAAAGCAGGAAGCTGTGTACAGTGTTTGTGTATGGGACACAAAGCAGTAAGTCTGTGGAAAATATTTAGTAGACATACTACTTGCTACTTACTGAAACTGCACCCTATCCTGAAAAGTACGAAGCTTTAATGGAGAAAAGTCATGACCAAGTATAGTCTCACATTTGGGTGTTTCAGGAAAACCTACCTTCAGTGCTTTTCATACTGCTGTTGCCCAGATCAGAAAATTGTTTTAAGCTGTTTCAGTAGCCATGTGTGCTCAATACCCGTCCCAAGACATCTTCCGTGTTAGTTACACAGGCACAGTAACGGATACTTTTTATTTCCTTATGAAATGCGTTCCCTCCCTTTACTCACCTTGTAGTCGTGTGCCATGGGTCTAGCTTGAAACCTCGGGATCTTACATCCATTTTTGTTCATTTGCATGACATGCTGGTTATTTACAAGGGCTCAAGCCTATTTGTGAAATTTGGTATTTGTCATTGAAAACAGATTACAAATTGGACTGTTGTCTTGCGTAAATTCAAAAGATCTCCTTAAACAAAATACATGGACTTTAATTTGTTTCAGAAGAGCTGAACAAGTGTCCCAATGCAAGTATCTTGATCATCATCAGCTGGTTGCTCAAGTGGAGAAAATACTAAATAGGCAAACAAGCTGAAAAATTTATTTTTTTTTCATTTACTATTAAATGCATGTATCCAAATAGGGAATTTAAAAAATATATATCTGGGTTTATCAGTCAATGTATTCTGGGCTTGATCCCTTAAAGCTTTGAGGATTTTACCCAAATTTCAGGAACTGCTTTAGTTCAGTTATTCTTGATCACAGGAGAGATTCCATAAGGTCTGAAACTCCCTGGTCTCGCTTCTTGTATTGTGATTTGCCCCAGCTGGAAAAATAACCTAAAAGCTACTCTGTGTATATAGTTATTTCTTCTATCTCATTTTTTATTGGTGTATATGGAAAGTCAGCTTGGGTCCAGCATGCTGCGAAGGCCATTGGGCTCCTTTCAACTCCATCTGCAGGGCTGTATTTGATAAAAACCTGTGTCAAGGCTCCATTTAAATGATGTCAGCTGGTACAGTGCAGACACTGAAGATTTAAAGTACTAGATGCAAATGAAACGGTGATAGAATATTTATAGTGTGTAATCTGTATACATTCAATTCATAAATCATTTTATTTAGCAAGAGATTGGAAAGCATTTGATAGCCAGCTAGGCTGTGGAGGGCACTATGACTGTCTTTATCCAGTGTGCTAGTAGACCTGTCTTTATTAATAATCTCACTTGTTTTGTAGGCTCTTTTAATCACAGAAAAACGTGGGAAAGTGGAATTGTGAGCTTTCTGTTGGGAGTTGTGTACAGTTTTAAAGCATTAGCCAAAGCTAAAAAGGAAACACTATTAAGATTCCAGAAGTGTATTACTGTATGTATGAGAGATGTTATCTGTCAACAACACGATATTTTTCCAGTTTATTTTAAGTGGGTGGGCATGCTTACCCCCAGTGCTGTTAGATTTGAATGTAATCTTCCTAACACTCTTAGAATACGGAAGTGATAGCATGAAGAGGGAAATTACCAAGCAAAAAATAAATTAACAAGTCAAAGGCCATAATTAATTCAATTAATTAAAGGGTAATCACAAATCTATTTAAGCAACAGTCACTTGCAGCGATGTAACAGTACAGTAACAATAGTCACTTACATTTCTGCAGTGTATGATATCACAGAAGGGTGGAGTTTGGAAGGTATCTCTGGAGGTCAGCCGATCCAGCCATCTGCTGAAGAAGGGCCACCTAGAGTTGGTTGCCTAGGGCCACGTCCAGGCAGCTTTTGAGTATCTTTGGGGGCAACCTGTGCCAGTGCATGGTCACCCTCACAGTGCAAAAATTTTGCTGATGTTCGGAGAAAACCTCCTGTGTTTTCAGTTTGTGCCCATTTCCTCAGGTCCTGTCACTGGACACCCCTGGAAAGAGCCTGGCTCCCTCTTCTTTGAACCCTCCGTTCAGGTGTTTAGGAATCTTCAAGTATATAGGGAATTTTTTGCTACATTGTGGTGGATTCTTTTTTTTTTTTTTTTGTAAGGTAACACTGGATGCCTTAGAGCAGCCAGTATAAAATCACTGTGCATATAAAGAGAACAGTTTTCGAGCAGATATACCTTACACAAAGCATGTTGAAAACATGCCCCAGAATAAAGCAGAGCTGAAGTCTGAACACACAGCTCAAGAATCAGCCAGTCGAATACGTGGACAATCACTCTTTCTGAAAGTCATATCCTTTTATTTAGGTGTAAACATTTTATGTACCTTTTTGAGAGTAGTTGAATATGATCTATCTGTGCTTTGAATGAAATGAACAGTGAAGAGCTAAAATAAAAATTCACAGAACAAATCATTAGTGGATCTAATGCATCAAGAAAATGGAAGATCAGCTGTGAATATTAATACAGCCAGGCTGAAAAAAATAGAAAAATGCTGCCTTATTCAATAAGAGGTTTCAACTAAATCAGGAAGTATTTGTCAGAACATGGAATCTAAAAAAATACATAAAAATGTGAAACAAGGCACATTCTCATTATAAATATATTGTAAACTTCCAGATCAAGAGGAACCAAGGAAATCCGGGACTGTCACTTCCACCTTGCTTCACAGTGTATAGGAAAATCCCGGACAAACCAATCTTGTAGGGATGGACACAAGAATGTCAAATGAGAATCTAAACAAGTTCTGTTACATTTTTCCTTAACTGAGTACTTAACTTTTCTTCTTTTAGAAGCTGCAGGTACATTGGTGGTGTTTCCGTAACACAGGCAACTAGTGCAGACAGAGGTTAGGTCTCTGCATGTTAGGGATGTCACTTAGTGTCAAGAAAACATCTATCAGTGCTTCAGCATCTGTTGGCTGACTGTGACTTTAACCATCAATTTCAATCGTATGTCAAGCAGTACATATACGTTTGCAACTTTTTGTTTGGATTTGATATGTCTTTCTTGTAATATTGGTTCCTCTCAAGCTCTATCAGAAGTACTTTGTCTGGGCATTTTGGGCAATGACTGCATACTGAAAACTGACACTTTCTATCATTGTGTGTCCACTGCAGTTGCAGGATTTTATTTTTAAAAATAGCAAGTATTTACAGGCTAGCTATATCACAGGTCCCTGAAGTTCTGAGATGTATCAAAATGACACTCCTAGAGGTTTTTTGTTTACTTACACAAAAACTTAAATGCAACCACTATTTGCAAATGTTCCCATTTGCTACCTTGCTATAGGATCTATCTCCTAGAAAAGAGAAGTTTTTAATCATTTTATGACCAGCTGCATACCTTGCAATCTGCCTTATACTGCGAAATGAGCTCCTGACCATTGTGATCTGTCTTAGGAAGTTGGATAAAGCTCTGCTAAGGGCTTTGAAGAGACCGTACCACAGGTGCCCGCAAACCCTGACCAGATGATACTGATTTGTGGAGTGGAATTCTGGCATGAGAGCAGTCAGTGGGAATATTGCCACTGGTTCAGTTTGGGTTGGAATTTCACCCTGGGTTTCTTCCTGCCTGGGACTTCCTGGAATTTTGGAGTTTCAAACTAAATATACCAGACTGCAAGAGAAGCTGTGCTTTAACCTTTGCGGCATTAGCTTGCCAAGGGAGTGAATCCATCTTAAAATACCCACAGAATTTATACAAGCAAGATAATTAGTTTCCCTGACACAGCAGATCCTTAGTCATTGTTAAATAAGCAGACTCATGTGACACCAAGAATGTCACTATGGAAAAGACTTGCACACTAGAGACAGGGCTGATGTTGTCAAAGTCATTTTACACCAAACCTCAGTTAGTCTTTGCCACTCTTGTTTGCCAGTCAAGAAAAAACTTGTGTTCTTCATACATAGAAAGTGGAAAGAAAAATGAGTAGGGCAGACAAGACAGCCTGATTATTAGTGCTTGGGAAGTGGAATACTGACAGTGTTTTGCTTTGTTACTTAAATATGGCAAGACAGGAAAACAGAGAAACAATCATAAATAATAGTTATTGCAGTCACAATCTCTGACTTTACTCTAAAATGGATGCCTCCATATAAGAAAATTACCCCTGCAGTTTGTAGTTCCCAAAAGGCTGAGTTTGAAAATGGCTTTTAAGAACAGAATTCAGAGATAAAAAAATCTTAAGTATGAAGCCAGTAGCTAAGCCAGGGCAGTCAGAAGAATGTGTTCAAAGAAAGGTGATAGAAAACCACTTTGCCTAGGTTTCCCAGCTCCACTGAAGGTAAGCATCTCACAAGCAATTTTTTTTTTCCTCAGTAAATAAGAGGAAAATCAACTGAAATATCTGCTACTTGGTTACAGCCATCAGCTGTGAAACGTGGTTTCATGCTTCTTGGCTTTGCATGCCTAGTTTGAAGCCTGAACTGAAGATGAGATCTCTTCTATTAGACTGTCCTAGCCACTAGTAATTGCTGGAGATTTCTCTGAAGTCCTCTTGACGTACTTGATGCACTGTAAATAAGACGCATTGAAGCAGGACCTTGTGACAGCCTCTGGAACATCATTCATTTCAGAAAGTCGCTACCATTTGTCATGGGAGTGAAGTGTTTTAGAAAACATAGATGTATAGGTGTTTCAGATGATGTGGGCACAAAAAAAATGGTTAGAAATTTTTCAGGACTTTAGATATAGAGACTTTGAATAGCTTGATTGTTTCAAGAACTGGGGTGTCATGGAGGGATTTTTGATCCTCGTTTTAAGCAATTTTGAGTGGACTCACATGCTGAGCCACGAGTTGTATCTGTGGTCTTAAATGTCCTTGATGGCCTTTTCTTCTTCCACTTTGTAATAAGTGCTTTTTGAATGTATCACTTTTGGAATCCAGAACAACTTGTGGCAGTAAGCTGCGTGCTTTCGTATTTTGCTGTGTAGGAAAATTAATCCTTGTGTGAGTGTGTGTCTCAAACCTGCTACCTAATGTGTTAGCTCTGGTATGAGAAGCAGCAGGATGGTACTATAATAAATTAATGATACTTAATTAACTCTTTTCACTGCTCATGACTTTTGTATACCTTCATTTTATCTATCTAACTTTGAGGCTGAAGAACCCTAGGCATTTACCTCCAGGAGATTGTTCTCTACATTTAATCACCTTGTCAATGTCCAATGCCTTTGCAGTTTTGCCATCTTTTTTTGAGATGCTGGTGCGGGGTGAGGTTCAGGACAAAACTGGATATGAGGTTATTGATAGGAGCGCCCTATTTATTTACAGACTGGGAAAAGAGAATTTTCTGTCTTGTCTGCTGCTTTCCCCCTTCCTGTTAACAATTAGGTTGCTTTTTTTGTGACCACTGGCAGGCTGAGATTTTCATAGGATTGGCAGTTACCATTGCAAGGGGGGCAGGGTTAGTCACAGGCAGGCATGGGGTAAGATGAGCTGCCTTGTACCTCTTGCTGCTGTCTCAGGTTGGAGCAAAATCTGGTAGTTTCTTTCTAAACCTTCATTGGATAGGGAAGATCACAGTGTCACAGAATGGCGGGGGTTGGAAGGGACCTCTGTGGGTCACCCAGTCCAACCCCCCTGCC
>Ga0065711_1008324_pt1 | contig 18861 bp, 7 predicted proteins | sample Hoacrofraction12_FD_59098 | JGI IMG/M metagenome (GOLD analysis project Ga0065711, IMG submission 59098) | Hoatzin crop microbial communities from Cojedes, Venezuela - Epithelial fraction 12 v2 (version 2) | ecosystem: Host-associated > Birds > Digestive system > Esophagus > Crop | place... | reverse complement strand
CAGCCTGCTGTAGGTGACCCTGCTTCGGCAGGAGGGTTGGACTAGATGACCCACAGAGGTCCCTTCCAACCCCTACCATTCTGTGATTCTGTAACTGAGTATGCTTATCTGCCACATCATTAGAAGCACCAAAAAAGTACCTTTCCTGTGAAACAGTGGATGGGCAAACAAAGAAAAGCATGCAGGTATCAACGAGCTCTCTCCAAAAAAACCCCAGTATTTTACTCTAAGAAGAAAAAGTATTATTAAATAATTGTCCTGGGTTCAGCCAGCACAGGGTTACTTTTCACCAGAAGCCAGGAGGGGACACAGCCAGGCGGGCTGACCCAACCTGTCCAAACAGAACAGGGTATTCAATACCATGTGCTGTCATGCTGGGTTCTGGATGGGGGAGCGGGGTGGCAGGAAGTCAGTCGTGGGCTGGGGAGCGGACGCTGCACCAAGCGGTGAGAGTGGCTCTGTCCGTTCCTGCTGTTTGTTTTGTGTATTCCCCTTATCGGTATTGTTGTTGTTACTGCTCCCTTTGTTTGCTGTTCTGTTAAACTGCCCTTATCCTGACCCATGAGGTTTTTGCCTTTTTCTTTCTATTCTCCTCCCCACCCCAGTGGGGGGAGGGGCGGCAGAGCGGCCACATGGCCCTTTTGGTGCCAACCCCAGCCAAACTATAACAATAATTCCCTTGTTTTCTATTTTACGCTTTGGCAAACATCTAACATGCACTGTATTTGTTATGGTACCTTCTTATGAAAGTAAAGCCAAGTTGGATGGCATCCTCTTGGAGTTGAAAATGTTGTTGGAGGAACAGTTGAATTAATGGAACTGTTGTGCCTTTCACATATGTAGGGATTTGGATAACCACAGTTTATATCATTCCAAAATCCTGAATGTAAGAGAAATGGGGAACTGTATGACACCACATCCAGAGCTGGCTAAATGGAAATCAGTTTCACTCATTCTTACACAAAGTGCTTTTATTTGAAAGATAAGATCAAAACCTAAGTGTCTCTCAGTTTACTATAATTCTATATCAGCACCTAGGATAAATACGTCACTTTATACACACTGTAATTACAGAATGTTGAAAGCAGTCTAGAACCAGGTACTAGAAACATCAATTTTATAGTGGCACATTGGACCGATTTTAACAAAAACATAAAACAGTTGTATAGCAGTCACAACCACAGACCTCTACTGGAGCCTCTCCTTGCTAGGCTTAAGGTAAACAGAAAAGCACAAAACTATAAAGTCCTGAAAATAATACTACGGTCTACTTCTATAACATTTTTCAAAAGAGCAAAGAAAGGGGGGAAGAGATGCCTCTCAGAAGAAAAAAAGCTGTGACACAAACACACAAATAACAAAAATTCAGGAACAAAGTTACAAAACTCACCTAAATTCTTATACATAACTACACAGTTTTCATCATTATTTGCAAAGTTAGGTTCATGTGGTGCCCATGCCAAATAATTCACTGGAGTGCCATCCATCCAGCTAAAGAAAAACATTCCAATAAAACACTTCTTTAACATACAAATAGTATTGCTTCCATGTTAGAAAAAGTGATTTTGCAATATGTTTAATATAGTCATTCATAGTTTAAGGTGTACAAGGTTTTTTGACCAATTTGCCTCCTTGCTAATAGCACTAAACTTACTCTCGGCACAAAGACATAAGTGTATGTTTTGAAGCTGTGTTCACTTTGTATTTAAGCAATATGCTGACACCTTTGCAACTGATAAGGCAATACTCAGAATAACCATTCGGGCCAACGTGAAAGCCAGACATCATTTCAGCGCGAGAGAGACTAGACGCTCAGCATTTTATTCGTAACACTAGTAAAATGCTTGATCTTTCCCCCAAGCAGAGGAAAAGGTCATGACAAAGCACCTACAAGGAAATTCTTATGACAATGTGCCTTACCATAAGGTAAAATACAAACATCGAAAAAGAGGTACGTCCATGTAGCTTAAACAAAAAAGAGCAAAATCATAACCAGGCAACTAAACACTTATTAGGAGACATATTCCTATTAGACTGCAAGTGACAAAGGTGCCCAGGTTCACCCTGCAGGCACGTATGGAAGGTACTTCACTTAAAAGCATATTCATCTTAGAGTCCATACAAAAACCATGGAATGGCGGAGGCACCTCATTTCTAGAACGTGATCTGGCTCACCTAACATCCTAATTACCCTCTGGAGGTTTCTCATTATTACTGTGGACTACAAGGAGAGCCAAGAACTACTAGACATCTGTCCAGGCACTTCAAGACACAGACTGAACTGAATCCAGGCCTACATTAACATCACATGTAAAAATCAATATGGTGCTGCATACTGACACTCAGAAGGACTTGCAGAAGATCTGCTTATCCTCAGAGCATGTCTGAAGTTATATAATGGCAACCACTATCTTTGTTCTACAAAAGAGAAAATAGGTTGCATTTTTCCCTTTATTACACTCTGTTCTCAACAGTTAAGGACAAGGAAAAAGAATCTTTTTACCTATTGAAAATTTTATATATTTTGAGTTGGGGTATCTATTTATATTTTCATATAAATTGTGGAATAAAGGAAAGTATAACTCCTGAATAGAAATTCAAAATACATTATCTGCAGTGCAATTTTTCTGCTATAGCTTTGGGTGAATTCTGCTTAGGAAACATGCAGTAATTCTTCGGGATGATCTGGAGCTAAATTAACATGGAATTAGACCACTTGAGAATACAATCATGATTATATTAAGACTAAAAACTAAGTACGTCCTTTGAAAATCCATGCCCTACCGAGTTAACTTGTTTGGTCCCACAGACTACAACATCTGAAAACAAACAGTAAAGCAGAAATTTCAAGATCTAACAGACCTGATGTAAACTTACAATAACAAAGGGAGTGCTTTTGTATTGTTAAAGAATAAGTCAAGTTTTAGGATTTATGGATCTACTCTAGCTTGCAGTAGTGTCAAGGAGAAATTCCATTTACTTGAAAAGGAGCGGAGAAAAAATTTCACCAGTACTAACAGGAAATACTTTTTAAAAATCCTTTATATTAGCTATATGTTATTGGAGTATGGACAAGGCAGACAACAGCTGAGAGCAACATTCAAATCAAGCTTTTCTTCCTGCTATAATCACATATAGAATAACAGGAGTAGTAACAGGGTGAGAATGCCTAACAACAGAAATGGTATTCAAAAAAAAGTAGATTAAATATAATGGCACATTGTGGTATATTTACTACAGAATAAATTTTTACAAGCTTTAAAATTAAAAAACACTAAGCATTAGAATCCCACAAAATTCAGAGGAAAAACACTCATTTGCTTTGACAGGCCACAATTTCATTCAAGCACTTCATTATTTTTGCTCTGCTTGGTAGATTTATTTATTTTGAAGCACAATGCAAGCTTGATGGTTCTAGTTGGCCTACCTTGTCCGTTGGTCAACACTCAGTTGTAAACCAATGAAATATGCATCCTCTTTGCCATTTTTCAAGATCTAGAATGTAAAGATTACAATTGTATAAATGTCCTCTTCTTATCATAGAAATCTATTATGTTAATAATGAGTAATATATGTCTGACTGACAGAGGATATGAACTGCTATATTCTCTAGCAACAACATTTAAGTTAAAGCAGCTCTCAGATGACAGTCGAAAGTTAAACTTCACCATTGGCCAAAAGGTGTGGTCACTACATCAACACTTCTCGCAGTCTTACTTCAAAGTCACTGAAATCAGCACCTCTTGCACGGTCTCTGCAGTGGACATCATCTGACAAATTTCTTGCAAGGGACAAGCCTTCCCACAGTTTGGATATAAATTGATATAGGCCCTTGTGTCATCTCACTGCCACCCTTCAGCCAGCTCAGGAAAAGTTCCATGCAATTCAAATCTGATTTTTAAGCATATTCCTGATTAAAAGAAGTTAGCCTCAAGACAGTCTAAACAGGCAGCCAACCCCAGCCACCTAGGCAATTTCATTTCAAAGCTTTCTCCTGGCATAATCCATGCCTCAAGTTGTTCTTCCTGCATAATTATATTCTCCCCGCAAGAAGAAAGAGGCATAGGAGCAAACCTGAGGACCAAAAAGAGGCTGCTAGGTAGACTACAACCCAGATACACTGACAAGATCAAAAAACAGTGTCCTGAGTGCTGCATGTAAGTGAATATCTGTTTTGATCCACTACTTAAGGTATCTTCTCTGTTGATGAACTTTACTTTCAGTTAACTCACCTTACAGAATTGTAGCTCACAAGTATACTATTTCTCGCTACAATGAAGCCACAGATCAATTAAAAGCAAGAATTAAGATTTACCTTAGCACGTTACCAGTTGCAGATAGATATAATGTGGTGTAACTGCCACATTGAACAGGAAAAGCAGATAATGATCTGTTTAATGCTTACTGAACTTATTTCTATACAAAATAACAAACTAAAATTGTCCTCAGCCATGAAACAATCTAAAAAAGAATTGAGTTTGTTATTTATATTAACCTAGCTTAATGCTACTGCAATTTCACTATCATAAAACTTGTAGGGAGAACACTAGAAGGATTTGTGACCATGCTCACTTGTTTTGGATGATTTATTCCATAGTATTAATGATTTTTCTTACGTATCGCCAGAGGAACTTTCTTTCACTTTCACTCTCAATGGCGGCAAGGTCTCCAAAGTTCCTTTTGCAGAACTCCCGACCTTTTTCCATAGGAACACTCTCTGTGCTGAAATAATATTGTTTGTCTTCATGTATGATCCATCCATCCTCAGTAGTCTTATATTCTGTAAGATAAATGGTAAGCTAACTACATTGTTCCTGAGATACGAGACATTCTCAGCAGTAAATTTTTAAAAATGCTTTTAAACATACACACACAGAGATAGTAATAGCAAGAACACTTACTGGGTGCAGGAGATTCTGTGGGTTCAGGCTTTACACTTGCCCCTATAACAAAAAAAAATATGTATTATAACTGTCCACTTTCTGCTGTAAGACAAAATATTTACGATGATTAATAGGCATGTTTTTCTATTGACATTGAATTTTACAGTTAGCAATGGATTTAACACCAAAAACTAGAAGGAACTAAAGAGACTATATCTCTTCTTTTTGGTACACTATTCAATTTGAAATACATGTTCTTGTTCCCTGAGGCTATTCCTTATGTGCAAGGTATTATAAAATACCTCGAAATTTACCTGAATTTAGTAATTATTCTTGGTGTCCATTGGATGCAGAAAATCTTATGCCCCAAAGCATTAACTCTGTTAAGACAGTCTCCCTCTCCCTTCTTTCCCCAGGTCACTTATGCATGAATTCTGGCTTAAACCAGAGGCAGCAGGAATGCAGGCTGGGTTATCTTCTTCTGTGGTGCCCTAGCTACTACAGAGTGAGGTTCTTTCCATCTTTCTGTGGTTGAGAAGAACTTCTATCTGGATCTTAAAAATTTCCCTGTATAAAGTCTCACTGGAAAAGATCCCAAGAAATTAACTGGTCCTTTCTGAAAAGAAGACTACAGGTTAAATTTGTTTTTGCTGTGGCATCATGGAGATGGCATCCCGGATGACATCAATAGCATCTCAGCAAAACAATTTCTAATACAGGAGATCTCTGTCTTTATAGGTTTACCAATTTATTTTGTGCTAAATATAATCTCACAGATACCGGCATTTAATGAGAAATTCTCTAAGAAATTCTTATACCAATAAAAAGCAGAGCTGGTACTTTATTGTCAATAATCTAATGCAGCATCTTTATTTTGCTCCCCTTGCTCCCAACATAAAAATGTAGTAAAATGTTTAAATGAGGACTTTCTAAAATAATCAGACTCAGGTAGATGCACTGCTTGTGGAACTCAAGATTTCCTTAAATTAAAAATTTTTTCTTGAAGTCTTCAGAAAATAAAAAGCATCCAAACTCGGATCTCAAGATAATTTAGCAAGAAACCAACATAGGAATATAAAACCCAGTCAAAGCAAAATAAAGTATCACAAAACCAGGCTCCATCTTGCAACTACAGATTCAATTAGCTGACAAAACTGTACCTAAGCCAAGTAAAGGAGGGAGTTACCAGGCATGAAAATTCAAGTACGTGAACTGATTTGCAATTTTCTTATAACTTGAAACTCAGAAAAAAATTTCCAAAATCGGATTTGTTGGAGAAGCCATGAACTTCTCTAAATGAAAAATCAAAAGTGAATGTGAATATTCAAAGTAACATTTCCTATTTTTCAAGTATCATGTCTCCCCTTCTGAAATCGTAAAGATCAGTGAGAAGTCCCAGCAGGGCACCAAAGGCTCTATATCTTTAAATGCATCTAAAGACATTGAGATCCTTATACCACTTTGATATCTTACATTCCTTTCTGATAAAGAGATTTTGAAATTCTGGAACCATTCTGATAAAGAGGTTTTGAAATTTTTTATTTCTTAAAGTTAAGGGAAAAATCAACTGAGAATCTTTTCTTATTATACTCATACACAGAAGAAGTGATACCTTTTCTTATCTGGCAAATCCATCCATATAGATAATCACAGTGCCTGTCATTCCAAAGCATGCTGGAATCACCATTTATCTCTGCACAAAGTTCAATTCCTTGATAATTATTGGGTTCTCCAAAGCCCCAGTTTTCATACCTCACCTATGATAGAAAAGGCTTTGTGAGGATTCTGTTATACAGAAAGAAAATAATGGAGAGAGGGACACAGCATCAAACCACAGACCTGCAACTTGTTCCTATTGTCAGCTTAAAAACTTAGAAAAGAGGAAACCAGGACCTCCCGGTGCTAATGCTGAAATTTCAAACATTTTTTCAGATTGCAATGGGACTGCAGCTTAAATAACAGCTGTTTCTGATCACATTTGGATGAACATTGACATTTTTTATGGGACCTAAATTCTGTAAACTTAATCTAATAACAATGAAGGGGCATGCTACTTGTTGATTAAATTAAGTAAATATATGAGTAAAATAGTAGGATATTATTGAGACAACAAAAATGATGGCATTTTTCTCAGAAAAAATATTACTGCTATTCTAATTTTCCTGTATAAATTCCAGTTTCAGTTTTCTGTATGGTAAACTTCTATTAATGTATTTTGATCAACCTTGCATGAAATACACCCACATCTCCAAAACAACTTTCATTTCTATAGTTTTGTATCTCAGTCTAAAGTACAGTCAAGTCACACTGGCATAAAACAACTGCCTTCAGCTCCATGGAACGTAGGCCATTTCAGATAAAGATCTAATTAGCGAAGACGAAAAATACTAAAGATGGACTATTTTACTCAAAAACTCCTTGCATTTATAAGACCATCATTTTAGTCTACATTAATTTCATTTTCTTGTTGATTCAATGCATATTTTTTTATCAAAAATCAGTATGTTTTAGCCAAAAAAAATCAAGCCATGGAATTGCTATTCATAAGCTTTCCTAAAGAGAGCATCATACAGTAGAGAGTTATGACTAAGCATAAAATTACACAGAAAAACATACACCACACACATTTGAGAAGCACAGGGAATGAAAAATAACAGCTATGGAAAATTAAATCACTCACTGGAGATCCATCACTCCAAACAAAGCCATCATCAGGATTCAAGTAATATAAGCCCATCCAGAAATGCTGATGGTAATAGCCATTGTTCCTAAAAAAAAAAACCCCAAAATAATAAATGCCCCTTTTATAAGAAGTTTAAACATAGAGCCAAAACTAATAAGGCATTACAATATTTTTAATAATCTATCATTCACAACAGATAATAAGCTTCTCTAAAAATAATCCTTAAAATTGTTAGAAATAATAACAACCGGGGTGGAAATCAACTAAAATGCAACCACTTCTAGCTGTTATCACTATACATTAACTCAGACAGATTGAAATGCTGACCAAGAAAATGTCCTGATCCAAACCAACTCCTGAAAATAAGGTGGCTTAATGCTTTTGTATAATGGGCCAATAGCTACTGTTCCTCCATTTATCAACTCTCCATTTTCTCTGTAAAGGCACTTACAGTTTCTAAACACAAAATTACTTATTGCAGTTGAATCACATTTAAAAAATAGCACCTTAAACTAATTCTTGTCTGCAAGCAGACACACTTTACTCATTTATCTGAATTTATTGAGTAAATTTGTACTAATACAACATCTGAGACTTGTTCCTTACTATAAGCGTATATCTGGGATTGCAGTACAGTTGTAGCGTTTTGCAAGGGTGCCATGTTTCAGTCTTGCTTCCTAGTTAGATAGGGATGTACAAGTTCATTGAGCTCAGTCTATTCAGGTCATATTGCGTTACCTTTTTAAGTGTTTGACCTCATTCAGAAATCTCACATGTGATTTTTACAGTTCAGGGACTTACTAACCTTATTTACATTCCCTGTGTAGGAAAAATAAAAATCACTCTTAAGTTGCTTCTGCTTTCCAAATAGTTCATAAAAATGACAAACAATCAGCACATTGTCCAGATTTATACCACAACTGTTACACTATTCGTACGCTTGCTTATGTGAAAACAACTGGCATCTGTGGTAATTTTATAATATCCCCAAATCCACAGCAAATATTTTTACGTCAGATGATAAATGTTTCCTCAACTAGATATCTTGCCAATCTCCTTTTAGCATTGGCTTCTGGCATGGTTGCTGCTAGTCACACATCTCCTGCTATTTCATCAGCTCTGCTTTTTTGCTATGTGTCTGATACAGATGCAGATAATGAATCCACACTGGCTCATACTGAAGTAAAAACATACAGCTAAATTTAAATATTTCAGAAAGATCAAAAGGCTAATTAAAGTGGATGGATGACCACATTACAGATACTCACGCAATAGAACGCCATATCACATACTGTTCTTCTTTACCATTAATGGAGGCCAGATCTCCTCCTATAGCTCGACAAAACTCTTGAGATTCAAGCCATGTTTTCTTTTGCTCTGCTTTTGAAAAAGGCTAAAGAGAACATTTTGCAATCAGACAAAATATACCATACAGATCACAAGATCAAGAAACACCAGCTCCTCAAAAGCTGTGGGGATTACAGAAACCTTGAATATAGGGCTTATGAGTGTTCACCTCTGAAACACAGCCTTAGTATGAGTGTCTCTAAGCCAAGTTAGCAAACTGCATTGCTGAAAGGAGTATCTGCTGCAAGACAACAAGTAGGAGAATGGCACTTTTAGTCTCAAAAGAGTGGGAAATGAAATATTAAAAGAATGGGAAATTAAGATCAGATTAGAAGCTCAGACATTTAAGAGAATACACAAAACCATGAGCATTTCAATAGAGGGGAACAAGACCTCTACAAATAATCTGTAAATAAGCTTATGGAACAATAAAACATGTAGACCAATTTTTACTGCATGTATGTGCAGCAAACAGAAACTACCTTAATGCAGAAATAAGCAACATACTTACTTTGAAACAGAAGCTAATACGACTATTTGAGTCCCAACCTTCCGGACACCGGGGAACAGGAGTTGTTGTAGGAACAGGTGGAAGCGTCACTCCCTCTGCCCACACTTTGCATAGGAACTTTGCCTTTTCTTCACATTTTATTACATCCCACAATCCACCTGCAATTCCAGTCCTCATGGCAACGCAGCCCGGCTTTCTTCCTGGTGATATACAGGGATGCACAAAAGCAATATTGAGAGGGTCATAAGAATTTAGAAAACTTCATGTTCTATATATTCTTAGTACCCTGAAGAAACTAAGTCTTTGTACAGTCAAAAATTTTTCTAATGTTAAAGCAGCTCCAGAGGAGGGCCATGAAAATCATCAGAGGGCTGGAACACCTCTCGTATGAAGAAACGCTGAGGGAGTGGGGTTGTTCAGCCCGGAGATGAGAAGGCTCCAGGGAGATCTTATTGCAGCCTTTCACTATATAATGGGGGCTTATAAGGAAGACGGAGAAAGACTTTTTACCAGGGCCTGCAGTGACAGAACAAAAGGCAACAGTTTTAAAATGAAAGAGAGTAGGTGTAGACTGGACATGAGGAAGAAATTTTTTTACTCTGAGGGTGGTGAGGCACTGGAACAGGTTGCCTAGAGAAGTTGTGGATGCCCCCTCCCTGGAAGTGTTCAAGGCCAGGCTGGATGGGGCTTTGAGAACCAGATCCAGAGCAAGATGTCCCTGCCCATAGCAGGGGGGGGGACTAGATGATCTTTAACTATCCCTCCCAACCCAAACCATTCTGTGATACGATGATTCTAATAGCCTATTTCATGAAGGGAAGAAAAAAAGAAACCAAGAAAAAGAAATCTGTGGTTCACCCACATCTGAGATAGTGAATTGTGTCTCACATCAAAACACCTCCAGTGGCTGACCAGCAACATCATAACCTGCGATCCAACAAATTCTTCCCTAAAGCTGAAGATGTGGTTAGAGCTAGTTTCTTGAATTTATCTAATTTGACTAAGATTTTTAAAAAATGAACTTGCTATATACAGGCTTAGTATTGGCTTCATGGTCTCCATAGCTCTACCACCCCACCTGACACATTCAACTCAGCATTTAGGCACTGAAATCAAGGAGAATCAGAGGATTTCCTGAAAGGCAAATGCAAAATGCCAGAATCTTGAAGACTGGTGACCATCCCCTTTCTGATGTGATCATGTCAGAGATGAAAATACTTCCCACTCCCATAATTTTATTAAAATAGAAAAAAGCAATGTTTTCATTAACAAAACATAGTAAAAAAGGAAATTGCAATTAATCTAGCAAATATATTACCTAAAAAAAGATTAAACATAAATCTTCCCTTGGCCCCCTACAATCCCATTTTCTCTAGGACCAGAGAACCTCATGCATGCTGTGATCTCACACACCTCAGAACATACAGTGAGCAAGTGTACTATGAGATCTGGCTGAACAGGTAGGACTTGCAAGCAGGGTGCAATACGCCTGCAGAGATTACTCTTCCAGAGTAGTACAGATACAAACTTCCCCAGAACAGACACAAATCAGAAACTTGATCTCAATCTAGTTTCTTTCCAATGTCACATTAAAGACTCGTTTCAGTGCTAAGTAGGAAGTTAGCAGCAGCACTGTATGCTTGAGAAAGCAGCCAGATATATTTGAGATCAATTAGTCATTATACCATCAAGCAAGGGCTAAGGAATGAAGTAAAAAAATTCAAGTAGTGAGCAATGTATTTTGGGCACTGGACTCATTAAACAATACGGAGCCATACCTACCAGGCATTTCAGAATTCCAGTGTGTAAATAAGACAGATTCACCATTAGCCCACTTGAATGTTCCCTTTTCTTCTACATCTGAAAGTCCAATCCAAAAGTATCTTTCTGTTTTCAGCCCAACCAGGCTAGTCAGATAGGCTTGTTCATATCTGTTGAAAAGAACACAACCATTAAACTGCTACTGTTAAGTTTATTTTTTAAAGTTGTAAAAGGCTTGTTATTTTCTGAGAATTACCGCTATACTGGCTTGAAAGCACAGCTTGGATGGATTTACTCGGACAAAGCGCATAACAAAACATCACATAATAGATATTTTGTAAGCTTTAATACCAGAGTATTCTCCTTTCTCTTTGGATGTTCAGTAAAGAAAGTGACATAATCACAGTCTGACATGAAATTGGTGGGAAAGCAGAAACCTGACATGACATATGTGTTATACCACTGTATTTTTTGAGAGTTTCTAATACCCTTGTATTTTCATGACTTCTTGTTTCAGGCAAATCCAAAACTGGAAAAGGAATCTCAGCATTACTGAAGAAATACACAAAAGTAGAGGGTAGAGTAGTGTGACACTAAATTATCAAACTAAGGAACACTGCAAATTAGATCCAATGACGATGTAAAAAAAGTTGTTTGGGAAACAGACCTATGTAGAGGTAAAGTCTGTCATAGTTCACTATGGTGTTTAAACAAAAGCTCTTCAGAATCAAAGCAAATAAAAGAAGTCTCCCCTTAACAAGGTATAGTCTGAAAACCCTATTAATGTTAAACCATTTTTATGACAGCTGCAGTGCTACCTACATTTAGAGAGCTACCATTCGTGACAGCTAGAGCTTTCACACTAGAACATCTATTTAGATCAGATAGAAAAAAAAACAACAGAGAAACTGTAAAGCATTGAGTCAATTGCAAGCAAAAGAAGCTTTGTTTCTTAACCCTAACTTTTATTTTCCCAGTATTCCACATTCAGTAATATGCACCAGCTCTTCAGAAATTTACCACACACTGAACCCCGGCAGAACTGTGATGGGTTTTTCAGGTATGAAGCACTTTTTCTATCATCATTTAGTTTCTTATTCAATTTTTTTAAAAGTACCTATATTCTGAGAAGACCAGATAGATGAAAATTATATCCTCTTGCTCATCTAAACTATCTTTTGAAAGGAATTCAGAGCCATATCTCTTCATTTAATAATCAAAATTGAAAACTGCATCCTTCGCTCAAGTAAAACCCATCCTCAAGCCACAACAATTAAGGAAATAGAAAACATAATTCTATCTTTTTCCTTCACATAACCATCTATATCAACACTCATTTCACAGCCATCACTTATTTTTCCTATAAACTGAATTCCTGGATTGAATATACACGCAAAAACTGTTAGAAGTTCTGTATCTACAGATAGCTGTCCTCTCAAGCAAAACTTTTTTCCAAATCAGAGTCCTTATTTTGATATTCAGATGATGTTAGATGTTTAATCCTCATGTGATCCCCTCATGCAAGCAGACTTTTACATACCTGTCTCCAATAGTTGCTAAAAAGGCCTGATGCCTTCCACAGGTTTGATTCGCTTGAGAAAATGATGCAAATGTATTTCCAATGAAGTAACAATAAAAACCATGTCTTTTCCAACCCTGTCAAGATAAACATAAAGTGACCACATACATTGCAGATTTTTTAAACTAGAAAAGAGGGGAAGGGGAAGGAAAAGGAGAAAAAGAGAGAAAGAGAGAAAGAGAGAAAGAGAGAAAGAGAGAAAGAGAGAAAGAGAGAAAGAGAGAAAGAGAGAAAGAGAGAAAGAGAGAAAGAGAGAAAGAGAGAAAGAGAGAAAGAAAGAGAAAGAAAAAAAAAGAAAAAAAGAAAAAAATAAAAGAAAAAGAAAAAAGAAAAAAAATAAAAGAAAAAGAAAAAAGAAAAAATAAAAGAAAAAGAAAAAAAGAAAAAAAATAAAAGAAAAAGAAAAAAAGAAAAAAAAATAAAAGAAAAAGAAAAAAAGAAAAGAAAAAAGGTGAGAGCAACTGTCCCTAAGGTTGCTCCTATTCTTTGTTCCATGAAATCCTACACAGGTTTTGTTGAGATACAAACAGTTGGAAAAAAGAGAACCGTCACTTCCTTAGCTGACTCAGCCTTCTTGGGAAAATTTTGGCAACACCTAAAATGTCAGCTGAGATAGGACATTTTCAGACCTTGCTGCAAAGCAAAAATAGACAAGACTGCAATGGGAATGCCACAGAGCTGTCACTGCAGTCGCAGCAGGACAGAAAAGAGCCACGTTACTATCTCTCGCCCACCGGTTTTGGGAATTGCCCAAAACCCCATGAAGCTCATCTTCCCTTTCAGGAACAAACAAAAAAGTCCTCTGCTGTTGCCTGCTAATTTTGCCAAGCTTGAGGGTCACACACGGAAATCTGCTGAGGGGAGAAGGTTCAGGTGCTAAAACCTTGCTCATGCCAGGTGAAAGAAGGACCACTTCAGTTCTGCGCCTACGGATTCACCTCTCTTCTTAGGCAACCTGGTCATTTTTATCTTATGTGCATACAGACACATATAAAACATATATAGACTACAATAAAATAACGTAGGTAGCCAAGTAAAGCACTCAAAAGTGAAGCAATGACAAATTTAAGGCTGTCTGAGCATTACGCATTACTACGTTAAAAATTAATCACAAATCACTCTTTTGAAAGGACTTTTTCAGTGCTTTCTTCAGTGCTCACACACACGGAAAGGCAGAATTACGGCTGTGCATATTGAGCTCCCCGAAACTCTTCAGGATAAAGCAAACTTCCAGCTGAAATGGATCCAACAATCTGTCACCGCTGTAAATCTCTGTGCTATGCATCAAAGAGGAAGTTTTTGGGTACTTATAACAATTTATATTTTTGCTTGTAACTCCCAATTAGAAACCTTCTTGCCCAGCAGAAAAAAAAGCTTTTCTGAGGTCTTTAATATCTTTATTAATCTGCATAGGAATTCAAGCCAAAGGATGAGATCATAAACTGACAAGAGTAAGGAAGTGTGATGTTAAAGCATCATTTCCACCATCTGATCTCACTGTATCTCCTCCCACTAGGAACCTTCAACAGATATCTACAAGCAGGAACGTGAACCTCCGGAGAAACCAGGCAGAATACGTGCGCGCGTGTGTGTACACGCATGCATGAGCTGGAGGGGAGGCTGGGGCTCAGAGCACGGAGTAAATGTAGACTAAACAGAATATTAACAATGGGTCACTATTCAACTTCTGTTTAAATAACAGTGTCAAGTGACCAGATTGGCTGGATTATTAACAACACATTCCCTGCTAAGCTTATTAGGGCATATTATCTATTTCCACAACTCGGGAAAGGTAAATCCGACACGTGTATTCTTTCTATTTGTTATTTCTGGACTACTCACAAATCAGACTGCACAGCTGAAAACCTTCCCCATGATGTACGCTGTGGAGGCTGGTACGACTCAATGCAAAACAAATTCTGTCATTTTAGCTGCGATTTCTATGTTTGAATGCTACAGATCTACTCTTCCCCAAGTAGGGGGAGGATAAATGCACGGGACTTGGTAGCCACCAACATATTTGCACAAGGTTCGTTAATTCACAGGGATTGTATAATGGAGGCTCAACTAGATTCAAGACAATTCACAATTTTGATAAATTGTTATTTTAACAGTGATTACAACTAATTAAAATTAAAAAAAAAAAATTTTGTGTAATTACTGTTCTTTGTAAATGAAACAAACCCTAGTAACTTTATTTCTTGCCATGCTAGATTCATTACTTCACGCTGCTCTGGAACAGATCTCAAGACACAAGTTTTAGCTCAGGATATATGTACATGTATATATGTGCGCACATATGTGTACACACACATTTTAAGTATGGGGAACATCGCTGAAGCATTTGATTAAGGACAGTAATTGGAAAAAGTTACAAGAGTTCCGAGTAGATAAACAACAATATTAACCTATGAGCCATTTAAAAACGCAATGGAGGCAAAAAAAAAGACCGTACCTTGTTCCAATATCCAGCCAACTTCCATAATCTTTAACCAAAAAGAAAAAATGCTAGGAAATAAAACAACTTTGATTAGTACATCAACACTGCACAATTTGAAACACAAAATTAAAAACCAGGTTTTCAGGCTGTTTACTCCAAGTTTCTAATTCCTCAAGCAGAACAAGGGCAAGACCTTTCCAGGAATGCTTATTTGGGCCAAAAGTAAAGCAGAGTCTAGGAGCCAGAGATAGATTTAACACAGTATCAAACACAAACAGCTAAAGATGGACTAAGTTCTGTCGAGCTGGGCGTGCAAGAAACAGGAGATAACCAGCGCAGAACTTTTTCATTAAGAAAAGCCAAGCCACCTCATTGCTTGAAATAATGGGATCCCAAATAACATAACACCAAAGAGAAGGCTGCATATTGTTCTCGTGGAATTCCACCACAAATTTCTTTGGGCAACTTCGGCAGATCCCCACCTGTAAAATGGGAAAGTGTTGGGAGAAGACAGTACTTATCTGTTAGTGAGTCCCCCAAATTCTAGCTGGTGGCCACACTGATTCAAGACCACAAACCAGGTCTCTCTTTTTTTTCTTTTTTTCCTGCCAACTTTCTCATTTCTTGATATACACACAGCTCCTGCATATCAAATCTCTTTGGTAATATTTTATTTCGTACACCAAGTACACATTTGTTAATTGTTTTAAAATAGTTGAACCAAAACAGAAGAACGTGTGAGATGTAAGACCTGCATATGCTGGGGCTTGCTACAGACCAGTACATGCCTGCAGTCTTCTTTTGGTCCAGTTAGACTGATTTTATCAGTGAAATGCAGTGAGTGTGGTTTACTGCTATTTTAATCCTTTTCCCGCGGAAGTTATCAAAAATCAGATTAGTCACACAGATTTATCTGAAACCACAAAACTATACCTTCTCCATTTCCCACTCTACAGACAAATTAGTCATTGTTTGGGTTTTTTATCACTGTTTTTTCCTATCAGGTGAGAGCCACAGATCCCACTGTACAAGGAAATCACGTCAGGAACGCTTACTCGACAGGGACGAAACTAAGCCAGCACGTACGAAGCGAGCACACCAGCTGCTTGGGAAAGGTTTCTCTTCGCCTTGTGACACCCAGGGGCACAGCTGGCTGGGTGGAGATGGTTTGAGGGGGCGACGAAAACGTGCTTTGAAGTGATCTTGTTAAGTTTTGGGTTGTTTTAGTTGGCTTGGTTTGTGGGCGCAAGCTTTCTGAAGATGTTTCCTACCAGCTTATTACAAAGGGCACAAAGCGTCTGTTCGGATGTTGCTGATCTCCTGCATTCTGACAACTCTAACGGAGCGGGTGGGTAACGCATTTCTCCTTTTCCTCTCTTCTTCAAGGGAAGGTGGGGTAAGAGGTTCAATAATCCCCCAAAATTAACTAAACCCCGCGCACAGCTAAAACCAATATTCTTATTTAAATTCTTCCCAAGAATTTGATTGGAAAGCACATGAAAAACTCAGAATGATAACTTATTTCTTCATTTTTGCCTCTTATTATTAGAAGGTTATTGCTTCTTCAGAAGCATTAATTACATGAATTCAAAGAGCAGTGATTGGAGGAGTTTTATCTCTAAATTATGACAGGATTTCAATCCAACTCACTGCCCTAGTTACAAAAACTTTGAAGTCTGAAACAAATTCAGATCTTTCTAGACGGAGTTAGGAGAGCCCTCTGCTCCTTGATCTTATTTGAAGAGAATGTGCAACGACAACTTACCAAAGCCATAATGTCTGAAATCACAAGAACAATGAGGAAGAGGCTGCAAAGATATTAAAGGAAAACATTTATTCGTGGCCACAGATGTTACAAAGCCTAATAAAACCCCCATAAAGAAATTAAAATAAGATATGATTTGTTGCTCTTTCCTTTCAAGCACTAAAATACATTTCAATTTATTAGAGAAGGGTTAAGATATATGGCTAGAACATTTGGCATTTGTAATCCCACCCTGCTTGAAAAAGACATTTCACAGTAACAGAGTTTCAATTTGGAAGGGAGAAACCCAAGTCATTTTCTGGACAAGAAGAGCATCCTACGAACGGCGTCTGCCCATTCCTGGTGCAGGGAGCTCATGGGCTGGGTAAGCCAAATAAAAGCTGATTTAGATGCTTCAAGACGGACCGGGGAGCGAGCAAAGCTGTCCTGCCCTGCCCACCACCCTGCTGGGGAGGAGGCTGCCAGAGGAGGTGTTCACCCCCCTTCCAGACCTCTGGGTGCCCGCAAGCTGCTCTGGGAGCCCCCAGCACGGCCCGCTCTGCCAGGCAGCCGGTTACTGCTGGAAAGTAGGCTGCAGCCAGTAAAAGGCACCAGAAGGGAGCACACAGAGCTATTTTTTCCCCCCATTAACCTAATCTTCTTTTCATTAAACTATGTAAATCCTAAATTACATGCAAGCAATTGCTACAACTGGTTAAAACTAGTTCCTAAGTTAATGACACTGAAGCAATGTTGCAAACAGTCGACCCATTAACAGTGAAGTCTTTAACTAGAATACAGTTAATTTATCAGTGCTGCCACCACAAATTCATGAAGCTTCCCGGGGAAACACTGCAGCATTGCACGAGCGTGTACTGGGGGGACACCCATGCCGATGCCTCCCACCCACATCAGCTACACTTCACTAGGAAATCAGGATGCAACAAACCGACCATACCTCCACACCGAAGGGCTTCCCTCCACTCACCTACGGCTCAGAGAGGATTTGCAATCTCGTAGAGCCTAGGAGGCACTCAACTAGAGGGCTGTTTTCACAGCCAAGCTGCAAGAACATATTCTGACAGAACATCCCCCACAAATAGAAAATAAAAAAAAAAAAAGAAAAAAAAAAATCCACCCAACTTTACTCTGTAAACAGGGAGTTTAGGAGCAATTTGTCCAAATCGCAATCATCTACTTTTTGCCCTTCTGAACCGCAGGAAGCCTTTCACAACAGAAGGACAACACTAATTTCAGGGCATGTTTCTACACTGCAAAGACAAGATTGTCCCCTGTGATAGCTTAATTTATCTAGCAGGGGCAGCAGGAGCAATAAAGAGCGCAGCACAGACTTTGGGACGCGCCGACAATCAGAGCACCACCTCTCCGGGGACCCCTGAGCGCAGCGAAACGAAGCCGGCACAGATACCAGCCAGAGTAGCACCCACAGCCTCGTGAAGCAGCGCAGACCTACTCGTGTCCTCTGGTTTAAGGAGCTGGGATCATTTGCTGACCTTGCTGCCTGAGCCCTCGAAACGTGGTCTTCTGAGCAACCCCGACTCCTCAGCGCGGCCCTGCTTCTGCCTAAGCCTTAGCGAGGAGGACGGGTATCGTCCCTTGGGGGTCCAGGGACAGCCCAGTCTGCTGCACCCACAGCCAAGGCAGAGAAGATAAAAGGGATGGTGGAGCCTTGTGCTTCCTCTCCGACACGTAGTCAGACCTCGGGCTGCCAGGTCCCTTGTTAGTGCCGGGTGGCATTGCATATCACAGAATCACAGCATGCTCTGGGTTGGAAGGGACCTCTGTGGGTCACCCAGTCCAACCCCCTGCCCAAGCAGGGTCACCCAGAGCAGGCTGCACAGGACCTTGTCCAGGCGGGTCTGGAATATCTCCAGAGAAGGAGACTCCACAGC
>Ga0065711_1038354_pt1 | contig 18863 bp, 14 predicted proteins | sample Hoacrofraction12_FD_59098 | JGI IMG/M metagenome (GOLD analysis project Ga0065711, IMG submission 59098) | Hoatzin crop microbial communities from Cojedes, Venezuela - Epithelial fraction 12 v2 (version 2) | ecosystem: Host-associated > Birds > Digestive system > Esophagus > Crop | place... | reverse complement strand
TGGGGAGAAGGGGGTATTCTCTCACTCCAGCCACTGCGGGAGGCAGATAAGAGGCTCTGAGTTGCTTACAACTGGGGGGGCAGAGAGGAAGGAAGCTGCCAGCAGGCTCCCCCAGCAAATGATTAACGACGAGGCTCCCCATGCACTTAACAAGCAAATAGGGCTCAGGAAAGCAGGAGTCTCCCCCAACTGCAAAACAGGCAAGACCCCACCCGGCTGCCAGTTCAGCGGCTCAGAGAGCACTTCGTGCCAGGCTGGCATCCACCTGCCCCGCCACGGAGCTGCGGTACCCCAGGTACCCGCACCCCCAGCACCAGGCACCAAGGGAGCAGGGGAGCAGCATGTGTTCACCCACGCCTACCTCTCCCCAGCCCGGCGTGGGGACAGCATCCTCAAGCAGATGCTAACGGGACGGCAGTTTATTTTCCATTGCCTGAGCAGGGGCAGCACCTTAATCCAAAAGCCACTGCCTTGCGCCGCCCGAGCAGCCCAGACCCGGCTTGGGGCCAAAGCAGGGAGCGCCGTGCAGTGGGGCACAGCCAGGCTATGTCTCACCCGGTAAATACGGCGGTGAGTTACTACTAACAAACACAGGAATTTAAAAGTGACAGGAGTAACAGCACGATCGAGCCGCAGGCCTGGGTTTCCAACACAAAACCCTGCGCAAGGAATAGCATCATCATGGCTCTGGGGCCTTGGGGTACTCATCTGCCCCTCGTCAGTTAGCACCTACCCTGAGCCCCGGGCCCTGCATGGCAGCGGCTCACTGGACACAGGGCAGCAGCCGTTTTACCCCATGGGCCTGGAAGGAAGGAAGCGCTGAGTTCAGCCGCCCGTTACTTGCTTTCAGGCTCCCACGTCTCCCCAGAAAGGGGCCCGGTTTGCAGTGCCGCTGCCCCTTCCTTGCCTGTTGGGTCTGACATCCCCAGCTACTTCTTTCCCCCAGGCCCCTGCTCTGGGGCAGCAGCAGCCCAACTGGAGGCAGGAGACAGCTTGCACGTGGCCCCTAATGATATGTTGCTCCTTGCTGGCTGTGCCCCTCACAGGGTCGCCAGGACACACAGACGCTTTCTGGTCCCCCAACACCCCCCCAGGAGCTAACTGCCTTGCTCACCTGGGCCCGAGGTCCCCACTGCGGTGGGAGCTGGGGGGCACAGGGACACGCCTGAAGGCTGGACTTTGGGCACAGCCAGCAGTCTGGGGAAGCAAAGGACAGTTTTAACATATAAGGACTTGGATTTTAGCACCTTAAAAATCTGTTGTGCAGCCCAAAGCGTGTGAAGCAGCCTCTGCCAAGCTCAGCGGTATTTGGGAAACCAGTTTAGACTTTACCAGGTTGGTGGGGAACCCTGGTTCCCTTTGGCTACATTTGGAAAAGGTGCGCGTCCTGCACAGCTCCTCCCAGCCCCCCAGCAGACCAGACCCTGCCCGGACAGACGGCTGGTGGGGCAGAGGGCAGCCAGCACTCCCGCCTTTGTGTCCTGCTCCAGAGGCAGAACCCCCTTCGGCAACCGTTAAACTGACCGTGCCGGGCAGCGCGACCCCCGTTACCTGCCTGTCCCTGCAAGGCGCAGGGTGCTGCCCCTGGAACGGCTGAGGCCCCGTTCTCACCCAAGCTGGGGCAGGAGCCCACCACCCCCAGAGCTCCTGCAGCCTCCTCCAACCCCCAGCAGCCCTTCTCCCTGCCCTGGCCCGCTGCCGGGGCAGCAGTGACTCGAGCAGCAGGTCTGCCTCTGCCATCACCACCGGCTTTGTGGAGGAGGGACACTGCTGGGGGAGGAGTACAAATACTAGGAGCTTGTTTCTTTCTTTTTTTTTTTTCTTCTTTTTTCTTTTTTTCCTTTTTTTTTTTTTTTTCCTTTTTGGTTGACTGGCCTCTTCCCCCTGCATTCCCATGCCCTCCCACTCCTGTTCCCTTCAGTCTCTGCTCACAGAGTTACAAGCAAGAATCCCAGTGCAGCTGCAGATCGTGTCCATCAAGGAAGTCTGTGGAAAACAGGCTGGGAGCCGCAGTGCTAAGGGGAGCCAGGCTTATGACGGGCCCCCCCGGCAGCTCCAGCCAGTCCATGCTGTCCAAATTAGCCTCAGCCAGATCCAGGGCTATGCCACCGGATGGCTCGTGAGCAAAGTGCAATTCCGAGGTGTCCATGGGTGAAGGTGGGTGGTCCAGGATGGCCGAGCTGCTCAGCATCTCACTGTGGAGGTCGTCGATCAGGGACAGGGGCTCTGGCCCGTCGTGGCCTGCCGTCAGCAGTGGGAGGCCAGTGCTGCTCTCCAGGAAGTCCTCCAGCCGGCCCACGGTCACCGGCTGCCCCAAGGACACCAGCACCGCCAGCTCTGAAGAATGGTGGTTGCTGGGCGGCGGGGAGCAGGCTGGGGCCACAGCTGGTTCCTTCGCAGCGGGGGACGACTGATCCTTGAAGTCCGCAGAAATCTCTGCACAGGGAACCAAGAGGCAGGCCAGGGTGAGGAAAAGCTTGGCCGAACAACTGGAAGGGTCCCTCCCACCCCAGGGCAACAGGGACCCCCCAGACTGAGCCGTCACTGGCAACCAACTGGGATAAGGAAAATCACCCTGTGCCCGCACTTGGCTTGCTGTGGGGAGTTTTCAGCCCGCCTCCAGGGATTTTCAAGCTCTCTCCAGTATCACAGAAGACGTGTCCAGCCCCGGTGCAGCAGAGCCACTGAGAAGCTCTGTGCTGTACACTAATGCCTGACTGACATCTCCCTTGGTGCCTTAACGACTACTGCCAATGCTAAAGGCACTGGCAGGGATGCAGGAGCAAAGACCCAGGCCACAACAGGCTCTCCTCTCCGTTCTCTGTCATCCCCAGGCTCAATCCCAAAGACCACGGGAAATGCTGGCTTTGTCTCCTTACCTCCGCTTTGGATGAGAATGTCAAACAGGTCGTCCATCTGCTGGCTGGAACAGCCGTTCTCCTGGGGAGAGCGAGTGCAGGATTAGCTTCCCATTTACCAGGGGAGCTTCCACCTCCAGCAACACCCTTGGCTGCTGGCTCTCCTCCCTCACCCCAGGGATGGGGCCGTTCTCCAGCAAGAATCAGCACACGGAGGCACAGCACCAGAATCCTCCATAACCCCAGGCTGCTACTGGTGGGAAGGTACAGTCAGCAGCTGCCGTACGAACTCTCCCCAGGCAGTAAGCGGCTTCGGATCTCTATCTGTGGTTTAGGGTCTGCCCCAAACCCCCCAGAAGGAATCCAGCTAGGAAGGCGCAGTTGTGTCTCAATTCTCTATTACCGGCCCACATCAGGAACCTAAGCAGATTTACACTGGCAGCTTTTCACCTGCTCTCCAAGGAAAGCAGGGAGAAGAACTGCTCTCACCTGGGCCTTTGGCTCTTGCTTCACGGCCTCTTCATAGCCTGGTGGCTCTTTCATTGGGACCGAGGGAACAGGGAGAGGAGGTGGAGGAGTTCCAAAAAGCGACGTGTGCTGTTGCTGCTCCAGGTCCATCTGGGATGGGGAAGGGGCAGCAGGCGAGCCAGGCTGCGATGAGGGCTGTTTGGAATGCAGGCAAATAGGGTGAGCAGGGGAAAATCCGCATCAACTCCTGTCTCACAGCTGCTTTGAGAGACCACCACCCTCTCTCTTGGTAAGCGCTGCACAGAGGTCGGCGCTGCTCTTCTCCCAGCAGCCTGGCTTCTCCCGTGTCCTCTGTGCACTATGCCCTGGCTGCAGAGGAGGAAGACAGATTTCCCCTCCAACTCACAGCTGGAAATCTGTTGCTGAGTTTTTCTAATGCTAAATCAACACACCACAAGCCACCACTGGGCTGCTCCTGGATGGGGAGAGCCTCATCTGTCCAAGTGGGAGATTCCTCTAGCACTCTGGAGAGAGAGGGCACTTCCCTCGTTGTGTTCAGCCTGCTCTGCGCAGTACATCCAGGACCTGCCTTTTACCCACCTCCCTCCGCAGTGCCTGCTTTGGGGACACAATCAAGCTTACTGGCAGGGAGTTTCACAGCCTGATGGTGGGTGGAGAGCACCAGAGCACTCAGCAGCACCAGAGATCTCCAAAGGAAACCCCAAGTGTTGCAGGAAGTGGTGCTTATGACTCAGCTTTACCAGATGAATCAGCACACAACTGCCCGTAAGAAAAGTTCAAACGTGGATCAGGTCTCTGTCTCTACAGCCGTTACGCGTGATCCACGCTAAGCTTGCTCCCTAGCGCAGTGACCCCCGAGCCGTAGCTGAATGCCTGTTCCAACACTCGTAAGTGTTGATGCTCTTCCCCGTCGTGCTCTCCCTGGAAAGCCGTTTGTCTGTTCTGTGACCTGCAGGTAGGGAACTGACCCCAGGCCCCAGCTGGCAGAGCTACTCTGGGGTCCGCTCTCTTCCTCAGAGGAGCTAGAAACTGGCAGTGTGGCACAGGCCACTGGGATATGCTGGGAGGGTACCTTTTTTGACACACTGGGTGGGCCGGCTTTGCCAGGAGCACCAGTTTTCAGGGACCGCTTGTGGAAACTGTTGGGGAAGAAGGGCTGCAGGTTTGGAGGTGCTGAGAAAGACAATATGGTGTGGGGCAGCTGCCCCGTGACCACCTGCAGACCTGGCTTCTGACCCTACAGGGAGGCAAAAGGATTAGGAGAGTCACTTACAGATGCCTCCACAGCACACGAGCTAAGGGAGTCTGAGGGAAAAGGTGCCTTCATTTTATCTTCTGCATTTCCTCAAAGCTCTCAAAGCAAACCAAGGCCCTGACCCTTTGCAAAGTGGATATCCCACTCTGACTACACTAGAAATGACTCCTGTCTTCATATCCTTTCCAGGATCTGACTCAGAAGTGATCCTCCAAGCTCTATAATTACATGTTAGAGAGAGAGCTAAGTGGGCTAGAAAGGGAGGAGATGCACAGCAGAGCCTCTTTACAGCCATCACCTGGAGAAGGGGTAAAGCCAGAGGTGCTCTCTTTTTCCGAACCAGCATTCCACTTCACGCAGAGGTGATTAACAGGTACGCTCAAGGCACGGGAATGAAAATCACAGTATGTTCACCAGCACCAGACTGAAAGGTGGCATCCTTTCACCCCTCTCAGAGCTCACACACCACCTCCAGCAGCAGGCAGATGCCCACCCCACCCTCTCCCCATGCAGTAGCCACCTTTTCAGTTTAGCAGCACTCCTTCGAGAACCAGGGACACCACGGTGAACCAAGGCTGCCCACTCTGGCCTCTCATCGTTTTTAATGAGTAGACAACGCTTGTTTAAAGCACCAGCTGGTATTCAGCCCAGATGCGGGACCAAAGGGCAGCAGCTAGTAAATTGTCAGGGCTTAGGCCACAGCTCTTCGCTGCAGAGTCTCCAACCCACTTCACAGTGTGCCCGCAGGGGAAGACCTCACGGACACTTGGTGCTCCTGAAACCTCATGCCCGATGGCCTCTCCACCGCAGCTACTTTGGCAGGAGGTGGGGGAAGGGAGAGGCTATGCCAGGCACCCCTTCTGCTGCCACATTCAAGCTGAAAACCAAACACCCCGTGCAGCTCCAAGCTGTGGTAGAAGCTGCTGTGTGACCTCAGTTGCTGTGAGGGTAGTCTCCGACCAGTGCTGTGCATGCATGTTCCCTTCCCACCGCTGCTACAAACCCCAGCAGCAGGCAAATGAAAACAAGGAATAAAAGTAAGCAGGCAGCGAGCTACCTTTCTGACAGATTGGTTTAGTCCTCTGGGCTGCTGCTGCTGCTGCAGGGGCTGTTGCTTCTGCTGCTGCTGCGTGGGCTGCTGCTTCTGCGGCTGTGTGGGCTGCTGAGGGCTGCTGGCAGGTAGCTGACACGGCGCTTGGCTGGAAGTTTTAGCGGGCGATGATTGTACTCTCTGGAACGAAAAGGGTATCCGTGAGAAGTTATTCCCCAAAACCAACGTGGAGCAAGGCTTGTGTTTCTTAAAGGCTTTATGAAGTTTGTTTTTCCCCACTCTTTTATTCTTTAGGAAATTCAGTCAATCGTTCTGTTTCACCAAGCAGAGAAATCGGATTCGGCTGCGATTCAGAGTCCTAAAAGAGGAGGTAGTGCCACTCTAAATCCTTGGGCTATCCATGACATCCTTCAAGGGCTGGCAGACCTGACACAGGAGCAGTGCCCTTCTGGAGCAGCGGCTGGAGTTCAGGTGGTATACCCTGGGGTATCAAGGGTGACACTGGATGCTGATATTTAGACAGCTGACTGGCATCCCACCTGATACACAGCAAATGCAGCCTGCTCAGTGCCTGCCCCTGATGGTAGACACTGCCACTTGCTCTGCAGAAGGTGCAAGAAATGTGGTAACAGAGAATGAATATCTTCTCTGATGCCATGGAAGATGCTGGACTTCGACTGAAGCCATAAAACCTGGGCATATTTATACCTTCCTGGAAGAAACACTCAGAACGCTTCTGCTAAGTGCTGAGCTCGTACCAACAGGGGAACAGCAGATCATCTCTGATGAAAGACACTGTTAACGCTGAAATACTGACGTACATTAAAACAAAGAGCAGTCAAAAAGCAAAATGTCTGCTCCCAGGGTCTGATTTCAGCTCTCAGTAGACAAGGTGACCTATCTATCACTGCAACTACAATCTCTCTAATAAAGGACAAGAGCGGAAATACACTCTGCTTTTTTTAATATCACAAGCCGTAGTTGTGCTTTCAAAAAGTAGTGAAAAGTGGCAGCAAACCCTCGTCCTCCAAGCTGAGATCCTGCCTGACAAAAGGCAGAACGATGTGTTTGGAAGAACGTTGAACAGCCTGCGGTGCACACAAGTCAGTCACACATTGCTGGACACAGTTCATCACTGTCAAATTCCAGTCTTTTGGCAAAAGAGCTGCTTACACTGCTCTGTTTTACAAAGCCATGATCTATCAGCCATCGTGGCAAGCAACTCAGCCATTTCAGTATTTACTGCACTGAATTTCCAATGTGTTAAGCCATCCTGTGGTAACCCGAACCCCTGTACCGTGAGCGGGAAGACGGAGAGAGGAACCCAACAGCCCGCAGCAGGGATGCGATCTAACCCTCGCCTACCTGCAAGGCCGGGCAGCTACTCCCTGCCTTCCCGTGGGGCGAGAGGCCCTGCCTCTCGGCGCTCTGCTTGGTCACGGTGAGGACGATGTGGGTCCCTGTGGAGTTGGTGATGAGGGTGGGGGGAGGAGTGCCCTTGATGAGGTCGCTCAGGGCACTCCCTTGCTGGCCAAGGAAAAGCCGCGGGCTGTGGGACTGGCACGGTGGCTCTGCTTCCGCGTCTGGCACCTCCTGCTTCACCATCACGGCTTGCTTTGGCACTGGGCTTGGGTTCGAAGTGTCCATTTGGCTAGCGGTCAGCGCAGGGCTGAATTGCTCTGTTTGGCCACTGGATTGCTTTGCAAACTGGCAACTCAGGAAACCATTTTCACTCTTGACCTGGGTGCCAAACACTACTGGGTTGGAGGCAAGGGCTGTTCCTTCTCCTGCAGCCCCCGGGGCCGGCAGTGACTTCTGAGAGCGCTTCTCCTGCTCTAGCTGTAGCCTAAGCATCTCAACCAGCTGCTGCTTCTGCTTCAGCATGCGGGTGAGTTCCTCGATCTGCTTGTCCTTCTCTTGCAGCATCTGGTCTTTGTCCATAACTTCTGCATCTCTGCTGTTACCAGTGCTGCACCGCTCCAACCCGGGTGCTGCATTTACGCTGCAGGAGGCAGACTTGCAGCTTTCTTCCTTCACCAGCAACTGCACTGGAGACGCCTGCAAGGTGAGCTGGGTCAGCGGTGAAGCCACCATTTCTCCAAAGGTGTCTCCCGTGGCTGAGTTCTCATCCCCTGTGCTCATCTGCGAGCGCTCAGAAGGAGTTGGAGAAACAGGGGGAGTCGAGCCTGTGCTGCCAAACTTCATCATGCCGCCACCGGTGACTGTGGCCACAACTACTTCTGCTGGTGCAATGCCAGTGGTGACCAACGCTGGCCCTGTGCTCAGCCTGGCAGCTGGGAAGGCTACCACCACTTCAGCAGCTTTTGGGAGGATGGCCGCTGTGCTGGGCTTGGGAGTCATTTGGCTGGCTGCACCATTCTGCTCCTGGTAAGCTCTGAGACGCTCAATCAGGTCCGTCTTTGTGCCTGAGACAGGCAAGGCCCTCAACTTCAGCTCTTGCTTCAGCTCTGCTACCTGACATGGGGAAAAAAAGAGGACAACACTAAGAGAAGACACACTCTAACCAGAACAACTCTTAACAGCTACCACAGTCACAGGGCAAAGGACTAAACTGACCCCTCTGCAGGCCACCAACCCTGCACCTCAGATGCAGACTGCAGGCTAGCAGTGCCAGCTGTTACCACCAACTCCTGTCAGTCGGCCTCAGCCCTGTTCTGGGGCAGCACCATCGTTCAGTACTGCCCTCTCCACTGACAATGGCAAAAAAAAGGGCTGTGCAGCTTCACAGGACATCTACCTTCATCTCATCCAGGTTGGCAGGGAGAGGGCCAGGCTTGCCCACTGCAGCATTACTGTTTTGTCGCATCAGCCCACTGGAACCCAAGGATGCTGAAGATGCGCTGCTGACTGTGGCAGAGAGATTGCGCGCAGCAGGGGCACTGGCACCACTCTGCTGCTCTCCTGGAGGCCTGCAGGGAAAGAAAAAACATAGGCACCAAACCCAAGCTAGAAAGGCACCGGAGGCCCTCAGTGTCAACAACCATTTACGTTCAGAAACATCTGGGTCACTAGTGCAACCCTAGACATTAAAGCACACCAATGCTTTTGGCTATGTCCATGCCCCTTCCTCTGCCAACCGACTTCACTTCAGCTGCTTTTGTCTGATTCATCTGACACCGGCCCTTTTTGTGGCCCACTGTAAACTAACAAGATTGAGTGTGTTCCACCCAACCGCCACGCCTCACACCCAGAACACAGCGTCTCTGCTGACGGTACTGGGGAAGCAAGTGCGTCCTAAGACAGAGCTGCCATTGAGGACCCATACTTTGGTGGGGCTGGCAGGATGGTCTGATAGTTGTAGTGCTGCTGCTGCTGCTGGTTGAGGATCTGAAGCTGGAGAAAGAGCTGCTGCTGCTGCAGTATCTTGGCATAGGATGAATCCATGGGAGGAGCTCCCTTGTCCTGCTTTTGGTCCGGTGGGATATACTGATGATATTTAAGCTTCTTGACTTTCGGCTTCAACTCCTTGGCTTTTTTACTGCGCTGAGACTTCTCACTAGCAGACTTGGGCTGGCTTTGCTATTTAGAAGAAAAGGAGAAAACAAGTAAATTGGAAACACTGAAATAACAGAACACCCCATGTAAACCGGAACACACACTGCGATTTTAATTTCAAAATTCTCCAGATTTGACCTCAGGGTCTTTCCAAGCTTCTCTAACTCAGGCAACAATACAGTCACAGCACCCACAGCAGCTTACACAGCACCATAACACAGGTCACAGAACGGCAGCCATTCATCTTTCCCAGGACACCAGACCACTGGCTCATCCAGTGCAGACTCACTGACTCTAATTATGGATAACGCTGACTGTCTCAAAACATTTTGCATTCACGACCCATTTTACAGAAGGTGAGTATATCATGGAACAGAAAAACCTATTAAATACTTTACAACTAGTGTCACAGGAAGACACTATTGACAAGCAAGCTTTCCTTCCTTTGCATCTGTTAACAATGTTTCCAACTCCAAACCTTCTTCAGAGTAACCATCTTATCTTCCTTCAGACTACAACAATGAAGAAATCAGCCAAAATAGTACCTTAATGAGCGTTGGTGGGGGCTTGGCAGCAGTAAGAGCCGCTCCATTGGTAAGACTGGGGGGCAGAAGAGGTGGAGGTGGCAGAGGCGGGGGTGGCTGTTCAGGTAGGAAAATTGTTTCACTGGAGTCTGCGCTAATCTGCAATTGGGATGTACCCTGCAGGGACAGAAAAAGGCATAAGGAATACACATAGGAGGAAGGAAACAGTTTAAGAAAGTGCAGGAGGTGTCCACTTACAGGGAAGCAGCACAGGTTTCAAGTCATTAATTAGATTCCTTTAACCCACTGTGTCCCTGAGAAGCAGCACAACTTCTTAGGGCAGAAAAGGAATCAAAATCCCATAACTGTATCTCCCAGCTTTGCCTGCCAGAATCAGCAGCACACACAGAATCAGCAGCACATAGGCTGTGTCACCAAGTAACGACTGCCCCCTTCCCCACATGGCACCACTACAGGAGCTTCTGAATAACCAGAGGACTCCACTAATACCACACAGAGCTACAACCCCTTGTGAAATCTCACAGACGATACCTTTAAAGGATCCCTCGGTCTCACTTTTTAGGATACTCTGCCACAAATCAGCAGTAGCTGTGAAGCTTCGAGGCACTGCAGGAGGCCACTGCATTCTCACCTGAGCTAGTGATGTGCCAGTGTTGCTGGGGAGAGGCTCACAAATCCGGGAATCCATCGGTGATGGGACAGACCCCTGGGACTCATGGCTGGCCGGCTGTTCTGGGGAGAGGGCATCGCTGCTGTCCTCATCGAAGGAGGAATTGTCTGCAACCTTTGGGTAGTTCACCTGTCCAACTTGAAACACAAACACCAACTGTGGTCTTCAAAGTGGAATAAGAATTTCACTTGACACTGGATGTTTCACAGAGACAATGAAGGCATGGGTCTGAATCGTGCTTAAAGCACCAACTAAAAATGAGAGAACAAAGCCCAAACTGGATCCATTTTAAGTGTTTACATTCATCTCTGCTATCAATAGAATAAAATGATGCAGACCAGGGTGAACCATCTCCCTCGCTTCTCAGCCAAACAAGATCAGGAAGTATAACAAGCTACTTAATTCTGTCCAAACCTAGATCTGTGGCATGGCTTATTTGATGATCTTTGGCACCAAAGAAGAAGCAGGTCAGACAGTGTAAGGTTGAGTCATGGTTCCTTGGGTGTTCATCCTGTGTGGTGGAAGGTACAATCTCTCTTCAAGACAGAATCCCAAACTGTCCTCTAGTCTTACAAGCAACAAGGGCTATGGATAAAGTCATGGCCCTGACTGCTATTAGCATTTCTATCTATCTACAAGTCCAGCAGATAAATTCACATGAGTGTACATTTGTAATGTACTAATGTTTTTTAGATGACATTATCTCAAATTAATCATGGTAAACAGGAAAAGACCATCATTTGCACCTAATGTAAAAGCAACAGAAATCCAGAGAGATGTACTTTGCTCAGTCTGAAGGAAGCCACATCTCTAATGGTTCAGTTCACACGTTCACTTTCTCTTCCTCAACCACTTCTTGTGCAACAGTGAAGGTAGGCTCTCCGACAACACTGTCCTTTTCCTTTTTCATGAAAAGTATTCCGTCTTGCTCACAGTTGTGTCCCATTTGTCTTTAAAGTAGCTGTGCGTGTTTGAGGGGATGAATAACCACAGACGGACACAGACTGCTCGGTCTGGGGAGACGGGCAAGAGCACTGCTGAGGCAGTGGGAAGGCTATTCCTCAGCATTCCTTTCAGCCCTTGGAATGGCACTGGCATGATTACATCTGTTCTGGTTTATTTTTAAAGGGCTTGAATCCTCTGAAGTTTTTAAGTTCACAGACAGCTTTTGTTTCATCACACCTGTTTACATTCTGTCTCCTCTCCCTGATCTGAGTAAGTCAGTGGGTTCTCCCTGACCAAGGTTGCTGACACGTTATACTGAGAGAGAGAGATTTTTTTAAGGAGAGAATCTGGGGAATGCCCTCTTCAACAGCTTTCAAAGCACGCAACTGCTTTCACGTTATTCGGGGATGTCCATACTCCCTATAATTTAATGTCTCTGTAGCACTATCCAGGTTAGAGGGAGTTCTGCTTTTCAGAACCCTTGGGGCTGAAAGGCTGTGATTCTGAGACAGCAAAAGAAGACCAACCATGGGATTGCACTTCCTTAGGCAGGCAGGTGAATTGGGAGGAAATCACAGCCACCTGTGGGAAATGCCCTCAACACAGATTCTCCCTTTGGCCTTACCTATAATGGCTTCCTTCAGGCTCGATTCCACAGGCAAGATATTCTTCTCCACCAGCTCCATGGGACCTGGCCTCTGCGCTATCTTCTCATTGAGGTCATCTGCCAGTCTGGCTCTCTTTAGCTTCAGCTGCTTAGCCTGTAAGGAGGGTTCAGCTGAGGTCTCTGTTCAGAGGAAAGCAAATAAAATGGCATCAAATGAGCAATGGTCAGCCTATGCAGTTCAGCAGTATTTTACTTCTATTCAGAAAGGTAATTGTAGATAACAGTAGACAACTGTACAGAAAAATAGTTGCACATAACAATAGATAACTATGCACTATAAAGATATTATAGATATTATGTAAATTTAAGTTATAAAGATAACAACAGTAGCCCTTGTGACTCTACAACAGGACAAATTCACAAGCTCTCAAACTGATGCCACCCAATTCTCGTTCATTTTTTCATTTTCAGTTGTGTCCAAAGATGTGGTACTTGGCAACAACATAGCACTCCCTCTCTGAAACTGAGGTGCTTACTAATTAGGTCAAATCTGCCTCACTCCCTCTCGGATATTTTACAGTGTCTTCCCTGAGCAGAAAAGCAATCCAAAATAATTCCATTTCATTGTTGCTCAGCTACACAAAACCGCACAATTTTGAGTTCACATAACAGATTCTTCTGAGAATCTCCATGCAAGCGAGTTGAATCCCCACCTAGAAATCACGCAACAGGCATGATGTTCTGCCCGCTCCCAACTGAAAGAAAGACTTGGGTGAGTCAGAGGCAAAACAGAAAGCCGTTAAGTAAGTAGTTACGATAAAGTTTATTGTTGATGTGTTCCTGTTTGGCGTGTGCCATACCTTCCAGAATGTGCATCCTAACCAGCTCTGATCTCTCTGGCCGGGACCGGATTTTCCGTTTCAGATAGTCCTCTGTCTGCAGCAAAAACAGACAAGTAAGAACCAATTTCAGTTGATCAGACACAGGAGTGAAGTAACCTTGGACAGCACAAACAAGAGAAACAACAATCTTTAGTTGTTACTGACATCTAAATAAACACAGAACAGAGAACAGGCATATCTTCTGTTCCAGAGCACCTAGAGAATGAGCTTATTCTAACGATGACCTTCTACTGTACATCAGCTGAGTATAGAGAGTCCACTGCTGCCCCGCAGAAGAGAAACTGGAAAGGACTTCCTCAAGAGCTGAAGCCCTCTTTTCCCCTTCTATGCAACACCACTAAGTGTTAAAGATAGATGCACTGGTTCCACTGTTCACAGCAAATACTTTCATATACTGTGGGCATTTGGGGCTGATTTGTGGTTTGGGCATACGCTTTTATTTGTTTCAAGATATGTTATTTGTTAAGCTGAAGACCCCATGCAGTCCCTTGGCAGACAGAATCTAAACGCTGTGACAAGACCTCTTTAATTTCCAGAACTGCTTTTAGCTCTGTCTTTGGAGAATGCACTACAGAGCAATGTGCAGCAATGACCCTGTGCAGGCTGAGCACATTACCCCTTACATAGCCCAGCAATGGGAATCTGGCAACAGTGGGTAACAGACTGGTAAGTACTGGCCATCAGAGAAAATAAATATTAAAGTTAATCAGAAAACTGCACCATACTTGCTCAATTGCCCACACCAAAATATCAACTTAGTAAGAAGGTTTTAGGATAAAAGAGAAGGAAGCAGCAAAAGCCTTTGGGACACTGGTCATAACGCAGAGTCTACTGTTCCAATCCTTCCACAGTTTAAAGTGCTAACACTCCCTTACAGGTTTTAATCACAGCTGTTATTTTTTTACTTATGTTGCTTTCGTTTTTAACACAGAACTTCGCCCAGCAGTCATAACAGGTTTTATTCCCCTGTAGGCTAGTGAGAAAAAAAAAACTATCCCCAGAGGCCTTCTGAGGAACAGAAATCATCACGAAACCCCCCAGTTAGCAAAGGTGCCGCATGAAGTCTGACGTCTGGCTTCCTCTTTCTATAGAGCCAGAAGCCAGTTTGATTTCAGTATTAAAAGATTTTGGGGGGGATCCTCTCTGTTAAATTTTCTGTTTCTAATGTCCTATTACAAAGAAGCGCACGTGCAGGTAACAGAGAAACAATACACTTTCCTCCAAGGTGGAACTGAGCTCCACGTGATAGGACCATTTAAGGGCAAAACAGACACCATAAAAACGTAAAGTATACGGACACTGGGGAAGAAGAATATCAGTAACTTCCAGAAAGAAGACTCCAGGGGAAATCCAGGCACCACAGTCAATGGTTTTTAGGCACAACTAGTTCACTGAGGATTAACCACTACCACATACAAGCTAAAGAACACCTCATCCAATACGTCTCTGACTACATAGCACTGTATTACATCCAGAACGTGAACAATTCCCTTCTGCATCTCATTAACAGCTACAGAATGCCCAAAAGGTAAGACACTACTCCTGACTTCCTCAAAACATTAAAGACAATATTGCATCTTACCCTGGCCCGCTCCAAACTCCTTCTTTGTTCGTGAAATGCAGCTGGACTTTTCAGAGCTGTTGAGAGGAAAACATTTAGAGAATGAATTAGAATGATGGAAGTTCTCTCATTGCACGTCCCTTCAGGCCAACCAAGTTAACAAATACACCGAAGCAACTGCCTCCTGCATCTTGCAACACATCGGACCAGATCTCCAGCTGGTGTAAACTGATGTGAATTGGCATACTCCATTTGACAGCACAGGAGCTACATGAACTGACCTGGACTTATTGTGGGCCGCTGAAGAGACCAGTACGGGTACACTTGTGGTCGAACTAACCACTATTCACAAAGCTGGGTCCAGGAACACAAGTCCAAAACAGCCCCCCAGTGAATGCCTTCTACAAGCTTCAACATTGAGTAAGATATGCAGGACCCTTAAGTAAGGGAATGGCACTGAAACATTGAAGAGATACATGAAATGGTTGGAAGGATGGGGGAGGATCCTAATGAACTGTAAATCCTCTTTACTACCTTTTAATGTCAAAGGAAGCTGCAAGTCTTTCCTTAATCTGCACCTGTGTTTTGTGGACATGTAAGAGCTGGGTACAAATTCTGCAGGTCCACAGGCCATATATATTGCTCCATGTAAGAGAAACTATCATGAGAACAGGAACACTTGGACAGGAAAGTACATCTGTCTGCTGACAGAAAACCAAGACTTCAGGAATTAACAGCAGTTCTCCATATAACAGACCTCCTCGCCCCCTTGGGCCCAGTATAAAACCAGAGCCAAAATGGATCATGTTTTAAGAAACTGATCCTCTGCTGTCCAGGACCGTACTAACCCAGGAGGAATCTCTCACTCTGCCTGGCTCCTGGAGCACACAAAGCTCACGTCCCACAGTAAAACTGGAGCAAGAGGGTGGCAACGCTAAGTGTCACTAGCTCCTCACCGTTTTCCCAAAGCCACAAGTAGCTTGGTTTTTAAAACAATCACATTGTGAACAGCCAAGTTAAAAAACTTCAGCTGTAAGGATAAGTTGCAAGTTTTTTGAAGACAGAAATCTAAACTTGTACAGTTAGTAACTCCAAAGTATTTCATTTAGGTCCTATGAAATATAGTCTACTCATATTATTTTCCACTTAAGACCAATGATTAAATATTTCTCAAATGTAACTTCATAATGAAATCTCAGAAGACCACTAAAAAAGAAAAGCCCTTGTATAAATGCAATGTAAGAAACTAATGCACATGTAGACTTCTAAACCATTTCCTACAGAACAAAATGTAATAGCCACAGACAGACACACATTCTGCAAAATATAGACAGGAGTCCCTCTAGGTTGAAATGAATGGGGTAAAAAGTAGGATTTAGTCCATATGCCAGGAATTTTGAACACAGCAGGGCATCATAGATGGGATTCAGACTACAGAAGTGAATGAAGAATAATTTGTAGACTAAATTAACAATAATTGAAAACTAACTATAGCAAGTGAGTATACACACCCCTACAATGACGGGGCAAACAGTTCCTGTGCAGATTAAATATAGCTTCATACAATCTGGCTACGGAGAGAAATCACCACAGAAAGTTATGCAAGCTGTGAAATGGGAGTGCACTGATTGCACTTTGGGATAAAATAAAGTACGGCCAGAGATATGGTTTTGTGATAACTGCAAAAATAACACAAAAAACTTCACCGGCTAGCTGAGACATCAACTCCTGGGCAGTCTGACCATAACACTTCGATGAAGAGCAAGCAACAAATAATATTGGGAAATATTCTTTCCAAGCCACATGAACTGCTTCTGAATATGGACGCACTTGAACTTAAACACGCATGTGTTTTATTGTATGCATATCACAGAAAAGTGAAATGAAAGTTCAGATACACTTGGGCAAAGATACCATGCAATATATAAATCTGTATAAAAATCTACCCTGGAGACGAGCAAAGCAGGCCTCATCTTGAGTCTTTAAAAGCTCTCTACCACCGGAATGTGCAGGCATGGCAGTAATTCTTTACTCTCCTCTGCCCGCCTTCCTCTGCTGTCAGTAAGAGGCAGCACATGAACTTTAAGTGACATTTCTCTGACCATAGCAAATAGCCAGGAAAGTCAAGTGCAGGAGTTCAGCTCATGTCACAGGTAGTCCAGGAAAATTCTTGCATACAGAAGAACAAAGCAAGAAGAAAAGAATCCCTGAGGAAAAAAAAAAAAAAAAAAGAGTAAAACCCTCCCCAAAACACTTACACATTAAATAGTAAGTAAAGCAAAACTGCTATGGGAAGAATCTTGTAAAGAACAATTTCAGTCTCTCATGACCAGTCCTCTGGAAACAAGCACTGGGTTGTAGCACTCTGGGCTGGCAACATGACAGAGGACTTCATATTCGACCTCTGAAAATGTCAAGAGGGCACAAATCCCTCACTGCTTCCCTCAGCAATCTAGGATGGGGCTGACATGTCAGAAGAGGGTGCCTATTGTAAAACCTTGCTCCATTTGAAGCTAACTAAGCCTTGCACATTTTTCTGGCTTTGCAATGACTACACAATCCAGAGGTGTGGAGCAACTCTGTTAACTTTACTATAGCAAACGGGGTGGGGAGGGGGGAATATCCTGTGAAGAACTCTGAAGCAGTAAAGCTCTGGGTAAGCTCTGCCCACAATGCAGATATGCCCCTTCTCCGGCTCCTACCACTGCCCTTCCCAGACACTTGGCACTGACCCCTGCAAAACTATTCTTGCCTCCTGTATCCTTCTGGTTTGCTCACCTGAGTGCTGCTTCATCCGTTCCACTCTAAAATTACCCATATTGACAAAGCTCTACTGTTCTCGGCCGTATCAGCTATTCTGGCTCATTCTGATGGTGTACGCAACTGAGCGGCTTATCTGGTGGAGCAGAAGCAGTGGTAACCAGGTGGGCATAGGGCAGCAATTCTAGCACTGACACAGGATTCTTACCCGCAGCCCTTGGCACCTGAAGCAGCAGATACAACCACAGAAAACAGGGATGAAGAAACTCCAGTTACCTAATGCTTTCTGGCTGCTCAGGCTGGATGAAACAGACTAAACTATTCCTTACAGTAGTTTGTCTAACCTGTTCTTGAAGACCTCTCATGAAAAAATGCAATGTTATTGCCGAGAAATTATCCCAGTGCATAGATGTCCTTACTATTGAAAAATGTTTCTGAATGTCAAACTTACATTTCCCTTCCAAAAATTTATACGTTTTTACTCTTTACCTTACCTGCATACAGCGAACAAATTATTATCTTCCTCTTTGCACCTACCCCTATATATTTGAAAACTTTGGGTTTGCTATAGTCTTCTCTGATATAAAATGACCAAAGCCAGTTGTTTCAAACTTCCCTTATAGATAACATTTTCCAGACCTTTGCTTGTTTAGTCTCTTTTGGCATCCTTCCATCTCATCTGCATTCTTCTTGAAGTATAGTGTCCAAAATTGGGTACATAGTCTAGCCTAGGCTTTATCAGCTTTTATAGAGCTAAATAATTATTAAATAACACTTCTCAGCCAGTCTGCCTTTTTTGTGTACATAAAATGCATAACATGTTCACTTTGTGCTTGGCTCACAAACCATGAAAGGTCTCCAATCCTCTTCTGCAGAGCTTCTGTCTAGGCAGCCATTCTCCACCCTCAATTTGTGCCACCAACTAGACACACCAAAATGTAGAAACTCTGCATTTTCCCTTGGTTCTGTCCCATACTTCTCAGCTTCTCCAAACAATGTGAGTCTCAATCCTGTCCTCCTCCCAGCCTACTAACCTTCAAGCTCAATAAATATGCATACTGCTTACATCAAATTACTGAAAATACTGAATAGTATCAGACACTGACCTTCTCCCACCCAAAAGCCCAGCTCAACACATCCTCCTAGTCTGAGACCAAGCCTTTATAACAATAGTCTTCTCTCAGCAGTTGCAGCTTCGAGCTGTCCCAGCTTGCTTACAAAAATGTCAGGTGAGCCTGTGTCAGGCAAAAAGGCATTTAACATCCTAGCTCGCTGGAAGGCAGTTCAACAAATATTTAGTCTGGTGGTAAGTCCAGCTTAAGTAATCACAGAATTACAGAATGGTAATGACTTCTTTTTCCCACTCCTACGTCCCATACATTTCTGCCTTGCCATTGCTCCAATTGACTTGCACCACACAGGGAGCTGTACTAAGGAATTTGTCAGCACAAAGTAACACCAGCACCTCCCCACGGCACTTGCCCCTCCCCAACAAGAGGTACTAGTTAGCATGGCTCGAATCCTTGATCTAGCTAACTGTATGGCCAGCTTCGCTAGCTTTACCAGCAAAGCTTTGGGTGAGCCCCTGACAAGAATAGAGTGCTGCCAGAGAAAAAAAAAAACTTGCCAAACTACAACAACAGTATCAGCTGTTGAGAGTTTTTGTTTCCCACCGTATGCAAAAAAAAAAAAAAAAAAAAAAAA
>Ga0065711_1038350_pt1 | contig 18863 bp, 15 predicted proteins | sample Hoacrofraction12_FD_59098 | JGI IMG/M metagenome (GOLD analysis project Ga0065711, IMG submission 59098) | Hoatzin crop microbial communities from Cojedes, Venezuela - Epithelial fraction 12 v2 (version 2) | ecosystem: Host-associated > Birds > Digestive system > Esophagus > Crop | place... | reverse complement strand
GGGGGGGGGGGGGGAAGGAGAGGTGGTCGCCTCTCCCGTCCCCTCTGCGCGCATCCTGGCGCCTTGTTCGGGGGGCAGGCGAGGGCAGCACCCACGCGTGTCCGCTCCTCGGCTCCGCTCGCCTCCTGGGGTTTTCTTGCTGCCCGCCGTCACCTGAGCGCTTGGGAAAGGCTGTTGGGGATGGCTGGCTACGGGAGGGCTGTTGTTCCTGTTGTTGGTCTTTGCCTCCGAGCTTACTTTTTTGCTGGAAATAGTCTGTTCTCTAAAACTAATTAAATAGGCAGTTTCTCTATCACAAAGTCAAGGATCAGAGTTTTGTTCAATTATTAAAATATAACACTAGGCTTTTTTTTTCTTTTAGGGTCTAAGAAACACGGTGTTGCATTTAAATTGCAAAGAGTAGTTTGCATTGACTTAGCAGCACAACACTTTTATGGTTACACATGCTGTAACAAAATGAAAGGCGCTGGACGGTCGCTATGTTTGAAGGCTCATGCTTTCCATAGTCTTTTAAAATAAAAATACGGTTATAAGAAGAGGAATCGGTCTTTCAGTGCTGTGAGAAGTTCTTGAAAAAGAGAATGTGGTGTGTGGAAAGTCCCTATGAAACAATTCCCAGATTAGAGCTGTTCGTTCTCTGCCAAAAGCTGTGTAAGCATGAACCATAATGAGGGTAGTTGTGGGATCACAGAGTAGTCATGGAGCAGGTAGTCTGGGTACACCAGCAAAGAAGAGACAGAAGAGCAATATCTATGGGAATGTCCCTAATTGAGGGCTGCAGCTCATGGAGGTAGCTGGCACGTCTTCTGACAGCTAGTCTGGCTACGCTCCCGCCAGACCTTTGTCCTAGCTTGCAAACATCTTATTCTACCACAGGTTTCAGTGTAAGGTAAACTGCAAGTAGCTGCATCCTTGAACAAACTTCTGAAATTTATGGATTAGTCTTTACGAGTGGTTCAGCGATCTTCAGGACTGTGGCATTTGTAGTAACATCGACAGAAATGTTTACAACCCATCTAAGTAGAAACTAAGTCACTGGCTCCTGACAGCTGCGTTATTTATTCCAGGCCTGATGTGTCGCTCCAGATTTCTTTAGCTGCATCTTCCCATGTAAACTCAATCACAAAAAGGGTGGGAAGAAAAAAAAAGGAGAAAGCAAGTCGCTCGTTTTCTTGTTGATGGCTCTGTCCTCCTTGCGCTGTGAATCCTGTCGCTGTGGGCAAGGTGAGGGGTGGACTTCCCTGGCAGGAGGATCTTAAAATCTTGCTGAGGTCGTATGAGCAGTTTCTCCAGGTCATCTGGAAGCTGGGGACCTGCTGCCTCGGCTGCTTTTAGAGCGTTTCTGGCTATTTTCTCTATTTCTTTCATTTGATTACTTGATTATAGAATCCATATTCTTGCTCAGAATAACTTTTCTCTCTAGATTTAGAGAAAGAGAGGAAGAGTGATACAAAATTAAGAGATTAAATGGAATTAAGAAGCTTGAGTTTTTTTCCCTTCCTTTCATTTTTACTCTTTTTATTTTTGAATGTTTAATCTGATACATCAGAGATCATGAGATAATGATTCTCCAAATGTCTGGACACTTAATGCTCTTTTACCTTTTTTTTTTTAACCTCCTTGTGACACGGCATGTCTTCTCGCTCTGTCTCAGAGCGCTAATCCTACTGCATGGCAAGTAAAATGTGGATTTGCCATCGAGTTCTATGATACAGCTCAAGCTGCCATGGAATCATAGAGTCATAGGTTGGAAAAGACCTCTAAGATCATCAAGCCCGACCATCAGTGGTTGGGTCAAGAACAGCTTGCCCGGATTTGATGGTGTGGCAGTGAGCTGTGGCTGCTTGGGCAATTGCACCCGCAGGGGCAATTCTTGGGGGAGCCTGGGGGGCAGCTGCTGCCTGTACCCAGGGCGAGCCCTGGGCAGCAGGTGGGTGCGTGGGCAGCGCGGGCAGCGAACGCCCCTGTCCAGCCCGCCCAGGGCCCCCGCCGCGCCGGGCTGCCCGGAAAAATCATGGAAGTGAACTCCCACCCTGTGAGGTGGGTCCGCGTTTTTGCAGCTCCCCTTGTGATGAAAAGAGCTAGGAGAAAGCTCTTTTTATTTATAAGAATGCAAATTGTGTGTAAAGTCCTTAAAATCAAGGAGGCCACAGCTGGGTACTTCGTATGCTTTTAAAACCTTTTCCAACTCCAAGTTGTTTCTCTGTCCTTCCTGTGCTGTTTCCATAGCGAGTCACACCTACCGCCACTTTAGGCAAGTGGCCTAATTCCTGAAATTTCTGAATTTTAATTTCCTGGCTCGATAGCTTGAGCTCTTTATCATCGGAATTTTGCAGGGGTTTGCATGGTTTTGTGTGAATGAAATTTTCTGTTTTAGCTTTTGGGTCATTCTGTTCTCAAAGAAAAGAGAAATGTTGTGTTCAGAATGTTAAAGTAGTTCATTCTTCACTTTCTCCTTTATTATGAAATATTATTTATTACATTATTTGATAAATGAAACAATAATTCATCTTTTATAACAAACTGTAAAAATAATATTGTTTGTTACATTTTTCACATCTAATATATTACGATAGCCAGTAATATATAACAATAATTACAGTTTTATCTGTGATTTTTATCTGATTTTAGCTGTGATTTATCTGTGATTTTAGCTGTGATGGTGAAAAAGATTGCGACAATATTAGGATAAGCGAACTGATAAGTAGTGTGGCTGTCGCTAGAGGACAGGTTGATTTAATGACTGCAACTGTGTTGTGCCCCTGTGTGTTTTGTTTTTTCATAAATGGGTACAAAATTCATTCTCATTGGTGAATACAGTTTGGAGACGTGAAGAACTGAAACTGAATACTGCTGTTTGACTAAACTTGGTGCATTTTTTGCTGACAAAGAACACGATACATCTTTGTGTAGTTGTGTAAGCAGAACCTATTTATCAAGGTTCCCAATCCTTAAGTTTTCATTTTTTATTATGTTAAAAATGATGAGTTACTGAATTCATTTTCATGAAAAGACAGTCTGGCAGAAATCAGAGGGAAAGAATGTCATCTATCAAGAAAGAGATATGACAAAGTTGAACAAACCATCATTTTAAAATGGTTTTTAACGTTGTTTTCCAAGGAACTGAGAGTCCTACAAATGCTCTTAACAACCGTTTCCTTCTCCTCCCCTGTAATATTCACACCAATTGTCCAAAATTGGCAAAGATTTATTGGTGGGGTTTTAGTTTCATGAGAAGTGACTGCAGGCTGGAGAAAAGAGGTCCTAGCCAGTGCCTCCTCCCTGGACCCCCTTGGAGTGGAGATGGCCCCGTAGGGAGCTGGGCAGCGCTGTCCCTGGGATTGCCCCCTGAGAGGCAAGAGCTTGTGGATGTAGCACAGAAATGGGAAGGACAGCTGGCATCATAGTTAGGTAAATACAGTATTCCTGCTGGTTTAAAATTAACTTTCAGTTAGCAAATCATTGTTATTTCTGATCACCATGGATCAGGCCTCCAAAGGTATTTAGGTGACTAAAGATGCAGCTGGGTGCTTACTGTCATTCATAAGGGTGCTTGCAGTATAAACCAACCAACAAACAAATAAGTGTAAGTGGCTATAGATGCTTAACCTGATGTGGTGCCTTTAAATATCCCGTTGGACCTCACATTGACAGCTTTGACAGTTCAGTGATACAGCCTTCTGGTTTTCTCAGGCTTGGGACCTGAGGCTCAGGTCCTAAGGTCCCTCTGGCCTAAGAGCATTCATTCGCTTGCATTTGGACTTTAACAGGGATTGAAAGAGAACCTGGTCTCATAGATGAGTCCAAATGAAGAAAATAGACTCCTTGCACCTACTGGTGAAACTCGCACCTGCTGCAAGTAGGTGCCTTCACTGCATGATAAGAAGCAGAAGTATTTGTAGATAGAAAATGTGAATTCTGGCATTTCATCTGTTGTAAAGATTGAAAATAATATGCTTCTTGCAGTCTGTGAATGTTGTGACTTGCTGAAGAAAATTTTGGTTGACCTTGAGAGACAGGGAACTTTTCTCATTGTGTGGTGGGAAGATAAGAAAGCAGCATCCTCAGCCTTACTGATGAAGATGTGAGGAAGGCCACTGGTGCGCACATGCAGTTGAACCCCAGTTGGTGGTTGATCCAGGGTGGATACTGGAGGTGCCGCTCACGCAGAGACACCAGAGCTGGTCCCTTGCGGAGGCAGCACGGGTTTGGCCGGGCGCGGTAGCCAGGGTTCTGTGCCCCCCTCCCAGGGCAAGGTGGGTCCAGAGGTGATGTGGTGGCTGCCACAGGGCACGGGGCCCCAGCCGACCCAAACCCGGTGCTCGGGTCCCTCCGTGCTATGAGGTGCTGTGACTTTGGCCTGTGAGTTTCCCTGCTGAGCATTAGCTTTCCGTAGTTCCACAGACTCCCTTGCAACCGTGCTTTCTCGAACCCATCCTGTTTGGGTGTATTTTTCTGCTCTTTGGGATGCTGTGGCTTCCACTGCTGAAAATGCTGTCAATGGTGTTTGTTACTTGAATGCTTTTGCTAGCTTGGGGGAAGCCTAGGCTTTAATGGAGCTTGTTACATTTTCAGACTCAAATGTATTTCATTTATTGAAAAAAAAGGAATACGAGTTAAAAAACTGATTAAAACATGATTTCACCTAGAGGAAAATTACTTTTGATTGCTCTATATAAACCTTGAAGGCTTGTATTAATTATGATTAGCAAACCTTTACTTGTTTGCCCTGAGTCGTGCTGGAGCAGTACAGTTGTTTGTTGTTAGACCACAAACTTTTATAGACTGCATATATTTTACTAACTACTTTAAAAGCCTGTGTAAAATAATATGTAATGCCTTACCTTTAATCTAAATTTATAATAGGTGTAGAAAGGCTTCCTAGAGCATGTATATAATTATTACTCATTAGAAACATTGTACAGAACCACATGGGTTGAAAGTAAGCTTTGTTTGTAAAGCATCTTACACCTCTTTCCTGAGCTAAGTATTCCAGTTGCATGTTATGATTCGTAGCTCAACATTTTTGTTGTATGTATTTCATATTCTTTATTAACAGTGACACTTAGTCTAATAGTCAGTGTTAATCTCTGGACCCTCTCACCCTTTGTAGTGTGTTTGACATACAAGAAGCAGAAAATGGCTGTGTGGCTCAAAAAAACTCACAACGAAGGAATTGGCTGTTGCATTCTCTTTTTATTCTCTTTGTTAGCGATACGTAAAGAAACCCAGGAAAAGTAGGGATTCCTGTCACTTTTTGATAATAAATATCCTATGCAATGCTAAGAGCAAAGCTGTTTAATCCTGTTTGAGGCACAGAATTCATATTGTAAGTGGTAATTTTATTAATTTTTAAAAACATCTTTCCCTTATGTTTTCATCTTAGAAATATTCTTTATTTCCTGTCCTAAACTGTTGGGATGTTTCTGAGCTGAACAGCTTCAACTTACACTTCGGATACAAATAAAGTTGATCCCACTGGGTAGTTTAAACATCATATTAATTTTGTAAGTCATTTAAAAAAAAAATTCTGGCAAGCAAGTTGCCAGTATAATTTTAGCGTTGTTTTACAGTTTGACCTTCATGTGTATTTAGTATTCAATGAAGAATATGATCTTTTGCTATGTTTGGAGAGCTCTGCTTTTAGAATAACATTATTACTTTAAAATTATATATGTGTGTGTGTCTCCCACTTCGTCCCTACGTGGAGCTTCCTTGCAGAGGCGTCCTGTTGGGCGCCTCTGCCCGCGAGATGCCCTCAGCAATCTGGCCATGGCTGGCACCAGCCGTGGTACTCCATGCACATACTCACCAGGACCTCAGCCCTGTTCGCAGTTTAAACCATTCCTGACCACAGCAGATGAAGGACGCAACACAAAAACATTATCAAGACAGTTTCCGAACCAGTTATATTTCAGTTTTAGAACCCGTGAAAATAATGGCAAGTTATTAACCTCATTTTTGCATTTCTCCAGTCTTAAACCTTTGCCCTTCCCAGGTGCTCTGGGAGTTTTGGTCACTGCGTTGTCGGGTTTCTTTCTCTACCTCAAGAGGGGTTTCTTTGTATTTGACCACGTCTCTTCCAACATCGGAGGACCGGAGAGCTCCTCTGAGCTTGCTGAAATTAGCAGCCAGCAGATTCCCACTCCTTCATAAACATACCAACATCTTTTGTCTTTATTTCTTCAGGTGGGAATTTTCTGTGAATCTCACTCCACTTTCTTCCAATAGCTCAGTCTGAATAATTGTGCTAATGAGGCACGACCATTTTTCTAGGTTATTTCCACTTGAGTGGAAGATATTCCAGGTTAGCAATTTAAATTAGCAAATTACTCATAAACCACTTGGAGAACAAGGTGCATGGCAATGAGAGCGAACTGTGAAGAACCGTGCAAGGACCTTAAGAGACAAGTCACTAGACAATAAAATGGCAAATGAAATTCTGCAGAGATAAATGTAGACTGCCAGACCCTGGGCAAAATAGTTGTATCTGTACATGGAAAGTGATGGGTGCTGAGCTGACCCTCATCGTTCAGAAATGAGGTCTCAGCATCAAGGATAATTCCAATAAAATTTGTTCGGTGCTCAGTGATGCTCCTCCCCCCTAAAAAAATGAATGTTTGGTATTGTTAGGATTCCAAAAAGTTTGCATGTGTTCAAGAGGAAGATGGGTAAGTACTTGAGAGAGCTGCAGTGAGGGTTGCTAGACAGACGAACCCCACCAGGCTCAAGAAATCCTCTGAACAGAAAATAGCAGGAAGCTGGCAAAATACTGGGACAACGGCATATGCTTGTCCTGTTCTTGCTCTTCCGTGCCCATTTCTGGCCGTCGTTGGAGACAGCATCAGAGGATTGTTGGTCTGAACCAGTATCGTGGTCCTTCTGTTCTCAACATCCCCTTTTTCTTGTTAGACTTAATCGTATATGGGGGAAATGTGACACAAAATCCATGGTCAAATGGCTTCTTCAAGACATACTTAACGCTTACAGTGTTGTAGCATTTTTATAAATACTATCAGGATTCAAAATGTAGTGCAGATATATTACCCAGGCTGTTATTAACATAATTTGCCCGTGGTGTGTTCTTTGTGTTTATAGTCCTTTCTTCTGTCTTTCTTTCTTCCTTGTGCTTTGGTATCTTGTCTCTTAATCTGGTCCAGCACCCAGTGAAGTTTCTGTGCAGGCAGATGAGACCTCATGTTTCTTTACCACAAATGTTAGTTTTCAATAAGATTAAAAATAGTAAGGAAACAACATAATTTTAGTTTGTAACTGATGTTTTTCTCTTTATTTTAGAGCTAAAAGTAAGCATCCAGATAGTAAAAAAAAATCTAGATATTTGATTTTTCTTTGGTGCTGGCCTAGACATCACAGTAAGTGTAAGTGCCATTGGTTTTATATGTGCCTGTCCAGTACACCAGAGTGCTTGTTCTATATTTAGAAAGGAAAGCTTACCAATAAACCAATAAACCTGAAGTTTTTCAGCCCTCTCTCCTGCAAGGTTACTCCAGCCACAACTCCCGGCACTCCATGCATTTCTGCTTCGTGGTATTGGAAGAAAAGGTGTGCTGAGGTGGACGTGGATGTTTATGGGGATGCAAAAGCGGTGACCCACCTCCCACGCTGTTGTGCAGAGTGTTACCTGCAGGCTGTGTATACCCACAGAGAGGTCTGGGGCTGGCCCAGTGTGTTTAGGTCAATGTCAGCGCGGCAGCTGGTGCGGGATGCCTTCCAGCAGCTGTGCGCGTTGGGTCCTGCACATCTGGGCACCTATCTGTTTTACTGGAGTCCTCAAGGCTCGCTGGAAGGCAGGATGCTGTATTGCATCTGCAGGCGTTCCAGGCTGAATCAGAGGTGGTCTTCAGTCGCAGCGCTGGAGTTAATTGTTTATAAAGCTGCTGAAAGGTCCCTACTAAATTTCATTTTTTAAAAATATCTTTCCCTCTTCCGTTTTATTTCCTTCCTCTTTTTTCTTTTTGGTTTTTAGCTGTTACACTTGGCAAGTCTCTTTCCTAGCATTTGGAAATAATTGTTTTCTAAATGCTACCCAGGTTATCTGCCAAATTTAACACCTTAAAAGGAAGCGGGGGTGGGGGACGAGAGACCTACCTGGGAATGGAGTGAATATAGTGAGCCTTTACCAGCTGCTGAAAAGGAAACTTCCCAAATATAGCACCTAAAATCAAAACCATCAAGTTCCCTGGCATTAACTGTAAAATACCACACGCTATCATCTAAATGGCAAAAAAAGACCGTTTTGCCCAGCGTCACAACCTCTTTCTTTCCTTTTCTACCAAATGATAAAGCTTGTGTGGCTTTTATGTTATTTTTTTTTTTTCTTCAGGAGAATGAGGGAGATATGATTTAGGGAGATAACAATTTTATCTAGGTGTTAGTAAATCCTACCAGTTCATGAGAAAGCATGATCAATCTGGCAAACTTTTTTTTTCTTTTTTTTTAAAAAAAAGGAAAATAAGAACAAAGCAGTGTCCCCTGATGACACTAAAAGTGACCTCATCTTGGAGGCTTTGCAATGGTGGAATCAGCCAGGAGGTTGTAAGGCAGGAGCAGTTTTGCTGGTGGCACAGGAACAGGGGAAAAAGTGTAATCCCTTCTCCTTGGTGATGGAAAGGGGGAGGTAGCCCAAGGTGTTGTGTGTTCCTCACGTTTGTGATCACGGTGAGCTTCAGCAGGGGCTCGCCGCAGCTGAGCGTACATTACAGCAGCCCTGGGACGGCTCTGAGGTGCGGGTGTTCGTGGCAGAGTAGGGCTTGCATGGGAAATGCAAAGCTTTTATGGAGAACAGCTTGTCAAGAGTAAGAAATCAGGTTCCTTGCCCTGAAACTTCAGTGGCTGTAAGTGCTGGGAGTCAGCCGTGGCCGATTTCCTTTCAGTTACCCACGCGTTCGGTGACGTCTGTGCAAGAGATCACCCTCCGCCGGTACCTTCCAGCCCCGAGGGGTTGTTTCACAGTGTCCCTGACTGCGTTTAACGTCTGCTTCCCATGTAATCGTCGGGTTTTCAGGTGGGCGCTCGGACGGGGACAGCCCTCGCACGACCAGGAGCTTGCTGAAGCTCCTGGCCACCTCCGCAGCCTGGCTGGGGAGCGGTCAGCAACCGCCCGGCGCCTGGCTGCGACGGCACACGTCCCGGTCCCTGTGTGCGGGGAAAATTGCACGGCGTTGGGTAACGCTTCAGAAAGAAGGGAATAAAATCACCCATAAAACCACTTTCTGTACTTCTTTGCTCTTTGCCCATTTTTTTATTCCATTTAAAATGGTAATAGCTGTTTGGAAAAGGGGGCTGCTGGTTGTCATGCCTGGTACAATAGCACTTCCTTAGGTGCTTGAACTAGCTGCTTCCATCATGTATTAAATAATAATATTTAACTAAGCAAATGACTTCCAAAGTAGTAGAGAAAAATAAAAGGGGATATGTACTTTCATGACTTCCCTTCAATTTAGGTCCTGTCTTTTTCAATAATTTGAGGTATTTCCCCTCAAATTCAATGGCATATTTTGCATATGACAACTTCTCTGTAATAGATACTCTCTGTAATTTAGATGTAATTTTTGATACATTAACAACTCAAGGGAATTTAATTAGTTTTGTAGAGCTTTACTAAAAGTTAAAAATAACCTAAGATGACAATTACAATAAGGATAACTATATTTCTCTTGTTTAAAAGTAGAATTTTTTAAATTAAAATTACTTAATTACATTATAAATCAGCTGTTCTGTATTAACATCTAAGGCCTCATGTTACTGCTAGCTGGATTCTGCTGCCAGGGGTCTCTGGTGTCTGCTGAGAAAGATAAGTCTTTGCCCCTAACGTTGTGTGTGTGAGGGTGTATCGGACTGTTTCTTAAATCTCTGGCTTGCAGATTTAAATCTTAAATCTTGCAGTGGCTTGGAGGGGCAGAAGAAGTCAGAGCAGAATACGCAATAGTGGGCTCTTTTGACGCTGGCGTGTTATAGGAAACTCTCCCAGAGAGAGAAAATGTTCACTGCAGCAGCTTCTGCGAGCTGGGTCGTCTAATTGCAGTTGAACTACGATATACACTAAAACACATATGCTTTTTCCTTATGGGCTTGAATAGAAAATGCTTTTTAAATGTAGGTGGTTACCAGTCTCGGTAAAGTTTTCTTTCCATTAGTAAAGAGAGCACTGCTGATCTGAAAAGCTGTCAGGTCATTCACATACCAGCATTACATCAATTGACTTTTGAATATTTTTCCATTAGAATGGCTCCATTTTATTCCCTCGCTGAAGTGGCAGACTTTCAGCTTGTGCGGTTTTTCCATTTATTGAATTTTGCAATAAAAAGAGTTTTTGAAACAGATGTCAGTCATTGCCTAGGAGTGGGGCATTGTGAGAGAACTGTTTTCTTCTGCTCTTTGCTATTTTTTTTTTAAATTGGGAGAAATTCTTGTCCTTTCCCTTCCTTGACTTTAATTGTCACTTTTAAAAGCCTTGAATCATTTTCTAACCTATAATCTGGTGTCAGAAGAAAGATGAGCACCAAACCCTGATTTAATAGAAATATTTCAGATCAGCCATTGTTCTCAGCAGGAGCAGGACTGGATTAGATCTCTCAATTGTAAGCCAGAAAGAAGGGAGTGGATGCATTACAGAGCATGGTTCATATTAGCATCTTCCTTAGGGTGTGGAGTGGACCTGTTAACACTTTCTTAATGTTTAGATTTTGTAGAATTAGCCAAATTTGTGCAATGAGTAGTGTCCAGTATGGATTTATTGTGCACAGAGCAACTGGGCTTGAAGGGATATTTTTTTTTCTTGCAAGAATCTCATGCAGGCTGAAAGATACAGAACAAGATTTAGGATCCTGATCCTAAAATTTACATATATGTTTCATATACAGAGTGGTTTTTGGACCAGTTGAGTATGTTCAGGCCGTCAGATCTTTGCTTGTCATAGATAAGCAAAGTGATATTCACATCTCTCTGTATGCAAAGCGTACACATAGATCTACATCTAAATAAAGAAGATTTACATTTTTATTTTTCTTTAACAGGCTGCATTTTCCCCATGTCTTAAAAAAAAAAAAAAGCCAATTTTCCTAATGAGGATTTCAGTTGAGTTTGAATTATTTGAATTATTAATTCTAAATTTTAAGAAGGTCACAGCATTTTATTCTAAAGAAAATGGTCACTGTAAGGAAACCATATTTGATGTGGTGTCTATTTGGGGGGTAAGCCTTTGTTAATTAATCTCAGTGCTTCACCATTATTTTTAACATCAAAGAACACCGTTTCCAAAGGTGAGAGAACAAAAAGCATCCCGTATTTATAGTTTATAGGGGCTAGGACTGTGACCTAATATAAACTTGAAGAGATTTAGTAGAAAAATGTCCTTAGCTTGAGGGCAACATTTTAAACACTTTGTGGATTTTCTATTTTATCCTGGCTCAGTCAGCAATCTTGTTTCTTTGTTATTATTTCCTCTTAGCATTAAAGTACAATTGACATTGATAGATATCAGGGAGAGGCTGAACTTCATGGAAAAAAAAAAAAGAAAGAAAAGATGTGTTGTTGGCACAGAAATACCGTTGGTAGAAGAGTTCCTGGCTGCCTTTTATTTGTCTCCCGACAGCAAGCACAACGGGGCTCTTGCTGCTTGCTTTCAGCTTGTGTGGATTTGCAATAAACAGCTCAACTAGATATTTATTTTCAAGATTAATTCAATTCATTGAAGATAACTGCTCCCAACTTGTGAATACTTGTTAGTTAATGGAAAGTTGCAGATGTAAAGATCAACTCTGAATTTCATACCAGCAAAATAACACGGCAATGTGGTACTGTCTTTTCCACAGGTGTGTGTGTGTGTACTAGGACTGTCTGAACCTCACTGTAACTAATAGCCCATATATAATTTGGAAGAAGAAATCTTCAATGGAAGACCCCCAGGGAATAAATGGGAAGTCTGTAAGTAAACAACTTGTCAGTCCTAAGAAAAAAGTTACGGCTTTTCAAGTGGTAATTATTTTTGTTGCAGCAGAAGTGGCTGGAAAGTTTTAGATAGCTGCATGCACTTCTAGTGTTGGAAGCAGTGACTGATGAAATTCGTTTAGAGGTGGAGGCTTAGGCTAAAGCTGCAGAAAATAAATATGGATTTAAAAATATTTGTCTTCAGTGATTCTGATTACAAAATGATGGTTGTTGCCTTCTCTAAGAAATACTCAGATTGCTGCATTTATATCGTTAAGCATTTTAATCTGTTAGAGAGTTTTCATCCCGTTATTTGAGGTTATTTCTCTTTGCCTGTGTGAATATATGCAAATATTGCTTCTGGGAGAGGCGGGTGCCACTCCTAGCTGCAAAGTCGTATGAACAGTGGCAAAATTTGGGTTTCTTGAAAATAAAATCTTTAGCAGCACTGTTTTTTCTTGTAAATGACTGTTTATAAAGTCACAAGAATAAGAAATTTTGCAATCAGACATGTTTAATAATGTTTTAAAATAATATTTCATGGACAGTCAAATGATTAGCATGTGCTACGGATTTGTTAGTTCAGTTTGTGATATTTTTGGCACTCTGAACATCGAAAAGGTACATATATGTTTTTATTCTGGATTGCTTTAACAGAAATAGTGCACATTGAAATTTTCTGATTTTTAGCAGTTGTAAAATAACTCCAAAACCTACTATTTAGTAAATTTGATTAGATTTGTTTCCTGCTTTCTTTTTCTGGTTTGTTTATTTTCTACATTTGACAGTACTCTGCATCATTTCTCACTCTTCCCCTTGTATGTCTAGTTTCCCCCACGCTTCTGTTAGTTTTTCACATAGCAACAGAGTAGGAAGAGCTAAGCCACCTAACAATAAGCCTGTTGTGTTGTGTGTTTTTGTTACACTTCTGGTCTAGTGTCATTTTTGCTGTCTGAAGCAATATGGCTTTGATTATTTTGCAATGTTCATTTGTTCCACAGCCTGTCTCTACGTGTACGTTTGGGTATTTATCCGTTGCTGCTACAGCGATGTGTGAAAAGGACCAGTTCACTCCTGGAGAAAGGGGTGGCCCTGGTTACCGCCTGGTGCTAAACAGGGATGGTCCGTTTTGCAGTTACAGTCCCAGAGCTTTCAGCACCACCCAAGCCCAGTCCTTGTTCTATTCAGGATCAGGCTTTCCTCTATGCACGAAAAGCCTTTTCCCAAAGCTGCCGGGATTTTCTGCAGCTTCCACTGCTGTACTGCCTCTCTGTGTGCCCGGCATGGCCTGGGCTTCGTGTGCTGCGGTGGGTTTGGGTCGGGTAATCGTACGCTGGAGCTGTATGTAATGACAAATGTAACTGTCACTTAACATAACAGGAGTATTAAGGGAAATATTTGTTCATGGTTTGGCACCACCAGCACTCCTGTTGGGGTTATTCATTCCATTCCTTCTTTTCACCACTTAGTACAGAGAGCCTGTAAAACACTTCATCTGCTCAGAATTTCCCTTCACATTACCCAAGTGGGTGGTAGTCATGGACTCTATCAGGATTATCAAAATCTAAACCAGTAACTGCTGAATAGACTTGCTGCATTGACAAGCACTCAGGCTTCTGTAGCTGCAAGAGCCCAGAGGTATAAGGTATATGCCGCAGGGCAGAAGTACTACTGGGGGACGTGACTCTTCTGATTGCTGTGTCATTGGATAGGTTTAAAACTGGGATAGTAAACTGGGAAATCAAATCTTGCAATTAGTCCTCTCTTTAATTCATTCATAATTGGACAGGCTGCTGTGTTGGCAGCAGTCAGTTGGCCAATACAGAGGTTTCTTAAAAGCAGTAGTCAGAAGACAAAGTAGTCTCAGTGAAAATAAAGAAGTGTGAACACTGTTTTTGTTTATTCTGCTCTGTGTACATACAAGAGAGAGAGAAAGAGAGGGTGAGGCACAGATTAACACTCTGCAGTTACAACACAGAAACAAAAAGCTGTTTGGGATTTAAGATCCCAAACACACGTAGGGACTCCTGAAATTTGGTGGTAGTCCATAGGAAAAAAGGAAAACTTTTCTACAAGCACCAGTTGAAAGGTACTTTAATTTTGGAACTGGCCAATGCAAACTATGCTGTGGAAGCAATTTCAAGTACATGTGGGTAAGGGAGGAGCTTTGTTGAGCAACTGAGAATTGAAGGTGTATAATGTTTTAGGAAAGTAGAGCTAGATGGACAAGGGAGGAAGTACCAGGAGAAGGAGAAAGGAAAGGAAAATGAAAAAAGTTTATTAGATGACACTATGAGAGAGTAGAGGAGTAGGTACTTTGCCACTGTCTTTGGCCAAGATTTCTCTGTTAGATGAGAAAGAGGATGGTGTTTCACATGGGAATGCAGCCCGTCAGTGTTAACGTGCAAAAGGGGATACCATAGTAAGCCCAGGAGGCTAACTTCTGCTCCCTGTTAAGTTCATACAGTTAAGAGAAGTGGTCCCAATGGTACCATCATGTGTTTCGTTCATGTTCTGTAGAAATGGACTTGCAAACTTGTGCTTGCAAACTTGAACGCTACAACTGCCCCTGCCTTGCTTTTACTAAGTGCCTGAGAAAGAAGCATAACAGAAATCTGAGGGTGGTTAGACAGAGGATATCAGTGTATTATCCTGCCTGAAAAAGCCACCGATGTTCAATTTCTTTCTTTCCAAGTCCAAAAAAGGCTTTGAAGCTTGTGTGCTGATGCTGTATGCACCTATTAAAGATGTTTGACTTGTGTTTTATCAAGCTAAAACAAGAGTTTTTTAATCTTTGTAAGCAGTGGGTTATTTTTAATTTGCATCTGTGTTAATGAATTGGTTGCTGATTTCAGCCCAATTTGTCAATGAAGCAGAGACCACAGTGATAAACTGGGAGGTGCTGATGACTCTCTTGAGGGACAAGATGCCTTGCAGAGGGAACTAGATAGACTGGAGCATTGGGCAGTGATTAATGGGATGAAATTTAACAAGACCGAATGCTGGATTCTACACTTAGGACGGAGTAATGCCGGGCACAAGTATAAATGGGGAGAGGAGTGGCCGGAGGGCAGCCCTGCAGAAAGGGATCTGGGGGTGCTGGCCGACAGCAGGCTCAGTAGGAGTCAGCAGCAAGTCCTGGCAGCCAAGAGGGCAAACCCCATCCTAGGGCGCATCAAACACAGCATGACCAGCTGGTGACAAGAGGTGAATAGAATTAGAATAGGATAGGATAGGAATAGGAATAGGAATAGGAATAGAATAGAATAGAATAGAATAGAATAGAATAGAATAGAATAGAATAGAATAGAATAGAATAGAATAAAGTTGGGGTTGGGTTGGGCTGGGCTTGGGCCTGGCTGGAAGGAACCTTATAGATCATCTAGTTCCAGCCCCTCTGCCATGGATAGGGACAACTTCCACCAGACCAGGTTGCTCAAAGCCCCATCCAACCTGGCCTTGAACACTTCCAGGAAGGGGGCAGCCACAACTTCGCTGGGTAGCCTGTTCCAGTGTCTCACAACCCCCATAGTAAAGAATTCATTTCTTCTATCTAATCTACCCTCTTTCAGTTTAAAGCCATTACCCCTTGTCGTATCACTACACACCCTTGTGAAAAGTCCCTCTCCGGCTTTCTTCACAGAATCACAGAATCACATTCTTGTTGTCCCCCTTCGGGTACTGGAAGGCTGCTCCAAGGTCTCCATGGAGCCTTCTCTTCTCCAGGCTGAACAGCCCCAACTCTCTCAGCCTTTCCTCACAGGAGAGGTGCGCCAGCCCTTGGATCATTTTTGTGGCCCTCCTCTAGACCCGCTCCAACAGCGCTGTGTTTTCCTGTGCTAAGGCTCCAGAGCTGGACGCAGGACTCCAAGTGGGGTCTCACCAGAGCAGAGTAGAGGGGAAGAAGCACCTCCCTTAACCTGCTGGCCACGCTTTTCTTGATGCAGCCCCAGGATACGGTTGGCCTTCTGGGCTGTGAGTGCACAGTGTTGGCTCATGTTGAGTTTCTTAAGTTCTACTCCTCAGCGCTGCTCTCAATCCATTCTCTGCCCAGCCTGTATCTGTGCTTGGAATTGCCCTGACCCATGAGTGGGACCTTGCACTTGGCCTTGATGAACTTCATGAGGTTCACACAGGCCCACCTCTCAAGCCTGTGAAGGTTCCTCTGGATGGCATCCCTTCCCTCCAGCTTGTTGACCACACCGCACAGCTTGGTGTTGTTGGCAGACTTGCTGAGGGTGCACTCAATCCCACTGTCCATGTCACCAACAAAGACATTGAGCAGCACAGGTCCCAGTACTGACCCCTGAGGAACACCACTCGTCAGTGGTCTCCACTTGCACATCGAGTCATTGACCACAACTCTTGGAGTGCGACCATCCAGAGTGTCCAGAGTAAAGCAACAAAGCTGCTGAAGGGTCTAGAGCATGTGTCTTATGAGGAGCGGCTAAGGGAACTGGGGTTGTTTAGTCTGGAGAAGAGGAGGCTGAGGGGAGACCTTATTGCTCTTTACAATTACCTGAAAGGAGGTTTTAATGAGGCAGGTGTTGGTCTCTTCTCCCAAGTAACCAGTGATAGGACGAGAGGAAATGGCCTCAGGTTGCATCAGAGGAGGTTTAGACGGGATATTAGGAAAAATTTCTTTACTGAAAGAGTGGTCAGGCATTGGAATAGGCTTTCCAGGGAAGTGGTGGAGTCACCATCCCTGGAGGTGTTCAAAAAATGTGTAGATATGGCACTTCAGGATGTGGTTTAGTAGGCATGGTGGTCTTGGGTTGATGGTTGGACTTGATGATCTTAGAGGTCTTTTCTAACCTCAATGATACTATGATTCTATCCAGCCAATTCCTTACGCACCGAGTCATCCATCCATCAAATCCACGTCTCTCCAATTCATGTGGGACAGCGTCAAATGCTTTGCTCAAGTGCAGGTAGATGACATCAGCTTCTCTTCCCTTATCCACCAATGCAGTGATTGTTGTACTGTATTCAGCATTGGTGCGGCCTTACCTGAACTACTATGTGCAGTTCTGGGCTCCACAGTGTAAGGATGTGAAGGTCCTTGAATCTACCCAGAGGAGGGCGACAAAGCTGGTGAAAAGGCTGGAAGGAATGTCCTATGAGGAGTGGCTAAGGACTTCAGGCTTGTCTAATTTTGGAGAAAAGGAGGCTGAGGGGCGACCTCATTGCCCTCTACAGCTTCCTGAGGAGAGGAGGTGGAGAGGGAGGTGCTGATTTCTTCTCCCTGGGATCTAGTGATAGGATGCTTGGCAGTGGTTCAGAGCTGTGCCAGGAGAGGTTTAGACTGGACATTAGGAAGCATTTCTTTACTGAGAGGGCGGTCAAACCCTGGAAAGCACTTCCTAGAGAAGTGGTCGATGCCCCAAGCCTGTCAGTGTTCAAGAGGCATTTGGACAACGCCCTTAATAACATGCTTTAACTTTTGGTCAGCGCTGAAGTGTTCAGGCAGTTGGATGAGATGATCATTGTAGATCCCTTCCAACTCAAGTATTTTATTCTATTCTAAGTTCCTACAACTGGGCTGCCTCAAGGACAGGGCTGTTTCAGTTCAAAGACTGTCGAAATGCTGTGCTGATCACCTCACTGATCCTTCTGTGGATGTACCTCTTCAGTTGATTGACTTTGGAGCAAAGACTAACAAAGTAGTGTTATTTGGCTTGCTACTGAGATCTGCAAGTCTGACACACAGCCAACACGTTTATGCTTTGAAGTGCCATGTGTAGGGTTGTATCTCATACCAGATTTGTTCTACTCGTGCTCCAATCCCCATCTGAGTTTTGAAGTCCTGTTCTTAACCATCCTGACAGGGCTTTTCTGCCTGTCAGTCACTTGCAATGAGTCCCACTGCTCGCAGAGACCTGAGAAGAGAAAAAACACATCTTATTTTAAATATTTTTGATGTCAGTTTGGATGTTAGAGAAATTCTGACTGTCAGGAAACTGAGAATGGGTAACAGTACACCTTATACCAAATTTATTTTTAAAAATTGATGTAAAATTATTGTGGCTTATGTTTGTGGTAGGCTAAATCTCTACCAGTCCCAAACTTGGCATTGGCATGAATGTGTTGCCCTAGAAACCTTCTGGAGGCCTTAGAAACATGACAAACACTGGTAATTGGAAGAATCTGACTTGATACGCTCAAGGTAGTTGTACGCCTGCACCTGGGTTAGAGGTGCCCTGACGACAACTTTTAAAAAACTTCCAAAAGGGCACTGTAGAGCTAAGCAGGTATTTTATTTAATTTTATTTGTCTATTAATTTTTTAAAAATGCATTTTTAAAAAATTAATTTGCAATATTAAGCGCAAGGAAGTTTTCACAAGTAAATATTAGCATGTTTTCAGCAATTACTATACCCTCTGAGAGTATTTTGGAGGGTATTTCTTCCCCATCAGTCTCTATTTGGTAGCGATGTTAGGTTATTATACAGCATAAAATACTTTTCAGTCCTACCCTGTCCAGGCTCACAGTTGAAAATTCTCATTACAGAATTGTGCACCAAGAAGTATTTTCAGCATTGAGTGTTTTCTGATGATGGACTTTGCCCATCTGGAAAAGAGAATGAAGACCGAGGCCCTCAGCAGTGATGTTACATGCAAACAGCGTGTACCCAATGAGCCGAGAAAGGAGGTGCTCCTAGTCTGCTTTGGCAGTTAATCTTCTCTGATTCTCCCCGCAGCCCCCAAACCTCAGATTTCGGCCAGCGCTCTGGGCAGCCTTGCTACATACTTCCAACTTCTTGCTCCTCCCTGCTGCTTGCTGGACACCACTCTCCTCCTTAGCCCACGCCATGTATCGGAGAGTGGTGCTTGCACCAAAAATTAACTTTATTCCTCTGCTAAAGGAAAGATACAGAGCAATGAGCTGGTTTCAGCAAGAAAAGGCGGGGGGG
>Ga0065711_1038352_pt1 | contig 18866 bp, 9 predicted proteins | sample Hoacrofraction12_FD_59098 | JGI IMG/M metagenome (GOLD analysis project Ga0065711, IMG submission 59098) | Hoatzin crop microbial communities from Cojedes, Venezuela - Epithelial fraction 12 v2 (version 2) | ecosystem: Host-associated > Birds > Digestive system > Esophagus > Crop | place... | reverse complement strand
CACAGCCGGGGGGTGGGGGCTGACCCCACCTGGCCAAACAGAGCCGGGTATTCCATACCATGTGCCGTCATGCTGGGTTCCGGTGGGGGGGGCGGCGCGGGGAGAACTCACTCGCGGCTTGGGAGCGTGCGGCGCCGGTGCGGTCCGAGAGAGCGGGTCTGTTTTTGTCGTGTTTTCTCCTTATCTGTACCGTTGTTGTTACTGTTCCCTCTGTTTGCTGTTCTGTTATACTGCCCTTATCCCGACCCACCAATTTTCTGCCTGTTTTCTTTCCATTCTCCTCCGCGCCGCGGCGGGGGGAGGGCCTGCCGCGTGGCGCTTTTTTTGCCGGCGGCAGCCGAAACGAAAACACTTATTGATTAAGAGCCTGAAAAAATTGTGTGGGTACACTCAGTTGCCTAAATACCTTTATCTGCACACTAGCTACAGTTCTTTTGCTGGTTCTTAGTGACTTCTAAAGCACAGTTCTAAAGCACAGATGCAGTGACCTTTGCAGATGGGTAGTTATGAGTTTTGTTACCGTAAGGGAATTAATATCTCATTTCTGTATGCTGTGCTCTCTGAAAACTATGTCTAAAGTGGTAACATTTAGAAAAGGAAAATATTCCATCTGCAGACTTTTTTCTTCTGCTTGAGCCAAAATTGTTGTCATACTTCACTCTGTCAGTCAGTTTGTGCCTTTACATGCACATGTGGAGAGACAAGAGGCTCAGAACAGAAATCCTAATAAAACCAGATTCCAGTCTTTAAAAACTTCTGTTGACAATCTCTTATGATGGGGAGTGTAAAAAGTCAATTGATTTTTGAATACTGAATGTTTCTGAAGCTCCTACTAGAGAGACTCATACATTTTTATATTATGTTAATCATACCTGCCTGACACCTGGCTTTCTGGCTGCGTGTGTAAGGTTCTAGGCTTTTCCTTGGACTTTCCAGGAGAAACTCGTTACTTAAGTCCATCTGCCAGGAGAAGCTCACTTATTGAGTTTACCAATGCCAACACCAGACATAACAACCATGAAATTATGTTGTAATGAGCAGAGGAGGAAGAGACATGGCTCTTGTCCAAGCTGGTCATGGGGAAAGCAGTTAGTGAATTCAGACTCTGCAGCTCCTTCCAGTTTGTTTGGATTACACTTGCAGCAAGAAACAGGATAAAGAGGATGATGATAATAATAACCACAACAACTTAATTTAGCCATTTTCCCCTAAGAAGCAGGGGACATCAATGCATAGTTCTGTGAAGCCACAAAAAATGGGAGATCTCAGACCTACAGTTTTCCTCCTGGTGAATGCTGAGAGGTGTAGATTAACATCTGCACCAAGTGAGTGATGTTGGACACTTTCACAGAGACTCTGCTGTCTGCAAGTGGGTGGAATCTGTGCCATTTTATATTCAGTTATCACCACTAATAAACACACCTCCTGAACAATCACCACCCACTTAGTATAAGTGGTTCTTTCAGAGTTTTTACTCCTGTTCTTTGAATGGTCTTGTCCTAGCTTGCACCACTTAGGTGTAGATAGGTGTGAGGGTTTTACCATCCTCACTGTAATTATCGTAGTTACTGAATGAAATACCCTAAAACCACCACCACCCTCTTACTTTGAATGATTCTGCTGTTTTAGTCTAATTTATTTTCAGCCGTAGTGCTCTAGCTTGCATTTACCTATTAGTATCTTCTTCTTCATCATCACCTTCTAGTTCTTTCTTTTTCCCTTAAAGGCACAGTTCTGTACCTTTGTTGCAATCTCCCGAGCAGCTTTGACTCCTTTTAAGATGGACAGAAATTCAGTTCTTTAAAATGTACACTTTTTAGTCTTATGCTCCTGTTAAACTTCCTGATTCTGGCTTTGGAGATTACTTCTTTATTTAACTGGCCTAATTGTCTGGAACAATTTGAAAGGCCAACACTGAATTTTTGCATTATGAATGGAAGATCTTCTTCTTAGTTTTTGGAACATCAGTATTGACATGAAGCCATTGCTAAAGTCTTGCATTTTCTTTTAATATTTCTGTTTGGATATTGGACTATAACAAGTAGTTGTGACAAACCGAAATATAAATGAAGGATAAGATAACTGACATGTTTGAGATCTTTGTCTCAAATTGTACTCTTCTTTAGCTAAGCTGTTGTGTCAACACAATGAAAAGGGTCTGTCTTTAAATTAAAATGAGATAATGATTATGACATATCATGTTTTATCCATTTAAGATACTGTTTATCTGTAAAACCATTTAATCTGTTTACCAATATCCAAGATTTGTCAATCGTAATTAATTTGTTTATGAATTCTTTTTTGCCCTAAGAAGTATGGCATAAGTGCTAAATAATTTCTGATGAACCATCTGAAAATAAAACTTGGAAAAAATTAATCTCCTTCTATACAAGCCTTTTTTTGTTTTGTGTAAGATTGACCCTATGATGTCCCTGGGATTACGCAAAACAGCATTTGAAAGATCCAAGCATAAATACATGCATTTCAAAGCACTTAATATCATCATAATTCAGTGCATAGTAACATGCAGCTGCTCTTGTTTGTCTTAGAAAAGACTGCAGCTAAATCCTTCATATATCATATCCTATGGTAATATTATATTCTACAGTTTTCAGAGCTATGATGGAACTTGGAGATGGAACGTTTGACTGTTTTATTACATGTTGTGTTAAGAATTCTATAACACCTCTTTTCTTTTTGCTGGGCTTGATTCTGGAGTCCCTATTTACTTGAACAGATCCTTCAATACATCGACAGTCACACCAGTTTCAAGATATGCACTTCAAAGAGAAGATATAGTCCTCTATCTTAAAAATACATTTATAAATGTAAGTGTAAACAAGTAAAAAATCTATACACGAAAAATATTTCTTTACCTCTCAGAAATGCAGATTTATGTAAATATTGTTTGTATATATGTGCCCAGTGTAAAAAGAACACTCTTGTGAATAAACTCCTCCTGATACTAATACATTTTTGTATGAAGATCTCTTAATGAGTATTTTTTTTGCTACAAAAGCTTAGAAATACTAAAGAGTGCTTCCTTAATTCAAACAAGTAATGGTTACCTCATCAGCAAAGTACTGAATTGGAGTCCTCTAGTAAGGAGGACTCCAGTTTAAGGAGGGTTTTGAATTCAGTTATCCAGGGCATTACTGACACATTCTGACCAGGATACGTTACCTGGAGATGGATTAAATTTTTGACCAAGTTATTTTAAATTTTTTTAACCCACAGATTTCATCCAAGTATTTTAAAAATTCGTGTTGTTTTGCTGAATTTTTTCCATTATGTAAAAAACCCCACAACTTATATATTTATACTTTCAGACTAGTTTTCCTCTTACTGTTTTAAAAAATGCAAGATTTTTGATTTTTCAGTTTGATAAAAAATTTAACCTTGAAATTGTAAATAGAATCCAATATATTTCAAAACAAAATAAAAATATGTTACAATATAATTAAATACTTAAGCCAAAATACACTTTTCTGTCCTGCCTGTGAATCAAACATTTCATTATCTTTATTACACTCAAAGAACTTTAATCTTCACACATCTCAACTTTGATTATGTCTTGGATGATCTTCAACCCAAATTTTAAAATCTAAAGCTTTTATAGCCTGTTAGCTATATAGATCAAGAATGAACTTAATCATGGGCAAGTACTCTGTAGCAGATGTTATGGGTGTGTGGCTTATGATGACAGGTCTCTGAACACCCAGGCAATTTTTCCTTTTGTAGTAAAGTTACACCTAGAGCTGCCATGAGCTGACTGTCACTTGTTCCCCCTTTATTCCATAAATATATTAATCTCCCAGGCAGCCCATTGGCTGTTGTGCTCTTGTGAGTGCCTGTTGGATGTGCTGGGGTAGTTATGGCCCGGCTGTGCCCAAGGCTGTGCTCGTAGGCAGGCACTGACTGTGATGGCAAACAGGCCTATTGAAGAGAATGTCTTCTGGAGAGGTGTCCTCAGCATATATGGTAACTTGCAGCTTCCCCTTTTTTTTTCTGAAGCTGGTCCACACAATATGGGTCTTATGTGAATGGGTCAGTAGAAAGGAGTAGTCAGGAAAGAAAAGACACAAAGATGTAAATTAAGATACTGTCCATTTAATATGACTCTTCCACTTTCTGCCAGGTTCTTGTTTTAGTCTTTATCATCATTATTAATACTGTGAACTGGGTATGTATATCAAATGTGGCCAGCAGGTTGAGGGAGGTGATTCTACCCCTCTGCTCTGGTGAGACCCCACCTGGAGTCCTGCATCCAGCTCTGGAGCACCCAGCACAGGAAAGACATGGAACTGTTTGAGTGGGTCCAGAGGAGGGCCACAAAAATGATCAGAGGGATGGAACATGTCTCCTGTGAGGAAAGACCGAGAGAGTTAGGACTATTCAGTCCAGAGAAAAGAAGGCTGCAGGGAGACCTTAGAGCAGCCTTCCAGTACCTCAACGAGGCCTACAAGAAAGCTGGAGAGGCACTTTTTACTAAGGGTATGAAGGGATAGAATGAGGGGTAATGGCTTTAAACTGAGAGAGGGTCAACTTAGATTAGGCATAAGAAAGAAATTCTTTACCCTGAGGGTTGTGAGGCACTGGAACAGGTTGCCCAGAGAAGTCACGAATGTGCTTTCCATGGCAGTGTTCAAGCCCAGGCTGGATGGGGCTTTGTGCAACCTGGTCTAGTGGAAGGTGTCACTGCTTATGGAAGGGGGCTTGGAACTAGGTGATCTCTAAGGTCCCTTCCAACCCAAGCCATTCTACGATTCTATGAAAAGAGTCTAAAGAAAGCGAAAAATGTTTCCTTCAGTCGTAAGTACGAACGTCATTCATACTAATATATGCAATATCCCTGAGTTGAAAAACTCTTTTGAAAGTCAGTTTCCTCTTTTGTACGCTGAGTGTAATTTTCCTTGACTTTTTGAAGGTTAATTATTTACCTTTTGCATATTACATTAAAGAGTTAAACCTTAATAAGGATATTGTTAGTCTTCTTATTACATAAAAATAAGTACACATAAAGAATCATATAACATCACATAAAGTTACAACAGGTTTATCTGAAATCTATCACTGCAGGTTGCTTGCTCTCTTGCACTAGGTAACCACACTGAGATCAGACGAGGTTAAAATTAACATAAAGGGAAAAATGAGCTAGTCTGGTTTTACAAGCTGTTCCTTGATGTTGTATCCTATATCCTGAAAAAACCCACAGACTTAGTCAAAGTTTCCAGGACAGTGAATCCAAGAAAAAATGCAGTTTTATGAAGAGTTGAAAATGTAGGTTTTTGTTAATGGCAATTTGTGAAATTTATTTTAAATGAGAAATACATTTTTCTTCTTACAAAGTTTTCACACCTGCTACTTTTCATCACAGTCATCCTGTCCAAAGTTTGTTTTTTTCCCTGTACCTCATAATGTTTACCTTTTAATTTCCTCAGTGCTTTTGCTCTAAATAATTGTAGTTGCTCCCCTTAGTCCCTGGAAACTGGCTGAAGAACTCTATGATGGAAGTTACACAAGAGGATAGGCTTTTGCGTATATGAAGCATTTTTTTTGTAGATTAATTTCTGGAGTTCTTTTATTGGATTAATGTGAAAATGCAGTGTCGTAGCAATATTTAGCCACATGTACAGTATTTTCCGGAAATCTGGATAAATCTGCAGGCTTTTTTTTATTAGCCAATCCTTTATTTCTTATGTACTTAGCCTCCTTTGGGTGCCAAGTTTACATCTGGTTTTTCAGGAAGCTTAGTAATAAATGGGTAAGATGTTTCTTTTTTAAAAAACTCTGCATTCTATAATTCTGCCTATTTGTAACACAGAGTTAGATTGTATCATTAACTTAAATTCTGAAAAAATGCCTATGTAAGAGAATGACCCTCCCCATAGGCTATTTGGCAAAATTTGATGCATAGTCCAAACCACAGGTAGATATTTTTGTCTTTGACTGCAAAAAGGAAAAAAGTAACTAGCCATTTCATAGGGAATACAACTGTAAACTCTTTTGCGTGGGCAGGACAAGGAATAGGAGGGCTCTTGCTGTGTATTCACCCTTTTACAAGAACCCATATCAATCTTGTCCTTTGGAAACAAGTATCTGACTCTACAAAATACTATTCAGCCTACCTCCTGTTAGGGGATTATTAAGGTCACAAAAAAATGAAGACTTCTTCAGCTTTTTTCTTGTCTCTGTAAAATCTAATCTCATCTAATCTCAGTCTGGACAAATTCTTACTTTATGGCATCACGTTTGCAATATTTGTATGGTAAGTAACTGACCTTCTTCCAGTTCTGAACTTGAACGATTCCTGACAAACCCAGTAACACACTCAGAAATTTCTCAGGCACCAGTAGGATTAGTTCAAACTGCTGAAGGAAGATGAGATTAAATGAGAAAAGTTGTGGCAAGAAATGCGGCAGGAAAGAAGTTCAGTCAAAAAGCATTACTAAATGCAGAGGAGTAGATGAAGGTTGACACTGTAAGTTTCCTGCTGTCATTTTCTCTTCAGAGGATGAAATGGAAGACTCCAGCATGGATCAGACTCAAACTGCAGAGTTACACATGCTGGCATTTTATAATGGCTTCTTAACTCTCCGTCTTGTTCACCTCCCTTCCTTTAGTTTTAAGGGATTTTTACCAGCCTTTAAGATGGCACTAGCCATCATATTCTACTGAAGGCAAATGTTTCATATTAGAAATCTGAACTCCATCGTTTTGAAGCCAGAGCTGTACTTCTACTACAGGTGTTCTTTTTAGGTTTTACGTCCTTTTAAGGTCTGTCTTCTGGTCCCAGCTGCTGTACTGAAAATGGCACACTGCAAATATGAGATTGTCTTTGGTGCCTGTTTGAGGACCCCTTCACCTTTGAGCTGCCTGGACTGTAATTGTAAAAGGCACAAAATATATAGATTCACAGGATTGTCAGGCAGTTGTATTTTACTGTGGTTCAGAATGGCTTTTGCAATTCATCTATTTAATCTTTTCAGCATCGTTATTACTACTATTTTTTTTTTATCATCCCGAGTCAGTTTCTCTTCTGAAAGACCATTTGTTCCTGATATGCCTGGAAATGAATGACATACGTGTATTGGATGCTAAAGTGTAACAAGAAATGATGCACACCTGGATGCAAAGGTAATAAATCCAGATCGTCTGGACAGATGAGTAGCAGATGTTAAAGTTCCTGTGGGATTTTTTTTTTTAATCAACTACGGAATATTACAGTCTACTGTCTGAAAATAATATGTCCATATTATTTTTGGCTAGTTCACTTGATATGTGATGTTGATCTGAATTGATGTTTTCAAGCAGACCATTCACGTTGTTGATAATTCAGAGGCCAGTGAGCAGTCTTGGTATGCCAGACTGCATATGCTAACATTTAATGGCAGACTGAACTTGCTCTGCTATTCAGCAGGAAGAACCACCATAAGGGAGAATGGCTTCCCAGGTGTATTGTGCCATATGTTTCGTGGTGTTGTGAGTAAAGAATCCAAAGTGTTTGACCCACATCTTGCAGTGTAACTTCTACCATCTTCCTCGACTTCTGTTCTGGGAACTCCTTTGATAGTGAGCATGTTGCCTCAGTGCAAATAAATGATACAGTGCTGACTATAGCAAATCCCAGTGATGTTTCCACTGAAAATCTTCAGTTCACCTAGTTGGAAGAATGTGAGGTATACATTTACAAAACCAAGATAAAGACTAATAGAATCTGTAAAATAATATGTACAAAGGTCAACATCCAGAGATCCATGGAACTGGGGGGTTCGACTGGGACATCTTGGGGTTCAGCATAGCTCCAAAAACGTTCTTCAGTGTTCCTGTTCAACAAAAATCTTTGTTTAGTTCTCTTGATGACAAAAACATTACATTTTCGCCGTACTAGAACGTAAGGACTTCCAAAATTAGTTTATTTCCCTAATGCAGTTTTTCCCTTTGGAGTGGGGAAGAACACAGTTTTTATCTCAAGTGCTTAAACATTCACGTTACTACATAGGCACACTGATGTCATTGTTATCTCTACCTCCATCCAAACTAATTAATTTTCTAAAATTTCCTCTGCATAACAAACGGCTGGTTCCTGCAACAAAGAGAAGGTGATAAACAATTATTTACATCTGATAAACCACTGAGAATTGTTAACTTTGAAAAGAACTATTATGACAGACTGGTGTAACACAAGTGTTTATGCCTTCTTATGATCACAAATTAGACAAGAATTGGAACTGTTGGAGAGCAGCCCATCTCTAGCCACCATCTGCTTGTTGTAAAATAACTGTATGTTGTATTTTTTCCCTTTTTTATTGCTGTTATTAACACACAATAAAAAAGAAATTAAACAGCATTAAGGTTGTAACACAAACCAATACAATGGAGACAGTTCATCTGAATTGTGCCCTGTTTAATATTATTTGGAAGCCCCTTTTTATAACATTTTTGGCCTTCCACTATGTCCTGCCATTTGTTACATTTCAAGCAGGTATCCAGCAGTGACAGGCACCCATCTCTTCTCTGTTCTAGGATATTTTTAAACCTCTTCCTCTTCATTTAATTTTCAATAAATTACTGGAATTACTGTATGTTTTAAACTTTCAGCTACTAAACCTAGTCCTGAATAGAAGTATGTTGCTCTATGTCTGAAATTATAAATGTCCCATTGCCTTCAAAACAGGTGATACCGAGTGGTAGACAGTCTCTGTTTTGCTCAGTTCTCAGTTCTGCCTGTGTAGGGTCCTGATTCCTTTTGGAAATTATTTGTACTTCTGCACTGTTTCCTTACTTCTCTGCCTTCAGTGACTAAGAGACTGTCCCTTACTCTGTTTTTGCAAGGAACCTCCAGAAATAAGATGTTCAGCTTGATTCCTTGTGGTGTTTTTTTGAGAATAATGAATGGCCTGGAGTATAATTCTTACTGTATGTCATATTCTGTAGAACTTGCTGTTATATTCTGTAGTTGGCTTTAACTACAAAAATATATAAATAAATAACTGACCAATGATTCAGTTCAGGCTGCATTGATTGGGACAACAGATTGTCATGATTCATATCTTCCTAGTTCATCCATTATTTAAATGTTACTATAGACACATTGAAATTCTTTCAGACTTCTGCAGGTCCCCACAAGAATGAGCCTAGCAAACACTTCTGGCAGAATATCCTGATTGACACTCCTTCCCCCAGAGATAATAGAAGTACATTCAAGCTCTTTTCAGTGAAAGGGACAGAGGAAGTATGTTTGAGATTATCAGCGAATTTCACCTTCCAGTATTTTCTCATATGAAGATAATTTCTGAAGAAAACTTGTTTTTGAGAGGACCAGATGCTTTCAGAGTGACAGCCAGGTGCAAATAAGTAAACAAGTGTATTTGTGGAGGATATTAATCTCTAACTGCAGACAAACATAAAACCTAGAGTCCTTGTAAGTGTAACCCAAATCCTAAGGACTTACTTGTAAGGGAGCATAATATTTGTAGTTGGGTCAAGTGCCAGCGTAAATTTTTTTTACGGAACAGATCTTCAGACCACGACATTTACACCCAAGTCTTGCCCAAGAAGGTATGCTTGTTTACTCAGTGCCTAGCTGGAATCCCAGGCAATATTTACTTTAGCTAAATTTAATGCTCTGAAGCTGTAAATGCAAATAAATGGATCTCAGTTAATATTATGTTTTCTCCTAAAACTGCAGTCTTTGTAGAAAAAAAATGTGCTATACAAGCCATTAGCAGATCCTGCCTATAGGGTAGGATAAAAATAATAGAGGTAAACAAATTATGTCTTGATTCTTTACAGTCGTGAGATACTGCTGGTATTTAGGTCTATCTATCCAAGCATAAGCCTGCACCAGTAGTTTTCCAAGTTCCACGTATCTAAAATCCAAGGGTTTGTTTAGTACACTGATGCAATTAGATGGCCAAAGCTAATCAAGATTTTTACAGTGATTTAAAATTAAAGAGTATTAAAATAATCCTTCAAAAGCTGCACAGTTTTTGCTAAGCTGCTTTTCTGAACAAGTTTATACAGCCACACTATAACTTTTGTTTGACCTCCAAAGAATGCTCTTTTCTCCTGGAGGTTTTTGTGGCTGGGTATCATCTACAGCCATCACCTCAACATTTTTGCTGCTATTATCTATCATTCATTTTACATCTATTACCTTTGCAAACAGTCATCTCTGTTCCTACAGTGTCCTTTTTGTCCCTTGAATGCCCTGCTTCTCCATCCATTCTCACTTTTTTTCTGTAAAGGCAGTAGTTGATCTTCTTTGCTTTTTTCGTCGTTTTGGTTCTTTGTTTCTTCTGTTCATCTTTGCTTGACGTGCAAAGCAACCATGGGGAAAAGCGTTGGGTGAATTTTTAAGTGTTCCTTATCTATACTCTAGCACTCAGGTGATACGTTTCCTGGTTTATTAGCTGTGATGACCAAAGTTCCCTTGACCATGTACTTGTAATTTCAGGCTACTTCCACTGCTTTTCACACCATCTTGTCTTCATCAACACTGATCGGATGAAATTGGGTCATTTAATAGATTCTTATGCAGGGATTCATTCAGGGAGAGTCACTCATCCCTCTTAGCTCTGCTCTAATATTCACTTTCTGTGCTGCTAGAACTGCTTACACAAAACATCTTTTGCTAGCCTTGCAAATCTTGTGTGAGATTGGGTATATAGGTATGGAGAAGAGCTCTGTGAATATGACTAGTACTAGTGCCACTGCAGAAGAGGAGAGCAGGAAAGAGGAACACAGAATACGATATCTGTTCCTTCTAGATCTGCACTCTTTGCCTTTCTTGGTCAAGTTAAGGTTCTAGTTTCCACGTTTCTGACTTTTTTTCCATTCCTTTTTCCTTTACTGTCTTCATTTTAATCTTCTCCCCCAGTTTTTGTAGTGGTTATGCTGACTCTTCAGCAGTCTCCTCTGGCTGTTCCTTTAGGCATCATTTGAATAGATCTTTATTTTCATTCCTTTCACTCTTGAGGAGTGGAAGAATGGATTTATCAGAGTTTAACCCATTCTCCCATCACTTTTGCCCCATGTGACACATATTCTTGTATGATGTTTTGTGGCTTTGAATTCTCCTTGTCATGCTTTCTTGATTTCTTCCATTCATCTGTATGTATGGCCTCCATCTTTTTTCAGACTTTCCTGACATCTCTAAACTCATCTAGGTATAGGTTTCTCCTCACCTCTTCAGATTATCATCTGCTACTGTGTTATACAAGACACTACTGGAAAGATGTATTTTTAGATTCTGTCTCTGTTTGCCGTCTTCTCTGGTTTTGAATGTCCCCAGCAATATTCCATTTTGCACCTGATCATATTCAAGTTCTGAAACTCTCTCAAGGCTTCATATTTGCCTTTTTCTATTATCCCTTCCCTTTTTTTAGTGGTCTACGTGTCTACCATTTCTACCATAATGGACTGCATGTCTTGCCAGTTTCTATCACAGTCATGATTCCTCTATGACCCTCACGCTGATTTGGAATGACTGGACTGGGCATCAATTTCCAGTCAACAGTGCCAACTAACTTTCATTTCCCTTGTCACCATTCCCATTTTTTATTTTCTCTTAAAGTGGACTGGACGCTCTGTAGCATAGGAGATTGATGGACCTATATGAGCACCTAATAGAAAAAGGCCTTGGTGTTCAGTGAAGCTTCTCCTTGCAGTAGCAGAGCGTCAGAACAAATAAATAAGAGTTTTCATTATCTCAGTTGTGCTAATTGCTCTAAATTGTACAAGACAGTCTCAATTTTGTTCTTCAACTTGTGTTTCTTTTGCTGACAGGGAAAATAAACAGGAAAAATATTTCCCCGCAGCCTCAGGAAAAAACCCCAGATGATTTTCCATTTGTTATCTGGTACTTGTTCTTTCATTAACTGAATGAAATAATGTGCTATACATTACATTAAAGGGCCTTATCTGGATTTATGTACTCATAGACTTATTACTTATAATAGTCAGAGATGAATTACCATTTAAATAATGGCTTATTCATTAATATATGCACTGAAGTACATAGTCGTGTTATGGAAGAGCTCAAACAATTATCATGCTCACTAATAATATCTCATAATGAGCTGATACTCAATATCCTATTGACCTTTCTGTACTCTCTGAAAATTTTTGAGGATGAGAGAAGTGTAAGATCTCATAGAAATTTTTTTCCCAGAAATATAGTCCCAAATGATGTGATTGAGGGGTGTATCCTCATTCATTTCAAGGAAAAGTAGTAGCAGGTGTTGTTTATGGTTCTGAAACAATGAAGCAGGCCATTCAGACCTGTAAGACCAGAGCTGAAGATAACGCATGAAGTATTAAATGCTAAGAGTAGCAGAACAGATCAGATTAATTGCAGAAATTACCTTCATCTTATTTGTTTCCAGTGTATGCAGACCTGACATTTCCAGGGTACCTGAGAGCTTGCAGACCTGTAATATTAACCCTTAAGTTAGACCAGTCTGTGGGAGAGCCAAGGTTCCCGCTGACTGTGGGGACCAGGCAGTGTCTGAAGTAGACTGCTCTTCCTTCTTCACCTACTGTTGTGTAATAAAGTCTTCATTGCTTAGATGGGTAACTCACTTCAATGATCTGACAGCTCAAAGCCTGTGATTTCCTGTGAAGCTACACATCAATTAGCTGAGCTCAGAAATGTGAATAATGAATTCCAGGCTTTTTATTCCTATAGTCAGTGCCAACATACCTGTATAAGCACATAATTGTCCACCACGACGGTGCAGTATCAGTAACTTTGATGCAACAACATCTATTTCCCTTGAAGGATCTGTGGATAAACATAAGGTATGTCAGACCACAATTTTGGACCTCAAGCTTTGACTCTCCTGGTGGATGAGCTAAGCCACTGTGAAGCTGTGAATTACAGCTGGAAAGAGTGAAAAGATATCCTGGTCACCCAAGTCTGGAAGGACTTCAAATTCACATACTCTTTTTTAAAATGAAACTGGAGGTTCTAGTGTTCTTGCAGAAACTGCCTGTTTCAGATATGGTGTTAGACATGTATCTAATTGTGGTTAGGGTAGCTGATGTGTACTTCTCACCAATTCTTTCCTTTGATGTCTGTAATATAAGGAAATAATGAATCTGCTGGCCTTGGGAATGCTGAAGCAATTATGTTTCACAGCTTTCACTGAGCACTGGAAACTGCCACTCCTGCCAAAGGTTTTGAAATTGTGTTTTCAATATGCAGCACAGGTCTCAGGTACCTTTGTCTGACAACAGTGCTGCATACCCTGTGATGTTACTTTTGTGAATCTGGTCTCTCTGTCTTAATTTCGTTAGAGATGTAAAACTCTCCTTCAGGAAAACTGTGCATCATTAGGCAGTATTGCTTGCAGTCACCTGCTATTAGGATATATATAACAAAAGTGCAAGAAAGAAGTTAGTCACAAGCAAATACTTCACAGTTGCTTTATGTATGTGTATCCATATATGTGTATAGACACACACAAAATGCAAACACATTCAAAAACTTCATCTCAGAGAGTGAGACAGGTTTCAAAGAACTTTTACAACGAGAGAAACTCAGGAAGAGCGATGTGCACCACCCCCTTGCGAGCCAGAGGTTAGCACACAGAGGAGCAGGGCTGGAGCATGCAGCTCTGGATGCTGCTGAAGGATGAATTCTTTGGCTAGCAGAGTTTTCATAAATGAACACTCAAAGTGGAAATGTCATTTAAGACACCTGGAGAAAGAGTAGTTACAAGCTTAGTTTTCTACAGCTTAAAAAAAGACTATTTGCACTCAGAAAAGCTAGATAAAGCATAATATGACAACCTCTTTACAAAGGGCAAAAATGCTAGTATTTTAGAGGCAACGTATTTTTGATGTACACTGCTATATCCCTATTAAAGCTTGTGCAGCTATAAGAAATATACTAACCACAATGTTATCTTTTTTTTTTCAGTACCTTACACAAATGCATTTAAAATAAAGTAACAAAACTCTCAGTGCACAACAAAATTTAATTAAAAAATACAAAGCAGATTTTACATTTTAGGAATATACCTTCCTTCTGTTTCTGTGTATACGCACATGTACGTACATAGAAATGCACCTCACCACCAGCAACAAGCCTCTAATTCTTTTCCCTCTTGCAGTATAAAAAGCCCAGTATGATTTTCTCCAACCTTTGTTATTAAAAAAATGGCTTTAGGGCAGTGAACGCCAATTTTCATCTCTCGACAAATGTTTATAGCCAAGAAGTAAACCCCTGAAAACAGGGGTTTATAATTTAAATGCTGACACAACCTTAACTAGAGCAATGGGAACACTGTTGCCATAATAACTGCCATTCTCTGGAAAGTATTTATGGCAAAGCTTCAATCTTTCTTAAAGCAGAAATTCAGGCCTTTGGCTACCATTGACTGTGGGTAATGGCAGTGAGATCCAGATTCCTGGGGATGGAGCCATCAGTACTCAGAAACTGAAGCCATTTTAACATGTCTGCTAAACCTGTTCGTGACCTAGGACTGTGCTTGATCCTGCAGCCCTGAAACCAATGGAAGTTTTTTCCAGTGGTTTGAACAAGAGCGGGTCTGAGTCCCTTGTGTCCATCAATATCACATTCTTTTGCTCCTATCAGGACCTTCCAGTAAAACCTGTTTATATATCTGTCTTTCCTAATTGAAACCAGAATATATTTGACTCCCACTAAAACAATGCTGGAATTAATATCTTTTGACACCATAAAAAGTACAATGTTACAATTCTGTAAATATGCCAAAGGAAAGACTGAATACGCGATTAAATTGTGACCTCTATTTATAAAGACATATTTGTTTCATAAATTTCTCTTGTGCTTGCTAGCTCTTTCTCTCTCTCCCCTCTTCCTTGTCCTTTCCCTTGCTCCTCATCCTTTTACTTCTTACCATATGCCACACACAAATAATAATAAAGCCTGTTTTTTTAAATGTGAAATAAGGAGGATGGAAATGTCTTATATATGAAAGTTTTACATAATTGTAATGTGTAAGACAGGAATAAAATTGCATGCAACTGTACAGTCTCCTTCAGTTAGAATTAAAAAACTATTTTTTTTTTCTCAAGGTGACACAGGAATGTCTCAAATCCGCACACAATAAATGGAATATGAAAAAATATTACACGAATATTTGCAATATGCTGTCCTATTGGTGAAGCTTACTTGTTCCCAAATACTCTGGCCTCAGGTCTCCAGCATGAGGATGGCTCCATGCCATTGTCATGGCTAAAACCAGAGCTAAAGCTAGAGGCTGCAGATGCTGAGAGATTTTTCAAGCTCAGAGGGACAGACCCCTGCAGGACATTTCCTTCCTGACTCTTCAAGGGCAGAGCTGAACTGTTTCTTTTCCTGTATTATCAAATCTTGCCTTATCGATAGCCAGTATCAACTAGAGCAGCTTTTTGTTTGTTTCATTTATGGTGGAGAGATTAGGTTATTGTGTCTCAGCTTTAAGACTTACAAAATCATTAAGGTCGGAAAAGACCTCTAAGATCAAGTCCCCTTGTGGTGTCAGAAACTCTTTGCTGTCACCTGTTGCCAGTTTGAGCCACTTTGAGGTGAAGAACAGGGAAGTTTAGGGGGATATCAGGGAAGTTCAGGTTTTCAGGACACAGTGTTGTAAGGAAATATCACATTGCCACTTCAATTCTGCAAGCTGTCTTTGTTGAATATGTGAATAACATTTTTGTGGCCTAGGCAATATGGGAAAAGGTAATGGAGAAAAACATGTCAAATTAGTTTCAAATTGTAAAATGGGACAAACCATGTTTTTCATTTACAGATAATATAACATATATTGTACGAGAGGAACAGTTCCTTCATGTAAAATACTCTGAGGCTTTGTAAGCCGCATGGAAGATTATATACAAAACTCTGAAGGCTTGCACACATTTCAGAGCACCGCTGCAGCTCTGATTTTGAATTTTGGATTATAACTGTTATTTATAATAACATTTTCTAGCTCATAGCATCTCTGTAGGGTAAGACAAACAAGATGAAACTGCATCTAACCAAGGATCTACCTGCTCAACACATTGACAAAACTGCCCTCTTCAGGAATGCCACTGACATTTTATGCCAGCATGAAATTCACTCTTAACCAGGCATTCCTGTCTTTTTATGTAGCCTACAACTTTTAACATCATTTTTAATTCTCCCAGAAATAGATTTGAGCATTTAAGTTGGGATATTTTATTTTCCCAAAGCTGTAAGGAGGATCAAAATTAGCATATGAGATTGCGGCTTCTTTGTAGGTGAGGTTCATAAAGGCATTCCAAGGGTGAAAATTATCAACCTGAATAATATTTAGAGTATTTAGAAATGACTACTTATGTCTTCTTCAGGAAGGTACCTAATCCAGCTGCTAGGAAACTCTGAATGTGTTTGAAGCCTTGTGTTTCCCTAGTCTTTGATACTTTTCTGCAGCTATGAGTGAGGTGCCTTTGTGTGCCCACTAGTTGAGTTCAAGTTTCAAGATGTTGTTCTGAATATTGAACACAGGCTGAGGCTTTCTTATCATAAGAAAGTCTCATTCATCTTCTATTGGCTAGTTTTATGCCATGCCAGTCTCACACCTATCCATTAGCACAAAGCCCCTGTGCAAGAAATGGTGCAAGAACTGAGGCCAGAAAGAAAAGTAAGAAAAAGAGGCCAACTGTGAGACAATGAGATGTGTCCATTGTGGAAACAGGAAAGCTCCTGTATTTCAGTATTTCTTCCAATATTGCTAGTGCATTTTGTCCCGTTACATGGAAAATACATACTCAAAGCAGGCCCTCGGGAAAGAGCTATTTTAGCTTCTCCTCCTCTACAGCAGAGGGTTTTGCCTATTAGATTACAGAAATAGACTCCCTGTTGTAATTTTCTTTGCAGGCGAAGCGAATTCCACATTCCTAGCTGCACAAAAATGGCACAGCTTCAGCAAAAACTGTGTGGCTAGGGCACCCTCTGAAGAGATGGGAGCTGTGGATTTGTGTGCACTCAGGATGATAAAAGTGTAGTTTTTCAATTTCCAGGGCAAGTCCTGTAGGAAGAATACTATGATTTCAGCAGGAAGTGGCAGTACCCTATCTGGCAAATGTTTGGATGGATTTGAATGCCATGCTGTGCTACATTCAGAGTGCTCTAAACAAATTAAACAGGTTCAGAAACTGCTTCCTGGCTCCTGTGTTCATGAGCATTAGTAACAGGTGCCTTATTTGAGTATCCCAGATGATTCACAGAGAAGGTAGGTGTCAAACTGCTCAACTCAGCTACAATGAAGACAATTGTGTTTTCATGCCACAGCAGAATTTAAATTATTGAAGAAAGTTCTCTTGCAAGATGTATTTCTCTATAGCCTCTCAGATGTCTAAGTGATTACTTGAAATAGAGTTGTGATAGTTTGTGGCTTGCTATTTTGAATAAAGACGAGTAAATTTCAACGAAGTAGTACTTTAGGAATCTGAAATCTTTTGAGCCCTCTGTTTTTATTAAAATGAATTTGTATGAGGTTAGGAAATTATTAGAGAGGGATTTGGTATATGCTACAGCTCATGAGTCCTGAGTTACTCTGCAGCTTATTCAGGGAGACCACCATAATTTCCTCAGGGTCCATTTTATTTTACACATAACAAGGAGAAAAAATAATATACTTCCCCCTTTTTCCAGTTTGTTTAACAGCTGTAATTTAAGCTACTGAAATCTTGATTAAGGAGTTCACAAGTTGGAACTAAAAGAAGCCAAGGGGTAGAGTCAAGGACTTCAAACACCTTAAAAACATCCCTTATTTTTATAAAAAGAATTAAGACTTTGAAGTAATTAATGCTTTTCACCAAGGATAATCTACTACGAGATTTTATCAGGATTCATTACATTCTAACTTCATCTCTGAACCCTGATAAATGGTGAAAGTTCCCTAGTCTTTCGAATACAGAGGTTAGAATAAACAGCCAAGTGTGAAGCTCAATAGTGTTTGTTGTGACACTTGTACAAAGAAAGAAAAAATAAGCATTTTTCCTTGGCCACATCTTGGCTCCATATCATGAACTGTTATATGTCTGATCCTTTAACATCAAGTCTGAAGTCCATTCTTGTGTTTTTACAAAGAAATCGTGCATAGGATATTTGCATTTTAAAATCAGCTTCTATCCAGACCGTGGGGAGGAAGAAAACTGCTTGAAATTTTCCTGTGAAAGATGTGATCATGGCTGACTTCTGCTTTCATGAAACATCCCCTGCAGAGATCATTCTTTGCATCCTAAGCTGGGTCTGTGTGGGAGAGAGGTGCCTGCTGTTAGATACTGTGGTCTGAAAAAAAAGACAGCACCACACTGCATCTCTCTCACTGTCATGTGACATACTGCACACTGCAGTGCACACATTGCTTTTCTTACTCACCCAGCTATAACTTCTTGCCATTTTTTCTCCTTGTATGTAAACAACTTACTCAGCATCGCTGTCTGCTGAGAGGAACCTGGAGCTAGGTGGAAGGAAGCTTGCTGGTGGTTGTACTGAGGACCAGCTTCTTTCAAGAAAGATCACCTAAGTCTGTATTCTTCTTATTCCCATTTTAAAGGGAGAGTCCGTATACTGTTCTATAATCTCGTATCTGTGTTACTTGTTTCCTCACAAGCAGCTGTTGAGATCTATACCTTAACAAGGACTGCTGTTTTTATTCAGCCAAAGATACTGGGATTGTTGGGCTCCAAAACTCTGGACATTTCCCTCACCGCTGAGAAAGCAGAAAAAATCCACCTTCCTTTTTCTCATGCTAGTAGAAAGGAAATAAGCAACTGAAAATAAGCTAGCAGCAAAACTAGGAAAACTGTATTTTATCCAAGGCAGCTCCTCCAGAACACTTTTTTTTTTTTTTTTTTTTTTT
>Ga0065711_1009782_pt1 | contig 18866 bp, 10 predicted proteins | sample Hoacrofraction12_FD_59098 | JGI IMG/M metagenome (GOLD analysis project Ga0065711, IMG submission 59098) | Hoatzin crop microbial communities from Cojedes, Venezuela - Epithelial fraction 12 v2 (version 2) | ecosystem: Host-associated > Birds > Digestive system > Esophagus > Crop | place... | reverse complement strand
CATCAGCTCTGCTCTCACACGCTTACGTATGTATTCTAAGCTATATGGTTCCATGACACATCGCACAGCTTGATGGGAGATGTCACGGAGCATGACACTGCCTTCTGGTGACTTTAAATCTCAGGTTAAAAAAAGGCCATTCTGCTCTCAGAAAATAACAGACTGACGTAGGGATCAGTTTAATACTTTGTTTCAATGCTTTAAAACTAAATGGACCTGTTTTTTATTAAATGGAATAGCTCCATTTAAGTATCGGTATGGAAAAGAAAAATCTTTTTGGAAAGGGGTGGGTACTTCTGGTTTTTGGTATTCTGTGACAATCCTGATAAATATGCAATTAGATGTAGTGGAAAAGGGTACCGTTTTGTATAACGCAGCTTTACAGGCAGAGTCTGTAATGACCTGTAACTCTGATCAGCTCCTGCTCAGCATTGGCCAGAATAAAAATCCTCCTTTTTTATTGCTTTTAACTTTGTCTTTAGCTACTGAGGATAAAATCTTCCACGTTACTTTACTGGTCTGCTTTGGGATAAGTGAGTCAGAGGTCCTGTGGAAAAGATAGTATGCAAATTCTAGGCTATTATTTAATTGAATACTGTACCATAATTTGGACACAACAGGGCTAAATTTACATAGCAGCATGAAGTTCAGCATTTCCTTACTTTCAAGTGCCTCACTTGGAACATTAATTTTCCTTTAATGTTTTTTTTCACATCACTTTGTAAAAATATTGCTGGCTACAAATGATCCATCACATGCTGATTCAATCAGTTACTTCCAGTGTCCCAGTCCTATTGGTCAATGACTTGCAATGTAATGCATGCTTAAAACAAGCAGGCAAATAACATCTGAAGTTAAACAAAGTGGTGCTGGGCTTAATCCAAACTGATGGGGGCTGAATTCTGGTGCTATTTCTGTCAGTAGAAATTTTGCCGCTGCTTTCACCAGATCCAGGATTTTACAGCCACTAAAAAGGCTCCTGGCTTTTGGGTACAAGTAGAAGTTCAAACTGGAACTGAATTTCATAGCAGGGACTCAGCTTAATCCTAAGAAGTTAAATGTAAATCAACTATACAACGTATGATTTTTTAAGTACGGAGCAACTTTGCGAACAGGCGGGTACTGCCAAATCTTGCCACGGCAAGGAAAGTTCTTTACGTAAGATGACAGGTACCGCGGGACAGCAGCTAACCTGCTGGGATGTGATCCTGTCATAACTTGGGGTTCTAATGACTTTGGAGATTCCTTGAGTTTACTACTGCGGTTAACTATGTTGTCAAGATCTCTTCCCTAGAATTACAGATGATAGGTTTGGTCATCTAGTTCAACCTCTACATCAAGCAGGACAGGCTAAACATAACATTAGACTTCAGAGTTACATGTGTAGCAGCATCCCTCCCTTTCCTCCTCTATTCTTTGGGATACGTTGTGTTTGGTAAACCAGCTGTTTCTAAATTGAAAAGCTTGAAACGGACAAAGAGGCATTTACAAACATTACAAAAAAACAGAGCGTTTGTTGATCTGTACATTTTGGTTTGCAAACAAATGTTTTAGCATTCAGGCTTAGATGGCCGAGCCATGCAGTTTGTCACAAGTAATTTCTTTTTCTAACGAAGTGGCTGGCGTATTCCAAAATACTACATCTGACAAATATCTTATTTTCTAATTGACAAAATTTCCTCCCTGAGTATTGTGCATGACTTTTTAGCATTGGATTAAATTACCCATGACTGTAGTTTATTTCTTACTGACATATTGTATGTCCATAACTGTGAAGTATAATATTACTGTTACTGATACAAGAGTCAAATCAAAATGAAAGCAAGCAAGCAAGCAGGACGACTACATCATCTACATTTGGAGGCTTGAAAAAATGAATCTAGCATGGTAGTGCCAAGGTAACTGTTCTCTCAAGATTCAAATTGGCCAACAACTGTGGTTGTACTCTGCTTGCCCTATATGTGCTTAACTTTAAGCCCTCTGTTTTAAGTCCTATTAAAGTAAAAGAGGATTTGGAAGTGTTTGACTTTAAATACACGCCAAAGTGGTTTGCAGAATACAGAAGTCCTAGTGCAAGCCAGCATGCAAGGTCGAGCTGACGATGGGTCCTTCAGCTAGTAAAAAGTGTTGCACCTATTCGATTTTGATTGGATTTGGCCTTTGGATTAAAGTGGATTTGGAGACAACTTTTAGCCACAAGCGTAATCTGTTGTAATCTATAATACTCTCCACTGCAGAGGTTCAAACTCTGATTTCTGGGACTGGGAAAGCAAGATGATTCCTAAGACTTAACAAGTGTCAGTGTAAAAAGTGGGCTCAGATGACTGAGGAGTAGACTGCTCTCACCCCAGAAAGCTCACTGGTGCACTGGGAGACTTCTATCTCTAGATAGAAACTCAACAGACATGAATAGAATTGCTGTAGACTGGAAAATTCTAAGTTGCTAAAATGAACAAAGTTTTCTCATGGATCATGATTTATTTACGCCTGTTCACTCATTTCTTCATGACAACACGGCAACTTGTTCTTTTGTCAGATTCAGCCTCCACCCATCCTGCTCACAAGAGGTCTCTACGCAATGTCCCATCTGACATGGTCAATACAACCTTGTAGTTTCTGAGGGGAATGGCGCAAGAGGTAGCAGTGGTTTTGGTCTCTGTTGCTGAACTAAAGGGCTTCGGATGACAAAGGCAGAAAAACGTGAAGACCCTTCCTCACTTCTTTCCTTTGGCCCAGTTTCATACCACATAGCTCCAGGCATTTGTACAAGATGTCTAAGATAGGAACCTAATCAGCCTGTATTCCTTGTATGGTCAAAGAAGAGAGAAGCACTTCCAGAGGGCAATTTGGATCTTAATTTGACTGCATGACTGTCTGGAGGTCCCTGTTGACTATGCGGGGAACTTAGACTCCCTAATTAGATATCTAGCCTGTTAACGTCTGATTTTGATTTGTCTGTGAAATTTTTCTTCCTCTCCATGTATGTGTCTCAGGGGAGAATGTGGTCCTCTAATATAACTGTTCGACCCACATGGAAACATGACCTTCATTTGAAGTCCTAGCTATTCTTGGTACTCATTCACCAGTAGTACCTGCAAAAGTTGTCTTAGCTGATGACTTTCAGACAGAGACTGGCAACAAAAAAATGCTGCAACCACAGGCGTAACTCCACCACTGCTATTCGGAAATTTAAGAGCAAGTGGGAGTCCAAAATTACCACCAGATGGTGCACCTATTTAGCGAGTGACAGAGACATGTTCCACAAGAAAGGGTAGCCACAGCCTCCAGCAACCCATCAAGTTGCTTCGCCTGCTGTTTATTCTCAGCTGTGATATAAATTGAATGTGTTTGAGACACGGACCTGCCGGTCATACTGTTCTGTTACATTTAATATGGAGTATGTTTTCAATCTCTGTAATGGAAGCCTTTCAACCGCCTGGCTAGGGACACGAGCAAGTGGGAAAGAGCATAGCAGATCTGCCAGTGCATGTGAAGGGAGAAGGAAAGAAAAAGAGATGGGCTAGGCACAGGAAAAAATGGTAACAGCAGACAGCAATGAGCAGGCTCCAGAATCGGAAGTGGTCAGCACAGAGCATCTGTGCATCGCCGTTTCCTTAAGCTGGGCTAGTTTTGGCTATTAATGGTAGGTAGATGGGAGTAGGCTGAGGTCAGTGCATTTCTGAAGGATAGTCTTGATGACTAAGTAAGTATCTTGGAAAACTGCCAATGCTAGTGTCCCAGGCGAAAACACATGGGGTATTTTATTAACTGCATAGCAAAGGTGGTGAACTTTAAGGTGAACTTTCACCTAAACAGTGAAGTGATTTTTATTCTCTAACTGCTTCTCATTCCTAAGCACTTGTATTACTCTCTACTCAAGAGAAAGATTAGCACATGTTGATAAGCATATATTTTCTTCCATATTTCTCACAATGTCACAAGACCACATGGTTCTTTCAACTAGACTTGCTGTAAATCAATATATTATCACGTGTAGGATGTGTAGGGCTCTCTTCCCATTCTGCTCCTTGCTTTAAAGAGTATTCTGAAGCAATATGTAAGTTCCTGGCAATCCTCTTCCGTGAAGATTATGAAAGTGATGCACAGGGAAATATTATGAGTCTTTTACTACTTTGTGTAGATGTGTCTCCTACAGTTTTCTATTGTTTTGGTATGTTTTAAAGGAAGCCCTAAATAGAACTTAATATATTGTTAAAGAATCATTAATTAGAAAGGTTATTCTTTTAATTACAACTTGACCAGTAAAGAAACATCTGAAACGAAAATTTCCTCTGAGCAAAGAGTGAAAATATTTGCATATTCTTTAACCTGAGAAGTACTCATTCTGAATGGATAAAATAATTTTTTGTTCTTTTTGTCCAAGCTGAGAGGAAGGCGTCACATCAAGAAGCTCAGTATAATTCCCTTCCTATCATTTTTCACATACCCTGTGGCTCCCAGTTCAATGTGAGAACTATCATTTTATGGTTAAAGCATGGACTAGGAGATAATGGATTTGGATTCTGTTCCCAGCTGTGCCATATACTTTTCTTGTGACCTTGGGCAAGTCACATCATACCTCAATGTCTGGAGACTAAAGATTACTAATTTCAGTGCGGAATTGAAGGACTTAATTAATGTGGACTGACCTCCACTTAAACATTTGTGAAGTACTCTGGGATCCTCAAACAAAAATGGGTGCTCTTATCCAAACAGGAAGCAAAGGACAGAAATGTCATGGAGGGATTTGATCTTCTAGAAAGTGAGTCCAGGCCTGAAAAAAGACCATACTGAAAAATCTCAGTAGAATAGGCCTGGTAAGATTATTGACTTCGTTTGCATAAGAAAGAAGTTTGGAAACTTTTGGCAGTTGTCCACGAAGAGCCTAAACTCAAATTTCACAAAGACAAAATACTTTCATGTTCGGTACTTACATGTAACCTAAAAGAGAGAGAATGAAGCCCACAGGAGGAGTGACTGCTGCTTACTTACTGTACACTTGCTGTACGTGTGCTGTGATTATTCAAGTAAATCTTCCCGTCCAAAGCCCTCTTTTTCTAGCTACTGGTGCACAGTGACATCCTGACACCAGCAGTGGGGCTTGAACCAGTTTTTCCTCCTTCCCTTTCTTTTTCTCCTTGCTGTCTCCCATTTTCTTTTACCTCTGCAGTTCAGTAATGCTGAAGCCAAGTTCCCTTCACTTTTGTTTGCTTTTTCCTTGCCCGTTGATCAACCATGTTGCTTTATTACAGACACTGTAGTATTAACTACAGTATAAACAGAAGCTCTTCGCAGGAGAGTTAGCTGGGATTTCCCTGCCCTCTTACACAACCCGAGTTTCTGCAGCACCACTTTCATGTTTGTTTTCAGGGATTAGTGTCAATATTCCACATACTGCTGACATAATGAGGCATAAGCTTTGCTCAAAGCAGGCAAGACACTGATTTTTAAAAGACCCTGGACTACTGTGCTATTAGGGATGGGCATGGAAATTTTGAAAGGCAGCAGACTACCCTCAAAACTGAGTGGCAGTAAGATTGATGGTGGGTTTCTGCACAGCATGAAGTATTTCTGTGAATACTGTGTCCTGTTCAAAGTTAAATTCAAAGTGTCTGCATGGAGTATCTCACATAGCAGCATGTGTGCTGTCAGTTTGTGTTAGCCAGAGGAACATTACATCATGTGATAGACAAAAACACAACTTGGTACCATATAGCCTAATCCAAGACTTTTCACGTGAAACATTTGTTTTATTTTGGTTTTAAGACATTTGCCTTTCTAACTGGTCTGTTTTAATTAGAGCTCAACCTGAACCACAAACGATAGATTTGAACTTTCCCAGAGTTCAGTGGTGTTCAGATCTGGCTTTTGGTTTGGCCCATCACAAAGACAGGGGTCAGCTTCAAATTTCAGATCTGGAAACAGGCTGCTACAAAGCGAGGGGCTGAAAAGATTATTTAATGAGACCCATATCTCTGTTAAATGGTGTATTTGCTCTAGAGACACTTGCTAGCATTTTCAAATGTGCTTTTATGTGAGCAGCATCATGAAGACTACTGTTAATACCAATCTATCTGTTTAGAAACCTGCTGTATTTATGCTGTAGAAAGGGAATTGTCCCTCCTTTCCTGGTCACAAAGCCTGGATCCTGAACTGAATCTGGAGTACCTTAAAAACCTACAGAATTTCCTTCTGGTCTTTGTTTAAAACTCAACCTTCAGTTCCAGGTTATCACACTTCAAAACAACGGAAGCTCTTTGTGGTCTAGAAGTCTGATCATTTTATCCTCATAACACTCGTTTTTTCCAGCTGAAAGGCCAGCTAACTGACAGGGCTGGCATCCACCGTTTCGTCAAACTCCTGCAGGTATCGATCAGTCTCTTAGTGTGAGCTTGCTCAGTATCTGGCAAAACACAAGCTTTAGCACAACACAAATAACAAATAATAACCACTAGCTTACTAGACAAGATGACCTGACTGGTAGGGTTATCTGGACAGGTTCAGATTAAACACTGATTCAGTATCTTTCATCAGTCCTGAGAAGATTCATATAATTCTTCCTTGTTTATATGAATCTTGTCACTTCACAACTCCTATCAGGACCAGAAAATCCAGAGCTGAAAAAAGACTTTGCTCTTGTGATGCTTCCAGACTCATTTTGCAAACCAGAGAGGTTTGGACCAGAATCTAAACTTTGTATATTTATCCAAAACCCTCTGAGCTCTTTACTCTTTTAAATCTCTTTCATATGTGTGATTTGTGCCGTTACAAACTTGACTATCAGGCAACGACTCTTTAAACACCAAGAAGGGTAGAACATCATTACTTGAACGTAGCTCTTCTCTCAGAAAGATTGTAAGGCGAGTCAAAAGTATCAGAAATGTGAATTCAGCCACACAAGAAGCATGAGAGCATTTAGAAAATATTTAAGCAAATTCGAAAGCAACTTTTAACCCAGCCCTTTCACCAGAACTTTCTCATTTGCTTTCCACAAAATCTGAGCTCTGACAGGGGACACCAGTGACTTATGGAGTTACTGCCCATCTATTTGCCTTACGCCCTGAAGATGTGATCTCTGCAGCGGCGTTAGCAGAGCAGAACGCAGGCTCATGCTGACAATCTGCAAACCCAGCCTCTCTGCTGCAGCTACTGAGGAAGGACTGGTTTGAGCTGGGCTGCAAGCTAAACCCGATGAGGCACGGTCCTTCTGCTACCATAGGAGACATCAAGGGAGTGGTAACATCCTAAACAGCCACCTCAAGACTCAACACATCTCACCTGTCAAAGTCTACCTTGCCAAGAATGCACCAGAGAAACACATTGAAGCCCTCACACCTAAAGGTTGAGTGGTGAGTCACCAGCGATAGCGCTCATGTTATAGATCTGCTTGCGAAATTCGACTTATTGAATTGGTTCTCAAAGGTGTCCTGCCAGGCATCGGAAACCATGTCAGGAATTTATGTGAGCAGCAGATTTGTAGGACAATCGTAATGAACAATGTGCAGAAATATCCTCCAGGAGACAGTCCAACAGCAATTCCCAGCAAACGCAACGAGAATTTCTCTGCTACATTCCTCTGCAGATTTTTGCAGAAAAAGGCAACGTTCTGGTACGCTATTTGGTACGAATTATTTTTCCCTTGTTTCAAGCATAGAAAATGATCTTTTCTCTATGTTTATGCAGTTTTGAAGAACAACTTGAGGCCACCTTGAAGAGCACAGTGGCTGGACAAGACAAAAGCCTAACAATTTCTGTGCCTGGAAAGTGCTATCCCAGGCATCTGGGAACTGTTTATCCATGACCAGCAGTCTGAAATGTTTTTCAGAGCCCCCAGTCTGGCTGACACCGTTGCTGAGTTTGGGCAGTACTTCCTCCATATTCAATGCTATTACCACAAAAGGGTGTGTAGATCAAGGTATTTCTAGATGTCATTATTTCATAGATATTTGACGTAGTACTCCTCTTGTATTGCTGTTGCAGTGAAAGCTACAGTGTGATGGATGGTTATTACATTTTATGATACTTCTCTGGATTTAGATCAGAATTCTGACAAATAATTTAAACAAATATTAGATCCTGTCTAGACCAAGTAGATGCCTAGTGTACGTGATTCTGTTTAATAAAATATATTGCTGCTCTTCATAAACATTATTTTACAAATGTCATGTTTAGGTAGAATTAGTACTTTATTATATACAGAATAATCCTAATTCTGTACTTGATAAAGTTAAATGATACTCTGAAAAAACCTAGAAAAAAACCACTAGAAGAACACTGTGTTTGGTAGAATAACTTTATCCTAATCAGTGAAACCAAGAAAGTCATCTTCTGGCTTTTAATGTAACGAGATCTTTTTTCCCCAGTCAGAATATAAAACAGGATAATGGACTGATAGTGGAATATTTTAAGGGTGGGATCTCCTTTTCTAAAACCACCATATACCCTCAGCAATTACACTTAGATGACTGCCAGCATAGTTGGGAAGGCACTGTGCATTGAAATCTGGTTTAACTCTCTAATGGGGTAAGTTTAGACTCTGTCCCTTTCTTTGAATTTTCTGCTCCCAGTTTTGGGGTTTCCCCATCTAGCTTGATAGCTTCTGGAAGCCTTGCTTTTTTGGAGTCTAACTCTCTCAGGACTTGGTAAGGCTGGCTTCTTATCCTGCTGACATGGAAAATACTGTGTGGCAGAACATCTAAAAGATAGGATTAAGAGCCAATGTCTCCTTGCAGGTTTAGCTCTAGGCATCTAGCTCTTGCCTTGTAGACATGATTAATTTTGTGTACTGTAAACATTGGCATCTAGTCTGAAAACAGTACCTCATCCCTGCAATATGTCTTGGGCTACACTTGCTTTCTACTGCTCTTGCTTTGTGTGTATTTCCAAAACGGGGGTTCTAGATTAATACGCATCTTTATCAAACAATTGTGTTGGCTAACATAAAAAGTAAGTATGAGAAAAAAGTCTACGCTGACAAATAGAAGACGACAGCTTTTAAGATCCTGCTTAAAGTTGCACGTGTCTTACTAGTCAGGAAATATCATCAGCTCCATATGGGGACATGAAAATATTTGTCATCTCTCTGAAACAGAAGCAAATGCAACCTCAGCAGAACTTCTGGCAAGAAATTTAAATTGGTCCTTTTATTCAAATCAAAAGTAAAGTAAGGATCTAACAATATGCAGGTGTGGCCTGTGAAGGTGTGTGAGTGCAGAATGTCAAGAGCCAGCTCTAAGTGCCATGTACTTCTCTGGCAGGAACAGCGATGCTGAGCATTGCTGTGTCCAAACCCCCTTTATGGGTCTAGCAGTAGACGACCAGCTCAATCCTATGCTAGAATGGTATGTTGAAGAGCAAAGCAGAGGAGTCACAGTCCCAGGAGCTCCTGCTGCTTTCTTGGAGCTCTCCTGTCCCACCATGCAGCTGCATGGACATCCTCCCTGAAAACGGGGTTAAATTTGTGTTTCCTTTGCTGGTTAAGCAGTCTACAGCTAAATTCCTCTGTGGTCTCCCCACGAAGAGAGTCCAACAAGAGGACAGCTTGTTCTCTCAGAGGTCCTTCTACCATATGGATATATGCCTTAACTTCTTCATGCCCTTGTGGAAGAGAGGTACTAATATCTCTTTTCTGTTGCCCTCTCCAGATGAAAGACACAGCTTCATTAGGCAAGAACTACCTCTTGCATAAACAGATTTGTGTCTAACAGCCATTTCAGCTGGGTATCACTGAGTATATCTGTAACTCCATAATTATGGCAAAGTGTTACTGGTCCACTGATAGGCTCTGCACAACATATTGAGGTAACATTCATGATTTAACTAAACCACCTCAAGAAATTCTGAAGCAAGAGCTGACATTTCATCTGCAACATACACAGACATTCGCACTCACAGACACCCACCTTCAGACACTCTGGCATGACCAGATATAGGAGCTTAGTTACAACTACTCAGCATTCAGTGAACCCTTTAAAAGGTCTTATTATTTAACATGTTTCTACAGCAAAGCACAGGTGTGCGCAGTGATTTACAAAAGAATACAGACATGACCACTGCCCTCAGGGATTTGTTATCTAGGTTAGAAGTGACATAAGATAATACAGGAAAAGATGACTTCATGCAAATGGTAGTGCAGATTTATTTTTAGGCATGTTCTTCAACACAGTATATTTATGTCAGGCCACTGAAATGATTGAAATGAGTTAATTAAAATACTGAGCCAGCAGAGAGTCCGCTGAGAAGGTCTGAGTCTGCAAGGCGATGACTTCTTAATATTCAAGGGCATGGTAGTAGGGATGACAGAGTATCTGTGAAATAAGGTCCATAGCAAAGTCAAATATGTTCACAGAGTCACAGAATAATTCAGGTTGGAAGGATCCTCTGCTGACAGCCAAGGAGAATATCCNTTCTGAACCACTTCACTCACTAAAGGCTCAAGCCTGTACAATCCACNNNCATGAAAATCTCAGTGACTAAAATGGTTTGGTTTCAACCTACCCTGCTGTTGTATCCTACTAAACTGAGCATGAAGTTGACCTGAAAACAAATTTACTTTATAAATGTGGTAGTACTGTCCTTCACCTGCCTGACAGTTTCGGAGTGGAGTTTTGTTTTCTGCTGGTGAGGTTTTTTTGTTATTATGTGGCAAGAATAATTTCTATTTCTTCAATCAGAGTGGACATTTACCTTGCTGAGCACCACACAGCTATCTCAGAAATCTTTAACAGGTCATACTGCAGTGCGAGAACATTATCAAGAGCAAGCTTAAAGAAAACCCAAACATGTCCACATGGCTATAGAGCCCCTTCCCTTTTTTTAAATGTTGTTTTTATTTCTCCCTGTGAAATGCCCTTAAAAAAGAGACCATAATGCATTGGCAAATCCTACACAGAAGAACTGTTATTATGAATAGATTGAGGTGATCGAAATATTGTAACAACATCTGGTTCCTCATAGCCCCATTTAATTGAAGGACTGTAGCATACTTTAGGACCCAGTTTCTCTGAGGTCCCTTCAGGAGTTCATGCTTTCCAACAAGGGGTGCAAAGAACTTTTTAAAACCACAGTACGCTGCAAGATGTCTCCAGCTGAGCTTTCGCATGTAACGATAGATCAAACCGCTAGTCATCAATGGAAAGAAAAAGCACCCAACCTTCAGCAGGGAAGCATTAAGCCCCACTGTGGGACGTCAGTAAGTCCAGAGGGGAACACAGGCAGGACACGCTCTCTGTGCTCCAGCTATTGCTTCCCACATACTACTCTGGCAGTGTTAGCAGCAGCATTGTGAAAACACAGCCGGCTGTGGCACCGCACAGGATTTTCTCAATGGTACAGCACATCTGGGAACTACCCCCTCACGCTTTGTGCACTGTGCATTTCTCAAGCCATACTCTTGCGCATTCTTTAAACGAATGCTTAGCACCATGTTCTGATTAAACCTGGACAAAAAGAAGCGGTAGTGCTTTTGGATCAAAACTTCATTTCCCCGTTTTCTGTAAGAATGAGATACAGCTTCATTGTTAGGGCTGACTTAGTAAGAAACATTTGTTACAACAAATACAGTTTTACAAGGGAGAGCCCCAAAATTTCATATTTCTCTAGGCACTTCTAAACATCTTTTCAAAGATCACTGCTAACTTACTAACCTCACAGGAGCTGTCCCAGAAAACTCCACTGAGGGACATGCTGCCAAACGTCAAAAACATAACAGAATTACACTCACTTTGGAACAGAAATGCTGACTATTATTTACGGTTGCCGGGAGTTAATTGAATGTATTTAGGGGGTAAATTAAGCAAAAAAAACCTGTAAATTGTTGGAAGCCTCATTACAGAAACCACTGTAGAAAGTACCACCAAGTCTTTAGAAAATAACCATGAAATGGGAAAAATGCTTGAAAAAAATGCGAAAAGCAGAGCCATAGTAAATAGCTCTTTTTAACAGACATGCTTCCAAAAGGATATAAATAATGACAGCACGGAGCTGCAAAAAGGCAAGTGTGAAATAAATCTGGCTCATGTACAGCCCATTCTAAAAGAAAATTTGACAAACCCACATGAGCAACAGAAAACGATCCAGTTGACAGAGTGATTCTAGACAGATGGCCAAAATTCTGGCACCTTCAACCATAAAAACTTAGCGGGAGTCTAGAGATGAAAAATGCTGAATAAGAGAAGAATCTGTAAATAAACCATTGTGTCATAGCACTACGCATTCTCAGTTTTGAAATCTGCAATATTCTCTGTCCCAACCATGTGTAATGGGAAATAGACGTCACAAGCAGTCAAGGAAGAAGGCACTGAAATCATCTGCACCTCCTCCGCTAGCTCTATCTGGATGAAGCAAAACTAAACAAGACTATTTTGATTAAACTGCAGTAGGAAAAAAAAAAAAGATTTTAGGGAGGAAATGGGAAACGAATAAATATTCTAAACAGAACATTACTCAACATGATCATCAGAAGACTCCATCAGATTTGACCGGGAAGTCCTGCCAGAGCAACATATACTTGATCTGCATGAGGTTCATCATTCAGGAGCACTTCTGAGCACAGGTGCTACGAGAGGAACTTCATGACTATGGATGACTGTATCTGGTTTTTTGACAACAGGCTACATGGTAATCATTCAGTCAGTTCTTTGCCAGTGAGTGGAAGATGAAGAAGAAAAGCTAGTCTACTACTCCGTGGATTGGACCCCTGAGGAGAGTGTAAACCAAGTGTGTCAAGCAGGCAGGAACTTCTTGCACCAGCTTTCACTAAAAAGGTCAATGGAGAGCAGATGGTTATAGAACTAATATAATCAGCAGAGAAATACCATCTCAACATTAGATAGAGGGAAGTATGTGTGCAGGTTGAATGCATTCCAGTCCCTCATCTCAGAACATGTATGAAGCCACATTAGAGTCGTTAGTCCTGACAGCCATTAGTGCTGAAAAGCTGTGGAGAACTCTAATCAAGAGGAATTGAAAAGACAAATGTATTGCCTTTGTCTAAAAGGAAAAAAAAAGAAAGGGATTATGGGCCCAATCAGCTTAAATACAGTAAATGAAAAAATATGGGAACAAAATCCCATTTGTGAGCTCATAACTGAGAACAAGGAGATGAGTAACAGTCAACAGGATCTGTCAAGAGCAAATCATGTTAAACCAATCTAATTTCCTTCTTTTGCCACCCAGGGCCTTGGAGGCAGAGAAGAAGCAGTTTATACTGTATATCTTGGACTTAAATGAAGGTTTTGACACTGCTTTATATGAATTTGTCATAAAAGAACTAAGGAAGAGCTAATCAAATGGGTACACATCGTATGGAAATCATACTTGGAGGGTAGTTATCAAAATGGAAGGATGTACTAACTGGGTTTCCTTTGTGATCTGTGCTGGATCTGGTACCAGTCAGTATTATACTCTTAACTTGACCAAGGGAATAAGCTGTGCACATTGAATTTACAAATGATGTCAGGCTGGGAGGGACTGCAAAGAAATTGGAGGAAGTTTGGGTAAAAATTGAAAATTATCATGGAAAAATGGTTTGGAAAGGAGGAAAAAATATAAGAAAAGCAAGAGGAGGCAAATCAGAAAGACAAATACATGGAGATCTATACGTGGGAATAATCAGTTGCACAAATGCAAGATGGGAAACATCTGGTGTGACAGCAGCTGCACAGAAGACAACTGCAAACTGAGTAAGAGTAAAAAATGTCCTGCTGCTGTGAAAACACCATGCTGGCACGAGTAAATGGGAGTGCAGCGTGTGAGACGTATGAAGTGCTCCTTCTGCTCTGCCCCCTCAGCTTGAGCACCCTGTCCTATCTCTGGCACCACACTGCAAGGCACAGGGCAGCCGTTTGGGAGAGCTGGGGGAAAGACCTGAACCCCTGAAACTGCTCTGCAAGGGCTGACGATGGAACACGTCTAGAAAGGGGTGGAAGTATTTAAATATTTAACGGCTGCTGTAAAAGAAGGGAGTAATCAGTTCTTAGCATCTGTAGAGAAAGAAACAGTGGGTTTGCATTCAGAAAGACAGTTTCAGGTTAATATTGATAAAATACATCCCATCAGGGGTCCCGAGGCACTGGAATAGACTGTGGAATCCCCACCACTGATGATCTTTAGGAACAGGATAAATAAAAAGCTGTTGTGAAGGACACCTGTGTTAGTAGCCTACGTTAGCGATGAGGGATGGACTAGCGACCCTCCTGAGGTTCCTGCCAGCCCTGATTTTCTACAGTGTATTTTCTGCTTGTATAAAGTGATTTCAGTGGTCTATAGTCCTGACACGCAGCACCAGGTATAGCAAATTAGAGAGAAAGAGAAATTAAACCAATCCCTTTTTTTTGATTATAAACCAAGAAGCCCAAACTTAAATATATTGAAAATACAAATAGAGAAAGGATCTGCTCCAGACAGTGAGAGAACTCTCACTGAGTTGTATTGCCTTTGGGTTGAAGCCAAAGAGAAGAGCCTGTACTATTTTTCTTCAGAATTGCTAATAAGTGTGTTGAGTAAAATGCAAAACTACAAAGGAACTAAACTTGCCTGTAAAAGTCTTCATCCAACCCTACTCAGGGTGCTGTTGTCCAAGTTCTAGTTTACTCATCCAGATGTATCTGTTGTCTTTTGCCCATAAACAATGACTCAAAGTGTCCTCAGCTTTCTCTCACAAAAGAAGACCTGTTGAAAAAGATAGGTCTGGCAAAAAAACTTCTGCCACGGTTAATTTCTTCTTACCACTGACCTATACTTTATTGTGTCATACAATCAATCTGGTGTCTTGTGTAAGTACATAAGGAATTTGTTTTATTTAACAGCAACATGTAGCATTTTTTTTCTATCATTGTTGATCCAAGATGTGATTAGATTAGATATTAGGAAAAATTTCTTTGCTGAAAGAGTGGTCAGGCATTGGAATTGGCTGCCCAAGGAAGTGGTAGAGTCACCATCCCTGGAGGTGTTCAAAAAACATGTGGATATTGCACTTTGGGACGTGGTTTAGCAGGCATGGTGGTGTTGTGTTGATGGTTGGACTTGATCTTAGAGGTCTTTTCCAACCTTAATCATTCTATGATTCTATGATTTAGCAAATTACTGGCTAAATAGTGTATATTCTACAGTTTAATATTTCTGGATAAATTACAGTTCTAATAGCTGACATTCAGTGGCAGTCATTCATCCAGCTGCTGACATAAGACATTTCAGAACGATGTGTGGAATAGCAATACTCTCATCTGGTTACTCAGAAGAATAGATGCCTTGCTAATAACTATGAAACAAATCTGTAACCCTGCACTCACAGCTGAATGATCAAAATATGCATTTAGCATATATGATTCTCAGCTGATTGTGGTTACATGCTGAAAATACGCTGTTGAATATATGCATGCTAGAGTGTAGTAAACTACAGCAATTATGGAACTTGTAATAATTTCCACATCAGACCATGCTAAGTTTAGCGCTCAGTTAGCTGTTTAAAACTTTGTCAGAGATGACAGCTAAATGAGGGGTAAAGTATAGGCTGCTCCACTACTCCAGCAATGGATAAATAGGCTTCTCTCACCCTATCTGCCAGAAATCACTGATTTTAGGAAGCAATGATCCGATATCTGTCTGTCTGAGCAGCAACTGCCTGCATTGCTGGGTATTAGAGCACTTTTAAAATACAGCCCTCAGTTAGAATGCAAATGAACTCCAGCAAATGGCAGTAGCTCAGACCAGCAGACCACAGGCAAGACTTCTCTCTCATGGTCTGGCAGGTTGCAACAAGTGACCTCCAACACCCTCACCAAAGACAAAAGACTTCATTTCGACTAGTACTGGTGGTCATCTCCTGTTGGAGCTAGAAGAGCAGACAGTTATCAGGTCAGACAGTTATTAGATCAGATAGAGTGGCATTCACGTTACTCTTGAAAATATTCGTTCTGTGTTTTGGGAATTCAATCAGAACTGTCTTTGACACCAAAGCAGGCATTTCTAAGAGGGAAAAGGATGAATCCAAGGGTTGCACAAAAAAATGTCTCTGCCACCAAAATAAAATCTCCATAGAATTACTCTGGTCGACATGACAGAAAACATTCAAAAGTCAAACAAGGATTTTTCTTCTGAGACACACGTAGTGAGATATATAGTACCAAACAACTAGGTGACCAGGTTATTCACTGGAAAAAAAAAAAGATCTAGCTTCAAAATTGTGTCAAATCCCAAATTTTCTACTATTTATAATTTTGCTCCATTTCACGAACATTTCTGGAAAGACTTGTCTCTGTTTCATTGTGGAACAAGAATATTTTTGAAATCTCAGAAAATTCCGTAATATGAGATTATTGTTCTCCATTCAGGTGTCACAGAAAAAATGTCTTCAACATTTTTAGCTGCCTAACAGAGACTCGCTTAGAACTGATTCCAAGTGATGACATGCTAATGGAAAGCTTTGTGTACAGCAGACACATTATTTAAGCACAGAGGTTCCCCTCCCACTCCCATTAACATTTTCTGATAGACTCTACTGGTCCTAGGACTTTAAAGCACTGCTGAGGTAATGCTTACACTGAAGCTCAAGGAAAGTTTTGGAACATCCTCTAGTTAAAAAAAGCTAAACCCCCCAAAACTTAATTCTTTGCTGGACAACTTTACTTGCAAAAGGAATCTGATTTTCAAGCCAGATCTTATTTCTGGGCCCTTCTTATTTTAAAGCTGCATTGAAACAGAAGACTAAACTCTTCAGAGAGTCAGTATGGATTCCATTTGGTGTTATCCCATGACTTGAGGTAATTCCATCCCTACTACAGCTCTTAAGTGGGTGAAGGCAAGATTCCTTCTATTCCTGAAGGTAATCAGGGGTATAATGGGAATGAGTGGGAGCAAAATCACAGAATCACACAGAATCACAGAATGGTAGGGGTTGGAAGGGACCTCTGTGGGTCATCTAGTCCAACCCTCAATCTTCCTCAAAAGGAAGATGAAGGCAGGATATTCTTTAGTTTTACAAAACTGGACAAGCGAAGCACCGTGTGAAAACTCATGGACAGGTCATGGACATATTGGCCATGGTCAAATCGCTTACTCTGGATACATGTGGAATACATTGAGCTTAAACATGAAATGTAAGCAACCTCTCTCTAGCTAATCTCTGAGTAAATCTACTGAACTGTAGCTCACAGATGCTATGTTGTCTGACAGGGATATGTTTCTGCTTGTTTATAAGCATTTCTACATGTGTTTCAAAGGTGTCTGAACTAAAAAAATTTCCTGGGTCTGATTTTGCATTCTCATTTACTCTCATCCTGAATAAAAGCAAAACATATCTACATATGTGGTTTCTATTACACCTAATATTTCTAATCTTTCAATTTATAGATTAAGAATAGATTTTTTTTTTTAAAATAAGATTAAGAAAGAAATCCTGCAAGTCAACAAGANACATTCTGAAACATGGGTCCCAGATTTGACTTCAGTTGGCTGGTGAAGAAGAGAGGAGTGAATATCGATATGCGTTTTCGAGAGCACACTAGGAACTAGAACAGAGGTTCCCAAACTTTTTTGGATTGCTGTCAACCCTCAGAATTTCTTGTGGACCACCAGGCATCGTTATCATCAAACTTTTAATTGAAAACACTATTAAAAACAGTGTTTAATATGGCTCTGCGGATTAGTTGTGAACCCTTTACAGTGGCCTCCTGGACCACCAGTGTTCTGCAGACCACAGTTTGGGAATCACTGAACCAGACTACACACATCGTACACCCCAACAAAACACTTCTGTGTCTGAAAGCAAAGTCAGTCCTTCTATTGCATGATGTACTCAAGTAATACACAACTCAGTTTAACCTTCTTTGTACCTGAAGAACACAGCATCCTTTTATTTTTCTCTTACCTTAAGTTTCTTTTTTTATTGCTTTGAAGAAAAAAGCAAATGGTGCCAAAACCCAGTTTATGATTGTTTCTTGTAGGATCTTTCTCATATCTGGCAGCAGTGTAAGCTTTCAGGAAGATGTCTATGAAAATAAGAAATACAAAACATAAAACTCCCCGCACTGTGGACTCATCATTCCAGAACAGTTATTATATGTATGAATCCTAAAATAAAAAATTAAAAATAGATTTTAGGGTTTTTTTTTCCTCTGGAAAATTTGTTCTTTTTTTTTCTTCCTAAATCCATTAATGATGTTAAAGCTCTGTGTGTGGTCATTAAAGCATTTCAGCAACTTTCTGCAAATCCTTTACAGTTATTTTTTGGCTGCAGTATTACAAGATTGCTGTTTATCACCAGATAAACACACAGTGGAAAATGAGGATAGAGCTGAGAAGAGAACTTGTAGGGAAATGTTATAAATAAGAACAACAAAACACCAAGGGCCGTGATCCAGCCTGCATTAAGTCAGTGACAGAGTGAGGTCTCACGTGAGCACAGGAACGGGCTGTAGCATCCCTTTGGATTGTTCTGCCTCTCCACCTCCTTGCTTACGTGCATCCCAAAGGCAGGTCAGCCAACAGGCTGCTAGTTAAGAAAGGTGGTTTGTTTGCCGCTTTTCACATACTCAGCATCGTCAGCTATAGCATGGAATTGGGAATGCAGAACCTTGGCAGGTAATGGCATCATAGAAGAAAACCCAACCTTTCTTCCTAAAAAGACTTTTTTTGTAAACAAGACTGTGCTTCCATGACAGTATCTCACTTCTTTTGGAGAGGAAATGATGCTGCCACAGCACTTCCATACCCAATCACAGAATCACAGAATCACAGCATGGTCGGGGTTGGAAGGGCCCTCTGTGGGTCACCCAGCCCAACCCCCTGCCAAAGCAGGGTCACCCAGAGCAGGCTGCACAGGACCTTGTCCAGGCGGGGCTTGAATATCTCCAGAGAAGGAGACTCCA
>Ga0065711_1038351_pt1 | contig 18867 bp, 10 predicted proteins | sample Hoacrofraction12_FD_59098 | JGI IMG/M metagenome (GOLD analysis project Ga0065711, IMG submission 59098) | Hoatzin crop microbial communities from Cojedes, Venezuela - Epithelial fraction 12 v2 (version 2) | ecosystem: Host-associated > Birds > Digestive system > Esophagus > Crop | place... | reverse complement strand
GCAGAGCCCGAGTCACCGCGCGGGAGCCGCGCTGCGTCCCCGCCGCGCAGCGCCCCGGGAGCCGGGCGCGGGCCGGTGCTGTTCGCCGTCCCGCACCCCGGAGGTGGGACGCAGTGGGCTCTCCCCGCGCCGGCACACGGACGGATCTAAGCTGCCGGGCACGTCATAGCTTGATTTAGCTGTTGAAACGGGTAACGTGAGAACTTTATTGTCGTCCGTGGGAAACGGGATGACAGAGAGAAGTGTCGAATTAGTGCTTACTAGCACTGCATATGCGCCTTGCAAACATTATCAGCTTCTTGTGACAACAGAGCAGCCACGTAGATAAATGACATTATCTCTCTCTAACGGGCACATCACTCTGCTTACATTCCTTCAAGGAAGTCCGTGAAGAAATAGCTCTAGCTTTCGCAAAGACGGAGTAAGCACAGAGTTCTGGCTTCCCAGAGCTGTGCTCGAACCGCTTCCATCCGCCTCTCTCCCGTTTAGCTGTTTTGCTGCAGTTCTGCGTCCCTAGAGTTACCCCGGCACTGCCTTCTGAAACGCTCCCCCGGTCACTGCCCCAGTCCTCGCCTATGGCACAAGCCCTTTCTCGGAATCGCAGTCGCGTAACGCTTCGCATTTTCACAGCATCTTTTACCCTAACAGGTCTCACATCATCTCACACACCGTTGCAGTCAGCGCACGGGCATCACTTCTCCAACCAGCGAAGCGTGACCACCTTCGGCGTGAAGCTGGACGTCGCCAACCAGCTCAAGATGGTGGTTCAGAGCAGGCAGTACGGAGCTGTGTGCTGCTCTGATTTCCGGGGGGGCTTAACTAAGCAGAGTGTAATTACCCCCACCAGAGCTTAGGCGTTGGGGATAACACATGTTCATTGAAAAGTGCTCCAGGATCCGAAGCAGCTACAGGCAGCCAAGACCTGTGCTCAGCAGTGCTCCCTTTGGTTTTCCAATCCAAGTGCTAAGCCGTCTTGCTCCTGCTTAGTTAGGGTTGTGGGAGTATATATAGCCTCACCGTGGTGCTATGAATTTTCTCTCGTTTACTCACTTAATGATGTCCCTAATCACAGTTCATTATGGCAGCTAGCAGCTCAGAACAGAGCCAGGGAGCAAAGATTTTTCCTTCTTTTTCTTTAAAGCCAGCCGTGGATCCTCTTTTAAAGTTCGGGCGAGTAAAGACTATCTCTCACACCTGTAGCTTGTCTGGCTCCCTAGCAGAAATAAAAGGGGAGGAAAAAGTGAAGGAAACAGGTTTAACAGCAGACTGCATGCCAGTTGCTTACTATTTAACAAGAGTAGAGCACGTTTCCCGTTTTAGACAACCTGGCAGACGTGATACTATGATAACCATATGCCCTAACAAAAAAATGCAACATGAGATCTAAATTACAGATCTATTAGTCCCTGATGGCCAGTGAGATTTTAGAGAAAAACAACATGCCTACTGAATTTTGGTTTCCTGAGGTAATACACTCAGAAGATTGTAATGAAGGTCACTGAAGCTTCTAATAAGGATATACAGATTGACCTGCTGAGTGTTGTAGATATAATTTTTCTCAATAAGTACATGCTTCAAACATATTTTTTCAGATTGATCTACTCCGGCTGTACCCATCAACTGATTAAAGTCATATATAACACTGAAAAGATCAGATGTCTTAATTTTTTTTTCAGTTAAAGGAATAAATTAATTGCTTTGGGATAAAGCCAAGTCTTGTTTTAGAACTTAATAAAGAACTCCCATACACTTTGCTTATATAATACTTGTTCCACCACAGGTTCTTCCAGTGCAGAGGGCATGTTACAGCTATAGATTTAAGAATCTTTATGAGATTAAAAATTCCACATGCAAGTGAAATTAGACACTGGATTAGGAAGCTCATCAACTACGTAAATGTAATCGGCACCTTTTGAAGCCTGACATGTAGCAAAAAAGAAACAAATGACGAAAGGGCGGCAGCAGTCTGCCTGTGTCAGCAGGGCTGATACAGAGCCAGTGCCTGCATCAGAAACCCTATTCTTGGGGGGTTTCTGCGTGTTTCCTAGGGCTTCTGCTAGACAAGCGGGTCGATGGTTAAAGTAGCAGAGGCATCTGCCGAAAACAGTGCGGCAGCGGCTGACGGTGATGCCTCCTCGCAGTAACAGGAGCAGTCACTGCAGTTAGAGAAGGAAGGTAACAGGCCATGAATGGAAACCGAAACCTGCCAAAAACTGCAGGTCAATTTGCTGAAATAAAAACGCCTTTACAGTAAGACCGATTTAGGCTCTTTAAGCACATTTTCTGTGTAGTTTTTCAGCTCCACCTCACAGAGACAGCCATGGAGGAAAGTTTGGCATGGAGAGTAGGACACAGTTACCCAGGCTCAGAACTGTTTCTCTGTGGACTGCTGAGGCACACTGTGTGAGCCCCCTAAATCCCTCCGTGGGCCCTAGGACCATTCCTCCGTGAGAGTTGGGACAGAAACCATGAGTGTCAGTGCTCTGAGCTGTTAGGAAACCCCTCGCTATTGCTGAACTTCCTACACAGCCCAGGTTTCCATTTGACATTTTTCAAAGTTTATGGCAAAGCTAGCTCAGCCACCTATACAGATACACAAGTCAAGGAGTCAGAAGTCAAGATTCTTATATTTAAAGAAAAATTTAGTATGAAAACCGTGACTCAAGTAACATCTGTGACCAAAATGTGCCTGTTTGGCCTGATCCTTCTCTAAAGGGGAAGGATTAGACCTTCAGAGTTTTTTTCAGATTGGGCAAACTCATTCCAAATGCCATTATCATTTACTGCAGTGAATTTTGGGATGGGCCACACTGGCAAAGTTTCAGTGCTGTGTGTTGTATGTCAGTATAGAACTGATTAGACAAACCTTTGGTGATTAAAAGCATTTTATCATTATGAAGGTGTTTTTTGCTCTAGGGCATAAATCATTCAACAAGTAGTTTCATTTTATTTCCTTGAGCTTTTTTAATTTTCTGCTAATTATCTAGAAATATAGCACCTATAACATGCTCTTTTTCTTAGTTTGGAGGTTAAATTTTCCTTTAGTAAGCATTGCTATGGGGCATTTGCTTGTTTCTTTAAAAAAACTGATTGCAGCTTGGTATAAAATTCATTTGCTCAGTAACTGGCATGCTGCGGTAATTATCAAAGCCTTTCTAAGCAAGTTGGGTGCTTGTTGAAAAATAAAGGCAATTCAAAGTGTCTGTTGTTCTTCAGCTATTACAAAGTTTCAGTTTTAAGAAGTCTCTGCAAACAAACCCAAGTTGACTTAAACACTTCAATGGGTTAACTGTGAAGCTATTTTATTGTAACAGGCTCCTGTCTCAAAAGATGGCCGAAAGGAAACAGTAGCTGCAATCTTTTTTTCTGAAGGTTAGCGCAGTATCTTACTCCAATTCTAAAATGTTCTTCAAATGGCAGCTACTACCCTGTCAAGTGCTGCAGGGCTGGAAAATGCCTCAAGATGTCCTGAAAATTTATTTTCTGAAAAAGTTAATTCATTCTGTATCTAAAAGGCTGGTGAGGGATCCAGCCACAAGTGCAAATGGAAAGGTTAAGATTAGCTACCCTTCTTTTACTCTCTCTGTCCTAGCACTGGGCTAGCAGGGTGTATGTATGTTCTCATGCTATTATATGATACATTTGCATCTTAGGCTGAAGTATATCCAGTTTTGCAGGCTCCATGCATGGAGGTTTTCAAGACGAGACTGGATAAAGCCCTGAGCAACCTGGCCTGACCCCGTGGCTGACCCAGCTGTGTGCTGGAGGTTGGACCACAGGCTTCCTTTCATCCCATCCTATGTGAGTTGTCCTGTGCAGCCTTCCTGGATAGCCCATATAAAAACTGGGAGGTCACCCTTTCACCAAAAATATCTCATCTCACTCTGAAAATGAGATTTGAAGACTGCTACCCTAACCACAGAATCACAGACCACAACTGAATGAAAGAGGTCCTTAACTAGCATAAAAAGGCTTTCTGTTCAAATGGGGTTTGTCAAGCAAGGAGGAAGTTCCTCTGAAAGCCTTCATCACTTTCGTGAGAAAATTCCAAGAGGTCTTTCTTCCCAGGCCTTTCGATCAGTGGTTGTAAAAGCTATGTAACATTGTAGTTTCTAGTTCACCTAGTTCTTGAGAAGGGGGTAAATTTATCTTTGTTCTGCCAAATAATGCTTGATTATGGTACCTACTGGAAGAGAATAGCCTATTGTATTAGAGTGGCTAGCTGGGACGGTATCTTTGGTGTTTCAGTTATCAGTTTCATGATGTTCACACAAAATTAATTATGCATTTCTTAACCGTTTCATTCAAATGCTTTAAAGGCATTCATAAAGATCTTGAAGGGTATGATATTCATGCTTGTCTTTGAATTTTGACTGAAGGGACATTAGCAGATCGTCTCCATCCTTAATGTGGAGTCTGTGTTTTTCAGCTCCAACTGACTGCTCTTAGGCATTACATAGACTGAAAAACCCCCCACTGAAACCCCTCTTAAGGTGACATTACTGTCTTTTACATGACTACTAAATCTCATAGAAGTAAAATCTTAATATTGTGCTTTGGCCCCTACACATCCCCTGAATGTGAGACAAACAAAATTGTCTTACTCCCAACAGCACTCTTGACAGCAGAAAGTTCTGCACTGATTCAACATCTACTGACAAGCTGTCCGGATAAATCGACAGAGAAGCAAACTGATACACGAAACTGAGTGTGCCTCCGAAGTGATTCACAATCTGTTGAAACAAGACACCATACAATTAAATATGTAATTCCAGTGTTCTTGTTCCTCTTCTATCCCAAAATACCTGGAATAAAATGCACAGGTACGGTGACATGACAGTCTGGCAGCTGCCCTGAAGCACAGGTAAGGGAGGATTGAATGAAATAAAACAGTATAGAGTTCTTTTAGTCAGTGTCAGCGTTGTACTACATGTTGAAGGTCTGCATTGCTTATTAGGACAAAAGGACATATTTTGAACCCATTCTGACAGCCTGGATTCAAACAGTGAGCAAACTGTGACATTATGGTATTCATATGTGCCAGAAAAAAAAAGTAACTGAGAAATTCAAGGGCAAATGAGGATGGAAAGTAGAATGAAGAGTAGGCAGACTGACAACCAGACACCATACAGTAGGAAAGAGACAGAAAGAGAATTACAGATTAAAAAAAAAAAATCTAGCGTGGGCAGAAGTCCCAAGTGTTTGGTCACTGTGTAATGATTCACATATGGCCAAGTGTCAGTACTGTCCTACGCCTTTGCACCTCTGTAAGGCATTATTACAGGGGCAGTCTAAGGAAAATGAGGTCAAATATTCTATGCGAGATGTAGGATGCATGCTGGCTAGCCTGAGATTTGGAAGAAATTTCACTGCTCATCACACACTTCCCCTTCCCATATAAAACAAAAGATAGGTTTTGGGGGGTGTAACCAAGAGAGGCCTATTATTGCCTGTGTTCTGCCAAAAATATTCTCACAGCTGGGATTTTAGATGAAGATATTACACTGAGACAACAGGGATTGCTCTGGTGGGCCATCTTCTTCTACCTATAAACTTTTACTCCAATTACTATGCTAATATAGCTAGATCTGTTGGCAGTATTTGATGGAGTTGACCATCATGTGATGCTGTTTTGCATGAGAGCTATCAGGGTGGATAAAGCTGTACATCTCATTATCTTATCCCTCCTCCTAGCTGGATTGTTGTTTGGAGTTATGCGTGCTTCTGGTTCTGGGAACGTCCTCACGTATTAAAAGCTCTTAGTTAAGACTGGGAGACGAGACGGATTTGGGAGTCAGCAGCATGCAAGGGCAATTAAACTCTGTATCTTCATAATAGCATAATCAAGCTTTCCAAACACGAAAGTGCATAACTTTACACTCCAAAAGGAAGAGTAGCCTGGGAAAACTAAACTTGCCTCTAATATTGGACAGTTCAAAGAGGAGAAGATCTGGAAGAATTGTTTCAGCTCAGGCTGGGAACTAGGCTTGGAGCTATTCTGGGGCGACAGCAGGCAGTTCTCTAGCCAATCGGATTTCCCTCCTGTCACATCCTTGCAGCCATTTTTCCTTCCTTCATGCTCTGCTGCTGCAAATGCTGCAGAAGAAAGTGCAAGTGAACACCATGGTGGAGCCCCAGGATCATAAAATCCTAACACTTCTCACAGGTTTTCTCTTGGCTTGGCTCAGCTCAACTGTGTATAAACCATGTTCTCCAGGATATGGCTTACTTTCTCTTTAGTAATTAGGTTTCCCAAGAAGATTTTTCTTTATTTTCAGGAAACTTGTTCTCATGACCAATCTAGTTTTCCCTCATTGATTCCATGCCCTTTTCTTCTTGTTCTATTCCCAAAGGAAACAATAATAGCTCACTGCCTTCTTTGTGGTAACCTGTTACATGGTGAATCATTGCTTTCTACTAAGGAAACCACTACTCAGAGTAGATTGTTTTCTTAATAGGAAGAAATCATCCTTCACCCTGTGTTGGAATTCTACAATGAACTTATCTCACTCATGAATTCAGTGTAAGCCACCTGCTTTCTGTCTCTGTCTCATTGTAATGTGCCGAATAAAGGTGGTTTTCTCAAAGGTGCTTTAAATGACCCATTCTCCTGGGCAGGACTTTCTTTAGATTTGTGACCACTGAACTCACCCTTTCCAGATGGTATCGTAATTTTCCATCTCTCCGTCTTCGGAATGAAATTTAAGAATACTTGATAGTAACTTGGGACAGACGATAAACTTCCGCATATGCACTTGTGCAGTGCTTTCACTGCTAGAGACTGTTATTTCACATCTGGAGAGGTGAATATGATCTGTCGCTTCATCCATGAGAGAATCTAAAATCATGTTAGGGTTCATCTTTATGTAACAAAACATCTACGTGCGCAATTGAGCGCCTGTAACAACCAATGGAACTGTAGCATATTATTAAGTGCCTTTCCTAGCGCACAGCTGATTTGGGCTTCACAAATAGAATGAATGTTTATAGCTATTTTTAAGTGTTCTTCAAAAAAATGTGTGCTTGGGAATTGAATCAAATTTTGGAAATGGAAAAATGTTTTTGTTGTTATGTAGTTTTTGGGGTTATGTTAATTACTGTGGGAAAACAGCTAAAGAATAAACAAAGCAACCTGTTATTCTTTTGTTTGCTTTACAAATAAATGCTCTACCTCATAATTACCCCTTTAAAGCTAAATGCTTAGGTACAAAATACATTGTTTAGGAAAGCTTTACAGTTGTAATGGCAAATATTTCACAGTATTTGTAGAACTAAAGCATAGATCGAACTGTTTATTGTGCTGTTTACAAACTGCGAAGTTCTTGGTCAGTAGGAATTGAAGTTTTTTTGTATGAATGTTAGACAGGAGAAGAAACTGCAAGAAATGTGGGCCTTGTACACATTTAGCATCCTTAACCTAACATTTGTGGGTTGTCGTCAACTACATTTTCCAACTACAGCTGTCTTAAACTACTTTTTGATCATATGTGTTGAGGTCAACACATGTTTAAGTCTACATACATACATGACGTTGTGTAGTCTTTTGATTTATAAATATATCCGTGTGTTCCTCTGTTTCAAATTTGCAGGTCATCTAGAAAGATCTGAGCTTATGAAGCCGATTGAAACTCCCAGAAGTGAACTAAAGTAGCAGGAATTTTTGTTTATTTTCCTTAATCTCTTTCACCGGCATCAAATTGGTGTTAGGTACACTGTTGCTGCTTGTGACAGTGTAATAACACCGACTGCCAAGCTATGTTTTCGAAAGCAAATCAATTGAAATAGTCAGGATCTTCAGTCTCATCTGCTGTAAAAAAATCCCATATGCTAGGTAGCTCACAGGGAAACCATTATCAGCAAATCCTGTTGACATCCTGCTGTCAGAGGACCATACACCACACAGAACCAGATATATTCTCTCACTGCAATTCGGATTTATTAACCTGGAAGTCCAGACCTCCACAACATGAAACTCGGCTCCTATTCTGTCTGCAGCCTGGGCCACTCCAGAATCTTCACTTGTGATTGCTCTTCTCACACCCCAGGACCTGCAGACAAATTACTGCCACATCCTTTCTTCCAGGTGGAATAACTAACCAGCTGCTAGCTGTCAGCTGTGAAAGAACAGATTTTAAGGAGGACTGCCCCAAAACCATCCGCAGGGACTAACAAGATAGAAAAATTCAGGCTCCCACTGAATCACCAGTTCTGATACCACCAACCACCGAGTTACATGGTGGGGGGTGTGTGTGTGTGTGTGTGTGTGAGAAGAACGATGTTTTAGTAAAGGAGGTAAATGATATTTAGCAAGTGAGATAAGGGACGGTTTGTCTTCAGATCATCTTTTCTCTCCAAGTGCCTGCAAACATGCTTTTAGAGCATATTTTTTAATATAAGGGTAAGGTAACCTCTGTCGAAGGTTGGACGAAAAGAGTTAGCAGCATTTGCTCAGGTCTCCTTGTCCCCAGGTGTATGCATACTGCTGTAATACTACTCTGGGGCTGCAGGCTGTGGGTATGGTTTCTGTTCTGCCACCCTACCAGTAAAATGGGGCCTCTCATTTAGCTATATCTGATCATGATTTGCAATTGATGGATCAACTTCAAATAACATGTATGAAATTCACCTTGTGACATAAATGTATCTTGTATTCAGCACCTGCCTTCATAATGCTCTAGCAGCTGCCTGTGGAGATTGTATTATATAGAAAGAGACTTCTAAGCCATCAAAAAGGTCTGAATGCAATCCTTTAAGAAGATGACAGTAGTATGAAACCTAGTCATTTTCAATAAATGAGTTACCACACCTTTCAGGTATTACATTTGCCCCTGAGCATCCTTTTTCATTTCTGCATTGGTACAATTGCACTTGCTGCTTCAACTAGGTCTTTTCCCCCTTGTCCTAGTGTTAGAAAGCCAGAACCACCACCATTACCGCTATCACCACCACCACCAAAAGATGGGATAATTTTGACAGGAGAAGCTGCAGTATCAACTACATGCAATTTAACATCTTGAATTGTACAGATAAAATGAGTTCTGCGTCCTTTTACTGTATAGTAGCTTTGGGTGTATGGGTAGGTTGAATATTCAGACAGAATGGCTTTCTTCTGGTTCACAGGCCCACAAAGACTGATGCTTCATAACATGAAAATTTCCTCTAAGTGAGACAATAAAATACCCTGTATTCCAGGAATATACACTTTTTCATTTCAGATGATATTAATCACTGATGAGAGCAAGTCAACAAATGTCACATTTCTGATTTCCACTACATACAGTGTTTCTTGTAAATCAGTGTAAATATTTGCAAGCATTTACACACAGCTACTGCATAGCCTATGAGGAACACATGTCACGGCAGAAGTAGCAGTTTACAGCACTGGGAGACTAAAATCCTGTTACCGACTGACAGTTTCTAAACGGAACAGGTAACGTATTTTGTTCTGGCATGTCCATGCTCTTCTACGTGAGCATGAGTAACCACTATGTGAATGCTGCCAAAAACTTTGGGTTGAGAGTCCTGAAGGTAATGGTGGCTGTGGCTCACTCTCATCACCCAAGCCAGTGCCCTCCTCCATATTCATAGAGGCTGAGTCATTATTTCCACGGAGAGTCTGACAGCCACTGCAATTCCTTGTTTCTTTCGCTTCGAGCACATCTAGATCTTTATCTGCTTCTTCCAGGACTGTTTCTCAGAGGGAGTGTAAGTCCTGGTGATGCTACGATTATTTAGAAATTCCTTTTAGCTGTTGTCAGTCCCTTTCTCAAGCAGTGGAAGAGCAGCTCCTCAGGCTCTCTCCGAAGAGACAGTGGCCAGCCAGGAAACCGGTGCAAAAAGCTTAGAGTTTCCCACTACACGTAGCAATCAAATGCTACGTGCTTGGAGGAACTGCAAGGGAAAAGGTATTTTATCTGTAAATAACTAACCCCACATTTAGCAGTACCTGTGTAAATCTGCTGGGAGTCTTCGGAGGCTGATGGGGCAGCTCTAGAGTTACGTCGTTTTGAAGAGCCCCACGTAAGAAACGAGTGCATGCTCAGGAGAACAGTGGCTCTATCCAAAGGTTAAGGTAGACAAAAACATTTCAGGAGCTTGAGGAAGAAAATTAGTGTGTGAACATGAAAACCTGAGGAAGGAATGAAGAAATTAATTATCAGACCAAGGGAAAAACAAAGAAGCATGAAGAAAAACAATTAGTAGTTGAAAATGCTCTCGAGTCTGGTAACCTTGGAGAATGCATTGAGCTAGTAACGGTGGTTGCTGTCACTTAAGGCAATTACTGGATATCATATAAACCTTTTTTCAAACCAAGACAGAATTGTTTATGTTTTAGGAAGCAGCCATCAATAGTGAAATTAAATATCTGAATGAATGCAGGAACATGTTCTAATAAAACATGAAGGAAGTAATCAGGGAAGATTATCAGTCTTGTCAGCCTGATATTTAGCAGTGATAAAAAAAGCAAGCCTGGTGCCAATGTACTTCCCTTTTTTGCAAGCTGAGTCTATATAGCATAATATTAAATGGCAGAGACTTATAAAGAGTTTAAGAGCTTCTCTGCAGGATGGAGCTGAAAACACGCACAAAACTGAGATTTACACTAGATTATTAAAATGGTTTACTCTTAATACCAAACCGGGGCATCCCGGGATCAGGAATAACTTCCTGTGATTGCACAGACCAGGCTCTGGTCACACAGTTGACCTGAACAGAAGACTAATGAGCTGCGAAGAAGTGAGGCTTTATACTCTGGCCTAAAAGACAGCAAGACTTGAGCAGCCCAGGACAGGAATACAGCACCCACTTGCAACCCACTGATCTTTTTTCCGTTGTCCCAAAGGAACAAGTGAATGATGGCGGTGCCCAGCTACAAAATGTTGTCTCAGTCTGGAGGTTCCTGATACAAATCCCCATGCAGGCAGCCAAAAAGGAGGTCACTGCTTGCAATTACAACCTGACACTGTACCCAGGATAAGAATAACAGCCAGCGACAGAGTACGGCCTCTGCCTGCAACTATAGCTCAACAGATGGAGTAGCTGCTAAGCTTAGCCTGCAGGATTGAGAAATGGATTTTTTTGTTTTGTAAGTAAGACCGCGCGCAGATGAACTGAGGATTGCCTACAGATCACAGAAATAAAATCTATTACTTAGCTTTTTTTTAGGTCAACATACTGCATATCACCCTCCTCTCATCCCTTTCCTGCTTATTTTATTCCAGAAAGTTGTTTGCTTGCTTTTCTCTAGTGCTCCAGCTGAACTTCAGCGACTGAAATCAGCGTCCCTTGCTCAAAAAGCCTCCTAAAATTATTAATGCTCATCTTTGATGAGATGGCTTAAGACAGGTAACACAATATACTTGCATGTGATTTCACTTTTTTTTCTATGCTTTTATTATAATCTTTAAGGCACATATTTGATGAGGTGGCTCAAGCAGGTAGTAAAATATGTTCGTATACAATTTCATATTCTTTTTCTGTGCTTTTATTGTAAATGGGATTTGGATTAAAACCCAAAAAATCCCCACAGACGCTTTTGTCAAAGTTTGTGTCAAAGCTTCAGTTCTCAGCAGATTCTTCCTGAAATCTCAGAAGGCCATTTTAACAACTTCGGAAGTTATGCACTTCGTACTGAAGTTCTAATCTCTTTCTTAAAACACCGAAGTTTCTACTGTGAGGTGGTAACCATTTTGGATAATGTCTGCACTCCTCTAGGCCCTTTATAGAACCTTATGCAGCTTTATTCTAGACCAGGCTCCAAATCCCTGAAATATCAACAGAACAAGTTTTGTGAGATGACATCTTCAGGCTAAATCTTTGTATCTACCTTAATTTTTAGTGTAAGTATTAAAGCGATCTGCCTGAGTGAGTTTTTCATTTGCATGAAGACAGCTGTCTCTGTCCCTATCTGCTTCTTCGCTTTAAATCGACACTTTTCCTAAGTTGATCAGAATGCTAAAATTGCTTATCATGAGTCAAATTTCCAGGATTAAGCTAAAAAAAGGTAAGTATGTCTGGAGAGAGCTTCATGTGCACTGGGTAGAGACCCACAGAGGGAGTGCAAGTGAAAGATGTAACTGATTCATAATCTTAAAAGCATAAAACATTGCCTTCTGAATGTAGCTGCTGCAATTTGTGATTTATGTCAAACAATATATTGATTTCTCTGTCTTAAGAATCAGCAGCTTTCCCTTCTGATTGAATTCTAATTACTCACTCCATAGTTACATTGATTTTAACAGACTTCTGGACAATTTTGTACCAGGCTGATTTCAAATTACGTGTAATGAATTCGTCATCACTATGTATATATATCTTCCATTCTACGCCAACTTTAAAAAGAAAGAAACTGCATTTCCTCCCTTCTGCACAGGACCAACTTGTGCTCAGCTTGTACTGCACTCACCCAGAATGGTCAGCTGGCCTTAGGCTGCACTTCGTCATGTCTCTGGGGAGAAAAGCTAGAAAGGAGCAGTTCATTTCATTTGTCTGAACCCAACGATGAATACTAGTAAACTGTGATTAGATTCATCATGTAAGTTAGCATTTTCAAACAAAAAATTCAGTCACTTTCCATGCATTATGCCAAAGTCAAGAAAATCTTCCATCTGCACTCTCCATAGTATGAGTAATGCAGGTTAAGGATAGGTAGGTCATATTTGTGCTGGTTATATACTTGTGTAAGGGACCCCTTAGCTTGTGTATGGGGCAAAGTTCCCCACCAACAAGCAGGCAATATATGAAGCATGGTAAAGACTAACAGCAAAAAGTTTAATTATAGCTTTTTGATCTGTGCCCTTTGCAAACATTTGGCCACAGCCCCTCTCTGTGTGTGTGCATCGGTAGGGGAGAGACATGGATTAGACATCCAGGTGCCACTTGGGTGCTCGGGGTCCGCCTTTACACCCTGAAGCCACGGGTCACAGGTGACGGGCAATGAGGTGCCCGGTTCAGTCCCATGGGGCTGTCCCCACACCCCTCGGCCTGCTCCCAGTGTCACCCCTCCATCAGGGATCCTCTTGCCTCCCTGCCACGCGTACGGGCACAGGCATTTGCATAAATCAATACCACAGCCTGACTGTTTTGCACTTAACTTCAGGGAATCCTTTTCAGCCTCATGGTTTTATTTCCATTTACCTTGGGCAATGGCTCCCTACTCTTTTGAATTATTGCTGTATAAAGGAGCATTCAATATCCAGTCAGGTTGAAAGCTGCTGATTGTATTCATCAGCTTTAATAAGATATGTTATTAGATCTGATTTTCTTGAATTATCTATAGATCAAGGATATGATCAATGGTAGCCTTTAAATATTTCCAAGTCAATATTTCCAGAGATGTTTTCATTCAAAAGGACCTGGAAGTGTTTTACAGCTGGGGGCCCAGATTCTACTTGCAGGCTTCCTTTAGGATTCGTTTTCTTTCTTCTGAAGTTCATCATTTTGGATGCAGAAGTTCTGATGCCAAATGTGGTTGAAGCAGTAGAATATCCACAGGTCCAGACCATACCTGATGTTCTTATTATACAGACGCAGTAGTAACCTGGAGTCCTATTCATGGATGCATCTACCCTGTGACTTCAAGCCCATGTTGGGGTGAGACACAGGCATGGCCCCGTCCACTCCCACCACCGTCATTTCCATGGGAGGAAAGCAGGTGGGCAGAGCCTAGCTGCGATGTGCACCCACTGCTCTGCCCTTGCCCTGTATCCCAAAAGGACCCAGCTCCTGCCCTGCCCCTGCTGCCCTTCAGAGATGGACTGTTACCTGCTCTCTGCTGGGAGGAATGCAACTGCAGAGCATAATTTTCAGTGTAAATGGTAGAATTGTGGGTGTGATACAGCAAAAAGAAATTAATAGAGAAAACAAATTAATTTAAAATCAAACACATTAATTTAAGATCAGACAATGATTTTACAGCACATACCTATTGTGCTTTCAAAATCGTGCACTTACTACACACACCCGTTCTGGAAGAGACATACAGAAGTTTTACTGCAATGACAAGTTGTTTTCTTTTCTAATGAGGAAATAAACAATGAGTTATTCTCCCTTAACTCTGCAAGTAGAGAATAATTCCAGTAGGCAGGAGAGCTCAATGATTTTACATGTTATTTTCTAAAGTATAAAGCTTCCCATGGAGATGAACTTTCTTACAGTCTCTGGCAAGCTATCTGGTGATTACTTTGCTAAGAGTAGTAAATGATCTAAAAATATGTACATCATCTGTTGAAGAAGAAAGCAAATTAAAAGAGTTCTTTAAACCTGAGAGCTGAGTGGTTTGTTCTCTGTTAAGATAAATGCATCAAGTTAGGGTTTACTCTGAGCAACCTAGCAGAAAACAATCTGCATAAATAGAAGAAATTTTATCAGACAATGAATAAAAGATTCAAATAGAAAATTTGTTTTGTTTAGTTTCTATGAGGACTAAAAAGAACAAAATTACCAGGCTATTTCTTTCCCCTTAAAATCTTTTTATAGATAATGGTGAACAGATGATTCCATCAAAGTTCAGTTGTGATGAATTCAAGACAGTATAATATCATCATCCATCTTCTTGATGAACCTCATCATCTTATCTTTAGTCTAAATCCAGGAGAAAAACTGAACAAGCCATGCATCTACACACCTCTTCATTTAAAAATTACACCTGAAGGTTAGAAAACGTTTAAGGTCAAACTTCCAAGCTACCATCTGGAGCTCATTTAACAATTGCCAGGAACATCTGCCACTACCACACATGCCTAAGACAAAACTTAGCCAATATCACCTTTGCTTTTAAGGGCATAATCTTAGAGTCACATAAGCATCGGCTGAGGTGCTTTGCTGCCAGCAGTCAGAGTTTAGTGCAAATTTAGTGCAGTTTGGGAACCAGTGGAGCCATTAATATATAAAGACAGTTTTTAGTCCTTAACGCAGTGTTCACTGTCTAAAAGCCCCGTCTCACAAATAGTAGTGTCATTTACAACTTTGCAAGACGATACATAAAAAACGTTGTGGACAGCGGATATCTCCTGACTGGTGAGGACTGAAATGCAGTCGTGAGGTAGTCAAAGTGGCCCATGACAGAGGGACTGGAACTAGATGATCTTTAAGGTCCTTTCCAAACCATTCTGTGATTCTATGAAAGTAAACTCCCACTACTGCTGTTGGAGCCGCCTCTCTGCTGCGGCAGCAAGGCAGCTTCAGCTCCCAGATTGTTGAAGGCAGTATTTTTGAAAAGTGCTGTAAGTGAAATATGAATGCAGACACTTAAGAGCTAAACAAAACAAGCCCTCAGAGATGGGTATAATATTCTCTGAACTTTTATGACAAAACTGAAAGATATAAAAATCAGAGAAACACATGACTTACAAGGTCTAATTCCTCAGAACTCCATGTCTTTATTCATACTTTAAGATGCAGAAAATCCCACTGGCTATTAATTCCTTACATCGGGAAAGATATTTAGAGTTTCAAAAATACTGTAAGGTTGCTATTCTTTACTTGCATGAATTCCTGGCAGCAAGAAGTAGATGATGTGAGAAGAAGACCGGTATTACTAAATACAGGAGAAAGGTGGGGTTTTTTGATGGCCTGTGTGAAAATTATCCACTCTAAATGATGGACCTGACATATAAAATGTCAATAAAGATAAGATGAAAATTTTAAGAAGGAGACATTTTACATGAGTGCATCATTAATTTAGTGATTTGATCACAGAGGACAGATGCTTTCAGACATGCTTAGTGTCTCAAATATCTGTAGTTTGGTTAAATGTCATGCATCGGATTATTTTCCATAGGTGAAAAAGTAATACAATATATTAAGTGTTTAGTGATTCATCTAAGTATATAGTGATTTGTCTGTGCTATGTAATAACCAATTCAAGATAATGCATGTGTGTATTAATAGGTATAATGAATAATTTAATTCCATTTACAGAACACTGAATTTGTATTTGAATGGTGTCTGGAAAGCAGAGAAAATTGGAATGATTGCTTTCATTCAGTTGAAAAGCTGTGGATGTGACTAAAAACCCCACATTGATTCTGGATCAATTTTCCTTTGAAACTGAACAACAGGAGTTATGCTCCATATCTTTTCTTTATGAGGTTTTAAACTACTTGTATTTTAACAGAAGACAGAATTTAAATCTTACCAGAGGGACAGGAGTTATGGAGAAACTGGTAGTTGTCTCGTGGTGTGGAGAAGATTAATGGAAAGTATTGTGTTTTGTTTTTCTTTATTATGGCTAAACATATATCTGCTAAGAGATTGTCATCAGATTGTGTTTTTTACAGAATCTTTATGTGTCTGTATGAAAATGAAGAGAAAGGTGCTTGCAACCAAACATCCAATCAAGCAACTATTTGTTTTCCAAAATGCAGTGCACTATTGTCAAATCCATGACACAGAAGACATTGAATGTGAGCTCCACCTGGGCTTATCTTTCCTGTTCTGTTCAGGAACTTTAACTGGCAGAGGAACCTGTTACTTGGAATGTGTTTTTGCATTTTTACTTGATGTCTAGAAATTGTTTATCTTCAGTAGGAGCTAATTTTTTTCTTCGTTTTTGAAAGGCCTCTAGTCTGAAAAGTCTGCTCATGGCTGAAGCAGAATTTGTAAGCAGGCTGGGTATCACGGTGCAACTCTGAAAACACCTCCTCACCTGGTCCAGATTAATTTAGACTATCACTGAGTCCTCAGCCTGCTGAATCTTCCTGGAGTAACTTTTCTATGTTATGAAAATTTAAAAATATCTGCTTTTGAGAAAGAATTGACAAGTGAAAATGTGATAGCTCTTCACAGCGTACCTGCAGATGTAAAGCAAAATATCTCCAAAGCTCTAATTACAGTAAAAGGAGAGAGAATGCTGCTATTAATGGTAAACTAGATTTATGAGATCAAATATTTAAAAGTTAGAAAAGCCTAGAAGTTAAGATTGACAGGCAAACTTTACATGATTTTGTCATACATTTTGCATACTTTAAAATAGCAAAGAAAGATCATGCTCTGTCTTTAGCATGGAGCAGGAGAAAGAGAAGTCTGAGCAGAAACCTGCATGGGAGTTGCGTATAAGAATTCAATAATGTTCTTTTAAATAGACTTGGAGCTTTTTACTGGGTTATTTTAGTTATTATTTTTTATTTTGCAAATAATGCCATAACACTAACAAAGTTAATGGCTAAAGCTATGCTTTGTTTGTTTGTTTGTAGTTGGTCAGCAGCTGTATTTGCTGTCCATGTTTGCTAAGATGCATTTTTTGTATTGTTGAAGATATGTAAAAAATAGTCACTATTTATTATGTTAATGCATGTCTAACATCAGCCAGCATCACCAGCTACTGCACAATACCTTCTTTGTCCCTCTGCAAAATAGGGATGATAATACTGTTTACATCTGGTTTATCTCAATATTGTGTCATGCTCATTAATCATGTCCTACCAAGCAAGCACACTTAAGCATTGGAAATCCTGGAGGAAGAGTGAAAAAAAAAAAAGGAAAAGAAAAAGCAGAACAATTTGAAATCAAATTACATTGGAGGGTGGGGGAACTTTAAACCTGGGGCAAACTAGTATCAGCTGGATGTTTTTGACAGAAAGACGTTGTGTGGCCAATATTTTCCCTTTGCTTTTATTGAAGGTATTTATAGGTTTTAATAACTGCAAAGACTCACGCTCCGCATCTGATGTTACATGCTTTGTTGTGGTTATAATGCTGATAATGCCATAAACATATTGGGTTATGATACCTTAGCGGAAACAGATTTCTGTACGCTGCAATGTGACTTGGGTGGTGCCCCTCTCCCGCAGCCCTGGCTCTGGCCCTCTGTCACCTCCCTGCTCCCCAAGGGTCTGCCTGGGCTGCCTGGCAGTGTTTTGGAGCGGCTCAGCAAGTCACAAAATGATCTTCTTTATTCATCCTGCCTCTTGCTAGCTCAGCTACATCTCTTCGTGCCACCAACGGCAGACATACATTTGAAGAAGGATGGTGCAAATCGGGGAGGAGTTGAACAGCCATGTCACATATACCCTCCTGACTCCCAGCTGCTGAAAGCTAATATTTCAGGATATTCCCTTCCACCATTAGGCAGAGGCTATTGGGGAGATAACCCAGTTTGTGGTGAGGTTCAGTTGGGCTAGGGAGAGAGGGAGTGGGGGAAAAAAGCGTGGAAAACGGACCGGGTAGTAATGGGTAAGGAGGGAAAGGTTAGAAGAAAACTGGAGATTACAAGAAAGAGGGCAAAACAGAAAATGAAGAGACTAAAATGTAGGTTAAAATGTCTGAGTTGGGAGGGAGGGAAAAGAAAGTAAAGGAAGTACTGAAGGTTGGTTGGAAAAGCTTGCTGACACTGTCAAAAAATGTGTAGTATCAGGAATTCCCCAGAACTCCCCAACTCTACAAACAGGAGAAGACAGGCAACGGCTGAAAGAGCTGGTCTTGTTTTAATTAAATGTTTTTTTTAAATCTAACACACTTGAAAATTATAATTGGTTTCCCCCAGAAATGCCCTTAACCAAGCCCCTTTCACAGAGATCTTTGAAAAGCAGTCAATTCATGAAAAACCCCAGTTGGCAACCCTTTTTCCCTGAAAAAGGAATTTACCAAAATCTTCAAAGGCCGGAATCTGGCATAGTTTTCTCTTGGGTGAAGTTAACTCTGCAAGTTGAAGACCTGCCAGGAAGCTTGACATGCTCCAGCTAGCTGCAAGCATAGTCGCTGCATGCCCAGACCCGTGAGCTGGAGTGATCGACCTTCCTGCCCAGCCTGCTGTAGGTGACCCTGCTTCGGCAGGAGGGTTGGACTAGATGACCCACAGAGGTCCCTTCCAACCCCTACCATTCTGTGATTCTGTGATTCTGTGATTCTGTGATCTGCCTGCCCGGC